>Ga0335085_10007185_pt1 | contig 17385 bp, 10 predicted proteins | sample Lox_Sample_45_FD_206712 | JGI IMG/M metagenome (GOLD analysis project Ga0335085, IMG submission 206712) | Soil microbial communities from Loxahatchee National Wildlife Refuge, Florida, United States - Lox_Sample_4.5 | ecosystem: Environmental > Terrestrial > Soil > Wetlands | place: USA...
CCGCCGCGCGAGGCGCCCGTGCCCTGCTATCCTTCCCTCGTGATCCTTCGTCTTTCGGGCCCCCGCCCGTGAGTCGCGCGCAGCGACGCTCCACGCGCCGGCCCGAGAGCCGCTCCGGGCGCGCCCGGGGCTCCCGGTTCCACGTCGACGCGCCCGGCCCGGCCTCGCCCGCCTGGGCGCACGCCGCGGCGCTCGCCGTCGTCGCGGCCTATGCCGTGGCGACGATCGCGCTCATCGCCGGGCCGCACCGGATCGGCGACGTCTTCACCGAGACCGACTTCTACGGCGCCTACGGCCCAGGCGCGCGCGCGATCCAGCACGGGCATCTCGATCCCGCGCGCTACGCCGTTGTCGGCCCGGTCTTCGAGCTCGTACTGGCGCTGTTCGCCTTCGTCGTCCGCCCGCTCTTCCTCGCCGCCGAGATCGTCTCGCTGCTCGCGATGGCCGCGACGCTGCTGTGCTGGGAACGGATCGTCCGTGAGCGCGCCGGCCCGCTCGCGGCGCTCGTCTCGACCGCGCTGCTCGCGAGCAACGCGCAGTTCGTGCGCTACGGTTACGCCGCCACGACCGACGCGCTCGCACTCGCGCTGCAGGCGGGCGCGCTCGCGCTGCTCCTGACCGGCGCACCGACGCCGCGGCGCACGCTCGCGGCCGGGCTCGTCGCGGGGCTCGCGTTCCTCACGCGCTACAGCGCGGCCGTGCTGCTGCCCGCGGGCGCGGTCGCGCTGTTGCTCGGCTGGGCCGGCGCGGCGCAGGGCCGCCGTGCGGCCGCGCTGCGCTTTTCCGCCGGGTTCCTCGTGCCCGTCGTGCCGTGGATCGCGGGCTCGCTGCTTTCCGGAGCGCACTTCCAGTTCCAGCTCCATCACGACGTCGCCTACGAGGTCTTCGCGCGCGCCCGCGGCATCACGTGGGACACCTACCAGCGCACGCTGCAATCGCAGTTTCCGACGCCGTGGTCGGTGTTCGCGCGCGATCCGGTCGCGGTCACGTCGCGCATGCTCGTCAACGTCGTCGATCACCTGCGGCTCGACGTCGCGCAGCTGACGGGCGCGGCGCTCGCGATCGCCGCCGCCGCCGGGCTCTGGCTGGGCGCGCGCGACGGCACGCTCGGACGCCTGCGGGCGGTCTGGCTGGCCTGCGCCCTCGCGTTCCTCGCGCTCGTGCCCGCATTCCACTCCGAGCGCTACTCGCTCGCGGTGCTGCCGGCGTGGACCGCGCTCGCGGGGCTCGCGCTCTCCTCGCCTCGTCTCGCGCTCGTGTTCGAGCCCGCACCGGGCCGGCGCGTCTGGCTGAAGCCCGCGCTCGCGCTCGTGGTGCTGGCACTCGGCGTGCGCGACGCCATCGCGGTGCAGGCGCGCGTGATCGACCAGCTGCCGCGCGAGGTGCTGCAGGTCGCGGCCGAGGCGAAGCCGTTCTTCCGTCCCGGCGACCGCGTGCTCGCGCGCAAGCCGCATTTCGCATGGGAGGCGGGGCTCGTCGACGTGCCGTTCCCGTTCGTCGACTCGCTGGCGCAGCTCGCCGCGGCCGCTCGGGCCGACTCGGTCCGCTGGCTCTACTTCTCGTGGCCCGAGGCCGAGATGCGGCCCGCGTTCGCGTTCCTGCTCGACACCACGTCGGCCGTGCCCGGGCTCACGCTGCGCGCGTTCGCGGCGCACCATCCGGCCGCGCTCTACGAGATCGGCCCCGGCTTCGGCGCCGAGCCCGCGTGGGCCGGCGATCCGTGGCAGGCCGCGGTGCACCACGCGCGGGCGATGCGGGACGTCAACCTGCGCGACTGGCGCGTGCGGCTCCTGCTCGCGAACGACGCGCAGCGTCGCGGGCTCTGGCCGGACGCGGAGCCGCCGCTCGACGAGGCGCTGGCGATCGCGCCCGACGAGCCGGAGGTGCTGCTTGCCGCGGGCGACAACCTCGTCCACCTGCACCGTTACGACGAGGCGCGCGAGGTGTACCTTCGCGCCGAGCAGCGCGCGCCCGGCAACGTCCAGGGCCGCGTCGGCCTCGGCTGGGCGTCACTGCTCTCGGGCGACGCGCCGGAAGCGTCGCGCTGGTGGCGGCCGCTGATCCTCAACGTCGACGATCCGGAGACGCTGGAGCGCATGATCGAGCTCTTCACGGTGCTGCACGACGACGAAGCCGCCTCCCAGGCACGGGCGCGGCGGCTTGCGGTCACGGGCGGACGATGATGCGGCCGGGCAACAGCGCGCTCGCCGTCGCCGCGCTCGCCGTCGCCGCGCTCGCCGTCGCCGGGCTCGCCGGCTGCGCGGCGCCCGGCGCGATGGGCGAGCACCGCGCCCGCGCCGCAAGGCCCGGCGCGATCGCACCGCAGCCCGATTCCATCACGATCGCGCTCTGGCACTACGACGAGAACGGCGGGCAGCGCGCCGCGGACGCCGGCCCCTATCGACTGGATGGCACGGCGGGCATCGACACGCGCACGGACTTCGGGCGCTTTCGCAGCGCGCGCGTCTTTCAGCGCACGAACGACTCGTTCGTCATCACGGCGTACAACCCGGTGCTGGACCTGCCGAACGAGTGCACGGTCGAGGCGTGGATCTGGATCAATTCGATCGCCCCCTACGAGCTGCAGGTCGTCGCGGCACGCTGGACCCCCGCCCCCAACGCGGCGACCTGGCTGCTGGGCGTGACGGGCCAGAACCTCACGCCGCCGACCATCGCGACCGTCTCGCCCGGCTGGTTCTCGAGCGCCGTCGGCATCGCGCCGCAGCAGCGGCTCCTGTTCGGATTCCAGCCCGAGCAGGCGGGCGGATTCCAGGGCTACTTCTCGACCTCCGACCTTCCGCTCCAGCGCTGGACGCACGTCGCGGTCACGTTCGACAGCCGCACGGTCAAGCTGTTCATCGACGGCCGCATCGACGCGCAGTACGCGATCCGCGCGCCGATGCGGCGCAGCGAGGCGCCGCTGCTCGTGGGCGACGTGTTCGATCCGCGCTTCCTGACGTCGTTCGGCGGCGATCTCAGGATCGATCCGTCCGCGAACGTGACGACGTACTACGGCTTCGACGGCGACATCGACGAGCTGCGGATCTCGAGCGGAGCGCGGACGTCGTTCGAGTCGGCGCCGCGGCCGTAGGCTCCGTCCGGAACCGGCCGCGGTGGCGCGCGGCGCTCTCGAACGGAACCTCGCCCGGAGGAGTAACCTGACCGTCCCCGCAACTCGCTCCCGCGGAACGATCCGCACCATGCGTCCATCGCCTGTTGTCCTCCTCGCCGCCCTCGTCCTGGTCGGAGTCGCGCCTCGCGCGGACGCCTCGGAGAGCTCGCGCTTCGTCGTCGCGCGCCTCGCGGCCGCGACTCCGGCACCCCTCGCGCGCGCGACCACGCCACGCGCCGGCGCCGTCCGCGCGCTCGCGCCCGATGCCGCGCTCATCGCCGCGGCCGCGACGCGCCTCGCCGCGCTCGGCCTGCGCGTGGATCGCGCGCTGCTCGATGCGCTGCCCGCGCCGTCGGCCGCCGCGCGTCCGGCCGCCGCGACGTTCGACGCCGGCTTCGACCGCGTCGTGCTGATCGCCGCCGCCGACAGCGTGGCGGCGGACGCGGCGCGCGCGGCGCTCGTCTCCTCCGGGCTCGCCGACTGGGCCGAACCGCTGCGCACGCGCCGCGCGGCGATCGTCTCGCTCGCGGCCCTCCCGGCGGCTCCCGCACGCGCCGCGCTGCTCGATTCGCTGCCCGACGATCCGCTGCTCCGCCAGGGCCTGCAGTGGGGGCTTGACCACGTCGTGGGCCCCGGCGGCGGCTTCGGCGGCGTCTCGCGCGCGGACGTCCACGCCCCGGAGGGCTGGGCGCAGAGCGTCGGCTCGGACGCCGTGCTGCTCGCCTGCGCCGACACGGGCATCGATCCCAACCATCCCGAGCTCGCCGGCACGATGTTCGACGGCAGCGCGCGCATCGTCGATGCGCTCAACGTGACCGGCGAGCCGGTGTCCGCCGTCACCGATTCGTTCGCGCACGGCACGCTCGCCGCGGGCGTCATGGCGGCGCGCACGAACGACGGCGTCGAGTACATGGGCCGCGGGGTCGCGGGCGTTTGCGGCGGCGACGGCGTGACGACCGCGGGCTGCCACATCGTGCCGATCAAGATCGCGCCGGGGCACTCGGGCGAGGCGACGTCGTTCGACATCGCCCGCGCGGCGATCTACGCGGCGGACGTCGGCGCGCGCGCGATGAACCTCTCGTTCGGCGGCGGCGGCGCGAGCCAGCTCGAACGCGACGCGCTCGAGTACGCGCTCGTGCGCGGCTGCGTCGTGGTCGCCGCGGCCGGCAACAACGGCGGCGCCCCCAACGAGACCTCGCCGGTCTACCCGGCCGCGTACGCGGCGGACGGCCTCTGCATCCAGGCCGGCGCAAGCGACACGACCGACGCCCGCGCGGGGTTCTCCTCGTTCGGGCCGGGCCTCGATCTGCTCGCGCCGGGCGTCTCGATCTGGACCACGTACATGACGTACCCGAGCTACTACGGCTACTCCTACGGCGGCTACGTCGCCGCCTCGGGCACATCGTTCGCCGCGCCGTTCGTGAGCGGCGCGGTGGGGCTGCTCGCCGCGCGGCGCCCCGAGCTCACCGACACCGACTTCCAGCACGTGCTGCGCGAGAGCGCCGACGACGTCGGCGCCGCCGGCGTCGACGCGCAGACCGGCTGGGGCCGCCTCGACCTGGGACGCGCGCTCGCGGCGGTGCACCCCGGCATCGGCATCTGGCACGACGAGGTGGCCGCGGACTCGGTCGTCGCCGACACGACCGCCGCCACGCTCACGATCGGCGAGCGCGGACCGGGCACGCTCGATCGCTTCTCGGGCAGCGTGGCGGCGACGCGTTTCGCGGCGTACGCCACCGTGACGCTGCCCGACTCGTTCGTGGATTCGGTGCGGGTGTGGCCGCGCGTCGGGGGCACGTTCGCGGCGCGCGGCGACTACCAGCTCCCCTACTTCGCGCCCACCGCGCAGGTGGTTGCGATCACCCCACGTTCGTTCACGCTGCGCGGCTGGCTCTACCGCGCCGACGGCGACACCTGCGCGAGCTGCCCCGAGCCGTGGATCCCGCTGCCGCCCGAGTACGTGCGGTTCGGCTTCACCGTCCTCGGGGTCGTCGCGCCGTCGCACCCGCACGCCGCGCCGAAGGCCGGTGCGAACGGCCTGCTCGCCGCGGGCCCCAATCCGTTCCGCGACGGCATCGCGCTCGCGCCGCCCGCTGCCGGGCGCGTCGCCGTGCTCGATGCGAGCGGCCGTCTCGTCCGCTCGTTCGACGTCGGCGCCGGCGCCGCGCGCTGGGACGGCCGCGACGACGCCGGCCGCGCGGCGCCGCCCGGGCTCTACTTCGTCCGCTGGCGGGGCGGCGGCCAGCAACGCATCGCCCGCGTGGTGCGCCTCCAGCCGTGACGCTCCGGCCGGCCGCGATGGTCCGCGCATGGGGCGCTGCGCTCCTGCTCACGCCGCTCGCGTGCACGCCCGCGCCGCCCACGACGCCGTGGGCGGGCGTGCGCGAGATCACGCCCGCGTTCCTCGCGCGCACGGCGGCGCTCGACCCGTGCCTCGCCGCCGACGGCACCGGCCGCCTCGCGCTCGCGTACGTCGTCCACGACTCGCTCGGCGCGGACGTCTGGCTCGCGCTCTCGGCCGACAGCGGCGCGCACTTCGGCACGCCGGTGCGCATCGATCCGCGCCGCGGCACCGTCGCCTCGGACGCCCGGAGCCGGCCGGTCGTGCTGTTCGCGCCCGGCGATCGCGTCGTCCTGGCGTGGAGCGCGACGCGCGACTCGGCGCGCGCGGGCGAGGACGTCGTCGCGCGCAGCAGCGACGACGGCGGCGTCTCGTTCGGGCCCGAGGTCGTGCTCGATGCCGGCCCTGTGGCACCCGAGTCCGCGCAGGCCGCGTACGTCGCGCTCGCGAACGCCGCGCCGGGGCGCGTGCTCGCCTGCTGGCTCGAAACGCCGGGCGCGGGTGCTGGCGGACTCGCGCGCGCCACCGTCCGGCTCGCCGCGAGCGAGGACGGCGGGCAGACCTGGGGCGCGAGTGTGAGCGTCGGCGGAGCCGCGGCGGTCGATGGCCGGCCCGCGCTGTGCGCCGACACCGCGGGCACGGTCGCGCTCGCCTACCCCGGCGCGCGCGACAGCGCGCGCGCTCCCCGGCTCGCGCTCTCGCGCGATGGCGGCGCGTCGTTCGCCTTCGACACGCTGCTCTCGGCGGAGGGCGAGCCGGGCGCGGGCGGCTCGTCGGCCGGCGTGGCCCTCGCGCTCGCGCGCGGCCGCGGCTACGCCGCGTGGTCCGCGGCCCCTGCGACCCGCGGCGCGGGCGGGCGCGTCTCGACCGCCCGCTGGCGCGTATCCGACGGCGCGATGGAGGCGCGCCACGCGCAGTCGGACAGCCTGCTCGCGCCGGGCGATCCGCTGCTCGCCCCGCTCGGCGATCGCGTGCTGCTCGGCGTGCCCGCCCGGGCGGCCGAGGATCCGGCGCGGCGCGTCTTCGCGGTGCGTCTGCTCGGCGCGGACGAGGGCGCCTCGCCGTGGCTGCTGCTGGGAGCCGGCGTCCGCAGCGCGACGCTCGCCGTCGAGAATCGTAGCCGCGCCTGCGCGGGCTGGGTCGAGCAGACCGCCGACGGTCCGAGGCTCCGGCTCGCGCGCCTCTCGCTGCGTTAGCGCTTCGCGCACACCGGTTCGGGCGCTCGCGCCGGGCGGACGCTCCACGCCGCGCGTACCGGCCTCATGTGCCAGGCCTGCCACTTCGATCCCGACGACGGCGGACCGCGCAAGGAGAGCGCCATCCACTCGTACGAGCCGTCGGTCGGGAGCCCCGCGGCGCCGTCGACGCACGCGCACCGCGCCCGTCGCGCCGCTCCCCGCGCCGGGCGCGCGCGTTGCCGGCCGCGAAAGCGCCGTTGTACCCTCGTGGTGCCCTGCCTCTGCGGCACGATGCGGCGCCCGCACCGCCCTCCGCTCCGCGCCCTGGCCCCGTCCCGGCACCCCCGAGGTCCGATTGAGCAGCGAAACGTCCGATCTGCAGACCGTCCAGAAACTGCACCAGGCCCGTGAGAGCATCCTCGTCGAGCTGCGCAAGGCCATCGTCGGACAGGACGACGTCGTCGACCACCTGATGACCGCGCTGTTCGCGGGTGGTCACGTCCTGCTGGTCGGCGTGCCCGGGCTCGCGAAGACGCTGCTCGTCTCGAGCCTCGCGCGCGTGCTCGACCTCAAGTTCAGCCGCATCCAGTTCACGCCGGACCTGATGCCGAGCGACATCACCGGAACGGACATCCTCGAAGAGGACGCGACCACCGGCCGGCGCGCGATGCGCTTCATCCACGGGCCCGTCTTCGCGAACGTCGTGCTCGCCGACGAGATCAACCGCACGCCGCCCAAGACGCAGGCCGCGCTGCTCCAGGCGATGCAGGAGCGCGAGGTCACCGCGGGCGGCCAGACGCTGCCGCTGCCGCCGCCGTTCTTCGTGCTCGCGACGCAGAACCCCATCGAGCTCGAGGGCACGTACCCGCTGCCCGAGGCGCAACTCGACCGCTTCATGTTCAACGTGCAGGTCGGCTATCCGTCGCAGGCGGAGGAGGAGCAGATCGTCGCGTCGACGACGTCCGCCTACGCGCCGAAGCTCGAACGCGTGCTGGGCGCGAACGACATCCTCGAGCTGCAGAAGCTCGTGCGCCGCGTCCCGGTGGCCGAGCACGTCGTGCGCTACGCCGTGCGGCTCGCGCGCGCGACGCGCGGCCGCGAGGAGGGCGCCGCGAACGCGCCCGAGTTCGTGCGCCAGTGGGTGAGCTGGGGCGCGGGCCCGCGCGCGTCGCAGTACCTCGTGCTCGGCGCCAAGACGCGTGCGGTGCTGCGCGGCCGGCTCGCACCCGGCATCGAGGACGTGCAGGCCGTCGCACCGTCCGTGCTGCGTCACCGGATCGTCACCAACTTCACCGCGGAAGCCGAGGGCGTGAGGCCGGACCGCATCATCGCGGACCTGCTGCAGAGCATCCCGGCCGCCTGAGCGGCTGCACGTTCCGCTGACGCGAGGAGGCCGCATGACGACATCGCCGCCCGCCGAGCTCAAGAGACAGATCGGCCTGTACGCCGCCACCGCGATCACGGTGGGCAACATCATCGGCTCGGGCATCTTCAAGTCGCCGCACAGCGTCGCGCAGCACATCACGTCGTTTCCGCTGGTGCTGTTCGCCTGGATCCTGGGCGGCGTGCTCTCGATCTGCGGCTCGCTCGTGCTCACCGAGCTCGCGGTGCTGCGGCCGCGCACGGGCGGGCTCTACGTCTACATCCGCGAAGGCTTCGGCGACGCGTGGGGCTTCGTGTTCGGCTGGGCGAACCTGTGGGTGATCAAGCCGACGGTCATCGCCTCGATCACGACGGTGTTCGCGGAGTACTTCTGCCAGGCCGCGCACCTGCCGGCGGCGGCGCAGATCCCGGTCGGGGTGGTGGCGATCATGCTGCTCACGTTCGTCAACTGGCTGGGCGTCAAGGAAGGCGCGGGCACGCAGTCGCTGTTCACGACGCTCAAGGTCATCGGCATCGCCGCGCTCTGCGTCGCCGCGTTCGCGCTGCCCGTCCGCTTCCCGGCCTCGCCGCTGCCGCCCGCCGACGCGGCCGCCGCGGCGTCACGCTCGCTGCTCTCGGCGCTCGCGCTCGCGATGATCCCGATCCTGTTCGCCTACGACGGCTGGACCGACTCGACGTACGTCGCAGGCGAAGTGCTCGAGCCCAGGCGCAACATGCCGATCGCGATCGTCGGCGGCACATGGCTCGTGATCGCGGTCTACGTGGTCACCAACTTCGCCTACTTCCACGTCCTGAAGCCGGCCGAGGTCGCGGCGTATCCGACCGTGGGCTACGAGACGATCGTGCGCCTGCTCGGTGTCTGGGGTGGCCGCGCGCTGGCGGTGCTCATCGCGGTTTCGACGTTCGGCACCACCAATGGAGCGGTGCTCACCGGGCCGCGCGTCACGCAGGCGATGGCCGCGGACGGGCTGCTCTGGAAGCCGCTCGCCGCGCTCGATCCGCGCCGCGGCTCGCCCGCGACCGCGCTCTGGATCCAGGCCGTGCTGTCGTGCGTGTGGCTCGCCGTCGCGAAGGGCTTCGACGACGTCTCCGGCTGGTTCGTCACCACGTCGTGGCTCTTCTACGCGCTCACGACGGCGGCGATCTTCGTGCAGCGCCGGCGCGAGCAGCAGGGCCGCAGTGAGGCGCCATCCTACCGCACGCCGCTCTATCCGCTGACGCCGATCCTGTTCGTGCTCGCGACCGCGATGATCATCGTCAGCGACCTTCACGACAGCGGCTGGAAGGCCTTCGCCGGCGTGGCGATCGCCGCGACCGGGTTCCCCGTCTACTGGATGTGGAAGGGCCGGGGAACGCGGTCCTCGGCGTGAACGACGAGTACGACGACGACCCGGCGCTCCATCGCGCGGCGTACTCCGGCGTGGTCACGCCGGCGGACGCCGATGGCCGCGGCGCGTACGTCGCCGGCCGCACGCCGCAGGAAGGTGACATCCTGCTCCACATCGCGTGTCAGGCTTGAGCTCATGAGCGCCCCCGGCAGCGCGGAAGCGCGCCGCTACCTCGATCCTGCGATCGTCGCACGGCTCGCGCGGCTCGACGTGCGTGCGCGTCTCGTCGTCGAGGGCTTCATCGCCGGCATGCACCGTTCGCCGTTCCACGGCTTCAGCGTGGAGTTCGCCGAGCACCGTCCGTACATGCCGGGCGATCCGCTCAAGAACCTCGACTGGAAGGTGCTCGGCAAGAGCGATCGCTACCTCGTCAAGCAGTACACCGAGGAGACGAACCTCCGCTGCCATCTGCTGCTCGACCTGTCGGGCTCGATGGGCTTCCGCTCCGAACGGGCGTCGCTCTCCAAGCTCGACTACGCCCGTTCGCTGGCCGCGGCGCTCGGCTACCTCATGCTCGGCCAGCAGGACGCGGTGGGCGCGCTGCTGTTCGCCGACCGCGCGCTGCAGTTCGTGCCCGCACGCTCGGTACGCTCGCACCTCGACGTGCTCCTCAAGGCGCTCTCGGCGAGCGAGCCGCAGGGCCGCACCCAGCTCGCGCCCGCGCTGCACGAGCTCGCCGAGCGCATCAAGCGCCGCGGGCTCGTCGTGCTGCTGTCCGATCTCATGGACCGGCCCGAGGACGTGCTCTCGGCGCTGCAGCACTTCCGTCATCGCCACCACGAGGTGATCGTCTTCCACCTGCTCGATCCCGACGAGATCGAGTTCCCCTACCCGGGGACCACGACGTTCGTCGACATGGAGAGCGGCGAGCGCCTGACGACCGAGCCGTGGGAGATCGGCGCGCGCTATCGCGAACGCCTGGCGGCGTGGCGCGACCGCTACCGCCGTGCGTGCCGCGAGCAGCTGATCGACTACGTGCCGCTCGACACGCGCACGCCGTTCGATCGCGCGCTGCTCGCCTACCTCGAGAAGCGGGCGAAGCTGCTGTGAGCTTCCGCATGCTCGCGCTCCTCGTGCTCGCCGCCGGCGCCGGACTGCTCTTCGCCGCGCTCTCGCTCATCGGCGAGGCCCCCGGCGTTTCGCGCGAGGCGCGTCACCTGCGCGAGATGAAGCGCCGCCGCTCCGCGCCCGCCGAGGTGCAGGACATCACGATGGACTTCGTGCGTGCGCTTCCGCACGACCCGCCGCTCGAGGAGCGCGCGCGCATCGAGTCGCACGGCGTGCGGCTCGCGGGGTGGAACCAGCGTCTGCTGCTCGCGGGCGACGGCGACGTGCACCTCGAGATCACGGCGCTGCCGCGTCGGACGAACTCGCCCGACACGGCCTACGTCACGGCCGAGGTGACGCCCGCCTGGCGCGCGCACGGCGGCTGGAGCTACGACCGGCTCGCCGAGGTCTTCCGCCCGAACAGCGGCACGCCGACGCCGTGGGACGGCGGCCCGCGGCGCGTGCGCGTGAGCGGCTGGCTGCTCGACGACTTCGCGTACGACCGGCGCCCGTCGCAGTGGTCGATCGAGCACGCCTCGACGCGCGTCTCGGGCTGGGAGATCCATCCGGTGACGAAGATCGAACGCTGGGACGACGCGCGCGGCGGCTGGATCGAGGTCGCGCCGTGAACTTCCTCAACCCGCTCTTCCTCTTCGGCCTCGGCGCGGCCGCGATCCCGATCCTCATCCACCTCTTCACGCGCCGCCGGCCGCGCGAGCTGCGCTTCTCCTCGCTCGAGTTCCTGACCGAGGTCCACCAGAGCGAGATCCGGCGCCTGAAGCTCAAGCAGTGGCTGCTGCTGCTGCTGCGCACGCTCGCGCTCGCCGCCTTCGCGATGGCGATGGCCCGCCCCGCGACCCGGGGCGGTCCCGGCGGGCACGCGGGCGCGGCGAGCAGCATGGTCGCGCTCGTCGACGTGAGCGGGAGCATGACCGCCCCGGGCCCGGACGGGCGCCCGCTCGTCGTCGCGGCGCGTCGCGCCGTCGAGGACCTGCTCGCGACGCTCGGCCCGGGCGACGAGCTCTGGCTCGTGCCGTACGACCGCGCGCCCCGACCGGTCTCCGAGAAGCCGCTGGGCGACGCCGGCCGGCTGCGCGCCGCGGTGTCCGCGCTCACGGGCGGCGCCGCCACGACCGACCACCGCGCAGCGCTCGAGCTCGCGGGGCGCGCGCTCGCGCAGGCGCACGCGCTCAACCGCGAGCTGTTCTGGATCTCCGACTTCCAGCGCTCGGGGTTCGTGCGCGGCGATGCGCCCGCCGCGATCGCGGCGCCCGATGGTCCGTGGGCGGGCGTGCGCGTCTACCTCCTGCCGCTCGCGCCGCGCAGCCGCGCGAACGCCGCGATCGTCTCGGCCACGCTCGCGCCGGCGGATTCGGGCGCGGCGCTCGACGTCGAGGCCGCCGCCTTCGGCGTCACGCCCGGCGACTTCCCGCTCGAGGCGCGCGGGCTCGTTGCGGGCGACGGCGGCGGCGGCGACGCGGGCACGGTCGGACGAGGCTTCGTGAGCCTGCCCGCGCGCGGGCGGGCGAGCACGCTGCTTCCGCTCGCGCGCGTGCCCGAGGCGGGCGGGGAGGTGCTGCTGCCCGACGACGCGCTCGCGCTCGACAACCGCCGCGTGTTCGCCGCGGGGCGCGCCGGCACGATCCACGTGCTGCTGCGCGAGGACGGTGCGCCTTCGCCACTCCGGCTCGCGCTCGAGGCCGGCGGCATCGCGTCGGGGCTCGACGTGCGCGCGGTCGACGCCCCGGAGCTCGCGGCGCAGGCGGGCGAAGCCGACGTGCTCGTGATCGGCGACGTCGAGCGCCTTGGACCCGCCGAGCTGCAGGCCACGCTCGACGTCGTGCGCGGCGGCGGCGCCGTGCTGCTCGCGCCGGGCTCGCACGCCGACGCGGCGTTCTGGAACGGCTCGCTCCTGCGCGAATTGGGTGCGGGCGAGCTTGGCGCGCCCGAGGACGCGCCCGCGGGCGCGGCGTGGCGGCTCGTGCGCGCCGTCGCCGGGCACCCGATCCTCGAAGGCTTCCCGGCGCGGCCCGGTGAGCCGCTCTCCAGCGCACGCTTCACGCGCGTGCGGGCGTTGCGCCCCGGGCCGCGCGCACGCGTGCTCGCGGAGTTCGATCGCGCCCATCCCGCGGTGGTCGAAGTGCCGGGCGCGGTCGTGCTCGCGACGCCGCTCGATCCGGACGCGTCGGACTTCGCGGTGAGCGGCGCGTTCCTGCCGCTCGTCCACCAGATCGTGCGCGTGCTCGGGCGCGGCACGGCGGCCGCCTCGCTCGCCCCCGGCGACGTATGGCGCGGCCCGGCGGGGCCCGGCGACTGGCGCGTTCTCGACGAGTCGGGCCGCTCGCTGCCCGTGCAGCTGGTCGCGGCGCGCGGCGTGACGCGGCTCGAGACCGCGCCGCTCGAGAAGCCCGGGCTCTACCGCGTCTATCGCGGCGACGTGCTGCGCAGCACGTTCGCGGTCAACCCCGACCCGCGCGAGAGCGACCTCTCGCCCGCGACCGAGAACGAGCTGCTCGCGGCGTTCCCCGCGGGCCGCGCGCTGGTGCTCCATCCGGGCGACGATCTGGCGCGGCGCGTCCGCGAGGCGCGGTTCGGCCGCGAGCTCTGGCCGCTCTTCACGCTGCTCGCGCTGCTGCTGCTCGTCGCCGAGACGCTGGTTGCGCGCATCGGCATGCCGTCGCGCCCGACGCCGCGCTGAGCGCCGCGTCCCCGAGGCTGCGGTCTACGGTTCGAGGGTTGTCTGCAGCACGTCGTAGACGCCGACGCTTCCGACCGTCGTGTGCCAGCAGGTCGCGCCGACCTCGCGGTCGATCTCGGCGAGCAGCGTCGGGTCGGGCACCTGCACGGCGACGACCCCGTTCGACGACGGGAAGACGGGCACGTCGCCCATCCACGTGAGCTGGTAGTCCAGGCGCGAGAACGTGAAGCCATGAGGCAGATAGGGCGCCATGCCCGCGGGCACGACCCCCGCGACGCCCGGCGGCGCGATCTGACCGGTCACGTCGTACTCGGCGACGGCGGCCGCGCGGATGGCGCGCAGGTCCGCGGCCGCCTGCACCGCGATCGCGTGCCGGCGGAGGTTGGCATAGGCGGGCAGCCCGATGCCGAGCAGCGTCGAGATGATCAGGAGCACGATCATGAGCTCGATGAGCGAGAAGCCGGTGCGTTCGCGGCGACTCATCGCGAGTCCCCCCGAACGAAGGCCCGACTGATCTGGAGCTGGCGCGCGAAGACGGCCAGCGGCACCGTGGAGCGGTAAACGAGCACGTGCTGGCCGGCGAGCACCGAGAGCTCGTAGCCGTCGCTGCCGGTCCGCGCGTAGCGCACTCCCGGGAGCAGCGCGTTGAGCTCGAGCGCCGTGGCCGGCAGCCGGCCGTTGTGGGCGCGGAAGGCCTCGACCTGCTGCGCGACGAGCAGCAACGCAACCTTGCCCTGCTCGGGCGCGAGCGCAACGGAGTGCGTCGAGGCGGCCTGCGCGCGGAACGGCGCGCCGGGCGAACGCCACACCAGCACGTTGACGAGCGCGAGCATGAGGAGCGCCGGAATCTGCCAGGCGATCGGGCGCAGCGGCCGGGCCGGAGCGGCGCCGGCCTGCTGCTTGCGCTCGTCGGCCCACTGGCGAATCGCGATCTCCGCATCGCGGGTGCGACGGCTGCGGCGACGACGACGACGCGGCGGCGCGCCATCGGCGGGCGTGGGTTCGGGCGCGCGCCCGGGCTCGCCGGGGTCCGCGGGCGGGATGGGATCGGTCGCGCCCATCAGGCCGTCGTCTCCGGCGTGCGGAGGCCGATCTGCGACGTCAGCGGCATTCCCTCGAGCCCCCCGCTCCCTTGCTCCGGCCTGCCCGGACCCGTTCGCGCGCTTCGAAGTGCGTCACGGCCGTATCGCCGCCGCGCCGCCGTCGTTATCGGCCTCGCGGAGGGCGCGCTTGAGGCCCGCCCGGCGCGAGATCGCGAGAGCCACATCGCGAGTGCGGCCCGCACGCCACGCTCCCGCACGCTTGTTCGCGCGCGAGCGCGCTGCTAGCGTCCGTCGCCGCCCGCTGTTGGGGCACATGAAGCGATTTCGAAACCGCCGCGGCGTCACCGCGGCGGCTTTCCGTGCTGGAACGGAGCCCGCGTGGCCACGACCGAGGTTTATCTCGAGGACGATCTCGCCGCTTCGCTGGCGCGGCACGCCGCGCGCCTGCCCGAAGCGCAGGCGCTGTTCGAGCGCCTGCGACCGGCCGCGACCGGCGAGCGCCGGGGAGGCCGAGTGCAGGTCCGCGGGCTCACGGGCTCGGCGCGCGCGTGGCTCGCCTCGTGGCTCCAGCGCGAGCTCGGCGTCACCGTGCTCTACCTCGTGGGCCACGGCGAGGCGTTCGAGGGCGCGCGCGACGATGTCGAATACTTCCGTGGCCGCGGCGCGACGCTCGCGTTCCCCGAGCCCGACACGCTGCCCTACGACCCCACCTCGCCGCACCCCGCGATCACCGCCGATCGCCTCGGCGCACTCGCGCGCCTGGCGAGCGGCGAGGCCGGCGTCGTGGTCGCGACCGTGCGCGGCGTGCTGCAGCGCGTGCCGCGCCCGCAGCGGCTCGCGCGCGCGCTGATGTCGCTGCGCACCGGCGCGGACGTCGATCCACGCGCGCTGATCGAGCGGCTCGTGTTCATGGGCTACGAGCGGCTGCCCGAGGTCGAGGCGGTGGGCTCGTTCGCGCGCCGCGGCGGCATCCTCGACGTCTGGCCGGTCGGCGAGTCCGATCCGCTGCGCGTCGAGTTCGACGGCGACACGATCGCGTCGATCCGCCGTTTCGACTCCGGCACGCAGCGCTCGCTCGAGAAGCTCGCCGACGCGCGCGTGCTGCCGCGCTTCGAGATCGTCGTGGAGCCCGGCGACGCCGAAGCGATCACGCAGCGGCTGCGTGAGGCGGGCGACGAGGCCGCCACCGGCGCGAACCTGTTCCACGAGGGCATGGAGCGCTTCGCGGGCTACTACGACGCGCAGCTCGGCACGTTCGCCGACTACCTGCCCGCCGACGCGCTGGTGATCGTCGACGATCCCGACGCACTCGCCGCGCGCGCGGACGATCTCGAGGCCCTGACCGCGCGCACGTTCGAGGAGGCGCGGGCGCACTACCCGCTGCTCTCGCCGCCCGGGCAGCTGTTCGAGCCGGCCTCGGCGTGGCACGAGCTGATCGCCGCGCGCGCGGGCGCGGACTGGATGGCGCCGATCGTCGGAGCCGCGACGGCGACGGCACGCGGCGACGCGTTGTTCGTCGACTGCTCGCCGGCCGAGCCGCTGCAGCGCTCGATCGAGCGGCTCAAGGCGCACCTCGCGGAGCTCGCGGCCAACGGCGTCTCGGCCGTGGTGCTGTGCGACAACGCCGGCCAGCGCGACCGGCTGGGCGAGATGCTGGGCGATGCGCCCGCGACGCTCGGCGTCGGCTGGGTGAGCGAGGGCTTCACGGTGCGCGGCGCCGGGCTCGCCTTGCTGACCGATCACGAGATCTTCGCGCGGTATCGCCGGAGGCGGCGGCGCCTGCGGCGCACGGGCGGGCTGTCCGCGGCCGAGCTCTCGCAGCTCAAGCCGGGCGATTTCGTGGTTCACGAGGATCACGGCGTCGGGGTCTATCGCGGCATGAAACGCCTCACGCTCGGCGGGCAGGAGACCGACTGCCTCGAGCTGAGCTACGCCGAGAAGGACGTGCTCTACGTCCCCGTTCACCAGCTCGCGATGGTGTCGCGCTACGCGGCGGGCGATGGCGCGAAGCCGGGACTGCACCGCCTCGGCTCGGCGCAATGGCAGCGCACCAAGGCCCGTGCGAAGAAGGCCATCCAGGACATGGCCGACGAGCTGCTCAAGGCCTACGCCGCACGCAAGGCGCTGCCCGGGTTCGCATTCAGGCCCGACACGGTGTGGCAGCGCGAGCTCGAGGCGTCGTTCCCGTACGACGAGACGCCGGATCAGCTGCTCGCGATCGACGACGTGCGGGCCGATATGGAGGCGTCCTCGCCGATGGACCGCCTGATCTGCGGCGACGTCGGGTACGGCAAGACCGAGGTCGCGATCCGGGCCGCGTTCAAGTGCGTGCAGGACGGCAAGCAGGTCGCGGTGCTCGTGCCCACGACGATCCTCGCGCAGCAGCACGGCATCACGTTCCGCGAGCGGCTCGCGGACTTCCCCGTCAAGATCGAGGTGCTGTCGCGCTTCCGCACCGCGAAGGAGCAGAAGGAGGTCGTCGCACGGCTCGAGAAGCGGGACGTCGACGTCGTGATCGGCACGCACCGGCTGCTCTCGCGCGACGTCAGGTTCTCCGATCTCGGGCTGGTCGTGATCGACGAGGAGCACCGCTTCGGCGTCGCGCAGAAGGAGCGGATCCGTCAGCTCACGCGCACGGTGGACGTGCTCGCGCTCACGGCCACGCCGATCCCGCGCACGCTCAACCTCTCGCTGGCGGGCGCGCGCGACATGAGCGTCATCGAGACGCCGCCGCAGAACCGGCTTCCCGTCCAGACCGAAGTGCTCGAGTGGGAACCCGAGGTCGTGACGGACTCGATCCTGCGCGAGATCGACCGCGGTGGACAGGTGTTCTTCGTCCACAACCGCGTCGAGACGATCTACAACGCCGCGCTGCTCGTGCAGCAGCTCGTGCCGCAGGCGCGCGTCGGCATCGGCCACGGCCAGATGGCGGAGCGCGAGCTCGAGCGCGTCATGCTGGAGTTCACCGACGGCAAGCTCGACGTGCTCGTCGCCACCATGATCATCGAGTCGGGTCTCGACATCCCGAGCGTCAACACGCTGATCGTCGATCGCGCCGACACGCTCGGCCTCGCGCAGCTCTACCAGCTCCGCGGCCGCGTCGGGCGCTCGGCGCAACGCGCCTACGCCTACCTCATGGTGCCCTCGCGGCGCGTGCTCACCGAGGAGGCCGAGAAGCGCCTGCGCGTGATCGAG
>Ga0335085_10007187_pt1 | contig 17379 bp, 19 predicted proteins | sample Lox_Sample_45_FD_206712 | JGI IMG/M metagenome (GOLD analysis project Ga0335085, IMG submission 206712) | Soil microbial communities from Loxahatchee National Wildlife Refuge, Florida, United States - Lox_Sample_4.5 | ecosystem: Environmental > Terrestrial > Soil > Wetlands | place: USA...
CGGGCCAGCGGCGAAACTGCCCGCCGGCGCGACCCATCGACGCTCGACCAGCTGACGCCCCAGGAGCTACAGATCGCCCGCCTCGTCGCCGGTGGGAGAACCAACCCAGAGGTCGCCGCACAGCTGTTCCTCAGCCCCCGCACAATCGACTACCACCTGCGCAAGGTCTACGCCAAGCTTGACATCGCCTCCCGCGGCGAGCTCGTGGGGATCGATCTAGGCGAGCCCGTGGCCGCATAGTGTAATGGGGTGAAGCGTCGATCTTGTGAGAGCTATGTGGCGTCGTTCCTCGCCCGGTGCGTCATGCTGAGCGGTCCTAACCGGCCGAGCGTGGACGAGCCGGGGTGCATGGTGTACGCCCCTGGACCGGTGACCAGCGCATTCGATTGCTCGTGACCCACGATCGCGGCTTTGATCGAGTCGCTGCGCTAGTTCCGGGGGCCTGCGCCGCTCATGATCAGCGTATTCGCGGCGGCCGAGCGGTGCGCCGGGCTAGTCGATGGCCACCCCTCCTGGCGGTCCGACACGGTGACGGCAATGATCTATCTGCCGTGATCTGCGGGCCGTGCCCGCGTTATCGCTTCCGGATGGACTGAGCGTCCCTCCAGTCCGCCGGCCTGCGGAGGACCCCCGAGTATGTCTGCGGTCCCTGCCAAGGGCAATCCGGCTGTTCGCGGCGATCGACGCCGAGGCGTGGTCCGTGCGACGTCTGGCGCTGGAGCGTTCGGGTCTGGTTCGGCTCGAGCCCGCGGAGCGTGTCGCGCCAGCCTCGGGGCGAGCGAAGTCGGCGCGCCGATCTATCGTCGGCTGGGATTCAAGTCGGTCGCGAAGCTGACACGCTTCTTCTACAGCGGTTGACCCTCGGCTCGGCGCTACGTGATGTGCGATCGCGCGCTGGCAAGCTCATCGTCGCTGAGTTCATCGGGGTCGACCACCCTGGCCGGCCGCCAGCGATTGTCGACCGGGCAACGTTGCAGATGAGTCCCCACGCCGAGATGCACTGACAGCAAGGACGCTTTGAGTGGCGACGCGGCGTAGAGATGACCATCGGAGCAGCGGTAGCCCCGTTCGGAGCGTGACGATGGCTTTGGCCCCGAGTGAGCGAAGCGCGCGCGGTGAAGCCTCGTCGGCCGGAACCTTGGCGAGGCGTAGGTCCTGCGGGCCGCCGGTTGCCGCGAGCAGGGCGTCGGCGGCCGACGCTTCGTCCGCCGCGGCGATTTGCGGCACGTTGACCGTACACCTGCACGGCTGCTCGGTTGCTATCGATCACCTTCAGCCACATCGATCTGCAGCCCCGGTCGCGGGCGGCCTCGATTCCCGCGACCAGGGCTTGGGCGCCCAGGGCACGCCGCCGGTGCGATGGCATCGTTCCTATGCCCCCGACGCATCCCGGCTCGGGCCGCCGCGCGATCAGCGCGAACGCGGCTGGCCGCTCCTCGGCCACGACCCGTGAGCATTCGAGGTCGATCCCATCGGTCTCCACGTGCTCGCGTAACGCGCCGGCATCCATCGGCATCGGGACGGCGTAGTCCGCGAAGCAGGCGCTGAAGAGCTCCGCCAAGGGGGGCTGCTCAGGCGCGGTGGCTGGGACGAGCTTCGCGGTCAGGCGGCTTCGGCTTCGGCTTCTGCTTCTGCTTCGCCGCACGGCGCCCCGTCGGGCTCCTCGACATCCGCGCCATATTGGGCGCGGGCAGCCGCTCCCTCGATGTTGATGTGGGGCAGCCGCTCGTCCAGCCAGCGCGGCAGCCGCCAGGTAACCGTGCCGAGCAGCTCGAGCACGGCGGGCAGCAGCACGCAGCGGACGACGATCGCGTCGAGCAGGACGGCGGCGGCCAGGCCGAACCCAAACTCCTTGATCGCGCGCAGGTCGCCGAACATGAACGACAGGAACACGCAGATCATGATCGCGGCGGCTGCGCTGATCACCCGTCCGGTGAAGGCGATCCCGTCGCCCACGGCCACGGAGGCGTTGCGGTGGCGAACCCATTCCTCGCGAACCCGGGAGACCAGGAACACCTCGTAGTCCATCGAAAGGCCAAACACAACGGCGAACATGAGCACCGGGATCCACGGTTCGATCGGCCCTTTCTCAACGCCGATGATGCTCCCGCCCCAGCCCTTCTGGAACACGGCGACCGTCACGCCCAAGGCCCCACCAATACTGAGCAGGTTCATCAGCGCCGCCTGCACCGGGATCACGAGCGAGCGGAACATCACGAACAACAGCAGCGCGGATAGGACCACGACGATGCCGATGAACAGCGGCAGCTTGCTCGCGAGCACGTGCGCGAAGTCGATCGCGCCGGCTGTAAAGCCGCCGACCAGCACATGCACGCCGGTTTGACGCTCGAGTGGCGGCACCACGGTCTGGCGCAGCCCGTTGACCAGGTCGGTGGTGCCCGCCGCCTGGGGCGCCGAGCTCGGGTAGGCCTGGATCACCGAGACGGCACCGGACGGCGCGACACGCGGAGAGGAGACCGCGGCTACGCCAGGGGTCGCCCTGACGGCAGCCTGCAGCCGCGGCAACGCGTCGGCCTGCTGACCTCGCGGACCCTCGACGACAATCAGCAGCGGGCCGTTGAACCCGGGGCCGAAGCCCTTGGCCAGGAGATCGAAGGCGTGACGGGAGCTGGTCTTCGCCGGATCGTTGCCGGCGTCACTGGGATTCAGGCGCAGCGCGAACACCGGCAACAGCACCGCCACCATCAGCCCGAGCGAGATGATGGCGAGGGGCCACGGCCGCGCCTGCACCGTCTCGCTCCACCGCCGCCAACCAGCCCGCCGGGCGACGGCCGGCGAGACCGCGAGGGCCGACTGCTCCTGCCTGCGACGCCACAACCGCCGGCGGCGGGGCGTCCGGGACGTCCCCACGATCCGGTGACCGAACCTCGACAGCATCGCCGGCAGCACGGTCAGCGACGCGGCCAGAGTCAGTAGCACGGCCAGCACCGAGGCGATCGCCAGCCCATACATGAAACTGACGCCGGTGGCGAACATGCCAAGCAGGGCGATGATCACCGTGCCTCCGGCGAGCAGGATCGCGCGACCGGAGGTGTCCATCGCCTCCATCACCGAGCGCTCGACGTCGCCGAAGCGCGAATAGTTCTCTCTGAAGCGGGTGACGATGAACAGCGCGTAGTCGATCCCCACGCCGAGGCCGATCATCAAGGCCAATTGGGGACCGACGTTGGACATCGATGTGATGCGGGTGGCCAGGCCGATCAGCGCCACCGCGGTGATCAGCCCGAACCCAGCGGTCACCAACGGCATCCCCGCCGCGACCAGCGAGCCGAACGTGAGCAGCAGGATGACCAGCGCAGCGATCACACCGATCTGCGTCGCTGGCCCGATTGAGAAGCCCTCGGCGTTCTCGATCACCTGGCCGCCAGCGGCCACCGTGAGACCGGGCACGTGGACCGCGTTCACCTGGTTCAGCACCGGCTTGCCCGCGCCGGTCGGCACCAGGTTGGACGGCTTGTCGTAGTTGATCGTCGCGAACGCGATCGACCTGTCCCGCGAGACGTCCACCGCCCCGATGGAGCGGTACGGGTTCACCACGCCGATGACGTGCGGATCTCGACCGACCTTGGCGACCAAGCCATTGATCGCGGACTTGACCTGCGGGGAGTCGACGGTCCCGCGCTTCACCCGGAACACGATGGTGTCGACATCGCCGCTCTGCGCCGGAAAGTCACGTTTGAGCAGATCAAGCGCTCGTTGCGACTCCGTTCCAGGCAAGCTGAAATTCGTGGCGTAGTCGCGGCCCACCGCGCCCGCGATCACCGTCGTGATGATCGCCACCGCCAACCAGGCGAAGAACACGCGGCCTCGATGAGAAATGCACCACGCCGTCAACCGCCGCAGCAACGAGGTTTCCACACCTGGATTTCGCCGGAAGCCGAGATTCGACTCCGGGTTATCTGTCTCTCTAATGGTGGTTCTCATGTATCGCCTCCCTGTTCGGGGTTGTGGGGGCAACGCTCGGATGAACGTGCCAGCAAGCTGGGTCGGTCGCATCGGGGGACTCGCCGGTCAACCCGCCGGTCGACGGGAACTTCGCGTCGACTCGCGGGGCGCACTCAGGCGGCCGTGGCCAGCCCGCGGATCTGCTCCGCGTAGGCGTCGGCGGCCGACCCCTCGCGATCAAGGGCGGCTCCCCTGCAGCGAGGGCCGCGAGGAATCGCTCACGAGAGCGAATCCGGCACCGTCACCAGAGGACGATCTAAGCGCGGCGCCGGAACGCACGGAACTGAACCGCCCCGGTCACCCGGATCGCGTGACCGACGGGTGTCGGCCACGGGTTGGCCGGAGGCCAAGGCTACGCCGAGCTCGGACTCTCCGCGATCGCGGCCGTGTGCGCGGGACGGTCTTCCTGGGCGTCGGGCGCCGGTGCGGTTTTCGGAACCATGAGGGCGATAACCGCGCCGATGGCGAGGACGACCGCGCCGACGGGGAGCGCCGCCGTGAGGCCGGCAGTGTATGCCTGCGGCGATGTGTAGGAGCCGTGGGCGCTGAACACCGAGGCCAGGACAGCCACGCCGATGACGCCACCGAGCTCACGGATGGCGTTGGTGGCGCCGGATGCCTGGCCGGCTTCCCGGGGTCGCACGGAGCTGAGGACCGCGTTGGCGGATGGGGCGAACACCAGCGCCATTCCGGCGCCGGCAAGCATGAACGGGATGATCAGGCGGCTATAGGCGACTTGGGGGGTGAGGATCGCTGCAAGCCAGGCGATCGCGGTGGCCTGCAGCGCCAAGCCGACCGCCATCAGCGGCCGCGGTCCGATCCGGTCGCTGAGGATTCCCGCGATCGGTGCGACGATCATTGGCATGCCGGTCCAGGGGAGCGTCCGCAGGCCGGCCTGCAGCGGTGAGTAGCCCTGCGCTGTCTGAAAGAACTGAGCGAGCAGGAAGATCGAGCCGAACACCCCGAAGTACATCGCGAACGACAGGCCGTTGGTGCCCGCGAACGCACGCGCACGGAAGAAGCGCATTGGCAGCATCGGCGCCGGTGCGCGCAACTCCCAGGCCACGAACGCGATCAGGAACCCGATTCCGCTCGCGAGCGCGATCAGAATCGTCGCGCTGGTCCAGCCCAGCGCCTGACCCCGGATCGCTGCGTACGTCATACCCAGCAGGCCGGGTGCGGCCAGGAGCAGGCCGCATAGGTCCAGCCGGTCGCTCGGGCCTCGTGACTCGTTGAGCCGTGTCAAAGCGAGCGGCACCAGGACGGCTCCGATGGGTACGTTGATCCAAAAGATCCAATGCCATGAGATGCCGCTGACCACGGCTCCCCCGACCAGCGGTCCGATCGCCACGCCGAGACCGCTGACGCCGCCCCAGATACCGAGTGCCATCCCGCGCCGCGCGGGCGAGACGGCCTCGGACAGCAGGGTCAGCGTGAGCGGCAGCACGATCGCGGCGCCGAGTCCCTGCAACGCGCGGGCCGCGATCAGCGCATCGGTGCTCGCCGACACGGCAGCCCCGGCGCTCGCGAGTGTGAAGATGGCCAGCCCGACTGCGAACATCCGCCGTCGTCCCAGCCGGTCGCCGAGCGCCGCCCCGGTGAGCAGCAGCACCGCGAACGTCAACGTGTAGGCGTTAACGGTCCACTCCAGTGACTGGATCGACGCCCCCAGGCTGTGACGGATCGACGGCAACGCCGTCGTCACCACGAGGTTGTCAAGCGTGGTCATCAACAGCCCCAGCGAGACGATCGCGAGCGTCCAGGACAGGCTGGATCTCGGCGCGGGCGGGCGACGCAAGAAGCGTGATGTCAGGGTCATTTCAATCGGCCTTCCTTTCGCCGAGCGGCGGTGTTAGCCACTGCGTGCTCATCGCGCCGGCATGGATACGTGCGGGAACACGATCGTTCCGAGCGCGTGGGATCGCATCGGCGTGTCCGCCGGTTGCGAGCGTCATGCCGGCGAGCTGGCGATCCGGAGATCCGTCTCGCACTCGACGTGGTCCAAGCCAATGCCGAGTAGTTCCCTCCCCGCCGCAACCATCCCGCGGCCGGAAAGTTCGCTAGGCGCACCGGCCCATTGGCGGCGGCGCGGAGAGCGCGGGGTCCCTCGACCGCTGTCAGCTCGTCCAGTACGGCCGTCTGGAGGACCCGCGGACCGTCGCAGAACGTGATGTGGACGAGAGCCGCGGCAATCGCGGCCGTGCCGCCGATCGACAGAAGTGCACGCCCGCCGTCACGATCGCGCGCCAAGGGGCTGCTCGCATCAGCAAGCTGGCCAGTCGTCCCCGCCGGTCAGACGGTGTGCAGCTCGCCGAGCGACACACGAGCCAGCTCGGCTCGCGAGGTGATCTCCAGCTTCGCGAACACCTTGCGGAGGTGGTAGTCAATCGTGCGCGGACTGAGAAACAGCTGCCCGGCCACTTCCGGGTTGGACATGCCACTCGCCACCAGGCGCGCGATCTGCAACTCCTGGGGCGTGAGCTGGTCCCTGGTCGACGGATCCCGACGGCGAGCCGTCTCGCCACTCGCGCGAAGCTCCGAGCGGGCACGCGACTCCCACGGCCGGGCACCGAGTTGCGCGAACCGGTCCAGCGCAGTTCGCAGGCGGCGTCGCGCATCGGTACGACGTCGTTGGCGTCGCAGCCACTCGCCATACAGCAGCTCGGTCCGCGCCCGGTCGAATGGCGAGAGTGCGTCGGAGAGCTCGACCGCATCGCGGAAGTGGCGCTCGGCATCGACTTCGTCCGCCAGCGCCTCGCACCGCGCGAGTAGGGCCAGGCGGGCGCGGTTGGAAGACGGCGCGAAACATTGCCGATAGCGATCGAGGTGAGGGGCGACCTCGTTGAGTCGCTGCGCGCGGCACGCCGCCTCGACCGCGTCAGGAACCCCCAGCACGAACACATAGTCCGACTCGGGACGCATGTCGAGCACCGAACCCAGCAGTCGGTCAAGTGCGGCCGATGGTTGACCCAGGCCGAGATCGAGCAGCGCAAGCGCTCTAGCGGTCCTACGACCCAACAGACGGGCGCCGCTGCTCGCGACCACGGCCTGAGCCTCGGCGGCGTGCTCACGTGTGTGCTGCTCGTCGCCGCGGACGGCGTCGATCGTGGCCAGGTCCGCCAGGCTCCATGCGACCGGGTGCCCGAGATCCCCCACGAGCCGCTGGCTCTCCTGCGCCGAGGCGTAAGCGAGATCGAACTGGCCACGGCCCACCAGCTGCGACGCCTCCACCTGCAAAGCCAGCGGCAGAGTGGAAACGAGACCCCGTTCGCGCGCGATCCGGACTGCGCGACTGGCGAACCGAAGGCCATCGCCCAAATGACCGGCGCGGCTCGCGCCTTCCGACGCCCAGAGCAGATGACGGGGTCTGTCAAGGCCCTCGGCGAGTTCAACCGTCCGCTCCCACAGCATCTGCGCGCGAGCAAAGTCGCCCTCGTGGTCCGCCACCGAGCTCGTCAATTGACAAACGACGAAGCGCTCCGCATCCGTGTCGGCCGGTACGCGCGATGCTCGCCTGCAGATGGCGAGTTCGCGCTCATGGTCCTCGACGAACGCCGCCACCACACCAGCCTCCATGAGCAGCTCGAGGATGAGCGACGGCTCCTCCGTGGCCTCGAGCCCCTCCAGCAGCGCGTCGAGCGCGCCAGGAAGCGAGCCGGCGAACGCCGAGATCAGACCGCTCAGATACAACAGCCGCGCGCGCTCGGTCGGCTCCGCGAACGTCAGCGCGCGCCTCACCAGATCAACCGCCCGGTCGACCTGGCCGGCAACGAAGGCGGCCTCGGCCGCCGCGGCCAGGCGGCGCCCGCGAGCCGACTCTTGCTCGCTTATCCGCGCCGCTCGCTCGAAAGCCGATGCCGCCGACGCATGCCCGCCGCGGCGCTGAGACTGCCCGGCGAGCGCCTCCAGCGCACCCGCCAGCTCCTCGTCGGTGGCCTCGGTGGCCATCGCCCGATGCCACACCGATCGATCCTCGCGCCCCTCACCGGCCAGCACGTCGGCGAGGGCCTTGTGAACGCGCTCGCGGCGCCCCCGCACCGCCGACTCGTACACCGCCGTCCGAACCAGGGGATGGCGAAACCAGACCCGGCCCTCGCGGATGTGCACCATCCCCACCTCCTCGGCCGGGTCGAGGGCGTCGACCGCGAGGCCGAGCTCCGCCGCGGCCTCCTGGACAACGCGCAGCTCCCCGGTGTCCTCGGCGGCAGCCACAAGCATCGCCGTCTGGGTCCCGGAGGGCAGCGCCCGCACACGCTTCATGAAGGTGGCGCGGAGACGCGCGGTCAAGGGCAGCGCCTGCGGCAGCGGGCTATCGCCGGACACCTGCTCGGGCGAGAGCCCCGCCGGAAGTTCGAGCAGCGCAAGCGGATTGCCCGCCGCCTCCGCCAGCAGCCGCTCGCGCACGTACGCCGGCGCGTCGGGCGCGGAGTGCTCCAGCAGCATCATCGCCAGATCACGACCCAAGCCCTCCAGCGTGAGCTCCGCCAGCCCCGCGGCATCAAAACGACGCAGCTCCCCCTCGCGCGCGGCGAACAGGATCACGATCCCCTCCGCAGCAACCCGCCGAGCCGTAAACACCAGCGCATCCGCCGAGGGCACATCGAGCCACTGGGCATCGTCGACCACGCACAGCAGCGGACCACGATCCGCCGCCGCCGACAGCAGGGACAACACGCCCGCCGCAACCAGGAACCGATCTGCACCCTCGGCGGGAGCGAGCCCGAGAGCTGCCGCCACGGCCCCCCTCTGCAGCTCGGGCAGCTGGGACAACTCGTGCTCGATCGGTCGAACGAGGCCGTGGAGGCCGGCGAAGTCGAGGTCGGACTCGACCTCCACCCCGGTCACCGACAGCGTCAACATCCCGGCCGCCCGCTCAATCGCGTAGCGCAGCAATGCGCTCTTGCCCATGCCCGCGTCCCCGCGCACGACCAGCGAGCCACTCCCGCCCTGGCGCGCCCCTTCGAGCAGTCGCTCGATCGCCGCGAGCTCGGACTCGCGGCCGACGAGGCCAGTTATCGACTCGACGGACATCCGTAAAGCCGGTCCCTAACGGTGGAGCCTACCGGCCGCCGGCGGGGTCGAGAGCGCCGCCGCCGCGCGGCGTCAGCATGCTTACTCAATCGTCGATCGCCATAGCTCGTGAGCAGCGAGGCATTCGTCGAGCGCCGCGGTCCTCTGCGTGTCCTCGTAGTCTCGTACTCGGCGCACCGCCCACAGGCTGCGCGCGCCCACATGACGTACCGGTTCGCGTGCACGGTGTCGCCGGCCGGCGTCTTCAGATCGGTCGTGCCCCTGACCACAATCGACCTGCGCCATGGGGTCCCGTCCTGACCGACTCCTCGGCCACGACACCCAGACCGTCACGCCACCCGACGACTTGAACTTGAACCGGTGTGCGGCCGCGGCACCGCGATGACCGCCGTCCCTTCCTGCGGCCAGCAGCCACACGCCGGCGCGCGGTCGATTGGCAGCCGGCCGTGCCGGCACTCGAGGTCAGCGAGGCCACGATCATGCCTGTCTCGATCGGACGGCGCCCGCCAGAGTCCACCATCGCGGCGGTGTAGCGGGCGCTTAAGGTGAGGCTGCCCCTGGCGGTCCTATAGGTCAGATACAGGCCACCGCCGGGCCTGCCTCGCCAGCACCTGCCGACGCCCACAATCCGCAGCCTCCTCCTGTTGGCCACAAGCGCGACTCTTGCGAAGTGCGGGCCGACGCCTGGGTTCGTGTTCGCGCGGGTGTTCGCCGCTGACGTCAGCGAACGGCGGGTCGCCAACGGCATCGGCCTGTACGCCAATTCTGAGATCAGCCGGGTCTCGGCGTTAGTTGATGTCGCGCCGGGCGGTTAGGGCGATGCCGACGGCGGCGAGTGCGGCGGCCCAGGAGATCAGGATGACGGCGCTGGCGCCGGGCGATAGTAAGTGATGGACTCTGAGGCCCATCATCGCGTCGGCGGCGCGTGTCGGCATGAACCGCCCGACGTCAGGCGCGAGGCCGAACAGGAGGTTGTCGACGACGAACCCCCAGGCGAGGAGGGTGATGACGGCACCGACCTGGTTGTGGATGATCGCGCCGAGGCCGGCGCCGATCGCGCCCCATACCGCCACGCCGGCGAGCCCTCCAAGTGTGAGCAGCACGATGTCGCCGCTGTTGAGCGCGACGGTGATGCCACGTTTGTCGAGGATTGCGTAGCCGATCGCCCAGCCGATTGCCTGGCCGATGACCCCGAACGCGATTCCCGCCAGCGCGCCGGCGATCACCTTGGCGCTGAGGACATGTGAGCGCACGGGGTTGAACAGGATCGTCGGACGGATCGTTCCGAAGCGATACTCGCTGGTCACAAGTAACACCCCAGCAAGTGCGGAGAACACGCCTGCGGTGCTGCCCAGGCTCAGGAGCTGACGCTGGTCCTCCTTGCTTCCTAGCCCGCTCGCGTGGGTGAGCAGCCCGGTGAGCAGCGTGAAGAGCACGATCAGCGCGATCATCCCGAGGATCAGCCCGATCGTGGTCCGGGTTGAGCGAATCTTCAGCAGCTCGGCTCTGGTCTGCGCGATCATGCCGGCGCCTCCGTCGTCAGTTGCAGGAATATCTCCTCCAGGGAGCCGCCGTCGGTCACCAGCTCGTGAATCGGGACGCCGGCGGCGAACGCGATCTCACCAACCCGCTCGCTCGGTGCGCCTCGCACGAGCAGCAAATGGTCGGCACCGGTCGTGACCTGTAGATCGTTGCTGTGCAGTGCGGCCGCGAGCCGCTGCGGGTCGGCGCTGCGGACGCGTACCGCGCCGCCGGCGCGGGCGGTCAACTCTGCCAGCGGCGACTCGACCACGAGCCCCCCATGACTGATGATCAGCACCTGATCGACGGTTTGCGCGACCTCTGCCAGGACGTGGCTTGAGATGAGCACCGTCCGGCCCTCCGACGCCAGTCGACGCAGGAAGTCACGTAGCCAGCGAACTCCCTCCGGGTCAAGCCCATTCGCGGGCTCGTCGAGGATCAGCAGCTCCGGGTCGCCGAGCAGCGCCGCCGCGAGTCCGAGTCGCTGGCGCATCCCCAGCGAGTACCCCTTCACGCGCCGCCGCGCCGCTGTGCCGAGCTCCACCATGCTCAGCACCTCATCGACGCGCGAGTCAGGAACATCAACAGCGCGTCCAAGCATCCGCAGGTGGTCGCGGCCTGAGCGACCGGGGTGAAAATCGGTCGCCTCCAACACGGCACCGATCCGCAGTGCGGGACGCTCAAGCTCGGCGTAGAGGCCGTCGAACACGAGCGCCCGCCCGCTCGTCGGCGCCGCCAGGCCCAGGACCATCCGAAGCGTCGTCGTCTTACCGGCCCCGTTTGGCCCAAGGAAGCCCGTGATCGTCCCCGCTTCCAGCACGAACGACAGATCCGTGACCGCCATGACCTCGCCAAAGCGCTTCGTCAGCGACTCGGCCTTGACGACCGCCGTCACCTGCGGCCCCGGGTCGGGTCAGGTTGAGCGAGCGCGGATGCGAGCTCGTGCAGCGCGTCTGACGTGTTCACGCCCAGAGCGCCCAGCAGCACTGCCGCAGGATCTGGTGGTTGGAGAGTGAGGATCTGGGCCAGCACCTCGGGGCCGCTGACCTGGAGCTTTCGATGACCCTTGGGCTTGTACGCTTCCTCCAGCACTTTCTTTGCCGCGGGCGTCATGCGGAAGCGATCTCTTTTCGCGACGTCTCTGATCCTCGGCTTCTTCGGCACGGCGCGCATCGGCAGTGGAGGAGCGTCGGTGCCGAACCCCAGCCCCACGGCACCCAGAGCTTCGCGATCGAGCGACTCAAGGGCCTCGCGAGCTTGCTGCAGGCTCACGCCCAACACGGCTTCGATCGAGGGATCCTCGAACAATGCGAGCAAGATGTGATCGGTGCCGGTCCGGCGATCACCTCGGCGACGAGCCTCCTCACTGGCCCGCAGATAGATGGCCCAGGCGTGAAGCATCTCCGGCGCAACGGGCTCGGTGGTCATGACGGCTCCTTGTTGTATTTGGTGTGCACGGATTGGCGGGTGACGCCCAAGGCGTCTCCGATCTGCTGCCATGACCAGCCCTTTTCCCGGGCCGCCGCGACGTGGTTCGCCTCGACCCTCTCAGCCAGGCGATGGAGCGCCAACGAGGCGCGAAGCCCCACCAACGGGTCGCCCGACGTGATCGCGGAGGTGATGTCTTCGGCGTTCATATTCGTCAGTCTAGACTGACACAGACGTTTGTCAACCCAAACTGACGCCGCCTGGTCTCGGGGCGATCGATATCCAGTCCCGTGCATCGCGTGTCGCTCCTGCGGGGGCGTGGACTGGACGCGTGTGCCCGCATCGAGCCCGGCGACACGCTCCCCCTTTGACGTTGGGGACGCGCCATTGTCCCCACACAGACCGGCGGTCTCGCTTCGCGCGGATAGCGCCTTCAGATCAGCTTTCTTCGTCGGCGTCGGACGCAATGTTCAGATCGAGTCGCTGGAGACGCTCGGGGTCGAGCAGGGCATCGATCTGGAGGATCCTCTCGTTGGTGACGGTGAAGGCCATCACCGAGAACACGCGGCCGTGGGGCGCCACCACGGCGCCGGCGGCGCCGTTCACCAGCGCAGGTATGACGAACGGGTGCAGCTTGGAGTAGGTGGTCGTATGCGCGGCCACGGCGCGCGCGCCGCGCAACATAAGCGAAGCTTCCGCCCGCAGGACACCGCCGTCGATCCGCAGCTCGACGTCGGGGTCGAGCAGCTCCAAGAGAGCCTCGAAGTCGCCGTCGCGTGACGCGGCGAAGAATGCATCGACGACACGCCTCTGCCGCGCGAGGTCACGGTCGGGTACGGGCGAACCCCGCAACCGCCGCCGCGCGCGGCTGGCGAGCTGCTGAGCGGACGCTTCAGAGCGCTCAAGCGCGGTCGCGATTTCGGCAAATGACACGCCGAAGATGTCGTGGAGCACAAACGCTAGTCGCTCGCCCGGAGTGAGCTCCTCGAGCACCACGAGCAGCGCGAGACCAACCGACTCGGCCAGCAGCACCTCGTGCTCGGGATCCTCCGCCTCATCGAGGCTCACCACGGGGTCCGGAACATGGACCGAGGGCTCTTCGGGCCGGGACCTGCGCGAGCGCAAAGCATTCAGGCATACCCGTCCGACGATCGTGGTCAGCCAGGCCTGCATGTTCTCGACGCTCTGCGGGTCCTGATCGCGGATCCGAAGCCAGGTCTCCTGGACAGCGTCGTCCGCTTCGATCACCGATCCGAGCATCCGATAGGCAACAGCGCGCAGATGCGGCCTGTGCAGCTCAAACCGCTCAGTCAGCCATTCGCGCTCATCCATCTTCAGCTCACCATTACGTCGCCGAACCCTCACCAGTGCTTGTGGTAGGCGAGGTTCGTGGCCAGGGCCGAGGCCGCTAGAAGCAAGAAGAACACGGCTGGGGCGATCCCGCGATCGCCGACTCGGAGATGAGCGCTCACAGCACAGATGAAGTACAGCATCAGGCCGATCGCCGCAGCCGTCCCAAGTGCGGGCACGGCGAAGCCCGCCAACAATCCGGCCGCTCCCGAGGCCAACAAAATGCCGAACGGCAGCATCCACCGCCGGGACACCTGAACCCGGTCAGCAACAAGCTTGACCGATTTGGCGCCGACGAAGTCCAACGAGGCGGCATACCCATTCGCGAGCGCCACCAGAACGGTGACAAGAACATACAGGGCGTACATACCACCTAGACACGCCCCGCCGACAGAACTTGACACCGACTAATACTGCCCCTCGCTTTCGGCTGATCCTCCAGGTTCGTGGCAGCGCGGACTCGGCTCGGATACAGCCGCCGTCAACTCAGCCCGCGACAACGATCGATGCACTCACTGCACACAAGCAGGACACCGAGCACCGGCAAGAGGTGGCGGCCGGCTCGACACGGCCGTTGAGGAGGTAAACCGATGAGCCGGGAGGATCCATGGAATCCGTGCTGTTGGACGCCGCTGGACATCCGTGATGAGCGTGACGGCGGCGACGGCGGCACTGAACCACAGGCCGGACCCGGCTTCGGCCGCCTGACCCGGATCGAGCTGCGCAAGATGCTTGAGCGCTGCCGACCGCATGGGACGCACTGTCCGTTGTGTCGAGGTCATAACGCACCGGGCGCGTCACAGAGGCGCTCGCCGAAGTTTGGCGATTTACCCCTCATTTTTGAGGGGTAAATCGCCAGTGACCGGGCACTCGCCGACGTTGGCCATGCCAGCGTCGGCCTTGCCCACGAGGGAGGGATGCTTTACGACCAGCGGGTGCCCATGCGGCCGGACTGGGAAAACGTCGTGCCCGAAATCTGCGCCTCGACCTAGAGTCCCAGGGCGCGTCCCAAGCCAGCGTCCACCTGGGAGAGAATCCAGTCTGGGAGGCTGCCCACCCGGTCTTCCAATGCGCCCCGATCGATCGTCGCGATCTGCGTCACGTTGACCACCGAGTCACGTTCCAGGCCTGCCGCGCCGGCCGGAACCGAGACGTTCCCTGGCATGGCGGCGAGTTGGACGGTGCTCGTCAACACCGCGACCGTCACCGTGCGCAGCCTCGATCGGTTGTATGCGTCCGCGCTGACGATAAGCACCGGCCGTCGCAGCGCTGGAGCTGAGCCTCGCGGCACGCCGAGGTCCGCCCACCACACATCGCCGCGAGCGATCACACGTGATCGTGCGCCGACGCGAGGGCGGCGGCGGCCGCATCGGTGAAGGCAGTTTCGTCGCCGACTCCGGCGATCGCGCGATCGATAGCCTCGGTCGTCGCATCGTCCTCGAGATCCGCGAGCCAGCGTTCCGCGGCTCGCGCAAAGAACTCGCTGCGAGACATCCCCATCCTGCGGGCAGCGCGCTCGGCGCGCCTGAACGTGTCCTCCGGAAGCGAGATGGCGGTCTTCACAGCCGTCGAGTATAACCGGGTTATACTCGACCGTGGCCAGCATCGACTCCCGACGTCCACCGATCCCTCCACCGACCGGCTCCCGGACCCATCACCACGCACGAAGCTCGACCGCGTCATCTGGACGCGACATGGACGCGGTCGCCGCCCCACCCGACCGCGGAAAGCCGGCCTCGTCGCTCACTCACACCCCCCCGCCCACCGCGGCGCCGAAAGCTAGGCCGCAATACACACGCGCGCGTCCTCAAAGCGTCCCCGAAGTGCGGTTATGCCGTCCCGTGTCTCGCGGGTCTGTTCAAACTTCCGACCCAGTTCGCCAAACCCAGAACCTCTGATGCCACAGGCCGCAGAACCGGGTGCCTAGACCAAGCCGGAAGGAGGGAGGAGCCGACCACCGGACTCGAACCGGGGACCCCTTCATTACAGAGTGATGGATAGCCGTGCGACGCCCGTCCATGACCGCTCACGATCGGGCACGAAATCCCTGCAAGCCGCGACATTCTGGACTGTATTGCCGTGACCGCTCTGAACCTTCCAATGTGACCTTGGTGGACGCGGAATGGACGTCGCAGCCGGTGTCAGATCCACGTCTCCCCGTTCGCGAGATCCGGGTCGCCGGGATACTCGGCGAGCTGCGTCTCCAGCGCGGCGATGATCCGGCCCGCGTCGGCTTTCGTGAGGCGAAAGTTGGTTGGAACGAACACCATCCCGGCGTGCCCGCTTCCGCCGGACACGATCAGCTCCGCGTGCAACGGCCGGAAATCACGTAGGTTGTTCGTGACAATCGAGCGTCGCTCGCCGGCCGCGAGCGAGACGAGCTCCGGGTCTGAAAGCGCTTGGGGCGAACCAAAAGCCCCACGCCCCGCAAAAGAGCAATAGCCCGGCCTATGACGTCAAGCCTCGCACGCCTCCACTCGCGCATCATCCGGGCTATGCAGCCCTTCCACCGTGGGTGCGATATAGCTGGGTGCGTCCGGCGGCACTGCACCTCGCGCCACCGGGGTCGCCGGCCTGAATGGGATGTTGCCTCGCGAGGCAGCGGCAAATGCGAAGGGGGTCCGGGCCGCGACGAGTGACGCTCTGCATGCAAGTGAGAAGTGGGTTTGTTCACCGTACGCAGCCATTGGCGCGTCTGGTTCCGCGAGTGCTGGCGAGATCGATCGCACCGAGAGCTGATCGAGCGGCCCTGGCGCGGAGCCGAGAGCCATCGCCAGGGTTCGGGTTGGGAAGGTTCGGCGTGCCTGGGACACGCACGCAGCGGCCTTCGGCGCCGGCGGTGAGCTATCGCGAAGGCTCGTACAGAGCGCCGTCGACCAGCTGCCGGTTGCCAACGGGTTGCGAGAGCGCAACTCGCACCGGGGTCTCCGGGTTCGGCGAGCGCATCTGAAACCCCTCGCGTGGCGTGACGAACATGGACAGGATGAGCTCGCGTTCATCCTCGAAGAGGTCTGGGTCGAGCACTCGCCCGTCGGCACGTTTGCCGCCCGCGTAGGTCTGCTCCATCACGAGTATCCGCAGCACCGTGTCATCGGTCCTCGGCTCATAGGTGGGGTCCAGTCGCCAGGAGGACGCGCGGATCCCGTCGCGGGTAACGCGCAGTGGTCTCCCCGCCGTCTTGTCGGCGCGCGACCACGTGCCGCGGCGGGCATCCTTCTGCACCGCGACCATCACCAGGTCCGGAGGCATCCCGAGCGCGAACAAAGCCTCGGTGCCAGTTCGCGCTATCAGCCGCCAGCCATCCCACGTAGATGACGACGGGCGTTGCGCGTTCTTGCGCAGCGGACTCGATCCGGCGCGGCCTTCCAGCCACGCCGCCAGCATCTCTACCGCAGGGTCTCTCCGGTCCAGCGGCTCGTACGGCAAGTCCAGAGCGCTTGGATGAAACGCGAGGCCGCCCGCGTCGCTGATCAGTTCCGGCACGCGTGGCACGCGCCGGGGCTCGAGCACGGCGGACCGCTCCCAATGGCGCTCGGTCGGCGCCCCGCCCGCACGCGCCACAAGGCGCGCACGCAGTCCATTCCCCGATCCGCCCATCGCTCGTCAGCGTAGCGCGTCAAATGCGCACCCGCCCCGTCGCGGCGGCGCTCCAGCCGCACAAAGCGCGCGACTCATCGGCCGCGTTGCGGTCGTCCCAGCCGCCGGCGCCGCACGACCGCGTCCGTGGGACGCTGTCGCACAGACCCGGCGAGTGTGGGATCGGTTGTGTCGAGGTCATAACGCACCGGCCGCGTCACGGAGGAGCTCGCCGAAGTTTGGCGTTTTACCCCTCAAAAATGAGGGGTAAAACGCCATTGACCGGGGGTGGGGTCGGCCACAGCTCCTCGCGACCTTGTGAGCCGACCACAACGCCGATCGTTTACGCAACAGCCACGTGGCGAACCAGCAGCCCGACGCTCGACGACGAAAGCAGGAGCGCGGCGTCAGGCGTCAGCCTTTCACCGTTCGGCCTTGCGCATCCTCCGGGCGATGCAGCCGTCCGCCTCGCGCGGCGAGAGAGATGAGTGGGTGGCCGAGCCGGAC
>Ga0335085_10007188_pt1 | contig 17378 bp, 24 predicted proteins | sample Lox_Sample_45_FD_206712 | JGI IMG/M metagenome (GOLD analysis project Ga0335085, IMG submission 206712) | Soil microbial communities from Loxahatchee National Wildlife Refuge, Florida, United States - Lox_Sample_4.5 | ecosystem: Environmental > Terrestrial > Soil > Wetlands | place: USA...
CGAGGTTGCTTCCCAGTTCTCCGAGCCGGGTGGAGCTTACCTCTACGTTCGTACCACATTCGGCAGCTTCGCCGGGATGCAGATTGGCTGGTTCGACTTGCTGAACGTCGTCGGTACGGTCGCCGCCCTCGCCAATCTCTTCGTGGACTACCTCGCGCCGTTCTTTCCCGGCACGCTTAACAGTTGGAATCGCGCTCTGGTGATGGCAATTCTGATTGCGGTTCCTGCGGCAGCGAACTATCGCGGAGTCCGCAGCGGCGCTAACCTGAGCAGTCTGATGACGCTCGCCAAGTTGTTGCCGCTCGCGTTGCTGGTTCTAGTCGGAGTGACGCACTTCTCACGACAGCCGCAGCTTATACAGCTTTCCGAGATCACCTCTCCCGGGTTGTCGAATTGGGTGCGTGCGCTGGCGTTCCTCCTGTGGGCGTTTGGCGGATGGGAGGATTCAGTCCTCCCAACGGGAGAAGTCCGAGAGCCACGCCGCACCATTCCATTTGGTCTGGGGATGGGTCTGCTGGCGTGCGCCGTGATCTACATGCTGTTACAGTTCGTCGTCGTGGCAACAATCGGTACGAGAACCACCGATGCGCCCCTCACAGTGACAGCATCAGTTTTACTCGGACGCAGCGGAGCGGCGTTCATCGCAATCGCCGCTCTAGTTTCGATCTATGGCTGGATTTCAGCCGCCATGCTGTATGGACCCAGACTCACTTATTCCTTGGCGGCGCAGGGCGAGTTTCCGGCTCTGTTTGCAAGGCTGCATCCTCGGTTTCACACGCCCGCAGCCGCCATTCTGTTGTATGCGCTTACTGCGTGGGTGCTTGCGGCGAGCGGTACTTTCCTCTGGCTGGTAGCAGTTACCGCTGGCGCGATGATGGTTGTGTATGCGTCGGTCTGCGCCTCCCTTATCCGGTTGCGCAAGCTTCGTCCGAATGCGGACTCTTTCAGAGTTCCGTTCGGTCCGGTTCTCCCTATGATTGGGATCGCAATTGCCGTAGGGCTGATGTCCGGACTCAAGCGCGGAAACCTTCTCCTGATGTGTGTTACTGCCATGATTGCCGCCGCCAACTGGCTTTGGGCGAGACGCCATCGCTTGAACCTTGAGGCGAAAGCGTCAGCTACGGCTCCTGTGTCGCTTCCTTAATCGAGTCGCAGAACCAGAATGGGAGGTCGGGTGAGCGCTCGGAGGTGGGTTGGTGAAACGCTAGAGTCAGATGCCGAAACTTACGGCAGGTATTTAGAAGAAACTGGGGTCAAAGAAATCAAAGCTACCAAAGGTACGATTCAGTTCTTAGACAGGAGGGCACCATGAATCGAGAACGGACGCTGAAAGTTGTGTTGGTGGTGGTGGGATTGATTTTCTTGTTTGGTGTCTACCCGTTGATGATGTTTCTGTGGTCGAGCGGGTGGCGATGGCAGCCGAACCAGCCGGAATACGAGCAGATGATCCTTGGGGTCTATGCCACGCTGGGGGTTTTCCTGCTGCTCGCGTCGCGCAATCCGTCAGAGCATCGCAGCCTGATCGCGTTCACCGCGTGGTCGAGCCTCGTTCACGCCGGGATTATGGCAGTGCAAGCACTCCAGCATCCGAGCGAACACGGACATCTGTTTGGCGACATACCCGCGCTTGTTATTGTCGGCGTTGCGCTGATCGCGCTCGCGCCAGCAAAGCAATCGGCTTAACGCGGATCGGTAGCCGATGGTAGGCTCGCGCTCTGGAAAGCAAGCCAAAGCTGAGTTTGCTAAGCTGCAAATGAAACATGGGGGAACGATTCGCGATGAGATTCACGGTTCGAGTAAAGGAATTGCTCCGCAACGAGTGTGCGGAGTGCTGTCGAGCAGCATAATTGTCGTGTATTCCACAGCAACAGGAGGGCAGTATGCAGGTGGCTACACAAGAACGAAGTCTCGGATTGGCTTCAGATGAAGGCGAAGCTCTCTGGTGGTTCGACGGCTTGGCGATGCTAAAGGTGACGGGGGAGCAAAGTGGCGGGCAGTTCTCCCTAATTGAGATGCTCTATCCTGCGGGCGCAATCGTTCCACGACACGTCCACCACCGTGAAGATGAATTGTTTTATTTGATTGAGGGAGAGCTTGAGATGCGTGTGGGCGAGCGGCAAATCAGCGCCAAGCCCGGAACCACGATTTTCGCGCCTCGTAATATTCCGCATAGTTTCCAAGTAGGGGCGAATGCGCCAGTCCACTACCTGATCCTCTACACGCCAGCGGGGTTCGAGGGCTTCATCAGGGATACCAGCAGACCTGCGGCAACACTCACGTTGCCGCCGCCCCCGGACGCACCGCCCACCCCAGAGCAGATACAGGCGATTGGCGAGATGATGCGCGAGCGTTACGCCTGCGAATGGGCTTGATGTCCGCTTGCGTAATGCAATCTCAGTTTCATCTACGCTCACGAAATAAGGCACAGTTGCCGTGAACGCCGCCGCCATCATTATCATCGCCATCATAATCATCGCCATTGCCGCCTCAGGCATTCTCATGATGCGGTTCCGTAAGCGATGGCTGGCGAAGATCAACATCGCCTTCACGAATCGGATCACCAGCCTGTTCGCAGGCTGGCTTCCCGGCTTCGGCATTCTAACGCACGTAGGTCGGAAGTCAGGAAAAGTCTACCGAACTCCTGTGAACGTCTTTCGAGCGCCCAGCGGATTCACCATCGCCCTTACATACAGCAGCCGATGCGAGTGGGTGAAGAACGTGCTCGCGGCAGGCGGGTGCGAACTCAAGACTTGCGGCAAGAAATATCAGCTTTCCGCGCCGAACGTCGTGCACGATCCCACGCGGTGGCGATTTCCGATCCCTGTGCGCTTGGTGCTTTGGATCGTCGGTGCGGACGAGTACATGGAGCTTCGGTCTCCTGATTTCAGTGAGACTGCCCGTGCTGAACCGCGCGATTTCATTTGACCGATTACGCGTTCCTCCCTACCATTTCCGCTAGTGGCTTCGCCGTCCCAATTCGTCGCAAAAACGATCTCCCACTACCCCGTCCTCGAAAAGCTGGGCGGTGTCGGGATGGGTGTCGTCTACAGGCTGAAGACATCGACCTCGACCGCTGAGCGCGGGCCTTTAGCGAAGTCAAGGTAGCAAGGATGAATTCGATGGATACTGGCATCGCGTACGAACTGTCACGGACGTATTCGGCGTCGCCAGAGGCGCTCTTCAATGCCCTGACGAACGCTGCCGTGCTGAAACGCATCTGGGGCGTTCAGGAGATCGATGTGGATGCGCGTGTCGGCGGACACGCCGTCGCTACCTACATCGTTGAAGGTCAGGACTGGAGTTTTACCATCACCTATACCGAGTTGGCGCTGGACGAGGGAAAATTGGGATGGGTTGCTCGGTTCAAGAACTTTCCGGCGAAAGAAACAAGGGTCTCCGTGCGCCTCAAGCAGACGGACAAGGGAACAGTGTTGACTCTTCGAATGGAGAACTTCGAGTCCACTGAGGAATGCGACGCAAACAGGCAGGCTTGGGAAAGGGGGCTTGCGACCCTCGCTGATGTTGTTGCGTGATCGGAGCCGATGAGCGAAGTGACCGCGACCTAACATCGGGTGCAGCGGAGGCGATCCACGGAATGTTTGGGCTATCTTGTGACCGCTGACGCGGCACGCCGTTCGCCGTGGCGGTACCGTCGCAAGCCTGCCTAACTCCGGCTCTGAAGCAAGCCAAGGCGGAATACGCGACGGCGCAATGACGCTCATACGCAAGATGCGCCAAGCAGGTTCGGCAACATCTCGCTCGCTTTCCCCAGATGGCAATCGGTGAACGCGGATGCGTTAGCAGGTTCCTCCGCTCCCACATAGATCGTTCGCGCACGACCGCCGACTTGAGCGACAAAGCTGGCGGCTGGCTCGACCACTCCAGATGTGCCGACAGCCATGAAGACCGTGCATTCATCCAGAACGCTGAGGATGCGATCCAACTCGAACGGCACTTCGCCGAACCAGCAGATGTGCGGGCGAATCCTGCCGCCGCATTCGCATCGGGGAATCTCCGCTGGAGGATCGTAGGTGGTCGTGTCGTGAAATGGCGTCCGGGTGCATCTATCGCAGCGGCTTTTAAACAGCTCGCCGTGCATGTGGACGACGCGAATCGCCCCTGCCTGCTCGTGAAGGTCGTCCACGTTCTGGGTGCAGAGAAACAAGCGATCCTGTAATTTCTGTTCGAGCTTAGCCAGCGCGAAGTGCGCTGGATTCGGCTTGGCTTCCGCCGCGACCCGCCGACGCATGGAATAGAACTCCCATACCAGCCGAGGATCACGAGTCCAAGCATGGGGCGATGCGACCTCTTCGATCCGGTAGTTGCGCCAAAGCCCGCCCGCACCACGGAACGTCGGTATCCCGCTCTCGGCGCTTACCCCTGCCCCGGTGAGGACGAAGACTCGATCAGTGGAAGATATGGCGAGCACGGATCAGTGTACGCCGCGTCCGGTTCGGATTCGCTCGTGGTGCGAAAGCAAGTGGTCACTACATGGTCGGAGGCTTGCCAGACTCGCCGAGGCACGCAGCGTGCCAAATATCTTCGGTAACTCGCCCGGATTCTCCAGCCAATTGTGAAAGCTCCGCTGTATACCGGGAGTAGGGGAGCTTGAGTTGACGATCCGAGAACTCATGGAAGAACACCGGAAGCGGGTTCGTTCCGGCAATCCAGCCGAGCGACTGGCGGCTGCGCTGCTGATCCCCGCCGAACTGTCCAGACGGCTGCGGCTGCTCAGCAATTCCCAAGTGGCGCGACTGTTGGACGATGAAGTCTGCTCGAACCTCAACATCTTTGCTCCAGAAACGACGCTTTGCGCCGAAGCGGTGTTCCGACTTGGTCGAACCATCCCGAAGACGAGGCGCTTGAGACGGGGTCGAGCGCAAGCAGAGCCACAAGGCGAGCATCTCCTTCACGCGGAGTCGGCGCTGTACCACGCAGGCATACCACATCTGCTGCTTCCGTTCCAACGCGACAGGTTCGCGAGCAACGTTTTCGTAGTGCCCGTAATGCCCGACGCGCAGCACGCGTTAAGTCAGTCAGGTTTCCGCTACAGCAACAACGCCCCCTCAAGCCTGATTGACCTTGAGACAGGTGGTTCGATCCGAATCGTGGAACACAAAGTTAAATCATGTGCCGAAGGAGAACTGACCTGATGAAACGAGCCGCATTTTACGTGCGCGTATCGACGCCGGAGCAAAATCCGCAGTCCCAGTTGCTTCAACTCCGCGAGTACGCCCAGCGTCGTGGGCTAACCGTCGCGCAGGAACACGAGTACGTGGATCACGGTTTCGGTGGGGCGAAGGCACGCCGCCCTGCCCTCGACCGGATGCTGGAGGACGCCCGAAGACGGCGCTTTGACACACTGATTGTCTGGTCTTGTGACCGCCTCGCACGTTCCACGAAGCATTTCCTTCAAGTTCTGGACGAACTCGACTCGTGCGATGTCCAGTTCGTTTCGTTGCGCGAGGCATTCGACACGTCAGGAGCTTTGGGACGGGCGTTCCTCGGCATCGTAGCCGTGCTGGGTGAGATGGAACGAGCGCTTCTTATAGAGAGGGTCCGTAGCGGGATGGCGCGAGCCCGTGCAGAAGGTCGCCAAATCGGACGGGCAAGGCTCGACGTGAACAGGGAGCAGGTGATCGAAGACCGTCGCTCCGGCATGTCGCTGACTCAGGTTGCGAGGAAGCACGGCATCTCACGGGCAAGCGTCTGCCGTTTGATGAAGGAGGCACGCGGTGCCCCCCTCGCGACTACGGTCGGGAGGGAACAATACCGCTTGGAGGCTCAGGCGTAAGAGGATATGACCGACCAGAAGACACGTAGCGGCGAGCAGGACGATCAGATCGGGAAGGTCTTCTTCGCAGTTGGTCGCGACGTGCGCCAGTGCCTTGTCTGCGGAGAGCTATTCACCCGAACTGCTGCCGCCAAGCACGCCAAGGTGGATTGCTATCCATCTGTGGAGCTATCGGTGGTTTATCCATCAACAGGAGGGAAGGATGTCACTTAAGAAAGAATACGTTCGAGACGGGAACCGACGCATCATCGGCTCGGTTTCAACGGGATACAGCGACACTTCGTCGGTGGTGCGAGACGAAGAGAACGGCATCACCGGGCGCACGAGCCAGCGGCTCCGCACAACCCGCGATGCACACGGAAACTTGGTATCTATCGACTCCCCCGACCCCGGTCTTTTGATCGGGAGGGGAAAACAGCGTTGAAACCAACCAAGGTCTACATCCCCAAGCAACCCCTGAGGGTCACGAGTGAGGCTATCAAGCGCCTGTCGTCGCTTCCACAGTTCGACGGAATCCCCGATGCGACCTTGATCCGGCTCGCTAAGCGCAGGACAAAGCTGCATGTGCATGACCGCTGGGTTGCCATCGCCCTGATCCTTGGCAACCGCGTGCCGATACCCGTTCCCGGCTCAAGATGGCGACCCCGGTGGCAAGCGAAGCAAGCCACGGCTCCCGCGAAGCTGGGACTGATCCAAGGAGGACGTATTGTCCGCTAAAGCAGGCGTCATGCCGTCGCCGACCGAAACTATCGAGTGCCCGCTGTGTACTGGAGCGGGCAGGCTAAAGCGAACCGAGATTCTCGACCGCCTCGGCGTCCGCGATTTCGCCAGAGTTGCACAACTCAGCGCGGAAGAAGCCTTCCGTCTGCTCCAGAACAGCCATGACCGGGAGCACCAGAACGGGTGGGCTCGTTTCGAGACCGAACTGGCGAAGCGGATTGCCGAGATCAGGGAGCAACACAAAGACGCACTGCGGTCGGCGCAGTCCGAGAAGGATGAACGCCCCGACTTTGACATCGGCGTCCATTCCGATTTCCATCGACTTCGAGATGGCTCCGGCTAGATCGCGCATGACACTCAGGACATCGTCGTCGATTACGTACTCGCAGCCTTCCGGCTGCACCGGGCGCGTCCTAGCCGCCAAAGCCGCTCGCAACTTCATGAACGTTTCGGTCGCCGCCTTTACGTTGATTGACGGCTGGTCGTGGGAAATCTTTGCCTGAATTTCCCGCGATCTAGCTAGGGTGTCCGCCTGATCCGCCTCCGGTGACGCGTAGGAAAAGGTGATACGCGGGTCTTTCTGCGCAACCGAAATCGCCCAGTGCCCACGCTCGGCAAGCCTGTACGAATAGTCGATCTGGTCGTACCTGTGTGTGAAGGTAAAAAGATCGTGCGCGAGATTGAACACCTTTTCCGCAACCGCCTCGCCGGGCAGAGAGTCGTCCATCGGGCAACGCCCAAAAATCGCAGGGATCGCGTGGGCGCTGGACTCGACGGCTTGCCGATGTGCGCCGAAAACCGACAGGGGCGAACGCGCAGACATGAGCGACTCGACTTCCAAGACCGCCAGATAGTTGAGCAGGGCAGATGACCGTGGAACCGAGAAGATCGGGAGCGCCGCCAGTTCCTCCGCTAGCCGCCTACGGGCACTCAAAGCGAACGTAGCTGTGTCGCGTCTTGTCAATTTGTATGCCTGAGGCAGACTTGCCGACGTTGTTTTTCAATTATAAGGAACATCGGACATGATCCGACTCACGCACTCATTCGCTTCCGCGATAGTGGACTCGATTGGTGCTGCCCGGAGACAAGTGATGGAGGGAAGTCATTCCATGGGTGAGCTACCTCCTCACCTGCGCCTGCGGAGGCTTCGCCGGATGCCTCCGATCAATCTCCTCCATGATCCGCTCAGCCCATCGGATGGCATCGGCGATGGCGCTCACCGTCGCCGGAACTCGCGCTCCGCTGTCGTACTGTGCCAGTTTACGAGCCGCCAGAATCGAGGCGGCGATCAGCAACACGCGCTTCCTGCCCTCATCCACCTCGGCAGTCTAGCACTTTCGTCTTTTGTTCGCCATATAGTTGGAGCCGTGTAAAGGCTGGCGCTCGGAGAAGGGCGATCCGCGAGATCGGAGCCGGATGCCAAAGCGATTTCTACGTGGTCACAAAGGCTGAAAACAAGGGTCGGAACACCTCGCCCGACCCGAACTCCGTCCACGAGCGAAATGCCCGCCGAATTGGGTTTTCAAAGTGGCTGCGCGACTGGACAAGGTCTCGGTGCGCAGGCTGCCGGTCGGAAGCGTGCGCGTCACGAAGGTCGGGGAGTGGAGTAGCCTTTCTGTCTAGGTGCCAACACTCCGATCCATGCGAACCTACGCCCCAACGCGATCCGCTGACCGACGCCGAACTCGACTACCTCGGAGACTTCCTCGAATGCTGCAAGGGCGGCAAGGTAATGAACTTCGAAGAACTCGACGGGTTCTTCGCCGCGCTTTTGGGCGCACCCGCAATACACCCGCAATCATTCTATCTACGGCGTACTTTCAGGTACTTAGCGGCAACCCCGTGACCTGTTAAGTTGTTGAATTGATTGATTAGGAAGGGATTGGCAAGGTCGCACTCTACCGCTGAGTTACTCCCGCTCGGACCCGTATGAGTATAAATGACCCGGCTTAGGCGGAGCAAACAGTGGGATGGCGCGACTGCCGGCAGGTCGCTTTAGTGGTCGCTGCCCGGGGCTGGGTTGGCAGCGGTGATGCGGTTGCGGATGTCCCACAGGTCTTTGTAGAGCCAGTGCTCCATGCGCTGCTGCAGGACTTCGACCGGCGTTCCCATTGTTCCCACTACGTGGCCGCCGATGATGCGCTCCGCGAGCTTCAGGTGATGAAAGCGGAATAGTTGCATGCGCTCGTCGAAGTCGAGCAGGCGCTCGGCCACATCGTGCAGGCCAAAGAATTCTTCGTGGCGTCGATAGACGTCGTCGATGGTCACGCCTGCGCGCTTGACCTGATCATGAAAGGCCTGACCCAAACGCGGGCCGATGTGTAACAGCGAAAGGAATCCGGGGGAGTCGAGGCCGCTGCCGTGTCCGAGGCCGGCGCGGATGACGTGGTAGTCGTAGGGCGTAATGGTCTCGAGAATGTGCAGCAGGCCGATGGGCGGCTCGATGAGTTGATTGGCGCGGCGGATCAGGCGCGCGGCGTTGGCAAAATCTCCCTTCTCGATGTGGCCGAGTGCGCGCTCGAGTTCGAACGCAGCGCCCTTCATCAACAATTCCGACGCCTGATGCACGACCATGAAGGTCATTTCATCTTTGTGGGAGAGTTCCTGCGGCGTTTTTTGCAGAGCGAGCAGTTCGTCGGTGTGGAGGTAGCGCTCGTAGTCGGATGCCCCCTTGCCGGGCAGGATCGGTTTGCGGAAATCGTCGTGATCGGCCATGAAACAGTCTCGGGAGCCGCGATATTCAGGAACTCAAGCTCTGAGCCGGATGATGCGGCGACCATTGCGGATCCTCCTCAGGGCCGACGATCTGGCCGTCGCGCATGTGAATGACGCGGTCGCCGTATTCGGCGGCTTCGGGATTGTGCGTGATCATGAGCACGGTCTGGCCCAATTCTTTATTCGATTGACGAAGCATGTTGAGCACGATCGCCGAGTTTTTGGAATCGAGGTTGCCGGTGGGCTCGTCGGCAAGCACGATGGCCGGACGGTTGATCAGAGCACGTGCCAGGGCGACGCGCTGCTGCTCGCCGCCGGAAAGCTCGGAAGGCCGGTGATCGAGGCGGCGGTCGATGCCGAGCATCTCGGTAATCTTTTTCTGGAAGGCCGGATCGGGCCGCGAGAAACCGGCAATATCGGCGGCAATTTCGATGTTGGCGCGGGCGCTGAGCGTCGGCAGGAGATTGAATTTCTGAAACACAAATCCGATTTTGCTCTTGCGCAATTTTGTGCGTTCGCTGTCGGAAAGTATGGCGAAATCGATACCGTCGATGGTGACGCTGCCGGAATCGGCGCGCGTCAAGCCGCCGAGAAGGTAAAACAGAGTGGACTTGCCGCTGCCGGATGGACCAACGACGGTGACGAATTCCCCGCGGTTCACGGCGAAAGAAATGCCACGCAGGGCGGGCACATCAATTTTACCCACACGGTAGGTTTTGGAAAGACTCCTGGCTTCGATGAAAACGCTCATCCAGTTGAAACGATATCACAGGGACGATGCTGATCGTCCGGCCTCAGGCGACGGTGGCGTGAGCCGCCCGCGTGGGCAGTTCCATGGGACGCTTCGGGCCACGTTTGCGGACGAGCAGCAGCCGAATCCGCTCCAGCAAATCCACCGGTTCGTACATTCCTTTGGGGAGGAAGACGTCGGCCAATGTGTCGCGTTCATAGATTTTGACGCGGCCCGAGATCAACACCGCGGGGGTTTGCGGCGAGTGTTCCTTGATCACCTGAATCAATTGAGAGCCATCTACGCCAGGCATCACGAGATCGGTGAGAACCAGGTCGATGCCACCGCGATGGAACGCCTCAAGTGCCTGCTGCCCGTTGTTGCAGGCCACGACGCGGTAACCTCGGGTTTCGAGCAGGACCTTGCGGATGGAAAGTGCTTGCTCATTATCGTCGACGCAAAGGATTGTCTTCTTTGGCTTCATTGGGGGACTCGAAATCGTACGGTGATCAGAATTTTCTTATTCAGAGAATCAGAGCGAACTGCATGCTAAAGGGAATCGCTGCGCGAGTAAAGTAGCGCGTTCGCCAATGGCACTCGAGTGTAAGGCAAATTCGTGCCATAGGCGGAGAAGCGCGACTGCAGCGGAGATTCGCGAGTCAGTGGGCGAGCGTCACTTCTCCACGGAGGACGTCCACACAATTTCCACCGACACGCACATTGATTATCTGGTTATCCTGCTTAGTCGCGCGCACGAAAATGCGGCTCGGGCGCTGCATTTCGATTCCCTGCTCGATCAAAATACGCTCCTCGCTGGCAGCGACGCCGTGGGCGACGGCCCAGGAAGCGCAGCATCCGGCGGCCGATCCGGTGGCCGGGTCCTCACCGTTGTAGAACGGCATGCGGGCGTGCAGGCGAGCTTTGGGGTCGACGGTCTCGCGCGAAACGAAATAGAAAAATTTGCCACCGCTCTGCGCAAGGTATTCCCCAGCGCGGGCGAGGTCGACTCGCAATCCCCGGAGCTTCTCCAGAGATCGCACGGCGGTGATGGTGAACGGCAGTCCCGTGGAAACGGTCTGGATCGGGACCGAAGAGTCGAAGTCAGACGGCGCCAGGTTGGTGAAGGCAGCCACCGTTTCAGGCGCATGAGTACTTCCGAACTGGGGATTTTTCTGGGTCATCTCGCCAAATAGGGGCTGACCCGGCTGCTGCTCGAAGCACACGGGCACGGTGCCGACATTCAGTTCGAGACGAACCTCGGCGCCCCCATTCTGGCGCTGCAGCACGAACGCGGTACCGAGTGTCGGATGGCCTGCGAACGGCAACTCTTCCTGGACGGTGAAGATACGAACACGGATGCCGCGCTCTTTCTCGGTTGCCGGATCACCGGGCAGAATGAAGGTCGTTTCGGAGAGATTGGACTCGCGCGCGAGGGCCTGCATCTGCTCGGTCGAGAGGCCGCGGGCGTCGAGATAAACGGCGAGCGCGTTGCCGGTGAGCGCGCGATCGGTGAAGACGTCCACTTGAACCATTGCCAGTTTTCGGGCCAGATCAGTCATGGGAAGAATTCTAACGATTCGGCAACCGTCGCAACGCTCGGGGCCCACATTTTTCCTGACATATACATTTGTCCACCCGGTTGACGGAGCCAAGGACCGCTGGATATCCTTTTTCGGAGAAAAACAGCGAATTCGAAGACCGACTTCCTTCCGGGTTTCGACGCCATCAATCAGGAGATCATCATGTCTTTGCGCATCAATTCTGAAGCCCCTAATTTCATTGCGGACACCACGCAGGGAAGAATCAACTTCCATGAATGGATTGGAGACAGCTGGGCGATTCTGTTCTCGCACCCCAAGGACTTCACGCCGGTGTGCACGACCGAACTGGGATACATGGCAGGACTGCAACCGGAATTCGCCAAGCGCAACGTCAAGATTATCGGGCTGAGTGTCGACCCGGTGACGAACCACGGCAAGTGGTCGGCGGACATTGAAGAGACACAGGGCCACAAAGTGACGTATCCGATGATCGGCGACACGACCCTGAACGTGGCCAAGCTCTATGACATGCTGCCGGCCGAGGCCGGGGAGACCTGTGAAGGGCGCACGGCTGCGGATAATGCCACCGTGCGGACGGTATTCGTGATCGGCCCGGACAAGAAAATCAAGCTGATGCTCAGCTACCCCATGAGCACAGGGCGAAATTTCGATGAAGTGTTGAGGGTGCTCGATTCGATACAGTTGACTGCCAAACACAACGTCGCGACGCCGGTGAACTGGAAGCCGGGCGATGATGTGATCATTCCGCCCGCGGTTTCCGACGAGCAGGCGAAGGCGAAATTTCCGCAAGGCTGGAAGACGCTGAAACCGTACCTGCGAGTGGTGGCACAGCCGAAGTAGTGGGAATCAGCCGCTGGTGGCGGTCGTTGCCGTGTTTCTCTTTCTTAGACCTCTTCATTTCGGCGCCAGCAACGTCAGGGGAGCCAACGACTGAGCGACGAACGACCCGTGACTGATACGGAAGCGCATGGGGTCCGGTGATCCTCCCGGTCTTCAAAACCGGCGGGCGGCAGGTTCCCTGTCGCCGGTGCGTTCGACTCGCACACGCTTCCGCCAATCTAAAACCGCATAAACACTGGGGATTGTTACTTTTGGCATCTTGACTGTTCTAGATAGAGTGCTAACCTCAACTCATGATTCGCCGACCGGTGGTCATGATCTACGTGAGGCACAGCGAAGGCTGTGAGCACAGGAACCGCAGGAACGCCAACTTCTACCGCGGCTGCGACTGCGTCAAGTGGCTGCGCTATTCCGGCGAGGCGTGCTTCTGCAAAGCCCGCGCCCGGCTGCGGCCACACAACCAGCACAAACTGTCAGCTGATACGCGGTCGTGGACAGCTGCGGAAGACAAGAGGGCAGAGCTGCAGCAAAAGCTCGATAGCGGCGAAACCGGACCATTGAGTCCGGTGTCAGAGCCTCGAAGGCCAACAATCGCGCAGCACATCGAGACCTTCATTACAGCCAAGGAAGGCGAAGGCTGTGGACCGGCCACCATTCGTAAGCTACGTCACCAGCTTGGGACGCTCGAACAATTCATGGCTGCTCGGTCGAAGTTCTTCCCCTCCGAGATCACCGCCACGGACCTGATCGAATTTCGCGCAGGCTGGACGTGGAAGAGCGGTGTCACCCGACAGAAGGCGCAGCAGAACGTTCGGGGCTTTCTGCGCACGTGCTGCAAAGACAACCTTCCTGAGCTGCTCGGCGCGATGAAGACCATTCGGCTCTCGAAAACGGACATTGCCCGGCTGGAGCCACAGCCCTTCAGTGAAGAGGAACTGAAGAAGCTGTTGGCACAGGTTCCGAAGACCTTTGCTGATGACGCAGACAAGGCTGCGCGGATGACCACCCTGATTCATTTCATGGTCTCCACTGGATTAGCCATTCGGGACACGATACAGCTTGAACGGGCGAACATCACAGGCGGCTGGCTCAAGATCAAACGTCAGAAGACCAACAAACCCGTCGAGCAGAAGCTGGACGAAAGTCTGTACCGCGAGCTATTGGCTGTCGCCAACAGCAATCCCAAATATATCTTCTGGAACGGCACGAGCCGGCCCACATCAGCAACGGGGCTTTGGCAGGAGGATTTACGAACGGTGATGAAGGCAGCCGGGCTGTGGATCAAAGGCAATTTGTCCCATCGCTTCCGTGACACCGCGGTTGATTTCTGGCTCGGCTCGGGCTGCAGCATCGTCGAAATCTCCGCCATGCTTGGTGACACCGTGACGGTGGTTGAGAAGCACTATCGCAAACTGATGTCGCAGAGATTGGCGGAACGGCTCGCCAAGGTTCCAATGCGCTCCTGGGGTGCCAACGCGTGAGCGAACTGCTGACTGTTTCCGAAGTGGCGCTAGTGCTCAAGTGCAGTGAGGATGCTGTTGTCCGCCGGTTTGCAAGCATGGACGGTGTCATCGACTTGGGCCGCGCCGGCAGCCGCGACAAAAGACAATATCGCGTGCTGAGAATCCCGAAGGTCGTTGTAGAACGATACCTGACCCGCAAGGCCGGACATCCAATCCAGATTGAAGTGCCAGCGCGGCCGGAACGGCGGCGCAAGTCGGAGAACTGGAAAACCAAAGCCATTCTCAACCTAGCGAAAGCTGGCCTCCAGAACGGATGCCGCGACAAAAAGGTGTACCGTCAACTCGCTAATACCGCGTTCGTGCTGGCTGGCACAAATGTTCCCGAGAGCCTTTGGGCGGAGATCATGGGCAGCTATGATTGGACTGACGAAGATAGAAGAGAATAGACCGCGTAGGAGGACGAAATCGGGCCCTTATTATTCATGGATGATTCAGCGCGTCCACTGGGGCCTGAGCCAAGAAAACAAAGCTCGTTAAGTGTTGCCCTTGGACGCGCACCGACACTCGAAAGCTTTCGGCCTCATCAAGAACTCGTACTTCGCACACGTGAGGTGTACAGAAATGGGCGAGCCAGCAGAAATTCTGTTGTCTTCGATTTACCGACAGTCAGCCAATTCGTTCTATTCCTGACGCCCATATTGCCTTACGAATTCCAGCACACAATTGGCACACAGGGCTGTCCAGCAACCCTTTTCTTGAGCATTTCCCACAAGCCAGTTTCCGGACAGTCGACCAATCGAACCCCATCGGCGGTATCAACCCGGCTTCGTGACGGGACAGTCTTCTTTCCCTCGTGAACGTCTACGCGTCACAGCGGGTACTCCCCGGTGGCTCTACACTGTGAAGGAACATTCGTCCATCGAGTCGTTCCTGGAGTGCTTACATCCCAGACGAAGGAGAACTCTCGTGAACGCACTACGTGTATCCCTAATCGCGTTGTTTGTTATTGCGACTTGGAGTAGGGCCACGTCTGCGGACGAGCTCGAACTGAAGTTGGGGCAGGTTCGTGAGGGTAGCCTGAACCCAAGTCAAGCGGAGTCATTTGCGGTTTCGCTCGGCGAAGGCGACTTTGCCCAGATCGGAGTGAACCCTCGCGGGCAGGAGCTTGTTGTCAAGACCTACGACCCCTCGGGCCACCCCTTTCGTGGTGCCGAAATGGGGCCAGAGGAGGACCGGCTCAACCTTGTCGCCGAAGCTCCGGGCGCCTATCGCGTCGAGGTTGCCGCGAAGGACAAGCACGCAAGTGGCACATACACCATTGCGCTCGAGAAGGTCGTAACGCTGGCCACACGGCTGACACCACCCAAGCCCGTGGTGGAAAGCCAGCGGATTCAAGCTTTGCGGGATTCGCTCGAACGCGGAAAGCGGGAAAGCGTGACCGCGTTTTGGGACGAGGTCACGAAGACGGGCGCACCGATCATCGAACCGATTGCCGGCGATCAGGAGAACATGGCGGTCACCTTCGTTTGGAAAGGCACACCCTAACCGCCGCCGCAGCCGTGGGTTGCGCAGCGGCCCGGCGTTCCCGCTGGGCGAGTAGAGAAGCGTCGATTTAAGAGCGCGGCACTCGGCAACGAACGCGAGATCGCCATCTATCTGCCACCCCAATACTCGCTGCATGCGGAGCCCTACCCGCTGATCGTCCTGTTCGACGAAGACGCCTATCTCAGCCTGGTTCCCACGCCCGTCATCCTCGACAACATGATCTCCGAAGGGCGGATTCCGCCGGTGGTGGCGCTGTTGATTGGTAACGCACCTGGCGCACTGGTTTGCAATCCGGAATTCAGCCGGGCTTTGGTCACCGAACTGTTGCCATGGGCGCATCGTCTGTACAACTTCACCAGCGATCCCGGCAAAACCGTGGTGGCCGGCTCGAGTGCCGGGGGCCTCGCCGCGACGTGCTCCGCTCTGTGGCATCCGGAGGCCTTTGGCAATGTCCTCGCGCAATCCGGTGCCTTCCACCGGGCTCCGGCGTCGGTCAGCGATACTACAGATTCGAACTCGGAGCCTAACTGGGTGGCGCGTCAGTTCATTCCCAGCCCCAAGAAGCTCTTGCGCTTCTACCTCGACGCTGGGAGCGCGGAATTCAACGCTACGGGAGGCGCTGACTCCATCCTGTTCTGCACGCGCACGTTGCGCGACGTGCTGCGTGCCAAGGGCTACGAAGTGCACTTTCAGGAGTTCGAGGGAGGGCACGACTATCTCAGTTGGCGTGGCACTCTCTCCGATGGCCTGATCGACCTGCTGGGTGATGCTGCATCCAAGACGCGGCGAGGAAATTGAACCGCGCGGCGAGCGAGACGGTCCAGAAGTCTTAGTGCTGTATCTGAAGCGCCCCCGAGTGAAGATCTATCGTTCCGATGGGCTGTGAAGGGGCGCTTCAGATACAGCGACTTGAAGGAAGCCGCCCCCGGGGGACTATGGGGTTTGTATCTGAAGGAGCTGGTCTTGATGGTTGGCGAGGTTGACGTCGCTGTCGGTGCGCTTTGGTTTCAGTTGCTGATGGCAGAGAGAATGGTCATGGGGCGGCGCATCGAAGAGTCTGGAGCGCACAACCACGCTGCGTTCTGAGGAATGCGAGACACAGAACCAGCGTGCGTGCCGAAGCACGAGAGAGATTCGGGGCTGGAGATGTGGATTCATGCGGCGAACCGGCTGAGACGAGGCGGAGATCGGAGGAAGAGTTGCGCGGCGGAGAGGCGCTCGACAACCTGCATGGTTCCGCCGCAGAACGGACAGTTCCATGTTGAGTGAGCGGGGCGGGTGGTCAGCGAAGCGGCACATACTGTCGGCTGATCGGATGGCTGGAGCAACCGGAAACAAAGCGGAAGGAGTTCTGCTCGCCGCCGGTTAGCGAGGAAGCCGAAGTTGCGGATGCGCATGAAGCCGCGCGGCAGCAGGTGCAGGAGGAAGGGGCGTAGGAACTCATCGACGGGCAGAGTCATCAGTCGCTTCTTGTTGCCATGAGCGGAGTCTCGCCAACGGAAGGTGACGTTGCCCTCGGAGAAAGCAACCAACCTGCTGTTGGAAATGGCGACGCGATGGGTGTAAGCGCCGAGATAGCGCAACACATGTTCTGGCCCGCCGAAAGGCCGTTTGGAATAGACCACCCAGTCGTGACGGAACAGCGCCCGCAGCCACGAAGCGAAGGCGCGGGGTTCCGCAAGCGGTAAGAGATGTCCGTGGAACTGGAGTGCGCCGGTCTGAAAGGAGGTCTTGAGTCCGGCAACAAACTTGCCGCGAAAGACACGGCTGAGCACTTTGACGGGCAGGAAGAAGGAACGGCGCGTGGATATCCAGCGGGAGTGATTCGGGGCGAGGCCGCCAGCGGCCAGCACACAGTGAACATGGGGATGATGCTGCAGTCGCTGGTCCCAAGTGTGGAGCACGCTGAAGAAGCCGATTTCGGCTCCCAGGTGCCGGGGATCGCGAGCGATCTCCAGCAGAGTGGCAGCGCTGGTGTGAAAGAGTAGGGTGTAGATCACCCGTTTGTT
>Ga0335085_10007189_pt1 | contig 17378 bp, 15 predicted proteins | sample Lox_Sample_45_FD_206712 | JGI IMG/M metagenome (GOLD analysis project Ga0335085, IMG submission 206712) | Soil microbial communities from Loxahatchee National Wildlife Refuge, Florida, United States - Lox_Sample_4.5 | ecosystem: Environmental > Terrestrial > Soil > Wetlands | place: USA...
CGCGCCGTTGAGGTGCTGCGCGGTGTGGCCGAACAGCGTATCGATCACCAGCGTCGACTTGCCCGAGCCGGACACGCCGGTCACGCAGGTCAAGAGGCCCAGCGGGATGCTCGCGTCCACGTTCTTCAGGTTGTTGCCACGCGCCCCCACGATCGACAGCTGGCGCGCCGGGTCGGGCCGCATGCGCAGGCCAGGCACCTGGATGCGGCGGCGCCCGGAAAGGTACTGCCCGGTGATGGAGGCGGGGCTGGCCTCGATGTCGGCGGGGGCCCCCTGCGCGACCAGCTCGCCCCCGTGGGCGCCGGCGCCGGGACCCAGGTCCACCACGTGGTCGGCCTCGCGGATCGCCTCCTCGTCGTGCTCCACCACGATGACTGTGTTGCCGAGGTCGCGCAGCTGCTTGAGGGTGGTGAGCAGGCGCTGGTTGTCGCGCTGGTGCAGCCCGATCGAGGGCTCGTCCAGGATGTACATGACGCCGGTAAGGCCCGAGCCGACCTGGCTGGCAAGCCGGATACGCTGCGACTCGCCGCCGGAGAGCGTCTCGGCGGAGCGGTCGAGCGTCAGGTAGTCGAGGCCGACATCCGCCAGGAACCGCAGTCGCTCGATCACGCTCTTGACGATCTTGCCGGCGACCTCGCCGCGCCAGCCGGCGAGCTGCATGGCCGCGAGGAACTCGAGTGCGCGCCCGACGGTCAGGTGGGCGACCTCCGGCAGGCTCTTCTCGGCGACCAACACGAAGCGCGCCGCGCGGTTCAGGCGCGTGCCGTGGCACTCCGGGCAGGGGCGCACCCCGAGGTAGCGGCTGAGCTCCTCGCGCACCATGGGTGACTCGGTCTCGCGGTAGCGGCGCGTGAGGTTCGGCAGGATTCCCTCGAAGGGATGGCGCTTGCGCGTGCGCCGGCCGCCCTCGCCCTTGTAGCTGAACTCGATGGCCTCGGTGCCGCTGCCGTTGAGCAGCACCGTGCGCGCGGCCTCGGGCAGCTCGCTCCACGGCGTCTCGATGTCGAAGCCGTAGTGCTTGCTCAGCGACTGGATCATCTGGAAGTAGTGCTCGTTGCGCCGGTCCCAGCCGCGCACGGCGCCGCCGGCGAGCGACAGGTGCGGGTGCTGCACCACGCGCTGCGGGTCGAAGAACTCCTGCACCCCCAGGCCGTCGCAGGCGGGGCAGGCCCCGGTTGGATTGTTGAAGGAGAACAGCTTCGGTTCCAGCGGCGGCACGCTGTAGCCGCACACCGGGCAGGCGTGGCGCGAGGAGAAGGTGAGCGCCTCGCGTGCCGGCTCGTCGAGGAAGGTCAGGCGCGCCAGGCCGCCCGAGAGGCGCAGCGCGGTCTCGAAGGATTCGGCCAGGCGCTGCGCCGCGTCGGCGCGCACCCGCAGGCGGTCGACGACCGCCTCGATGCTGTGCTTCTTCCTCGGGTCGAGGGCGGGCGGGGCGTCCAGGTCGTGGATGCGGCCATCGATGCGCGCGCGCACGAAGCCCTGCGCGGTGAGGTCCTGCAGCAGCTCGTGGTGCTCGCCCTTGCGCTCGGACAGCACCGGGGCCAGCAGCGCCACCGCGGTGCCCTCGGGGAGCCTCAGCACCTGGTCGACCATCTGGCTGACCGTCTGGGCGGTGAGGTCGATGCCGTGGTCGGGGCAGCGCGGGATGCCGGCGCGCGCGTACAGCAGGCGCAGGTAGTCATAGATCTCGGTGACCGTGCCCACCGTGGAACGCGGGTTGTGCGAGTTCGCCTTCTGCTCGATCGCGATCGCAGGCGAGAGGCCCTCGATCGCATCGACGTCGGGCTTGTCCATCGTGGCCAGGAACTGCCGCGCATATGCGGACAGCGACTCGACGTAGCGCCGCTGGCCCTCCGCGTAGAGCGTGTCGAAGGTGAGCGAGGACTTCCCCGAGCCCGAAAGCCCGGTGACCACGATCAGCCGCTCGCGCGGCAGCTCGAGGGTCAGGTTCTTCAGGTTGTGGGTGCGCGCCCCGCGCACGCGGATGGATTGCATGGAACTCCCGATGGTACCCGCGCGGCTGGCGCCGGCCGCAGTCCCTAGATGGGGGCGAGGACAAGCCCTGGGGGACCTGAGGCTTGACTCTCGTAAGAGTTATCGTATGATATATCTGTCAACATAAAAGGAGGGTGTATCAATGCACCGCCACAGAGGCCGTCACCACGGCCACTTCCATGGAGAGTTCGAGGGCCCGGGCGAGTTTGCCGGCCCGTTCCATCACCACCACCACCACGACGAGCAGGGGCTGCACGCCGGTGGACGTCACCGCTTCGGCCGCGGCTTCGGCCGCTTCGGGTTCGGGGGCGGCTTCGGCATGGGTCCGGAGTCCTTCCGGGGCCGCAAGATGGGCGCAGTCGACCTGCGCCTGGTCCTGCTGACCCTGCTCGCCGAGCGGCCGAGCTACGGCTACGAGCTCATCAAGGCCCTCGAGGACCGCTCCGGCGGCTTCTACAGCCCGAGCCCCGGCATGGTCTACCCGGCGCTCACCTGGCTCGAGGAGGTCGGCTACGCGAGCGTCACCAGCGAGGGCGCGAAGAAGCTCTACGCCATCACCGATGCCGGGCGCGACTACCTGAAGGAGCACCAGGCTGCGGCGGACTCGATCCTGAGCCAGCTCGAGCACATCGCACGGCGCCTCGGGCGCATGCGCGAGGCGTTCTCGGGGCTCGACGACGAGGAGGACACGGCCGACCTGCACGAGGCGCGCCGGGACCTGAAGTCGGCGCTGCGCGCGGTCAACCTGCGCGACCCGGCCGAGAAGAGCCGCATCCTCGCCATCCTCAGGGAGGCTGCCGCGCAGATCCGCGGCAGGAAATGATGGCGCTCACCGCTGACCCCCAGTTCCTCGAGCTGCCGCTGATCCGCGGCGAGGTGCTGCGTGATGCGCGCCTGCAGCGGGTGCTCAAGCGCATGGTGGCCGAGTACCGCCGGCCTGCCAACGGCGGACCCAACGCCGGCGGTGGCCGCGATCCCCACGCCTATGCCGACTTCGGCTTCTCGATCCACCCCGATCAGGGGGAACTTCTCTACCTCCTGTGCCGCGCCCTCAACGCCCGGCGGGTGGTGGACTTCGCAACGTCCGTGGGGTTCTCGACGCTGTACCTGGCTGCCGCCATGCGCGACAACGGCGCAGGCCGCGTGATCGGTGCGGAGATCGTGCCGGCGAAAATCGCGACTGCGCGACGCAATCTCGAGGAGGCGGGACTTGCCGACTACGTCGAGATCCGCGCCGGCGATGCGCGGCAGACGCTGCGCGACGCGGGCGGGACCATCGACCTGGCGCTGATCGACGGCTGGCCGGGGGGCGCGGGGCCCTCGCTGTCGCTCGAGGTGATGCGGGTGATCGCCCCGCAGATGCGCGCCGGCGCCATCGCCGTGAACGACAACGCCGAGGATGACTACCTGGAGTTCGTGCGCGATGGTGGCGGCGCCTTCCGCTCCATGACCCTGCCACTGAAGGGCGGGACCGAGCTGTCGGTCCGCGCCGCCTGAAGCCGGCGCCACCAGGCACGGGCGGTGCCGGCGTCCGCCGGCACCGCGTTGCCGCTGCAAAGCTCGACGTTCGCGCCACAAATGCGGTTCGCGCCGCTGGCGGCGCTCCACTAGAATAGCGGTCAAACCCCAGGGTGGCGCCGGACTTCAGGCGACCGGCCCGGCACTTTCCCTCACAGGACGACACACCATGGCGCGCGGCATCAACAAGGTCATCATCATCGGCAATCTGGGTGCGGATCCGGAGACGCGCGCCATGCCCTCCGGCGGCACGGTGGCCAATCTGCGGGTGGCGACCAGTGAGAGCTGGCGCGACAAGCAGAGCGGCGAGCAGCAGGAGCGCACCGAGTGGCATCGGGTGGCGCTGTTCGGGCGCCTGGGCGAAATCGCCGCCGAGTACCTGCGCAAGGGCTCGCAGGTCTACATCGAGGGCAGCCTGCGCACCCGCAAGTGGCAGGACAAGCAGGGCAACGAGCGCTACTCCACCGAGATCATCGGCAACGAGCTGCAGATGCTCGGCGGCCGCGGCGGCGGTGGTGGTGGCGGCGGAGCCGGCTCGGGTGGCGGCGAGCGCAGCAGTGCGCCGTCGTACGCCGAGGAATCCTCCGGTGGCGGTGGCTCGTCCTCGTCCGCCTCCCGCGGCGAGGAGTTCGACGACGACATCCCGTTCTAGGCGGACGCAACCCACGCGCTCGAGGGCAGCGACCACGTCCGTGCGCCCCTTGAGCGCGCCCCTGCGCCGCTCGATCCCGGCCGCCCGCCGCCGTGGCGGGACTCTCGGGAACGTGGTTCTGCACCGCCAGGCGTGCCTCCGCGCGTAGCTTCCGGTCCTGCAGCCGGCGGATGAGCAGCGCTGCGCGTGCGTTCCCAGCGGGGTTGGCAATTTACGGCACGGATTTGCCCGCGCGGAGGCACCGTCGAGCGGGCGAGCGTCGTCATTGCCGGCGCATGGACATGTAATACCTTGAAAAACATGGTGTTATTGCTGAGAAAACCCGGTCGTGCGGGTGACTTCCGCAGCCCGTAAAATTCAAGGTTCGCTCATGCCCGGCCACTACTTCATCAAGACCTTCGGCTGCCAGATGAACGAGTACGACTCCGCCCGTATGGCGGACGTGCTCGCCGCCGGCGCCGGCCTCACCGCGACCGCCGACCCGCAGGCCGCGGACGTGTTGCTCATGAACACCTGCTCGGTGCGCGAGAAGGCCCAGGAGAAGGTGTTCTCGCTGCTCGGGGAGTGGCGGCTCCTGAAGGAGCGCCGCCCGGAGGTGATCATCGGCGTCGGGGGGTGTGTTGCAAGCCAGGAGGGCGAGGCGATCACCGAGCGCGCGCCGTTCGTCGACCTGGTGTTCGGACCGCAGACGCTGCACCGCCTGCCGCAGATGATCGGCGCACTGCGCAGCACCGGGCGCGCGCAGGTGGACGTGAGCTTCCCCGAGATCGAGAAGTTCGACGCACTGCCCGAGCCCCGTGCGGACGGGGCGCGCGCGTTCGTCTCGGTCATGGAGGGCTGCAGCAAGTACTGCAGCTTCTGCATCGTGCCCTACACCCGCGGCGAGGAAGTCAGCCGCGGCTTCGATTCGGTGCTCGCCGAGGTGCGCTCGCTTGCCGCCCAGGGGGTCGCGGAGGTGACGCTGCTCGGGCAGAACGTCAACGCCTACCGCGGCGCCATGGCCGACGGGGTGAACGTGGACCTCGCGACCCTGATCCACCATGTGGCGCGGGTGACGGGCATCGCGCGGATCCGCTTCACCACCTCGCACCCCAACGAGTTCGACGACAGCCTCATCGAGGCTTTCGCCAACGTACCCGCGCTGGCCGGCCACCTGCACCTGGCGGTGCAGTCCGGCTCCGATCGGGTGCTGGCGCTCATGAAGCGCGGCTACACGGCGCTCGAGTTCAAGGACAAGGTGCGGCGCCTGCGGGCGGCGCGCCCGGACATCTGCATCTCCTCGGACTTCATCGTCGGCTTCCCCGGTGAAACCGAGCGTGACTTCGAGGCGACGCTCGCACTCACCCGCGAGGTCGGCTTCGACCAGTCATTCAGCTTCCTCTACAGCCGCCGCCCCGGTACGCCGGCCGCCACGCTCCCCGACGAGGTGCCGCAGGCGCTCAAGCAGCAGCGCCTGATGCGCCTGCAGGCACAGCTCGAGAACCAGGCGCGTGCCATCAGCGAGGCCATGGTGGGCAGCGTCCAGCGGGTACTCATCGAGCGCCCCGCGAAGAAGGACGCGCGCGAGCTCGCCGGCCGCACCGCCAACAACCGCTGGGTCAACTTCGCGGGCCCGCAGGGCCTGATCGGCCGCTTCGTCGACGTGCAGGTCACCGGGGCGCTCGCCCACAGCCTGCGCGGCCGGCTGCTCGATGTCGCGCCACGCGCCGCGGTCGGAGCCTGAATGGCGGTACCGGCCACCTCCCAGGACAGCCCGCGCGAGTTCGACCTCGTGCCGGCCGACAACACGCGCCTCGCCAACCTGTGCGGGCCGCTGGATGAGAACCTGCGCCTGCTGGAGACGCGGCTGGAGGTGCGCATCCAGCGCCGCGGCGACACCTTCCGCGTCAGCGGCGCCCAGGCGGCGCGCGCCGAGGAGCTGCTGCGCGAGCTGTACCAGCTGACGCTCAGCGAGGACGTGACGCCCGAGCGCGTGCACCTGGCCCTGCGCGCACACGAGGCCGGAGCCGCGGCCAGTCCGCAGGACGAGCAGAGCGTGCGCGTGCCACGCGGCGGCATCCGCGCCCGCGGTGCGCACCAGCGCGACTACCTCGCCCACATCCGCAAGTCCGACCTGACCTTCGGCATCGGGCCGGCCGGCACCGGCAAGACCTACCTCGCCGTGGCCTGCGCGGTGGAGGCCCTGCAGGCCGACCGCGTGCGGCGCCTGGTGCTGGTGCGCCCGGCGGTCGAGGCGGGCGAGCGGCTCGGATTCCTGCCCGGGGACCTGACCCAGAAGGTCGACCCGTACCTGCGCCCGATGTACGACGCGCTCTACGAGATGATGGGCTTCGACCGCGTGGCGCGCTTCATCGAGCGCAACGTCATCGAGGTGGCGCCGCTCGCCTTCATGCGCGGCCGCAGCCTCAACGACGCGTTCATCATCCTCGACGAGGCGCAGAACACCACCGTCGAGCAGATGAAGATGTTCCTGACGCGCATCGGCTTCGGCTCGCGCGCCGTGGTCACGGGCGATGTCACCCAGACCGACCTGCCGCCCGGCAGGCAGTCGGGACTGGCGCACGTCATCAACGTGCTGCGCGGCGTCGAAGGCGTGGCCTTCAGCTTCTTCGACGCCCAGGACGTGGTACGCCACCCCCTGGTGCAGCGCATCGTGCGGGCCTACGAATCCCAGGGGAACGCATCGTGAGGCGCGCGCCGCCGCGCACGCGCAGGGCCGGCAGCGCCGGCGGCCTCAGCCTGCAGGTGCGGCGCCGCGTGCGTGGCTGGACGCCGAGCCGGCGGGAACTTACCTCCTGGGCGCAGGCCGCGCTCGGGCGCCGTGCGCAGGGCGAACTGGGCGTCGCGGTGGTCGGAGCGCCCGAGAGCCGCCGCCTCAATGCGCGCTACCGCGGCCGCAACCACGCCACCAACGTACTGTCGTTCCCGGCCGCCGCGCAGCCTCTGGCGGCGGCGCCCCGACCGCTCGGGGACCTCGTGATCTGCGCACGCGTGCTCCGGGACGAGGCGCAGCGCCAGGCGAAGACCCTGCGCGCGCACTGGGCCCACCTGGTGGTGCACGGCGCGCTGCACCTGATCGGCTACGACCACCAGGCCGACGCGGACGCCCGCCGCATGGAGCGCCGCGAGATCGCGGTGCTGCGCACCCTCGGCTTCGGCAACCCCTACCGGAGCGCCTGATCCCGTGGCCAAGGACCTCAACACCACCGGCCGCTGGCTGAAGCGGCTCTCCAAGGGCCTCGCCGCCGAGCCCCAGGACCGCGCCGAGCTGCTGTCGGTGCTGCGCGAGGCCTCCGGCCGCGGCCTCATCGACCAGGACGCGCTCACCATGCTCGAGGGCGTGCTCGAGGTCGGTGACCTGCAGGTGCGCGACATCATGGTGCCGCGGGCCCAGATGGTGTTCGTGCGCCGCAGCGACCCGCCGGCCCGCATCCTGCCGCTGGTGGTCGAGTCCGGGCACTCGCGCGTGCCGGTCATGGACGAGGACAAGGACGACATCGTCGGCATCCTGCTCGCCAAGGACCTGCTGCGCCTGACCACGCAGCACTCGCGCGAGCGCTTCGACATCCGCGAGTACATGCGCCCGGCGGTGTTCGTGCCCGAGTCCAAGCGCCTGAACGTGCTGCTCAAGGAGTTCCGCCGCAACCGCAACCACATGGCGATCGTGGTGGACGAGTACGGCGGGGTCGCGGGCCTGTGCACCATCGAGGACGTGATCGAGCAGATCACCGGCGACATCGACGACGAATTCGACGTCGAGGACGACCAGAACATCCGCCGCGATGCCGAGCGCCAGTTCACGGTGCGTGGCGTGACGCGCATCGAGGAGTTCAACGAGTACTTCGCTGCCCACCTCTCCGAGGAGGAGGGCGTCGACACGGTCGCCGGGCTCATCATGAAGCAGCTCGGCCGCCTGCCGCGGCGCGGCGAGAGCACCAGTCTCGAGGGCTTCGAGTTCCGCGTGCTGCGCGCCGACCGGCGCCGCATCGATGCACTGCGGGTCGTGGCCCCGCGCGACGTGCTGCCGCCGGAAGAGCCGCCCGCCGACCCGGAGAACTGACAGCCTCATGCGCGATGCTCCCAACACCGCCGGCCCGGTGCCGGCGGCCGTCCCGGTCGTGGCGCCGCCGCGCGCGCCGCGGGTGCGCCTCATGCTGGCGGCGCTCTCCGGTGCGGCCCTCGCCGCCGCGTTCGCCCCACTCAACCTGTGGCCACTCGGGTTCCTGTGCCCGGCGGTGCTCATCTGGCTGTGGCAGGCGGTGAGCCCGCGCGAGGCGGCGCGCCTCGGGTTCGCGTTCACCACCGCAACCTTCATCGCCGGCACCTACTGGCTCTACTACAGCATCCACGTGCTCGGCCAGGCGCCGATCTGGCTGGCGCTCGCGCTCATGCTCGCCCTGGCCGCGATCATGGGCCTCTACCACGCCGCGCTCGGCTACGCCTGCGCGCGCTGGCTGCCGCGGGGCGGGGCGCTGCGCTGGCTCGTGGCGGTGCCGGCGGCATGGCGGCTGGTTCCTGGGCGGTTTCTCCTGGCTCTCGCTCGGTTACTCGCAGAGCGACACGTGGCTGGCCGGCTATGCGCCGCTGCTGGGCGTCTACGGGATGAGCGCGCTGCTGCTGGTGATGGCGGGTGCGATCGCGATGCTGGTGCTGGAGCGCGCACCGCGCGCGCGCCTCATCGCGGCGGTGGTGTTCGTGCTGCCCTGGCTGGGCGGTGCGGCGCTCTACCGGCACTCCTGGACCGTTCCCGCCGGCGCGCCGGTCTCGGTAGCGGTGATTCAGGGCGCGATCCCCCAGGACGAGAAGTGGCTGGAGAGCAACCGCGACTACACCCTCAACCTCTACCAGACCATGACCGAGCAGGTGCTCGGCACCAAGCTGATCGTGTGGCCCGAGTCCGCGCCAGCCGACCTTGCCAACGAGCTCGTGCCCTACATCTCCAACCTCTACCGCGAGACGCGCGCCCACGGCTCGACGCTGGTCACCGGCATCCTGCGCGCCGACCCGGGGCCGGAGGCCGAGCCGCGCTACTACAACTCGGTGCTGTCGATGGACGCAAAGCCCGAGTGGTACGACAAGGCGCACCTGGTGCCGTTCGCGGAGTTCTTTCCGGTGCCCGCCTTCGTGCGTCAGTGGCTGAAGCTGCGCAGCCTGCCGTACTCGGACTTCACCCCGGGGGCCGCCGTGCAGCCGGCCCTGAACGCCGCGGGCCTGAAGCTCGGCACCACCATCTGCTACGAGGACGCGTACGGCAGCGCGATGCTGCCGGTGCTGCGCCAGGCCGATGCGCTGGTCAACGTCACCAACGACGCCTGGTTCGGCCACACCAGCGCGCGGCACCAGCACCTGCAGATCTCGCGCCTGCGCGCCCTGGAGGCCGGCCGCTACATGGTGCGCGCCGCCAACGACGGCATCTCGGCCGTCCTCGGCCCCCACGGCGAGGTCATCGCCCGGGCTGCCGAGTTCGTCCCGGCAAAGCTCGTCTCGAGCATCATCCCCATGCAGGGCCTCACCCCCTATGCCCGGGTGGGCAACTACCCGGTGGTGATGCTCGCGCTGCTGGCGCTGGCATACGGCCTGTGGGTGCGGAATGATAGGCGGCGCCGGCCCCAGGGACTCGGGCGCGCCGGTTCTTCCTTAGATTCAAGCGGAAGTGGTTCATGACCTTCAGACCCCGATCAACGCTCAGCCCGGCGCTCCAGCGCATCGCCGCGCTCACTGCGGTGGTGGCGCTCGCCGCCTGCTCGCGCGAACTGCCGGCCCAGTCCGCGCGCGCCGCGGCCCAAGCGACCCCGGCGCCGCAAGCCCCGGTTGCCGCGCCGGCCGCAGACCCCGCCACACCCGCGGACGGCGTGCTGCGCGCACTGCCGGATTTCTCCAGCCTGGTCGACCGTTATGGCGCGGCCGTGGTCAACGTCGAGGTGGTGCAGAAGCCCCAGGGGGGCGGCGGCATCCAGGGACTCTCCCCCAACGACCCGTTCTTCGACTTCTTCCGCCGCTTCGGCATCCCGGCGCCCAACCAGGAGCCGCGCGCGCCGGTGCGCGGCGCCGGCTCGGGCTTCATCGTCAGCCCCGACGGCTACATCCTCACCAACACCCACGTGGTGGCGAACGCGGACGAGGTGACCGTCAGGCTCACCGACCGGCGTGAGTTCCCGGCCAAGGTGGTGGGTGCCGATGAGCGCACCGACGTCGCCGTCATCAAGATCAACGCCGCCAACCTGCCGATCGTTAAGCTCGGCGATCCTTCCAGGATCAAGCCGGGGCAGTGGGTGCTCGCCATCGGCTCGCCCTTCGGGTTCGAGAACAGCGCCACCGCCGGCATCATCAGCGCCACCGCGCGCTCGATCCCGGGCGAGAACGCGGTGCCGTTCATCCAGACCGACGTGGCCGTCAACCCGGGCAACTCCGGCGGCCCGCTGTTCAACATGGCCGGCGAGGTGATCGGCATCAACTCGCAGATCTTCAGCCGCACCGGCGGCTTCATGGGGGTCTCGTTCGCGATCCCGATCGACGTGGCGCGCAACGTCGAGGAGCAGCTGATCAAGACCGGGCGCGTGGTGCGCGGCCGCATCGGCGTCACCATCCAGGACGTGAACGCGCAGCTGGCCGACTCGTTCGGCCTCGACCGCCCGCGCGGTGCGCTGGTGTCCTCGGTCGACAAGGCGGGCCCGGCTGCCAAGGCCGGCGTGCAGCCCGGTGACGTCATCCTGAGCGTCGGCGGCCACCCCATCGAGCGTTACGGCGAGCTCTCTGGCGCCATCGCCGCCATGAAGCCCGGGAGCGATGCGACGCTCGAGCTGTGGCGCAACGGCAAGGCGCAGAACGTCAGCGTGCGCATCGAGGAACTCAAGGAGCAGCCGCAGAAGGTCGCCGAGACCGGCGGCGGCGACAAGCCCAGGACCCCCGAGCGCGCTACCACCGCGCTGGGGCTCACCGTGCGCCCGCTCGAGGCGCAGGAGAAGGCGCGCGCCGGCACCAGCGGGAGCCTCGTGGTGCTCGAGGTCTCAGGTCCGGCCGAGGATGCACAGGTGGAGCCCGGCGACATCATCCTCGGGGTGAACGGCAAGCGCGTCGCCACCGTCAAGGAGCTGCAGGACGCCGCGCGCAGCTCCGGCAAGACGGTGGCACTCTTGATCCAGCGCCAGGACGCCCAGATCTTCGTGCCGCTGCGCCTGCCCTAAGAACGATGCAAGAGCACTACGAGCCGGCGACGGTTGAACGCGCCGCACAACAGTACTGGGACGAGCGGCGCGCATTTGCGGTGCGCGAGGATCCGGCGCGCCGCAAGTTCTACTGCCTGTCCATGTTTCCGTACCCGTCCGGGCGGCTGCATATGGGGCACGTGCGCAACTACACCATCGGGGATGTGCTGTCGCGCTACATGCGCATGCAGGGCTACAACGTGCTGCAGCCGATGGGGTGGGATGCCTTCGGCCTGCCGGCCGAGAACGCCGCCATCAGCAACAACGTGCCGCCGGCGAAGTGGACGCGGCAGAACATCGCCTACATGCGCCGGCAGATGCAGGCGCTGGGGTTCGCCATCGACTGGGAGCGCGAGCTCGCCACTTGCGACCCGGACTACTACCACTGGAACCAGTGGCTGTTCCTGCGGATGCTCGAGCAGGGCATCGCCTACCGCCGGACCGGCGTCGTCAACTGGGACCCGGTTGACCAGACCGTGCTCGCCAACGAGCAGGTCATCGAGGGTCGGGGCTGGCGCACCGGGGCGCCGGTGGAGAAGCGCGAGATCCCGATGTACTACCTCAACATCACGCGCTACGCCGACGAGCTGCTCGAGGCGCTCGATGCGCTGGGCGGCTGGCCCGAGCGCGTGCGCGTCATGCAGGCCAACTGGATCGGCCGCAGCGAGGGCTGCGAGGTCGCCTTCCCCTACGCGCCCGACACGCGCGCGGCGCTGAGCGGCGCGGGGGCGCTGAAGGTGTTCACCACGCGCGTCGACACGCTCTTCGGCACCACCTTTCTCGCGGTGGCCGCCGAGCACCCGGTGGCGCTGGCGGCCGCGGCGCGCGACCCGCGCCTGGCGGCGTTCGTCGAGGAGTGCCGGCGCGGCAGCGTCATGGAGGCCGACGTCGCCACCCAGCAGAAGCGCGGCATGGCCACCGGGCTGCACGTGCAGCACCCTTTCACCGGCGAGCTGCTGCCGGTGTGGGTGGCCAACTACGTGCTCATGGGCTACGGCGAGGGCGCGGTCATGGGCGTGCCGGCGCACGACGAGCGCGACTTCGAGTTCGCCACGCGCAATGGCATCGCCATCGTGACCGTGGTACGCCCGGCGGACGGCAGCTACGAGGAGGTCGGCGCCGAGTGGCAGGCGGCCTACGCGGACCACGGGGTGACGGTCAACTCGCGCGAGTTCTCGGGCCTGGACTTCAGGGGCGCGGTCGATGCCATCGCCGCGGCGCTCGAGGCCAGGGGCCTGGGCAAGAAGCGCGTGCAGTACCGGCTGCGCGACTGGGGCATCTCGCGGCAGCGCTACTGGGGTTGCCCGATCCCGCTGATCCACTGCGCGGCCTGCGGCGTGGTGCCGGTGCCGGATGCGGACCTGCCGGTGCGCTTGCCGGAGGACCTGGTCCCCGACGGCAGCGGCAACCCGCTCAACAAATCCCCGGCCTTCTACGAGACCACCTGCCCGAAGTGCGGCGGCGCGGCGCGGCGCGAGACCGACACCATGGACACGTTCGTGGACTCTTCGTGGTACTTCCTGCGCTATGCGTGCGCGGACGACGCCCAGGCCATGGTGGACGCGCGCGTCGACTACTGGCTGCCGGTCGACCAGTACATCGGGGGCATCGAGCATGCGATCCTGCACCTTTTGTACTCGCGCTTCTGGACCAAGGTGATGCGCGACTTCCGGCAGCTGAAGTTCGGCGAACCGTTCACCAACCTGCTCACCCAGGGCATGGTGCTCAACCACATCTACTCCTACCAGGCCGACGGGGCGCGCAAGCGCTACTTCAACCCCGCCGACGTCGAATCGCGGCGCCTGGGCGATGGCACCGCGGTGTATGAGGCAGAAGTCGCCGACCTCGGTCGCATCCAGGTGGTGCACGAGGGCCTCGGCAAGATGTCCAAGTCCGAGGGCAACGGCGTCGATCCGGAAGGGCTCGTGGCGCGCTACGGCGCCGATACCGCGCGGCTGTTCATGATGTTCGCATCGCCCCCCGAGCAGACTCTCGAGTGGTCGGACGAGGGCGTGCAGGGCGCCTCGCGCTTCATCCGTCGTCTCTGGAACGCCGTCTACGAGCACGTACAGGCCGGGGCAGCGCCGGCGCTCGAGAAGGGCGCGCTCACGGGTGCGCAGCGCGAGCTGCGGCGCCTCGCGCACCAGGGGCTCGCCAAGGCCACCGACGACATCGGCCGGCGCCGCAACTTCAACACCGCGATCGCCTCGGTCATGGAGCTCCTGAACGCGGTGCAGCGCTTCCAGGACCCGAGTCCCGCTGGCCGCGCGGTGCGCCAGGAGGCCCTCGAGATCGCGGTCCTGGTGCTTGCCCCCATCATCCCGCACGTCTGCCACGCCCTGTGGGGTGCGCTCGGCCAGCCGGGCGCGCTCATTGACGCGCACTGGCCGGCCCCCGACCCGGGTGCGCTGGCGCAGGACTCGCACGAGATCGTGGTGCAGGTGAACGGCAAGCTGCGCGGCCACGTGAGCGTGCCGGTCGGGAGCGATGAGGCCGCGGTGCGCGCCGCGGCGCTCGCGGACGAGCGGGTGCAGAGGTTCATCGCCGACAAGCCGGTGCGGCGCGTCATCGTCGTGCCCGGCAAGCTCGTCAACGTGGTGATCTGAAGATGCGTGCCCGGCTCGCCATCGCCGCTGCGGGGCTTGCGCTCCTCGGCGCGGCCTGCGGGTTTCACCTGCAGGGCCGCGCGCCGCTCCCGGCCGTGGTGAAGACACCCTACCTCGAGGCGCCCGACCGCCAGTCCGACTTCGTGCAGAACCTGCGCCATGAGCTGCTTGCCAACGGCGCTCAGCTGAGCGCGGCGCGCGCCAAGTCCTCGGCCGTCATCAGCGTGCTCCAGGACCAGCTGACCCGGCGCGTGGTGTCGGTCTCGGCCGCCAACCAGCCCAACCAGTACGAGGTGACCTACACGGTGCGGGTCGCGGTCAGCGCCGGCGACAAGGAGCTGCTGCCCGCCCAGGAGGTCACCGAGGTGCGTACCTACAGCTTCTCCGAGCCGCTGCTGCTCGCCAAGGGCCACGAGGAGGACGTGCTGCGCGAGGACATGGCCCGCGAGCTCGCCGACCGGGTGATGCGCCTGCTGTCGCGGCTGCAGTGAGGCGGCCGGCATGAACGCCGCAGCCGTGCTGCGCCTCGCGGACCTCGAGCGCGAGCCTCTCGCCGCGCTCCTCGGGCGCTTCGGGCTGGAGCTGACGGCGGTTCCGGACGGTGCACCCATTCCCGGCTCCTACTGGGGCGGGTGCGAGGCCGGGCTGCGCGGCGCGCGGCTGTTCGCCCGTGCCGACACCCCGCTGCACTCGCTGCTGCACGAGGCCGCACACTTCATCTGCATGGACCCGGCGCGCCGCGCGTTGCTCGATCGCGACGCCGGTGGCGACGACCCGGAGGAAGCCGCGGTGTGCTACCTGCAGGTGCTGCTCGCGGCCGAGCTCGCCGCCGGCGGCGGTGCGCGCCTGATGGCGGACATGGACGCGTGGGGCTACAGCTTCCGCCTCGGCAGCACGCGCGCCTGGTTCGAGCAGGACGCGGCCGATGCGCGCGCCTGGCTGTTGGCCCGTGGGCTGCTCAGCCGCGACGGGCGCACCAGTGGCGCGCTGCGCCAGGCCTGAGGCCGGGAGCTCAGCAGAAGTAGCGGCCCCGCTGGCGCGTAACGGCGTGACTTCAGCTCGGCGAGGAGGTTCCGGGAGGGCCGCGGGCGACGGACAGGCCGCGCGGCGCGCGCGTGGGCAGCAGGGTCGTGCGCGCCGCCGCCGCTACCCGGGCCACGAATGGCGGGCCACCCACGACCTTGACCTGGGCGGGTGAGCCGGCGCTGCCGGAGAGGTGCACGCCCGGGTCGCAGTGCTCGTGCTGGTGCGCGCGGTCGCCCAGTCCGTGCGCCCTATAGACGGCGGTGCAGACGATGAGGGCGAGGGCCGTGAAAAGGGCGACCAGCTGGCTGCGGCGGAGCGGTCTCACGCGCGTCGGGGCCGTTGGATGGGACGGCGGAGGGTAACGGGGCCGTCGCGCCGGGGCAACTCCGGGAGCGGATCCCGTTAATATAATGACACGCCCGGCACCAGCCGCGCATACCGGCCGCCCCGACTTGAAGCTGACTTGCGACTCTCTCGCGCGCGAACTCGCCCAGCGCCTGCTGCCGGCCTACCTGGTCTCGGGCGATGAGCCGCTGCTGTCCGGCGAGGCCGCGGATGCGATCCGCGCGCGGGCACGGGCCGCGGGCTTCACCGAGCGCGAGGTGCACTTCATCGAGCGCGCCGGCGACTGGGAGGACGTGCGCGGCTCGGCCGCCAACCTGTCGCTGTTCGGCTCGCGCCGGCTGGTCGAGATCCGGCTGAACAGCGGCAAGCCCGGGGTCGCGGGGAACGCGGCGCTGGTGAGCCTGCTGGGCGCGGGCGATCCGGACACGCTCTACCTGGTGCTGGCGCCGCGCCTCGACCGCGACGCCCAGGGCGCCGCATGGGTGCGCGCGCTGGAGGCGCGGGGCGGCTGGGTGCAGGTCTGGCCGATCGACGCGGCGCGCCTGCCGGCGTGGCTGCGCGCGCGTGCGCGTGCCCTCGGGCTGACGCTCGACGATGCGGGCCTGGAACTGCTCGCGGCACGCACCGAGGGCAACCTGCTGGCCGCCCACCAGGAGCTCGCCAAGCTCGCCCTGCTCGCCGAGGGCAAGGCGGTGGATGCCGATGCGGTGCTCGCAGGCGTCGCCGACAGTGCGCGCTTCGACGTCTTCCAGCTGGGCGAGGCGGTGCTCGCCGGCGAGGCGCCACGGGCGCTGCGCATGCTCGCGGGGCTGCGCGCAGAGGGCACCGAGCCCACGCTCGCGCTGTGGGCGCTCACCAAGGCGGTGCGGGATACCTGGGGTGCCCACGCCGGCGGCGGGCGGCCACCGGCGTGGCAGCGCCAGGCCGCGGCGCTGGCGCAGGCGCAGCGGCGTGCGCCGCGACTGTCGTTCCGGCGCCTGATCGCGCGCGCCGCGCGGGCGGACCGCATGATCAAGGGCCGCCTCGCCGGCGATGCCTGGGATGAGATGGCGTTGCTGGCGGCCGACCTGTGCGCCCAGCCGACGCCCGTGTCGCACTGAGGAGGCGCTTTGCAACCGATCGGTATCTTCGGCGGGACCTTCGACCCGATCCACTGCGGGCACCTGCGCACGGCATTTGAACTGTGGCAGGAGCTGAAGCTCGCCGAGGTGCGCCTGCTGCCGGCCGGGCACCCGCCGCACCGTGACCAGCTGTACGCAAGCGCGGAGATGCGCCTGAGGATGGTGCGCGCGGCGGTCGCGGACCAGAAGAGCTTCGTGGTCGATGACCGCGAGGTGCGCCGTACCGGCCCGTCCTACTCGGTCGATACGCTCACCGAGCTGCGGCACGAGTTCCCCGAGCGCTCCTTGTGCCTGCTGCTCGGCATGGACGCCTTCCTCGGGCTGCCGCAATGGCACCGCTGGCGCGACCTGCTCAAGCTGGCGCACATCGTGGTCGCCCACCGTCCCGGGTGGCGCGCCCCGACCAGCGGGCCCCTGGGCGAGGTCATGGTCGACCACGGCACCGGCAGCATCCGCGAGCTGCACCAGAAGCTTGCCGGCTGCATCTACGTGCACGCCGGCACCCAGCTCGAGATCTCCTCGACCGAGCTGCGGGCGCTGCTGGTAGCCGGCCGCGACCCGCGCTACCTGGTGCCCGAGGAGGTCCGGCAGATCATCTTCGAGACGAGGTGCTATGCTCCCGTCCAGGATGTCCGGCGCTGATTTTCGCCCGCAGGAGAAGCCTCTTAACCACATGACCACCCGCAAACGCGTGCGCCCCGAAGGGGAGCGCGACTCGCCGCTGAAGCAGGCCGTCACCAGTGCACTCGAGGACATGAAGGCCGTCAATGTAAGGGTGCTGGACGTGCGGGGTCTCACCGACATCGCCGACACGATGATCATCGCGAGCGGCAACTCCGACCGTCACGTGCGCTCGATCGCCGAGCGCGTTGCGCAGAAGGCCAAGGAGGCGGGCTTCCGCCCCCTGGGT
>Ga0335085_10007190_pt1 | contig 17376 bp, 13 predicted proteins | sample Lox_Sample_45_FD_206712 | JGI IMG/M metagenome (GOLD analysis project Ga0335085, IMG submission 206712) | Soil microbial communities from Loxahatchee National Wildlife Refuge, Florida, United States - Lox_Sample_4.5 | ecosystem: Environmental > Terrestrial > Soil > Wetlands | place: USA...
GCTCGGCGTTGCCGCCGCTGATGACGGCCACGGTGCATTGCGACTTGGGCAGCGCGGTGCGGTGGAAGAGGAAGGCGGCCAGGCTGGCGGCGCCCGAAGGCTCGGCCACCACCCGCGCCACGAGAGCGAGGCGGCGCATGGCCTCGCGGATCTCGTCTTCGCTCACGGTGACGATGTCGTCCACGTAGCGGCGCACGTGCTCGAAGGGGATGGCGCCCAGCGACTGGGTACGCAGGCCGTCGCAGAGGGTGCGCGTGGTCTTCTCCGCCGGCCACTCCACCAGGCGCCCGGTGCGCAGCGACTCCTGGGCGTCGGCGGCCAGCTCGGGCTCCACTCCCACCACCTTGGTTTCCGGGCGGCTGAGCTTGATGGCGGTGGCGATCCCGCTCAGCAGCCCGCCGCCACTCACCGGCGAGAGCACCAGCTCCACCTGCGGCAGGTCCTCCAGGATCTCGAGACCGATGGTGCCCTGCCCGGCAATGATCTTCTCGTCGTTGTAGGGCGGGACCATGACGTAGCCGTAGCGCTGCGCCAATTCCTCGGCGCGCGCCTGGCGCTCGGCGCTCGACGGCCCCACCAGGATGATCTCGGCGCGCATCGCCAGGGTGCTCTCCTGCTTGATGGCGGGCGCGTTGGAGGGCATGACCACCACGGCGCGGCAGCCCAGGGCGCGCGCCGCATAGGCCACCGCCTGGGCGTGGTTGCCGCTGGAGTAGGTGATCACGCCGCGCTGGCGTTCGGCCTCGCTCAAGGAGACGATCTTGTTGTAGGCGCCGCGCAGCTTGAAGGCGCCCATGGGCTGCAGGCTCTCCAGCTTCAGCGAGATGGGATCGCCCGGCAGCGCCGCCGGGTAGGGAAGCAGCGGGGTGCGCGTGGCCACCCCGCGGATGCGGCCCTGGGCGGCGCGGATGTCATGCAAGGTGACCATGGGACGGGCTTCAAGTGTCATGGTTCACGCCGCAAGTTGCAAGCGGGAACCGACTTCAGGCCTGGCAGAATGATTGCAGATTTCGGATTGAAGATCGCAGATTGGGGACCTCCACAGGTTTCCTCTGTGTCCTCCGTGTCCTCTGTGGTTAAGAGTTGTCTGCTGCGGCCAGGATCTTCGCCATGAAGTGGGCGAGGGCCCACTGCTCGCCGAGGGTGGGCTTCTTGTTGACCTCGACGTGCACGATGGCGGGGCTCAGCAGCACGGCGCGCAGCATCCGGGGCGGGACCTCGCGGGCCAGCCAGAGGGTCTCGGTCGCAGGGATGACGTTGTCGCCGGTCCCGGCCAGCAGGAAGACCGGCACGGTGAGCCCACCCAGCTTGCCGTGGGGCGAGACCGCGGCCATCTCCGCCTTGTCGCGCTCGGTGGCTTGCAGCAGCCGCTGCGCGATGGCCTCGGTCTTGTGCTCCAGAAGCTCCTCGATGGCGGCACGGGCGGCGGGACTGAGCTTGGCCATCCGGGCTTTGGCGGCCTCCGGCTCTTCCCACAGCCATAGCCGCACGGCGTCGCGGGCGGGGGCGACGTCCGCGGGCGCGAAGAACTCCCCCGCGTGGGCGTAGGCCAGGACCAGAGGCCCGTACTCGTGCGCCTGGAGCTTTTCCACCGTGCCGTCCGGCCGCTCGATCTGGTTCGTGGCGAAGAAGCGGGCGATGCGCGCCAGGTCGTCGTGCGCGCCCACGGCGAGCACGAAGGAGATGTCGGGTGCGTAGCGAGGGTCGGCGGCGGCCAGCAGTGCCAGCCCGCCAGCGAAGCTCAACCCCATCACCCCGACCTTGCGGCCGAGGCGGTTGCGCAGGCCGGCAGCCGAGGCGCCGATGATCTGGATGGCCTCGGGGTCCACGCGGTAGTCGGCCAGCGAGTCGATCTGCGGGGTGAGCACGGTGACGCCGGTGGCGGCCATGGTGCGGGCAAAGCGAGTGAGCCGCGGCTCCTCGATGCCCAGGCGGTGGATGCCGTGCACCAGCACCACGCCGGGGGCACCGGGCAGGTCGCGCGGGAGATAGAGGCGGGCGCGCACCGGGCCGGCCGGAGTCTGGAGCGTGGTGAGCGTCTCGTCGACCGGATGCGTGCCGTAATCCGCCAGGAAGCCCGAGGCCTGGGGATCGTTCAGCCGGAGCAAGAGGGAGAAGGCGCGCAGGTGCTGGTGGACGGGAAAGTAGAAGGCCGCGGCCAGCAGGAAGAGTGCGACGAAGAGCGCGAGCAGCCAGAGGGGGCGGGAGCGGCGGGGCATGGCGGGACAAGGATAAAGGCAAAAGGCAGAAGGCAAAAGGCAGGAGCGGCAGGAGCCGGCCGCTGATAACTATGTGATAACTACACTGAATACCGAGTTAGCATCTTGTTGACAATCTTCTTGTATCCGTTATATTCTGTAAGGCATATATGAGAGCCAATACCAATTCCAAACGCAAAGGGGAAGTGGGAGAGCTGGCGTTCGCCTGCGCCGCCATGGAGCGCGGGCTGCGGGTGTACGAGCCCTACGGCGACAGCGCTCCCTATGATTTCATCATCGAAGGCCGGCACGGGTTCCTGCGGGTGCAGGTGCGGTCGGTATGGCAGAAGAGCCGTTTCTATCATATCGGGTGCATGTGGACGTCGCGACGGAAGTCTTACAGCCGGAAAGACATTGACCTGGTGGCGGCCTATATCGCACCGGAGAAGCTGTGGTACCTGGTTCCGGTGGAAGCGGTAGCCGACCGGAAGAGCATCTACGTGTGGCCGCACAGCAAGAACAGCCGCGGGCTGTGGGAGAAGTACCGGGAGAGGTGGGAGCTGCTGGGGGCGCGGTCCCTCACGCCGCGACCGCGTCGCGGCGCCGCTCGCGCGCGGAGGGGGAAGGCGGCCTGACCCGGCACGGCTGAAGCCGTGCCCCGATACTCGCTCAGGAGGACAAGACGATAGAGAGCACGCATGATGCAGGCCTGAAGGCCTGCGCCACCGTCTCCGTGTTCTCTGTGGTTCAGGGAATCACACTTCCAGGATGACGGGCATGATGAGGGGGCGGCGCTGGGTTTGCTTGCCGATGAAGCGCTTGAGGTCCTGGCGGATCTTCTCCTTGATGACGCCGTAGTCGCCTTTCTCCTCTGCGCTGGACTCCTCCAGCGTCTTCATGACCACGCCGCGGGCCTGGTCGAGGAAGCCATTCTCGGTAGCGGCGGCGAAGCCGCGGGTCACGATCTCGGGTACGGCTTCCACTTTGCCGCTCAACTTATTGATGGCAATGATGGGGAGCACGATGCCGTCCTCGCTCAAGTGGCGGCGGTCCTTGATGACCAGGTCCTCGACCACGTCGCCCATGGAGCCGGAGTCGATGCAGACGCGGCCCACGGTGACCTGCCCGGCCTTGCGCGCGCCCAGTTCGTCGAACTCCAGGATGTCGCCGCTCTGCGCCATGAGCACGCTGCCCACGGCGCCGTGCATGGAAGCGGCCAATTCGCCGTGGCGCTTCAGTTGCCGGTACTCGCCGTGGATGGGGATGAAGTAGCGGGGCTTGACCAGGTTGATGATGAGCTTCAGTTCTTCCTGGCTGGCGTGGCCACTGACGTGGACGGGCGGGGAAGAGCCGTCCTCGTAGATGACGTGGGCCTCGCGGCGGAAGAGGTGGTCGATCATACGGTAGATGGCCTTCTCGTTGCCGGGGATGATGCGCGAGGAGAGCACCACGGTGTCGCCGGGCTCGATCTTGGCGTGCTTGTGGTTGTCGACGGCGGCGCGGGAGAGCGCCGACATGGGCTCGCCCTGGGTGCCCGAGATGAGCACGCAGACCTTCTCCGGAGGCAGGCTCTTGAGTTCGCCGGGATGGATGAGCACGCCGTCGGGCAGCTCGATGTAGCCCAGGTCCTCGGCGATCTCGGCGGACTCGTTCATGGAGCGGCCGATGAGCGCGACCTTGCGGCCGTACTCGCAGGCCATCTCCACCGCCAGCTTGATGCGGTGGACCGAGGAGGAGAAGCAGGAGATGAAGAGGCGGCGGTCGCAGCGGGCGAAGACTTCGTCGAACTTCAGGCGCACGGCGCGCTCGCTGGGAGTGTAGCCCTTGCGCTCCACGTTGGTGGAGTCCTGGAAAAGGGCGAGCACGCCGTCTTTCCCGTACTCGGCGAAGGCGTGCAGGTCGAAGAGGCGGTTGTCGGTGGGGGTGGGGTCCACCTTGAAGTCGCCGGTGTGCAGGATCACGCCCAGGGGGGTGTGGATGGCCAGGGCCACGCAGTCCACCAGGCTGTGGGTCACCTGGATGGGATGCAGGGTGAAGGGCCCGACCTTGAAGCGCACCCCGGGACGGATCTCGTGCAGGTCGGCGGAGTCGAGCAAGCCGTGCTCCTCCAGCTTGTTCTCGACCAGGGCCAGGGTGAACTCGGTGCCGTAGACGGGGACGTTGAGCTCGGAGAGCATCCAAGGGAGGGCGCCGATGTGGTCCTCGTGGCCGTGGGTGAGGACGATGGCGCGCACCCGCCGGCGGTTCTCGAGCAGATAGCTGAGGTCGGGGACGACGATGTCGACGCCCAGCAGCTCGGACTCAGGGAACATGAGGCCGGCGTCGACGACGATGATGTCGTCGCCCCAGCGCACGGCCATGCAGTTCATCCCGAACTCGCCCAGGCCGCCCAGGGGCACGACGTGAAGCTTTCCCTTTGGCATGTGAACCCTTGATGCTAGCACAGCCGAGGTAAACTAGAGGTCATGCCCCGGCCCTCGCGCAATGCGTGGTTGCTGCGGCGCGCGGAAGAGGCGCTGCGCCGCGGCTTCGAGCGCGCCTACCAGACGGTGCGCGTCGATCCCGAGAACTACCTCTTCCACCTGCGCGCCGCCCACGGCCTGCCCGTCACCAGCTTCCGGGGGATGTTCGCGCTGCCGCTGGAGCAACTGGACGCGCTGGCCGCCGGGACCGTCCACGCAGGGATGAAGATGGCGGCGCTGGAAGGCGCCGGGCTGGGACTGGGCGGGCTGCTGACCCTGGTGCCGGACCTGGGCATCCTCTCGGTGATCACGCTGCGCACGGTGCAGAAGCTGAGCCTGATCTACGGCTTCGAATACAACACCGATGAAGAGGTGGCGGAGCTGTGGATCGCGGCCGCCAGCGCCGCCGGCGTGGACATCGGGCGCGAGCTGGTGGAGCGCGAGGTGGTGAACAAGTTCGTGCCGCGGGTGATCGAGCGCATCGCTGCCAGCGCCAGCGTGGAGGTGGTGGAGAAGTGGACGGCGCGGGTGATCCCGCTGCTCAGCTCGGTGCTGGGCGCGGGTCTGAATTACTACTTCGTGAGAGCCTGGGGCGAGCGCGCCGCCAAACACTTCCGGGAGCGGCACCTGCAGCGGCGGCAGCAGATGGCGCTGCCAGCGGGAGCGCCGGAGTTGCTGCCGTCTGACGCCCGACGTCTGCCGTCTCGGCCCTAGTCTTCCAGCGCCTTCATCACCGTGGCCGAGGGATGTCCCGCGCCGAACTCGCCCTCCCAGCGCGCCACCACGCAGGTAGCCAGGCAGTTGCCCACCACGTTGACAGCGGTGCGCACCATGTCCATCAGGGGATCGATGCCCAGCAGGATGAAGACCGGCTCGACGGGGAGGTGGAACTGGCCGACGGTGGCCAGCAGGATCACGATGGCGGCGCGCGAGACCCCGGCCACGCCCTTGCTGGTCAGCATGAGAGTGAGCATCATGAAGAGCTGCTGTCCCAGGCCGAGGCGGATGCCGGCGGCCTGGGCCACGAAGATGGCGGCCAGCGAGAGATAGAGCGTGCTGCCGTCCATGTTGAAGCTGTAGCCGGCCGGCATCACAAAGGCGACGATGCCGCGGGGTACGCCCAGGGCTTCCATGGCTTCCATAGCGCGAGGCAGGGCCGCCTCGGAGGACGAGGTCCCGAGGGCGATGGTGAAGGGCTCGGCCACCGCGCGCACGAAGGCCCGGACCGGAAGCCGCGCCGCCAGCGCGATGGGCAGCAGCACTCCCACGAGGAAGACCACCAGCGCCACGTAGAGCGTGGCCAGCAGCTTGGCCAGGTTCACCAGGACGCTCGCGCCGGTGGTGGCCACGGTGTAGGCGATGGCCGCGCCCACCCCGAAGGGCGCAAAGTACATCACCAGGTTGGTGAACTTGAACATGGTTTCAGCCAGGCTGTCGCAGAAAGTCAGAAGGGACTTGCGCTTCTCCTCCTTCACCATGGCCAGGGCGATGCCGAACAGGACGCTGAACACCACCACCTGCAGCACCTGGCCCTCGGCGATGGATTTGGCGATGTTCTCGGGGAAGATGTGCAGGATAGTTTCGCCGGCGGAGAGCGGCGGGACGACAGGGGCGGCTTCCGCGGCTGCCGGCGGCAGGGTGATGCCCACGCCGGCGCGGCTCAGGTTGATGGCGCCCAGGCCGATGAACAGCGCCACCGTGGTCACTAACTCGAAGTAGACGATGGCCTTGATGCCCATGCGCCCGACCTTCCTCAGGTCGGCGTGGGCGGCGATGCCGCTCACCAGGGTGGCGAAGAGCAGGGGAGCGATGATGACCTTGATGAGCCGCAGGAAGATCTGGCTGACGATGCGCATGGCCGGGGCCGCGGCCGGCCAGTCGTGCCCCACGAAGATGCCCAGGACCAGCGCCGCCAGGATCCAGGTGGTCAGCGAGCGGCGCAGCAGCGCATAGGCGAGCAGCGCGCCCATCGCCAGCCAGCGCACGGCGTAGAGCGCTCCCGGGGCCTGGAACCAGCCCCAGCGCCCGCCCAGCCAGAGCGCAGCGGCGACCAGGAAGAGCGCGAGCGCCGCAAGCAGGAGCTTGTTCTTCATGCGTGTTCACCACAGAGACACAGAGGCACAGAGAAGAAATGCAGAAGTAAGAACTGAGAATGCAGAAGGAGCACCTCTGCCGGTGCACGGATAGTCATTCTGCACTCACAATTCTGCATTCTGCATTGCTCCGTGTCTCTGTGTCTCTCGTGGTGAATCGGTTCTTCAACGGAGGAGGTCCTCCAGCTCCACGCCCCTGTCCGTCTTCTCGTCGCGGTACTTCACGATGACGGGCGTGTAGAGCGACAGGCCCCACTCCGCGGCCTTGCCCTTCTGGACGGCGCGCGCGCCCGGTACCACCACCGCGTTCTCGGGGACCTCGAGCGGCCGCTCGCCCTGGGCGCGATGGACGATGCCGCGCACCACGTCGTAGAGCGGGGTGGAGCGCGTCAGGATGACGCCCGCGCCCAGCACCGCGCGCGCCCGCACCAGCGTGCCTTCGTAGACGCCGCAGTTACCGCCCACCAGCACGTCGTCCTCGATGATGACGGGGGCGGCGTTCACCGGCTCCAGCACCCCGCCGATCTGCGCCGCCGCGCTCAGATGCACGCGCTTGCCGATCTGCGCGCAGGAGCCCACCAACGCGTGCGAGTCCACCATGGTTTCCTCGTCCACGTAGGCGCCCACGTTGATGTACATGGGCGGCATGCAGACGACCGAAGGCGCCACGTAAGCCCCCTGGCGCACGGAAGAGCCACCCGGCACCACGCGCACGCCGTCGGCCACGCGGAAGCGGCGCGGCGGGAAGGTGTCTTTGTCCACGAAGGAGAGGCCGCGGGGCCCGCCCATCTCCGCCAATTCGCCCAGCCGAAAGCCCAGCAGGATGCCCTGCTTCACCCAGGCGTTGACCAGCCAGCGGCCGTTCTTCTTCTCGGCGGCGCGGATCTTGCCCTGAGTCAGCGCGTCACGGAAGTCGATGAAAATGCGATGGGCCTCGTCGGGATACTTCTTGGCCTTGGAGGCGTACAGGCGCTCGATGGCGGCGCGCAACTGCTGCATGGCGGGGAAGTATATAGAGTGGATAGTGGATAGTGAATAGTGGATAGAGGGCTCAGGAGTCAGGGGTCAGGAGTCAGGCGGGCGCGCTCCTTCCCCCTCGACTGGCGTCTCGGGGTCGGTCGCGCGCGGGGTCTTTCTTGGCGGCCTGACCCGGCACTCCGCCGAAGCGGCTCCGTGCAGGGCTACCTTCAGCCGCCCCTGCGGGGCTGGGGTTCCGGTTGGCCCTGAGGCCTGCGCTTGCGCGTACCGTAGTAGCCAAGAAACGACCCTATCGCTCCGGCAAGACAGGCAACGGCGTATCCCTGCGATTGTCTCTTAAGCTCTGCGATTTCCTTGGTGTGCCTGGCGCGTATCTCAGCCCGCTCTTCGCGGGCGCTCGCGGTTGATGCGCTATCAACCCACTCCTGACCGCAACAGTTCAAATGTGTCAGGTCTGCACTTGCCCAGAAAAATGCCGCGGCAAATGAAAACAAGACAATCCCAACGATCAGAATAGTATTCAGTCGTGCCTTCACAGATCATCCCCTTTTGGGGGAGTGCCTGACTCCTGACTCCTACGCTACGACGGTCCGCTTGAGCAGACCAACCTCGCCAGCAATCTTCTCCAGCTTGGAGCGGGTCTCTTTCTTCACGGGGAGCATGGGCAGGCGGTAGACCTCCTCGATGCGGCCCATCATGGCCAGCACGCACTTCACCGGCATGGGATTGGACTCGAGGAAGTTGGCCTGCATCAGGGGCAGGTACTTGCGCTGCAGCGAGCGCGCGGTCTCCCACTTGTTGCTGAGGGCGGCGCGGGTGAGCGCTCCCATCTCGGCGGGAATCTCGTTGGAGGCCACGGAGATGATGCCGGCGCCGCCCAGCGCCACCACCGGCAGGGTGACGGCATCGTCGCCGGAGAAGACCAGGAAGCCTTCGGGCACGTGCTGGAAGACCTCGGCGATCTGGCCGATGTTGCCGCTGGCTTCCTTCACGGCGGCGATGTTGGGGATCTGCGCCAGGCGGCCCAGGGTGGCAGGCTCCAGGTTCGCGCCCGTGCGCCCGGGGACGTTATAGAGGATGAGCGGCTTGTCCACCGCCTCGGCGATGGCCTTGAAGTGCTGGTATTGGCCCTCCTGTGTGGGCTTGTTGTAGTAAGGCGAGGCGGTGAGGATGGCGTCCACGCCCTTGCGCGCGGCTACTTCCTTGGCCTTGGCGACGGCGTCGCGGGTGGAATTCGAGGTGGCGCCGGCCACGATGGGGACGCGCCCGTCGGCTGTCTCGATGGTGAGGTCGATCACCCGCAGCCATTCGTCGTGCGTGAGCGTCGGGGTTTCGCCGGTGGTGCCGCAGGGGACGAGAAAATCGATGCCGCACTCCACCTGCCACTTGACCAGATCGCGCAGGGCGCGCTCGTCGAGGGAGCCATCGCCCTTGAAGGGCGTGACCAGGGCGGTACCGCAACCGCGTAGATTCATGGGGTCATTCTAAGAGAGTGGATAGTGGATAGTGAATAGTGGATAGCAAGAATCGGGCCGCTCGGTCTCCTTCAGAGCAGGATCCCTCGCAGCCGGGTTCTTTTCGGCTTCTCTACGGCACGGCTCAAGCCGTGCCCTGATACGAAGCCGGTGCCGTCCCGGCGGGACTCGGGTTTCTCAATGAACTCCTTCCGGCGCAACTGAAGTCGTGCCCTTAGCCCGCACTGAAGCCAAACCTCGGTCTTGCTATCCACTATTCACTGTTCACTAACCACTGCTCTCCTACCACACCCGGCAGCGCTTCTCCGGGGCCATGGGCTGGCCGGTCTTGCACTGGAAGGCCTGCTGGAACTCCGGCAGGTTGGAGACCACGCCGTTGGTGCGGTACTGCTCGGGGGAGTGCGGGTCGGTGGTGGCGCGCATGCGCTTGACCTCGTCGCGCGAGCTGCCGCACCAGCTTTGGGCGTAGCCCACGAAGAAGCGCTGCGCGGGTGTGAGCCCCTCGATGGGCTCGAGCTGTTGGCCCTTGGTGTCCTCCTGCCAGGCCATCCAGGCCAGGATGAGCCCGCCCAGGTCGGCGACGTCCTCGCCCAGGGTGAGCTTGCTGTTGATGTGGACGTCGTCCACCACCACGTACTGCGCGTACTGGTCCTGGACGCACTGGGCGCGCTTCTGGAACTCGGCGGCATCCGCGGGCGTCCACCAGTCGCGCAGGTTGCCCTGGGCGTCGAACTGGCGGCCTTCGTCGTCGAAGCCGTGAGTGAGTTCGTGGCCGATGGTGGCGCCGGTGTCGCCGTAGTTGGGGGCGGCATCGCCGTTGGGGTCGAAGACCGGGGGCTGGAGCACGCCCGCGGGGAAGTTGATGTCGTTGTTCTGCGGGTCGTAGTTGGCGTTGACCGTGGGCGGAGTCAGGTACCACTCACCCTTGTCCACCGGCTTGCCGATCTTGGCGAGCTGGCGGCGGAACTCGAACTGGTTGCCGCGCTCGCCGTTGCCCAGCAGGTCGCCGCGCACCACTTTCAGCGCGCTGTAGTCGCGCCAGTGGTCGGGATAGCCGATCTTGTTGAGCACGGCGTGCAGCTTGACCAGAGCCTGTTTCTTGGTGGGCGCGCTCATCCAGGAGAGATGCTTGATGTCCTGCTCCATGGCGGCCTCGATCTGTTTCACCATGGTGTGGGCCTGCAGCCGGGCCCGGGGCGGGAAGTACTTCTCGACGTAAGCCTGGCCCAGGGCCTCGCCCAGGGCGCGGTCCACGAAGCGCACACAGCGCTTCCAGCGCGGCTGCAGTTCCTTCTGCCCCCTGAGCGTCTTGTCGTAGAAGTTGAAGTCCTCATCCACGAAGGCGGAGGAAAGATAGCGCGCCTGGGCGTGCACCAGGTGCCAGCGCAGGTAAGTCTTCCAGGCGGAAAGATCCTCGGCCTGCAGTTCCGCCTCCATGGTCTTGAAGAAGTCGGGAACGGCGACATTCAGCGACTGCACGCCGGCCAGGCCCTGGTCCTTGAAGTACGTGTTCCAGTCGAAGGAGGGGCTGAGCGCGGCCAGTTGCGCCCGGGTCATGCGGTGATACACGTTGTTGGGATCGCGGCGGTCGACGCGGCTCATGGCGCCCTGGGCCAGCGCGGTCTCGATGCGCAGGACGGTCTGGGCGTTCTCCGCGGGGTGAGGCGCACTGATCAGCTCGAACATCCTCTGCACGTGGGCCAGGTAGGCCGCGCGGATGGCGGCGAACTTGGGGTCCTGCTTCAGGTAGTAGTCGCGGTCGGGCAGGCTGAGGCCGCCCTGGTCGACCTCGGCGATGACCTGGGAGGAGTCCTTGGCGTCCTGGGTGGAGCCGAAGCGGAAGAGCGCCGACTGCCCGAAGTAAATGTAGATGTCCTCGGGATGGTAGGCGGCGAGGTAGGCGGCCAGGTCCGCCTTGGACTGCAGTTCCGCGATGCGGCCCAGTTCGGGCCGGAGCGCGGCGGCGCCGGCCTTCTCCACGGCGGAGTCGTCCATGCAGGCGGCGTAGTAGTCGCCGATCTTCTGCTCGACGGCGCTGCGCCCGGCGCTGGGCGCGGCCGCCTGTTCCAGGAGCCCGCGCAGGATCAGGCGGTTCTCGTCCTGCATCTTGGAGTAGACGCTCCAGGAGGCCTGGTCGGGAGGGATGGGGTTCTGCTTGATCCAGCCGCCGCAGGAGTAGGTATAGAAGTCCACGCAGGGATCGAGGCTCTTATCCATGAAGGCGGGATTGGCGGCCTGGCTGCGGGGTGTGGCGGTCTGGGCCGCGGCCCCGGCACACAGCAAGAAGAGTCCGATCAGAAACCGAAACAGGGATGAATGGCGCATGGGTGACTCCTCGCCAGGGAGACTACACTCTTCGGCGCTCCGCGGCTACTGGATGCGGGAAGGCGCGGGCGGCGGGGACTGGAGCGCGTCCTGGAACTCGTAGAAGCCCTTCTTGCCGGCCAGCCACTCGGCGGCGCGGACGGCGCCCTCGGCAAAGCCGCGGCGCGACTTGGCGTCGTGCACCAGCATCATGGAGTCGTTGGGCGAATCGAAGAACATGACGTGCATGCCCACGGTGTCGCCTTCGCGCACGGAATCGATCTGCACGTCGGCGTCGCCGTTCTCGTTCAGGATCTTCTGCAAGACCAGCGCCGTGCCCGAGGGCATGTCCTTCTTCTGGGCGTAGTGGCGCTCGGTGATGCGCGCGAGGTAGCCCTGGCGCAGGGCGGCGGCAGCGGCGCGTGCGATCTCGAAAAACACGTTCACCCCCACCGAAAAGTTCGAGGCCCAGAGAAAGCCGATGGCGCTGCGCTCCACCAACTCGCGCACCTGGGGAAGCTGCTTGTACCAGCCGGTGGTGCCGACCACCATGGTGGCGCCGGCGGCGGCGCAGGCGATGATGTTGGGGATGACGGCCTGGGGGGTGGTGAAGTCGAGCACCGCGTCCACTCCCTTGAGGCGCTCGGCGGTGAGGGCCTTGCCGCCGGGATTGTCGGCGCTGCCCAATACCTCGACCTGGTGGCCGCGCTCCCGCGCCACCTCGGCTACCAGCGAGCCGGTCTTGCCGCGTCCCAGGATCAGGAGGTTCATGGTTTTCCATCCACTATTCACTATCCACTATCCGCTGCTTCATTCAAACACTTCCGGATCGGGATCGGTGAAAAACATCTGGTGGAGGCGGCGGACCACCTCGGGCACAGCGTCCTCCTCGATCACGAAGGTGAGATTGATCTCCGAAGCGCCCTGCGAGATCATGCGCACGTTGATGTCGGAGATGGCGCCGAAGACCCTGGCGGCGATGCCGGGAGTGCCGCGCAGGTTCTCCCCCACCAGGCAGACGATGGCCTTGCGTCCCTCGTACTTCACGTCGGCGAGCGCGGCCAGGTCCTGGGCGATAGCCGGGATGGCCTCGTTGGAGTCGACGGTGAGGGAGACGCTGACCTCGGAGGTGGAGACCACATCCACCGGGCAGCGGTGGCGGTCGAAGACCTCGAAGATGGCTTTGAGGAAGCCGTGGGCCATGAGCATGCGCGTGGCCACCACGTCCACGATGGTGATCCGCTTCTTGGCGGCGATGGCCTTGAAGATGTTGCGGCAGCGCGGGGCGCGGGCGATGATTTTCGTCCCTTCGCCTTTGGGGTTGCGCGAGTTCAGCACCAGCACCGGGATGTTCTTCTGGATGGCGGGCAGCAGGGTGGCGGGGTGCAGCACCTTGGCCCCGAAGTAGGCCAGCTCGGCGGCCTCGTCAAAGCTGATGACCTTGATGCGGCGGGCCTCGGGGCAGAGGGTGGGGTCGGTGGTCTTCATGCCGTCCACGTCGGTCCAGATCTCGATGCGGCCGGCGCCCAGGCCCGCGCCCACGATGGCGGCGGAGAAGTCGGAGCCGCCGCGGCCGATGGTGGTGGTCACGCCGTCGAGCGTAGCGGCGATGAAGCCGCCCAGCAGAGGCACGCGCTTGGCCTTGAGGAGAGGGAGGACCTTGGCCTCGAGGCGGTCATGGGTTTCGTCGAACAGCGGGGTGGCGCGGGTGTGGCGGTTGTCGGTGATGATGCAGGCGCGGGCGTCGACCAGGGCCGTGTCGAGGCCGCGCTGGGAAAAGGCCGCGGCCACGATCTGGCTGGAGAGGCGCTCGCCGAAGGAGAGCACAGTATCGGTGGTGCGGCGGGTGAGCTCGCCCACCGCGGCGATGCCGCGCAGCAGCTCGTCCAGTTCGTCGAATTCGTCTTCCAGCCCGGCGTGGAACTGGGTGAAGACGCCGGTGCCCAGCAGTTCGCCGGCGGTGTTGAAGTGACGCTCGCGCAGGGCGCGCGACATCTGCAGCGCCGGCTCGCGCTCGCCCCGGCCGGCGGCCTGGCCCATGGCCAGCAACTGGTCGGTGACTTTGGCCAGGGCGCTGACCACCACCACGGGCTGGTCGGCGAGCCGGGTGCGCACGATCCCGGCGGCGCGCTCGATGGCGGGCGCGTCCTCCACCGAGGTGCCGCCGAACTTCATCACGATCATGGTCGCGCCCCGCGGATGACCTTCATGCAAAGTATCCCTGGGCCTTGAGCAGCTCGGCGTTGAGCAGGGCGGCGCCTGCGGCCCCGCGGATGGTGTTGTGCGAGAGCACGGTGAACTTCCAGTCCAGCAGGCTGCAGGGACGGAGGCGGCCGAGGGTGGCGGTCATGCCCGCGCCGCGGTCCACGTCCAAGCGGGGCTGCGGCCGGTCGGCGGCGGGATCGTACTCCAGCGGGCGCTCGGGGGCGTTGGGCAGGCGCAGTTCTTGCGGAACGCCGCGGAAGCCGCTCCAGGCGGCGATGATCTCCTCCGCGGTGGCCGGGCGCCTCAGCTTGACCGAGACCGACTCGGTGTGGCCTTCCTCCACCGCGACGCGGTTGCAGTGCACGCTGATGGCGAAGCCGGCGCCGGTGACCTGCTTGCCATCCAGACGACCCAGCAGCTTGCGCGCCTCCGCCTCGACCTTTTCCTCTTCCCGGGCGATGTAGGGAATGACGTTGCCCAGGATGTCGAGCGAGGACACGCCGGGATAGCCGGCCCCGCTGATGGCCTGCATGGAGACCATGAAGACTTTTTCCAGCCCGAAGGCGCGCTCCAGGGGCGCCAGCGCCATCACCAGGCCGATAGCGGTGCAGTTGGGGTTGGTGACCAGAAAGCCGCCCGACTTGCTGCGCGACTCCTGGCACTCCAGCAGGCGGACGTGGTCGGGATTGACCTCGGGGATGACCAGGGGCACGTCCGGCCACATGCGGCAGGCGCTGGAGTTGCTGATGACGAAGTGACCCGCGGCGGCGAAGCGGGGCTCCAACTGCTCGGCCGCGGCCGCATCCAGGGCGGCGAAAATGAGGCGGGGAGCGCCTTGCGGGGTGGCCGAGGAGACGGGCATCCCGGCCACCGCCGGCGGGACCGGGGTCTTCAACTGCCAGCGCGCCACCCTGCCGTAAGCCTGGCCGGCGGAGCGCTCCGAGGCCGCCACCCAGGCCACCTCGAACCAGGGGTGGCGCTCCAGAAGCTGGAGAAAGCGCTGGCCGACCATGCCGGTGGCGCCCAGGATCCCGACAGGAATTTTCGCGGGGGACATAGGATTTCAGGATTCTACACCAGCGTTTGCGTGCGGCCGGAGCACGGCCGCAGGCAGGTGCTCCCAGGGGCCGGGAATCTGATATTCTCGGCATGTCGGCCCCCAGCCGGCGATTGGAGCTGTCTTCCAGGATCCTGGGCGCACCCCGGCGCCTGTTCAGTCCTGCGCGCCCGGACCCTCGGAGAAGGGACGGTCCTCATCATGCCCGAGCTACGCCAGAACCGCTTCACCAAGGAGTGGGTCATCGTCGCCACCGAGCGCGCCAAGCGCCCCGAAGAACTGGCGGTCAAGAAGGAAACCAAGGAGATGCCCCACTACTCGCCCAAGTGTCCCTTCTGTCCGGGCAACGAAGCCATGGCCCCGCCGGAGGTGCTGCGCATCCCCGACGACGGCGCCTGGAAGGTGCGGGTGGTGCCCAACAAGTTCGCCGCGCTGGCCCGGGAAGGCGAGCTGACCCGCAAGATCGAGCGCTCCAAGCGCACCATGAACGGGGTGGGCATCCACGACGTCTTCGTGGACACGCCCGACCACGCCCTCACCACCGCCCTGCTCCCGGACGAGCAGGTGACCGACATCCTCTCTTCCTACCTGCTGCGCTTCAAGCAGGTCAGCGCCGACCCCCGCGTGGCCCACGTCACCATCTTCAAGAACCACGGAGTGAGCGCGGGCACCAGCCTGGAGCATCCGCACTCGCAGATGATCGCCACCCCGGTCATCTCCTCGCACGTGCGCGGGCGGCTGCACGAGGCCCTGCGCCACTACGACGAGTTCGGGGAGTGCATCTTCTGCACGGTCTTGGGAGAGGAGTTGGAGGAAGGGAGCCGGGTGGTGGTCGAGGGCAAGCAGTTCGTGGCCTTCGAGCCCTTCGCCTCCAGCTCCCCCTTCGCCACGCACATCTTCCCCCGCCGCCACATGGCCAGCTTCGGGGACATCAACCAGGAGGAGATCCAGGACCTGGCCGCCGTCCTGAAGTCGGTGCTGGCCAAGCTCTACTTCGGTCTGGAGAACCCGGACTTCAACTACACCATCCGCACCGCCCCGGCGGAAAGCGCCGGCGTCCCTTACTACCACTGGTACTTGAGCGTGATCCCGCGGCTGACGCGGGTGGCGGGTTTCGAGCTGGGCTCGGGGATGTTCATCAACACGGTGCTGCCCGAGGCGGCGGCCGAGTTCCTGCGCAACGTGAAAGCGGAAAAGCCGGCTGCAGTGGCCGGCTAGCGGGGAAGGGCGGGGCCGGGGCTAGTCGCGCACCACCTCGGCTTTGTCGGCGTCGATCACGATGCGCAGCAGCTTGTAGTTCGAGTCGAGGAAGAGCGCCCAACTGGTCCCGTCCTCGTAGTGCAGGTCGAAGTGGTCCAGCTCCATCTGGTTGCCGCGGATCTGCACCTTCTCCTTGCCCTTGTACTCCAGCGTCACCTTCATGGACATGTGCTGGCGTGGCACCAGGACGCCAAAGTCGGTCTTGGGCATGGCGCAGCCCTTCTCGCTGGGAGTGGGGCCGCAGGCCGCCGCCAGGTAGCGCCAGACCAGGATCTCGCGCTGGATGAAGGAATTGTCGTCCAGAACCATGGTGGAGTGAGGGAGCAGGAAGGGGATGTCCAGGGGCTTCTCGTTGCCGCCGGGCATGACGTGTTCGATCAGGAACTCGTTGCTGGGCTCCACCACCACCTGGGACTTCTCCGGGGAGACCGACTGCCACTCGTAGCGCAGCAGGTCGCCGTTGGCCGCCAGCTCCAGTTGGGTGGTCTGGGTGGCGCGCTGGTCCCCGCCTTCCACCTTCAGCTCGGCGGTGGCCACACTCTTTTCCTTGCCCTGCTCGATGCGGAAGCTCTCGGAGCCGACGCGCTTGCCGTTGATGAAGATGCCGAAGGTGCCGGAATCCACCGTCTTGCCGCCGCCCTCTTCCTTGTGCGCCAGCAACGAGGCCGGCAGCGCCACCGCGACCGCCATCAGCAGAACCACCCACCGCAGACGCCCAGATTTCACCGTACCTCCCCAGGAGTGGAGGGTTCTGAAGCCTGCAGTTGCAGGCGGGCCAGCACCTCGGCGGCCACTGCTTCGACGGACTTGGCCTCGGTGTCCACTCGCACCTCCACTGCCATATATCGCATTCTCCGCTCTTCATACAATTGGCGAAAGCGGTTCTCCTCCTGAAACAGGGGACGAGCGGCCTGGGTCTGGGCGCAACGCCGCCGCAGTTCCTCTAGCGAGGCGTCGAGGAAGACCACCGGGCAGCCCGTGGCCCGCAGCCGGCGCGCGTTCTCCTCCGGCACGGGAGCGCCTCCGCCCAGTGCGATCACGGTGGGCCCGGAGGTGGGGAGTTCGCGCAGCAGGTCGGCCAGGGCCGCGGACTCGGCGCGGCGGAAGGCGGCTTCCCCGTCCTCGCGGAAGAGGCCGGCGATGGTGCGGCCCTCGCGCTGCTCGATGCGCTCGTCCAGGTCGAGGAAGCGCCAGCCCAGGCGCGCGGCCAGCACTCGTCCCACGCTGGTCTTGCCGGCGCCCATGAAGCCGATCAGGAACAGGGCACGGGCGCGTTGCTCCGCCGGAGGGTTCATGCCGGTGCTGAAAAGGCGGCGTTGCGCCCGCTCTCGCTCACCGCTTGGT
>Ga0335085_10007191_pt1 | contig 17374 bp, 18 predicted proteins | sample Lox_Sample_45_FD_206712 | JGI IMG/M metagenome (GOLD analysis project Ga0335085, IMG submission 206712) | Soil microbial communities from Loxahatchee National Wildlife Refuge, Florida, United States - Lox_Sample_4.5 | ecosystem: Environmental > Terrestrial > Soil > Wetlands | place: USA...
GTCCACAACTTCGAGAGCCGTCGCTTCCCCAGCCTGATATCGGAGCAGCGTCAGCCGAAGGCTCTCGGCCGAGAGATCCAGGGAACTGCGCAGGGAGTCAAGCTGCGCCTGTGCTGCCTGCGCTTCCATGTATGCGGTCGCCAGATTCCCCTGCACCGTCCGTTGTGCGAGGGTCAGATCGAGCCGCGCCTGCTGCCGGCGCAGTTCGGCCTGTTTGATTTTGCTTCTTGTGGCGCCCCAGTTCCACACCGGAATATTCAGCGTGATCTGGCCCGAGAAGCCGAGGTTCCGGCGTTCAGGCACCTCGTAATTTGGCAGCGTGCTGCGGCCCGATTCGTCCGTCGGATGATTCGTATTCGCCGCGAACTGATTCGCATCGATGCCGTAAAAGAAATCCAGACCGAGCGACGGCAGATAACCGTACCGGGCAGCCTGATGCTCGTAATCGGCCTGCTGCAGGCTGAATCGCGCCACGGCGAGATCGGGGCTCGAGGCGCTGGCTTTCGCCTGCTCTTCGGGCAGCGGCGGCAGAAGCACGGGCTGCTGTGTGTCGTCCTCCACAGAATAGTCCGACCGAAAGTCCGCGAAAATCAGCACGCCCAGCGCGATGCGCGCCTTATCGATGTTGAGCTGCGCGTCCTGCAGATCGCGCTGGCGCTGCTGGAGGGTGATCTGTGCTTTAATCACGTCGGCATGCGCCGCTTCGCCGCCCTGTTCCTGTTTTCGGGTGATGTCGAGGAACTGCTCCGCATCGCGCAGACTTGACTGCGTGTTCGCGAAGTGGTGTTGCGCCGTCAGAATCGCATAGTAATCCTGCACGACCGTCGCATTGAGGCCGCGCCGGGCCACTTCGATTTTGGCCTTCGCCACCGCCTCTGCTGCCGTGGCGCGTCGAATTTCCGCCTGGCGAAGAGGCGACAGCAGCTCCTGATGAATCTGCGCCTGTTCGTTGTAAACGTGCACGCCGTCATTCGCTACGTACACCCCGGAAGGCGTGCCATTCCCTTCCGTGTAGATGAACTGGTTGAAGGCGTTCAGCGACGGCAGCGCGCCCGCCCTCGCCTGCACGCCGTCTTCATGCGCCTGCAGCAGGTTGAGGTTAGCGCTCTGAATCTGTCCACCGTACTGCCGCGCACGTGTCAGCGCATCCTGGAGGGTGATGACGAGCGGCGTCTGCGCGCTCATCAGCAGAGCGACCGCGAGCCCGGGCAGCATTCGAAATACACAGGACACCATGTTCAGTGCATCATCGGCGGCTGAAAAACTGCTGAAAGGCGCGGCGGCCGATGTCTCAGATAGGATGTTGGTGAATGCAGATTCTGGTCGTCGAAGACGAGCAGCGCATGGCCGAGCTGCTGCGCCGCGGCCTGATGGAAGAAGGCCATCACGTCGTGGTCGCAGCCGATGGCGCTTCAGGTCTTGCAATCGCGCGGAATGCTCAGTTCGATGTCATCGTGCTGGACATGATGCTGCCGGGCATGGATGGTCTCACCATCGCGCGCCGTCTGCGAGATGCCCGAGTCCAGACTCCGATTCTGGTTCTGACGGCTAAGGACGCACCTGCGGATGTGATCGGGGGACTGGACGCGGGCGCTGACGATTACCTGACCAAGCCGTTCTCGTTCGAAATTCTTCTCGCTCGTCTGCGCGCTGTCAGCCGGCGCGGCGCGATTCCTCAGCCGGTACGGCTTTCGGCTGCCGATGTCACCCTGGATCCAGCCACGCGCCGCGTAACGCGCGGATCGGAGGAACTCAGCCTAACGCCCCGCGAGTTCAGTCTGCTCGAATTGCTTCTGCGCAACTGCGGGCGCGTGGTTCCCCGCGAAACTATCCTCGAATCGGTCTGGGGATTCGATTGTGACGTCAATGAGAACACTCTGGAGGCTTTCGTCCGTCTGCTGCGGCGAAAAGTCGACGCGCATGAGCCCAAGCTGATCCACACGGTGCGCGGCATCGGTTACGCGCTGCGGGTTCCATGACGTGATCAGGGAACGCTCCATCCGCTTCCGCCTGACTGTGTGGTATGCGCTCGCGCTCTGTGCCGCGCTGGGACTCTTCAGCGGATTAATCTGGCTATCGCTCCGCCAGCGTCTCCTGAATGACGTGGATCGCGATCTGGCCGAGCGCGCCATGCGTTTCGAAACCTACATGGCCAGCGAAGCTGCCGAAAACCCGCCCGTGAATCTGGTGGATGAGCTGGAAGAATTTTGCCAGGGCCTGCCGGCGTCCGATAACCTCCGGGTCAACGGGCCGCGCGGCTTTGCATTCAGCTTTCCGGAGCATGCTCCGGATCGAAATGAGAAGCGGCGCGGTATCGAACGGCACTTCCGGATCGGCAATGATGCCTTCAATCTGCGGATGAGTGCGTCGCTGAACGCGATAGATCGCACTCTCGATCTGCTGCGAATCCTGCTGCTGAGCCTTGTGCCGCTGATCATTGCGATTGCCTGCGCGGGCGGCGCATGGCTGAGCGGACGCGCGCTCAAACCTGTCGACGACATCACCGCGGCGGCGCGCAATATCGGAATCGATAATCTGGCACAACGCCTGCGCACACCGCAGACCGGCGATGAGCTTCAGCGTCTTACCGAGGTGTGGAACAGCATGCTGGAGCGGCTCGAATCGGCGGTGCGGACGCTTTCCCAGTTCGCCGCGGACGCTTCGCACGAACTCCGGACTCCGCTTTCAGTGATCCGCACCAGCGCTGAACTGGCGCTTCGGCGCGCGCGGGCGCCAGAGTCCTATCGCGCTTCCCTTACGGAGATTTCACAGGAAGCAGACCGCATGACGAAATTGATCGAGGATCTGCTCTTCCTCGCCAGAAATGACGCGCGTGGCGCCGAGATGCCGATGGAGCCGCTCGATCCCGAAACTCTCCTCCGGAACACCTGCATTGAACTTTCCGGTGTCGCCGCGGCTCGCGGTATCCGCATACGCGAGACGAATTCGCTCAAAGGCGCGATTCTGATCTCCGGTAACGCGCCGGCTCTGCGGCGTCTGTTTCTTGTTCTTCTGGATAACGCGATCAAATACTCGCACGACGGCGGAGAAGTGATTGCCTGTATCTCCGGCAGCGGGCAGAACATTTCGGTAAGCGTGCAGGATTTCGGCATCGGCATCGGCCCCGCCGATCAGCCGCACCTTTTCAGACGTTTCTATCAGGCCGATAAAGCCCGCACGGACGGCGGATTCGGACTGGGCCTTTCTCTGGCCGCGAGTATCGCCCGAGCGCACGGGACAACCATTGACGTCACCAGCGAACCCGGCAGGGGGTCGGCATTCCGCGTGATGTTTGCGGCCGTGCCGCCGCCCGCCGAAAAGATCAGCGTTGTGACAGCTCGATCGTATTGAAGAAGTATTTCAGTTCTTCCGCGGCAGTTTCCGGCGCGTCGGAACCGTGAATCGAATTGCGCTCGATACTTTCGGCATACAATTTCCGAATCGTGCCTTCAGCAGCATTGGCCGGATTCGTCGCGCCCATCACTTCGCGCAGCTTCTTCACGGCATCTTCCCGTTCCAGAGCCATGACAATCACCGGGCCTTCGGTCATGAATTTGACGAGGCTGCCGAAAAATGGCCTCTCCCGGTGCACCGCATAGAAACCCTCCGCCTGCGACTGGCTCAGCTTCGTCATACGTAACGCCACGACGCGAAATCCGTTGTCTTCCAGCAGGGACAGGATCCTGCCGGCCTTGCCGGTGGCCACCGCGTCCGGCTTGATGATGGAAAATGTCTTCTGCAAGTCGCTCATTAGTCCTCTCTCTTTGACCGCATTCTTCGGCAAAGCCGAATCGGGCCGGTCCGTATCAACTTTTGGCAATGGCGCCGGGCGGTTAGTGCAGTCTCTCCCGGATCTTTTCGCCGATCTGGGCCGGCGATTCGCACACTGTGATGCCCGCGGCCTTCATCGCTTTGATCTTGTCGGCAGCCGCGCCCGAACCGCCGGAAATGATGGCCCCCGCGTGGCCCATGCGGCGGCCCGGAGGCGCTGTCTGTCCGGCAATGAATCCGACCACCGGTTTCTTCACATGCTCTTTGACATAGAGCGCCGCGCGCTCTTCCGCGTCACCGCCGATTTCACCGATCATCACAATGGCGCGGGTATCCGGATCTTCGTTGAACAGCCTCATCGCGTCCGTATGAGTAGTGCCGATTATCGGATCGCCGCCGATACCTATGCAGGTTGATTGCCCTATGCCCAGGCTGGTCAACTGACCGACCGCTTCGTAGGTTAGCGTGCCCGAGCGCGACACCACGCCGACATTGCCCTCAAGGTGAATATGTCCCGGCATAATGCCGATCTTGCATTTTCCCGGCGAAATGATGCCGGGGCAGTTCGGACCGATCAGCCGCGACGATTTCGATTTCAGAAACTGCCACGCCTTAACCATGTCATTCGCCGGAATGCCCTCTGTGATGCAGACGATCAGCGGGATGCCCGCGTCCGCCGCCTCCATGATCGCGTCAGCCGCAAAAGGCGGCGGGACAAAAATGACGGTGGCGTTCGCGCCGCTTTCGCTCACCGCTCTCGCGACGGTGTCGAACACCGGCAGATCCAGATGCTTCGATCCGCCTTTGCCTGGCGTAACGCCGCCGACCACCGTTGTTCCGTACGCGATTGCCTGCTGCGCGTGGAACGTGCCTTCTTTTCCGGTGAAGCCCTGCACCAGAAGCCGCGTGCTCTTATCGACCAGTACGCTCATCGCTTACCTCCCGCGGCTCTGGCAAGCGCGACAACTTTTTCAGCAGCGTCTTTCATTCCGTCGGCCACCGTGAAATTGAATCCCGAGTCCTGCAGCACTTTCCGGCCAAGCTCGACGTTAGTCCCTTCCATGCGGATCACGATCGGCACTTTGATTCCCAGATCGCGCGCTGCCGCAACTACGCCGTTGGCCAGAGTGTCGCAGCGCAGGATACCGCCAAAAATGTTGATCAGCACCGCCTTCACGTTGGGGTCAGAGAGCAGAATGCGGAACGCGTTCTTCACCTGTTCCGCGTTCGCGCCCCCGCCGACATCGAGGAAGTTCGCCGGATTCCCTCCAGCGTATTTGATGATGTCCATGGTGGCCATCGCAAGACCGGCGCCGTTCACCATGCACGCGATGTCGCCGTCCAGCTTTATGTAGTTCAGCCCGAATTTCGATGCTTCCACTTCCAGGGGATCTTCTTCGTTGAGATCGCGCAGTTCGAGAATGTCTTTGTGACGGTAGAGCGCGTTATCGTCGAAGTTGATTTTGGCGTCGAGCGCGTAGACCTTGTTGTCTTTCGTGAGGATGAACGGATTGATCTCCGCCAGCGAAGCATCCGTATCCAGGCACGCCTTGGCCAGCGCCATCATCGCCGCCACTGCGCCATTCATTGCTGCTGCCGGAATGCCGATCCCGAAGGCCAGATTGCGCGCCTGGTAAGGCATGAGACCAAGACCCGGATCGAGGAACTCTTTCAGGATCGCCTCCGGGGTGCGCGCGGCCACTTCCTCGATTTCCATGCCGCCCGCGGCAGAAGCCATGAAAACGATTTTTCCCGCAGCGCGATCGAGAACGATTCCGAGATAAAGTTCCTTTTCGATCGGCAGTGTCTCTTCTATGAGCAGCCGCTGCACCAGACGTCCTTCGGGACCGGTCTGGTGGGTGACCAACGTCATTCCGAGAATCTGCTCGGCAAGCTTCGCCCCTTCCTCAGAATTCTTCGCGACCTTGACCCCGCCGCCTTTGCCGCGTCCTCCGGCATGAATCTGCGCTTTGACCACCACACTGCCGCCGATATTTTTGGCAGCGGTTTCAGCCTCTGCGACCGTGAAGGCCACCTCCCCGCGAGGCACAGGGACGTGGTATTTGGCCAGAATTGTCTTGGCCTGGTACTCGTGAATTTTCATTTGAGCGATGCCCGATGCTTTTAAGCGACTGCTACTATACTTGATTCGCGCACGGACTTTGAGTGTCCGAACGCCCGGATTTTTCAACTTACCATGAGCAGTCTGCCGATCCGGAATTTCCTCCACACTGTTGTGGCAGGCCATTCGCTCACCGAATCCGAGGCGGAATCGGCCATGCAGGCGCTGCTTGCCGGCCAGTCGACTCCGGTGCTGACTGCGGCGTTTCTCACGGCACTGCGGATGAAGGGCGAATCGGTCGAGGAGCTGACCGGCTTCGCGCGCGCTATGCGCGCCGCGGCCACCGGCGTTCCGATCGACGATGCGCATCGGCCCATCCTCGACACCTGCGGCACAGGCGGCGCCGGCACCTCGACCTTCAACATTTCAACCGTGACGGCGTTTGTGGTGGCCGGAGCAGGCGTTCGCGTGGCGAAGCACGGAAACCGGTCGATCTCCAGCCGATGCGGCAGCGCCGACGTCCTCGAAGCACTCGGCGTCCGGACGGCCGTCGAGCCGGATGTCGTGGCGCGCGCCATCCGTGAAGCCGGCATCGGATTTCTGTTCGCGCCGCTGTTTCACGGCGCCACCCGCAACGTGCAGCCGGTACGGATGGAACTGAAGATGCGCACCGCGTTCAATTACCTCGGGCCGCTCACGAATCCGGCGCGCGCCGAAATCCAGGTTGCAGGCACGTGGTCCGATGAGGCCGCAGAGAAGATCGCCGGTGCCCTGGCTCGGCTCGGTTCGGTTCGCGCTTATGTCGTGCACGGCTCCGACGGACTGGGGGAATTGACCATAACAGGCCCGTCAACTGTTTTCGCCGTCCAGCATGGAGGCGTCTCACGCATGGAGCTTTCGCCCTCTGACTTCGGCCTGAAGGAGCAACCGGCTGCCGGCATCGCGGGCGGCGATGCAGAGCAGAACCGTGCCATCGCAGAGTCGATTCTGAGCGGAGACGCAGGCACGGCGCGCGATATCGTTCTGATGAACGCGTCGCTGGCGCTGGTCGCTGCGGAATCCGCTGCAGATTTCCGCGAAGGCGTCATGCGCGCTGAAGAATCGATCGATTCCGGCGCTGCGCTTACGACGCTCAACCGGTTGCGCGAGATTGCAAAGCAATAGAAAGCAATTCAGGCAGCCGCTGCGCAAAAATAGAACGCGCCACGACCGTGTCGCATCCGGCATCGACGGCACGCTGCTTTAAATCCGTCTGAACGTGCGAAACAAATCCAAGCATCGGCACGTTCGTTTCCGCTTTTATGATAGCGATCAGATCCAGCGGATCGGCAGCATCGCAATTGAGATCGATCACGGCCACCGCCGGCCCGGCTTTCGCCTTCTCCAGCGCGATGCCCTTGTCCTTCACGAACTCCGCAGTCATGCCGAGCCGCTTCGCGGCATCGATGATTTTTACCGAGAAGAACAGGTCGCTCATCACGACGAGAATTTTTGCTGAATGCTGCACGAAGGTAAACTCAGGGCGCGGCCGGTAAGCCCGTAATTTATGCTGTTCCCTATAATCGTAGCGTTGCTTGCCCGCCCCGTTACCATCGCCGATGCCGGGGCTTTTATGGATCGCGCCGAAAATGAGCTGCTCAGGCTGAACATCCTCGAACAACGCGCCGGGTGGTCCAGGAAACATACATCACCGATGACACCGAGCTTCTGGCCGCTGACCAGAACGAGCGCGTCATCGCGCGCACAACGGAGTTGATCGGGGAAGGGAAGAAGTACGAGTCGCTCAAACTGCCGCCGGACCTGAAGCGCAGGTTTCTCCTGCTGAAACTTGCGCTGACGATGCCCGCGCCGAAAGACGCAAAGCTGCGCGGAGAGCTCACACAGGTTGCGGCTTCACTCGACGGAAGTGCCAGGTGAAGCCCGCCGACTACAACAAAGCCTGGTGGCGTCTGCGCAAGCAGTATCAGGGCGTCGCGCCGCCAGTCGGTCGCAGCGAAGCCGACTTCGATCCGGGCGCGAAATATCACATCCCGTCGAATACACCCTAGGCGCGATATTTCCTCGCCCGCATTTACCAGTTCCAGTTCTATCGCGCAATGTGCCGTGCCGCGGGCTACACCGGACCGCTGAATCGCTGCTCATTTTTCGGATCGAAAGCAGCGGGCGACAAACTCGAAGCAATGCTCGCGCTCGGTCAGTCCCGCCCCTGGCAGGAAGCAATGAAGGCGATGACGGGCGAAGGTCGGATCGACGCGTCAGCGATGATTGAATACTTCCAGCCGCTGCTCGCGTGGCTCAAAGAACAGAACCGCGGCGAGAAATCGGGCTGGACCGTATTGGCCGATCCGCTGAAGGCCAACTAAAGGTGCTATGGGTTTTCCGCGTAGACGCGCGTCACGATATTCGCCGCAGGACCCATTGTGGTCCAGTCGGGGTACTTCGTTTTCATCTCAGCGGTGAGCTGTTTGCCGGCGTCGGAAGCCGGGACACCTTTGCGTTTCAGCTCGAGTGCGCGCGCCTGAATGTTCACGAGGAACGCGCGTTCTTTCCCGATGAGAGATCCGTCACCGAGATCGCCGTGATCGGGCACAACGAAGCGCGGCTTCAGCGCATCGAGCTTGTCCAGAATGGCGATCCAGTTCTTCGGGCTTGACTCGGCATTCGGCATATTCGGGACGATCTTGTCCTGCACGATGTCACCCGAAATCAGCACGCTGTCTTCTTTAACGAAGATGAGTTCGTCGCCGCGCGTGTGCGCCGGGCCGAGCCAGAAGAGCCGTGCAGTAACGCCGCCGAGATCGAGGGTTGTCTCGCGGTCGAACGTGATATCCGGCGGGCGCAGGTGCACATCCTGCAGCAGAGTCCTGGCTTCGGGCGAGAAGCTTTTGAACATTTCGATGAACTCGGTGTTGTACTGGTCCATCTCCTGTTGCTGGACAGCGGGGCGGATAAGGACAGTGTTCGGAGGGAACGCCTGCACGCCGAGCGCGTGCTCAGGATGGAAGTGCGTGGTTGTGAGGAAAAGTTTGGGATTCTTCGAAAGCCTTGCCGCTTCGCGCACGACGATGGCGCCGTTGCGCGCACCCATGCCGGTATCCACCACCAGCGTTGCGCGTTTGCCGACGACGAGAGCGATATTGGGAAAACCGATGATGGCGTAAACATGATCGGACACACGTTTGGGCGTGGCGTCTGCAGGCAGGCTCATGGTGCCCTGGGCCGCGGCGATCCCGGCGGCGAGGAAGAGAGCCAAAACGGTTTTCATGAATTCATCCCCGTCGATGCCGGATGGCGCCGGGACTCGACTTCAGTGTGTGAAATCGGACTATCGTGCGCAAAGCGGAGACGCTTGACGCTGCCCCAGGCACGGCTTTGTCCTACAGACGATTTCGCTGTTGCCAGGAAGTAAGCCGCAGAGCGTAACGCATCCCGAGGACGGTCTGTAAGCTGAAAGTCCAGCCAGCGGCCGTAGATTCGATCAGCCAGATGCAGATCACGGCCGGGCAATGACCAGGATTCGAATGCCCGGAAGAGTTCCGGAGTCAGACGCGAGTTCAGCCAGGTCTTCGGGATATTAGTCCCGGGAACCAGGAATGGTTCTTTCCAGCGCGTCCGGAATGCGATGTCCATCATCCGGAGCGCTCCGCAGTAGTGATGCCGCACGCCCCGTGAAATCGCCTCGGCCAGAACATCGGACGTTTCGGCGCGGCAAACGCGCCTCACTTCGAACAGATGGAACAGCGTTCCAAAGCGCGATTGCGTCAGGTGCAGAATGAGGTGAAGCAACTGATCGGCAGCCCCGAGAACCAGTGCCTTCCGGCCATTCGGCAAACTGACGCTGACTGCACGTTCAAAGAGTTCGTCCACAGCAATTCCAAGTGCGCGATGGCTCAGACGGAAGTGCAGTTCGAGCCGGGGCTGCGAAGGTTTATCGAGCTCGACATGGTGAGAGTCAGAAAGAGCATCGCGGATCGGTTTGCTTGGCGCGTAGCCTTCGCTGGCGAGCACCTTGCAGGCGCGGTCAAGATATTGGGCAGAAACCGCAAGGTCCAGATCCATCGAAGGCTTGCGAAGAAATGCGGGCTTATAGTATCGTCGGGCAAGCAATGGTCCCTTTAAAGCAATCACCGGGATCCCATTGGCATCGAAGAGGCGCAGCAGATTTTCCAGACACCCCAGCATGCGCTCATGGCGGACCCAGCTTTCCGTAAGAATGCGGTCGCACCATTGACGGTCCTCGCCAGTTACATGAGGCCGAACCGCATATGCGATCAGTGCCGCAACACCGTAACTTCCGGCGTGCTGTCTGATTGTGCTCCACACCTGTTGGTTCGCAAGCGCGGAAATATCCGGGGCGTCTTCGAGAAGAGGCGCGAGGAGATCGATTTGAGAAACAGGAGACATCACCCTACTCTGTTTCCGCTATTCTGACTGCAGGATCCTTTTCTGACTCTCAGCTGAAAACGGGCCGTCCCGGCGAGAAGCGTCAGGGAACGAATTGCCTCGACAGGACGGTCGGTCAGCTGAAATTCCAGCCATCGTCCCCAAAGGCGAGCCCCTGGCGTCAGGTCGCCGTGCTGGACACTCCAACGCTCAAATCCGTAGTAAAGACGCTCGTCGATGCGCCAGTTGAGCCAGGTGGCAGGAACGGGAATATCGGAGGGGAGGAATGGCTCGCCGAAACGTGTTCGCATGGCGATTTCCGTCATGCGAAGAGTGCCGCAAAAGTGATGCCCGACGGCTCTGGCTATAGCTTCTGTGCGAACATCGGGCGGCTCAGCGCGAAACGCGCGCCGCACTTCATAGAGATTGAACAGCGTACCGAACCGCGAATGGCCAAGGTGAAGGATCAGATGCAGCAGCTGGTCCGCGGCGCCGAGCACCATAACTTCGAGGCCCGACGGCAGGAATCGGTGCTCCACCCGTTCGAAGAATTCCTCCACCCGAATCCCCTGCTTCTGATGGCTCAGCCGAAAATGAAGCTCGACCCTCGGACGGAAGCTGTGCCGGAGCGTGACATGGTGGCTGACAGCCAGGACCTCGGCGATCGGGAATTCGAGCTCGTAGCCGATACGGATCAGAGCATCGCAGGCTGCGGCAAGATTGTTTTCAGCAACGGCAATGTCCAGATCCGTCGCGGATTTTCGCAGGTAGGGAGGCTCGTAATAGCGCTGGGCGAGCAGAGGCCCTTTCAGCGAAATGGCCGGAATCCGCCGCTCACCGAGAGCGGCTATAACAAAGTCGAGCTGACGGAGCATCCCTTCGTGGTGGGCCCAGCTCTGTGTCAGAATCCGGTCACACCAGGCGCGTTCCTGCAGCGATACGTGCGGGCGGACGGCGTTGGCGACAATTGCGAGGACCCCATAGTCACCGGCATTTCGTTTGACGTTGAGCCACGCCGGCTCGTCTCCGATCACTGAGACATCCGGCGGGTCGGCAAGCAGCGGCGTCAAAAGGTCCATCGGAGAAGGGGGATGGATCACTGGGTGCACGGGATCGTGATCGATGAGGCGCCTCGGCGAGCGTCATCGAGCAGGTCGATCAGCCCGGTGCAATTCGTAAGCTCGAAATCGGAGTCGGCTCCCGGTTCGCTCTCCAGCGAAAAGTAAAGACCCTCGGGTCGCCGGATGCGGATTGTTGTCCAGCCGAGTTGTCGCGGAGCAATGAAGTCTTTGACGGGATTATCGGCAACATAGACATAGTGGCGCGCCGGAACCAGCCTGGTGACTTCATGAAATGCGCGGACATGCGGCTTCCGGAATTGCTGGCCGAAAGTCTCGGTCAGGATAACAGGCGATGCGATCGAACGGAGACCAAGCGCGTCGGCCTTGCGGCTCTGTGCGGATAATGGTCCGTCACTGACGACTGCGATTGGGTAGCGCCCGGAAATCTCCTTCAGCATCTGAGATGCGTCGGTCGCCAGCCGGATGCAGGGCTCGTGAGTTCTGTAGAGTTCCACCATGGCGGAGAGCAGCTCCGGCGTCGCTTCGATATGTGATGCGGCGAGAGCCCGATTGAAAATAGTCCCGCGCCGGCCGGATTCAAATTCAGTCCAGCACGCCTCATCAAAGTTGCGGATTCCCAGCCAGCGCTGTGCCCATGCGCTGACAGCGCGGAATCCGCTGTGGACGTACTCGCGCTCCACGTAAAGTGTGTCGTCGATGTCAAAAACAGCGCAGAGGTCGTTCATGATTCGGCAGTCACTGCAGGCGGGCTCCCGGAACGTAAACTGCTTCGTCGTAACGGAGCATGGCGAGATCGTCCACCCAGTTGTCGAGGCGCGAGGGAGTTTTGCCTTCGAGTTCATCGAGCAGCCAATCGGTAAAGTGCGCGCCGGCGTGGTGCGCGAGAGGATATCCGCCGCCGAAGCGCGCATTCAGCTCGATGATTTTGATGAGTCCTGAGTCGTCCATAAAGCACTGAATGTTGAGCGGCCCCCAGGCGCCCGGAAGCGCTTGCGCGACGTCGCGTGCAAGTCCGATGAGGCACTCATGGCGGACAGTAATCCCCTTCGAAACTTCCCCGGCCCTGATTTCCATCCGCCAGTGGGGAACTGCGCAGACGCACTCGCCGCGGCGGTTGACATAAACGTTGATCGTGAACTCCCGGCCCTGGGCCAACTCCTGGACGATAGTTTCGTCCGAACTCTCGGAAACAGCGCGAAGTTCAAGCATGGAGGTGACCTTCCTCACCCCCACAGAGGCGCTGCCGCCGCGCGGCTTTGCGATCACCGGCAGCGGCCAGCCCTCGGCAAGGGCCCTTTCAGGGGTGGTCTGCTGCACGGTTGGAAATCTGTTCGCCACAAGCCATTCGTGTGTGGCGATTTTGTCTCCGCAGATGGCTATGGTCTCTGGAGTTGAAATTACGGTCGTGACGCCGCTTGACAGCAGATCGCCGCTCGCTTCGGCGTAAAGCGCCAGTTCGGTATCGATGGTCGGCACGAGCAGGCCGACCGATGTTTCATCGCAGATTCGCTTCACTGCCGGGAGATACGAAGGATCATTCAGACGAGGCACCCGATGCGCGCGATCGGCAAGAAAAGCCACAGGCGCCGATCCGCCTGCGTCCATCATCGAAACTTCAGCCTGAACGCCGCGGCGACGCAGGGAGTCTTTGAAACAGCCCATCAGCCCGACACGGCGTCCGCCCGAGGAAATCAAAATGTTTCTGCGACGGTCCATGCGTGACATGGCGTTTCTTAGTGAGGTCCCTCGGCCCCGGAGGACGGCGAAGCTCCGAGAAATTCCGGCATGGTGGCATGTCCCGTCTGGCTGATGCCGTCACGTCTCACCAGTGCGATCAGAGTCAGCAGAATTATGCGGGCATCGAGGGTAAAACCGATGCGGTCGACATATTCGATGTCGAGGGCAAATTTTCTTTCCCACGAGATCGAATTACGGCCGAGCACCTGCGCAAGACCTGTAATGCCCGGTTTGACCTCATGACGGCGCTTCTGCACCGAAGAGTAGCGCGGGAGGTACTCAGGAAGGAGCGGACGCGGGCCGATCAGACTCATGTTTCCGGTAAGAACGTTCCAAAGCTGAGGTATTTCGTCAAGGCTTGTGGAACGAAGGAAACGGCCAATCGGCGTGAGACGTTGCCCGTCGGGCAAGAGTCGACCGTTGGCGTCGCGCGCATCAGTCATCGTCCTGAATTTCAGAAAGACAAATGGCTTCTCGGCAAGTCCTATCCGGGTCTGCCGGAACAGGATCGGACGACCGAGGCGGAGCGCAATAACAACCGGCAAGACCACCAACACAGGCGAAAGGACTACCAGTCCAAAAGCCGCGAGCAGGAAGTCAAGCCCCGGCTTGAAGAATCGGCGATACAAGATGACGGTTCTCCAGAAAAGCAGAAAGCTCGGCCACAACCCGGTGAGCCGCCTTGCCATCCCACCCTGGTATCGCTTTGCCTTTTCGGTATTTGCCTTGCAGAATTTCGCACACGCTCTGGCGGGCTTTTTCGAAATCGCTGCCCACCAGCATGTTGGTTCCGAGAGTGAGCGTGACCGGACGCTCCGTATTCTCCCGCAGCGTGAGGCAGGGGACTGAAAGATAAGAAGTCTCTTCCTGAATGCCGCCCGAATCAGTCAGAACCAGAACAGCGTTTCGCATCAGACCGAGGTTCTCCACGTACCCGAGAGGCGGAAGAAGACGGATCGAACCAGAGCGCCCGAGCCGTTCGCTTAATCCGAACTCCTCCAGACGGCTTTTGGTTCGCGGATGAACCGGGAACACAATGTCGAGCTCGGCCGATATTCCGATCAGAAATTCGCAAATGGCGGCCAGAGATTCGCGGCTATCCACATTCGAAGGGCGGTGCAGCGTCACCAGGGCAAACCGCCGATCGCCTGTCGCGGGGCCGTTGGGCTCAGCATACGGCAGATGCTGCACCAGGGTGTCGATCATGACATTGCCGACGTATCGAATGCGAGACGGCGGAATACCTTCCCGGATCAGATTTTCTTCTCCGGCCGGCTCGCTCACGAGAAGCAGGTCGCAGACGGCATCTGTCACGAGACGATTGATTTCTTCCGGCATGGTGCGATCGAACGAGCGAAGACCTGCCTCCAGGTGAACAGCCGGGATGTGGAGTTTTGCGGCAGCGAGCGATGCGGCGAGAGTGGAATTCACATCGCCCACGACCATGACGGTTTCTATTCGCGCTGAGGCATTGAGGAGAAATGTTTCAAATGCCTCCAGAACACGAGCGGTCTGCCGCCCATGGGTTCCTGAGCCGGCGTCCAGGTGGACGTCCGGTTTGCGAATGCCGAGTTGTTCAAAAAAGACGTCGGACAGCTCGGCGCTGTAGTGCTGCCCGGTGTGAACGATAACCGGCTCGAATGGAGGATTGACTTCATCGACCGCGCGCAGCACCGGGGCGATTTTCATGAAGTTCGGCCGCGCACCCCCGACAAACGCGATTCGTGGCCGTGTCATGATCCCGCCAACTGACCGACTGCCTGCTCCGAAGCGGGCGCGAATCCCGCGAGTTCCTCAATGGCAGCAAGATAGCGGGCGGCGAGCGCGGTCCGGCTGGCATTGGCCACCACCCAGGCTCGGCCGCTGTTTCCCATTCGGGCGCACGCCGCCGGATCATCGCAGAGGCGCCGCAGTGCTTCTGCAATAGCAACCGGGTTCTCCGGCTCGGCGAAGATGCCGGCAGCTGCCTGTTCGCAGACGAGCTTTCGCGCAACTCCGTCGATGGCCAGAACAACCGGTCTGGCCGATGACATGTAGTCGAAGACCTTGTTCGGGTAGACCGTCCGAAACGTGGGGTTGTTCTGAAGCACCGCGAGTCCGACATCGCTGGCATTTACGATGTCCGGCATCCGGGATTTCGGCTGAGGGCCGTGGAAGCAGATATTTTTTAATCCGCGGCGTTCAGCCTCGGCGCGAAGCCTGTTCCGGTCAGGGCCGTCGCCGACGCATGCTATGAGAATTTCCGGCCGGTCGCTGAGCTCAGCTGCGGCATCCAGAAGCTGGCCGAGCGCATTCGCAAGGCCATGCGCGCCGGCATACATGGCGACGAAACGGTCGCCCCAGCCGAACTCACGCCGCACAGCGTTGTCGCGGGGTCCGGGAATGAAAGTCTCTATATCGGCGCCGTTCGGGACGAAAAGGATTTTGGCGGCAGACGCGAGCCCGCGGCGTTCAATGTCTTCCTGAAACGCCGGCGTGAGGACGTTGACCCGGTCGGCGCTTCGACAGGCAAATTTTTCGATCGCATAAAGCAGCCCGGTCAGCGGCGACTTTTCGCGCAGAACGCCTGTCGTTACCGCGCTCTCCGGCCAGAGATCGCGAACCTCGAATATCCATGGGCAGGACCTGCGCCGCAGGTTGGCTGCTATCCAGCCGGGTATCACGGCGACCAAAGGCGGTGACGTTGCGATCACTGCGTCGGGGCGCTTCAGGCGAAGCGCGGCAGTCGAGGCCGAAAACGTGAATCCCAGAAAAGCCCACATTCGGCCCAAATAGCTTTTGCCGTAGGTGTCGGGAACATGACAGCGATAAACCGTCACGGAGCCGTCGACCTCTTTCGTAATCCATCTGCCGCGATAGCGCGCGGGAGATTTCCCGGCGCCGTAATCGACGGTTCCCGCGATGACAGCAACCTCATGGCCCTGCTCGGCCCACATTCGCGCCATTTCGTTGAAGCGGGAGCCGCCGAATTGTCCAGGCATCAGGTAGTACTGATGAACGATCGCGATTCTCATCCGCGGAGCTCGGGAACCGCCTGCGGCGTCACGATGATTTCCGCGAAGGAACCATTCTGAAGCCGGAAGCGGATATTTTTTTCCGGAAGAGCAATTGTCCACTCCTCTGCGGAAACGCGAATCAACGGAACACCCGGGCACGCAATCGTTACAAACGACAGTGGGACTGCACCAGAGGCGGTTGCAGCCAATGATGGCACCGGCGCCTTTTCGCCGTAATATCGGGAAAGCCAGCCGCGCGGAGGATGTTCGGAGCCGCAAACGACGTCGCAGGCCTGGGCCGGCTTACCGGCCGAATCAACAACGGAGATTGAAAAGGTTCCAGCCGGCGTTTGAAGCAGCAATTGCGCCTGCAGCTCATCGAAGAGATAAGGGTAATCTCCCGCCAGCCAGTGAAGGCGCGCGCGATGTGATCCTTTGCCCGAGACAGTGTCGCTGATGATCCAGATATCGTCGTCCTTCAGAAACAGGACTCCGCGCCGATGAACGCAGTGCTCGGTTCGAAGGTACCCATAATGCTCACCCTCGCAAAGTGCCCATTCAGGGCTGTCTTCGAAACGGCGAAGACGGGCTTTGGTTCGATAGAGAGTCTTGAACTGCCGCACATGCGGCATTTGATCGCGGCCATCGACCTGAACGGTGTTGTGGCTTTCCGTGCGCAGAAAATGGCTGTGCCACTCGTGCGCACCGTTGTAGCGATAGCTGCCGCCGTCGACCAGAACGTTCTGGCCGCGCCACCAGACATCGAGATTGAGCATGTCGATCTGAGAGAAGCGATCGCGGATGGAGCCGCAGCGAAACGCACCGAATGAACCGGCATCGTTACCGCGCAGAATGTGATAGCCGGTGCCGGGAAAAGAGACCGATGTTCTGCCGTAACGGCGTAATGGCAGATCGAGAATCTGCGGGCCCGAAAGCCAAACCGCTGTTTCATCCCAGGGACCGGACGGATAGAGGCGCTCGTTCCGAACCGCTATACTCAGCGCCTGCAGAACCGGGCGGAAATCGGCAAAATCACAGGTCGACAAAACGAGCGGCAGCGCGCCATCGTTTGCACCGTAGTTAGGGAGACGGCCGTCCTGCCTGTTCTGGTGAGCGAGGAGGAATTCGAGGGACCGCTCCATGGCAGCGGTCCAGGCTTTCGGAATCTCGTCACCACCTGCGCGTCTGAATGCGGTGGCCAGCAGGTATAACTGCACCGCGACGCGATGATAGTTGTGCGAGTACTGAATGTAGGCACCGTCGCTGTAAATCTGCCGGTCCGCCTGTTCGACAAGCAGGTCCAGGCCCCGTTGCTTCCACTGCACGGCATCCTCACCACGAAG
>Ga0335085_10007192_pt1 | contig 17372 bp, 12 predicted proteins | sample Lox_Sample_45_FD_206712 | JGI IMG/M metagenome (GOLD analysis project Ga0335085, IMG submission 206712) | Soil microbial communities from Loxahatchee National Wildlife Refuge, Florida, United States - Lox_Sample_4.5 | ecosystem: Environmental > Terrestrial > Soil > Wetlands | place: USA...
TCACCTCACGCCGGACAGCCTCGTGATCACGGTACGGGATCGGGGGCCCGGCTTCGACCCCGAGCAGGTGCCGGACCCGTGCCGCGACGAGAACCTCGAGCGCGGCAACGGGCGGGGGATCTTCTATATGCGCCGCTTCACCGATCGTGTCTCCTTCGTGTTCCCACGGCGGGGCGGCTCGGTGGTGCGGCTCGCGAAGAAGACGAGGCCTTAGTCCCCCGAGCCCCCGGCTCGAATCTCATTCCCGGTCCGGCTCGCCCGGGGCTTCCAGGACACGTCGAGAGGGATTCCTGCTCCGACGAGGTTCGCGTAGATGTTGTAGGCCACGCTCTCGGGGGAGTTCGCGATGAGGGCCTCCCGCGCCGCCTCCTCGTCGTCACGCCACTCGAGGGAGAACCGCCAGCCGCCGGCGTGCTCCCGGAAGACGACACGATAGGACCCCAGCTCGGCGGCCAGCACCTCACGGAGGAGGCGTATCCAGTCGGCCTTGTCGGGAGGAGGGCATCCCTCCCAAGCGACGATGAACACCGGGCCATGATACGCGTGGCGCCGGCGCCGTTGACACCCCGTTCCGCCGTCTGAGAGTATCGGTGCTCCCGACGTCCCGGGAACGTCTCGTCCGCGAGCCCTGGTATGAACCCGCCCCGCCGAATGGTCGTGGTCGACGACGATTCGAAGGTCCGCCTGCTCCTGGAACGTGCCTTCCGCGCGCCGGAGTTCGAGACCCGCTCCTTTCCCACCGGTGCCGCCGCGCTGGCCGAGGTCGCCGCGATCCGACCCGACTGCGTGGTGAGCGACATCCTGATGCCGGACATGGACGGCGAGAGCCTCCTGCGCGCGATGCGGACGGTGCCCGGGCTCGAGCGCGTGCCGTTCATCGCGGTCTCCGCGGTGCGATCGGAGGCCAGGATCCGGGCGGTCCTCGCCGCCGGGGCGGACGCCTTCCTGCTGAAGCCCTTTCCCCTCCGCGACCTGCTCGAGAAGGTCCGGCTGCTCCTGCAGAGACCGGCCCGTCGGCCGGAGCGGGACCGCACCAGCGACTACACCCTGCCGACGCGGCCGGTGGTGGCGGTCCCGCACACCATGAGCACCGCCGCAGTTCGGAGGAAGCCGGCGGCCGCAGTGCCCGCGCCGACGCCTCCCGCCCCCCCACCTCCCGCTCCCGCGCCGCCGCCCGCCGCCGCGCCGGCCTCGTTGACGTCGGTGCGCGTCTCGCCGGTGCGCGTGGTCGTGACGGCGCCGATGACCCCCGCCCCGCCGGCGAGGGGGACGGAGGACGTGCACCGGGTGGAGTTCCGACCGCTCGACCCCGATCTCGGCTTCGGGCGCTTCACCCGGGTCCAGGCCCGCGGCCGCTCGTTCGTCGTGCTCACGGAAGCGGCCGCCCAGCCGAAGTTCACCGTCACCACCGTCATCACGGAGAAGGGCGTCCCGCTACGGAGGATCGAATCCGCGCTGCCCCACCCGCTCGCACGCGAGGAGGACGGCGACCTCGTTCGGCGTCAGCTCGACCTCCAGCACGACAATACGTTGCGCCGGCTCGACGACCTCGTCCTGGACAACACCCCGCGCCGCGTGGTCTGGTCCGACCAGAGCCGCAGCGTCGACGTCGCCGTCCTGGCCTGGACCATGTCGGCCGTGGCCCAGCTCGCCGAGGCGGAGACGGGCACCGACGAGACGATCCGTCAGCTGCGCCTCACGCACGAGAAGGCCCTCCTCGAAGAGGGCGCCCTGCGCGCGTTCCGCATCACCCCGGCGGGGCGGGTCGTGGTCGGTCCCGGCGAGGGAGGCCGGGTGCCCCGGCGGACGGTGCGCGCCGTCGCCGGCTGGTGCCGCGCCTTCGCGATCGCCACCCTCCAGTCGGAGATCGAGCGGATCGGAGAGCCGGTGCGGCAGGCCACGCGGCGCTACGCGCTCGAGCTCGATCGGATGGGCTTCTACGACCGGCTGCTCCGCCGGGCGAAGGCGTGAGGGGGAAGCAGGCGCCGGTCGGCCCCGCGGTCCCCGTCTTCGAGATCGTGCCGGCGTTCGAAGAGGAGACGCAGCCCTCCCCCAGCCCAGGGCCGGTCGCCCAGGCCGTCCTCGACGGCGGCTCCCCCCAGGGCGGGCCGCTCCGCCTGCTGGCCAAGCGCCTGAGAGCGCTCGGCCGTGACAAGCGCCTGCGGCGGATCGGCGTCGTGGGATCGTCCGCCGGGGAGGGGAGCAGCACGGTGGCGCTGGGTCTCGCCGAGGCCCTGGCCTCCGACCGCCGCCGCCGGGTGCTGCTCCTGGAGGTGGACCTGGACCGGCCGGCTCTCGACCGGGCCCTCGGGCTGGATCCTCCCGAGGTGGGCTTGCGCGAGTACCTCGACGGAGGCGGCGAGACCCCGGTCGTGCGGCGGCCGTCGGGGGCCTTCTGGCTGCTGTCGGCGGGCGCCCCTTCCGCGAGACGGGCGGACCCACTCTCCTCGCCGCGCCTCCCGGCGCTCCTCAGTGCTGCCGACCGCGTCTTCGACTGGGTGGTCGTGGATTGCCCACCCCTGCTGGAGACTTCGAGCGCGGCGGCGTTGGGCGCCCTCGTCGACGGGTTCATCCTCGTCGTCCGGTCGCGCCACGCCCCTCGGGAGACCGTCCGGCAGGCGGCGGGCCGGCTGCCGCCGGGGCAGCTCGTGGGCCTGGTCCTCAACGGGCAGAGGGACATCCTGCCGCGCCGGGCCGGCCGCGAAGCCTAGCCGACGCTGCCCTCCAGGCTGACCCCGAGGAGCTTCTGGGCCTCGACCGCGAACTCCATCGGCAGCTCCTTGAAGACCTCCTTGCAGAAGCCGTTCACGATCATCCCGACCGCGTCCTCGGGAGAGATCCCGCGCGACCGGAAGTAGAAGAGCTGGTCCTCGCTGATCTTCGAGGTCGTGGCCTCGTGCTCCATCCGGGCGGAGGAGTTCTGCACGTCGATGTAGGGGAAGGTATGGGCCCCGCACTTGTCGCCGATGAGCAGCGAGTCGCACTGCGAGTAGTTGCGCGCGTCGTCGGCGCCCTTGCCGATGCGGACGAGGCCCCGGTACGAGTTCTGCCCCCGCCCGGCCGAGATGCCCTTCGACACGATGGTGCTGCGGGTGTCCTTGCCCACGTGGATCATCTTCGTGCCGGTGTCCGCCTGCTGCCGGTTGTTGGTCACGGCCACGGAGTAGAACTCGCCCACCGAGGAGTCGCCCTGGAGGATGCAGGAGGGGTACTTCCAGGTGATGGCGGAGCCGGTCTCGACCTGGGTCCAGGAGATCCTGGCCCTCGCCCCCGCGCACTTGCCCCGCTTGGTGACGAAGTTGTAGATGCCGCCCTTCCCGTCCTTGTCGCCGGGGTACCAGTTCTGGACCGTCGAGTACTTGATCCGGGCGTCCGCGAGGGCCACCAGCTCGACCACCGCCGCGTGGAGCTGGTTCTCGTCCCGCACCGGGGCGGTGCAGCCCTCGAGGTAGCTCACGTAGGCGCCCTCCTCGGCCACGATGAGGGTGCGCTCGAACTGACCGGTGCTCGCGGCGTTGATGCGGAAGTAGGTGCTGAGCTCCATCGGGCACCGCACGCCCCTCGGCACGAAGACGAAGGAGCCGTCGGAGAAGACGGCCGAGTTGAGGGTGGCGAAGAAGTTGTCGGTGTAGGGAACCACGGTCCCGAGGTACTGCCGGACGAGGTCGGGATGCTCCTTCACCGCCTCGGAGAAGGAGCAGAAGACGACGCCGGCCTCCTTCAGCTTCTGCTTGAAGGTGGTGGCCACGGAGACGCTGTCGAAGACCGCGTCCACCGCCACCCCGGCCAGCTTCGCCCGCTCGTGGAGGGGCACGCCCAGCCTCTCGTAGGTCTCGAGCAGCTTGGGGTCCACCTCGTCGAGGCTCTTCGGCCGGTCCTTCTTCTGCTTCGGGGCGGCGTAGTACGAGATGGCCTGGTAGTCGATGGGCGGGTAGTGGACGTTCGGCCATCTCGGCTCGTCCATCGTGAGCCAGTGCCGGTAGGCCTTGAGCCGCCACTCGGTCATCCACGGGGGCTCGCCCTTCCGGGACGAGATCGCGCGGACCACGTCCTCCGAGAGGCCGGGGGGGAGCGTCTCCTGCTCGATGTCGGTGACGAACCCCGCCTGGTACTCGGACCGGGTGATGTCGTCCAGCGACGGGCCGCTCATGCCCTCAGCCTATCAATCTCTACGAATTAGTCAAGATTGGAGGCCGACCGGCAGCCTTGGTCAGACGAGGCTCACATCGGCCCCCTCGCGACTCAGAACCTCACTCCGACGGAGGCCACGACCGGGGCCGACCACTTCCCGTCGCTGTTGTCGATCTGGGTGAAGCCCAGGAGCCCGTCGAACTGCTTGGGCGGGCTCTGGTAGCGCAGGGCGCTCTCGAGGCCGGCGAAGAAGTGGCTCCCGAAGTCGAACGTGAAGCCGAGGTCGACGCCGAAGACCGGCACCGTGCTCTTCTGGCTGAACGGCACGTTCTGGATCGAGGTGCCGGCCTCCTGCACGGAGAACGTGACCAGGACCTCGGACAGGAAGCGCGCTCCGACCACCGGGGCGACGTAGGACTTCAGCCGCCCTGCGGACGCCAGGTAGTAGCGGACGCCGACCTCGACGCCCACCTCCTCGTAGGCGCCGTCGGGCTCGAAGTAGACGGCCAGGGGGTGGCCGTTGAACGTCCCGACCTCGAGCGCGGTCCCGTTGGCCTTGTAGTAGGTGCCCCGGGCGATGATCTCCACCTTCCGGCCGATTCCGTAGCCGACCAGGCCCTGCAGCCGGAGGTCCGGCGCGTAGACGTCGCGATAGCGTTTCGTCTCGATCGTGGTGGGCTTGCCGAGCAGGTCGCCCTCGGCGCCCTTGATGAGGTCGCCCGAGATCTCCGACTGGGTGCCGGCCTGGAAGACGATCGAGAATCGCCCCTCGAGTCCCTCCGCTCGCGCGACGCCGGGCGCGAGGAGAGCAGCCACGACCGTCGCGGTGAGCCAGCAGCGAGTCTTCATCGTCCCCCCTTCGCCCCCCGCCGAGCCGCGGGGGCCGCATCGTGGGGTGAAGTGTAGCGCAGACTTCGGCCCGTCCGCCCGGGCCTGATATCCTCGCCGGATGGGCGAAGCGGCGAGGGCGGCGGGCGGAGTGCTGTGGGACCTGGACGGCACGCTCATCGACTCGGCCGGCCATCACTGGATCGCCTGGCGGGACACCCTCGCCGCCGAGGGCCGGGCGGTCCAGCCGTCCGACTTCGTGAACACGTTCGGCAAGCGGAACGACGAGATCCTGCGCGAGCTCTTCGGGCCCCACCTCGCCCCGGAGTGGATCGAGCGCGTGAGCGAGGCCAAGGAGCGGGCCTACCGCCGCCTCCTGCGCGAGAAGGGCCTCCTTCCCCTCCCGGGCGCCCTCCGCTGGCTGGGGAGCCTGCGGGAGGCGGGGTGGAAGCAGGCCCTCGCCTCCTCCGCCCCGCGGCCGAACATCGACGCGGTCTTCGAGGTACTCGGCCTCGCCCGCTACCTCGACGCGGTGGTCTCGGCCGACGAGGTGGGGCGGGGCAAGCCCGACCCGGCCATCTTTCTCGAGTCCGCGCGGCGGCTCGGCCTGCCGCCCGCGCGTTGCGTAGTCGTGGAGGACGCTCCGGCGGGGATCGAAGGCGCGCGCCGGGCGGGGATGCCCTCGGTCGGCGTCCTCTCCTCGCACCACACGGCCCTGTCGGCCGATCTCGTGGTCCCGTCCCTCGACGCCCTGCCGCAGGAGGCCTTCGAGGCCCTCCTCGCCCACGGCTGACCCGCCGCCTGCCGCCCACCCGGCGTGGACGTGCTGGGCCTTGCGGGAGCTCGTCCTCGATGCCCGTCACCACCCCGAAGTTGCCGCCGCCGCCGCGCATCGAGAGCGCGTGCGAGCGCTCGCTGAGGTACCCGTCGCGGAGGGGAGGATGCCGCTGGCCGACGTGAGCCGCGTCACACAGGGGGCTCGCGGTGTCATTCTTGGGGCTCCTGCGGCTCCTCGATGGGAGTAGGATCCAGGCCAGACCTTACCGGCGCGCCGGGTCCCGGGGCCGCTTCGGCCCTCCCTACCGTAGCGGACGCTCCCAGGATGCTGGCGGGGGTGAACACTCTAGGGAAGAACGGAGACCACGCCATGAAGTGGGCTTGGGCCATCCCGACCGCCATTCCATTGATGCTGTGGGCGGGGGCGTCGCCCGCACAGGAACCCGGCGTCTTCAAGGGGAACCTGGTGCCGCGAAGCGCCGAGTACCTCCCGGACCAGGTGATCGTCGGCTTTTCAGGCGCGGTCACGGACGCGGAGGCGGTGCAGGTCGTCGAGGGCCTGCACCAGGGCGCCTTCGTCCGCAGGAAGGCACTGCGGAACGCGTTCCACGTCCTCTCCGTGCCACGGGGACGGGTCTGGCAGGTGGTGACCGCGCTCCAGGGCGATCCGCGCGTGCGCTACGCGCACCCGGACTGGATCGTCCGCGCTCTGGACGTGCCGCCGAACGACCCGCTCTATCCGAGGCAGTGGAACCTCCAGAGCCCGGCCGGTGCGGGCGGCATCCGGATCGAGGGAGCCTGGTCCGTCAACGCCGGGGGCGACCCCTCGGTCGTGGTCGCGATCGTCGACACCGGCGTCGCCTACGAGACCTTCGGCACCTTCTGCCAGGCGCCCGACCTCGCCGGGACCCACTTCGTGCCCGGCTGGGACTTCGTCAACAACGACGCGCACCCGAACGACGACGAGAGCCACGGCACCCACGTCGCGGGCACGATCGCGCAGACGACGAACAACGGCATCGGCACCGCCGGCATCGCCTACAACGTCTCGCTGATGCCGGTGAAGGTGCTCGGGGCCGACGGCTCGGGGTCGGTGAGCGTCATCGCCGACGGCATCCGCTGGGCGGCCGACCACGGGGCCCACGTCATCAACATGAGCTTCGGCACCGACACCTCGCCGATCTTCCTGACCGCGCTGCAGGACGCCGTCCAGTACGCGAGCGGCAAGGGTGTCCTCCTGGTGGCGGCCTCGGGCAACTCCGGCTCTGCGACTCCGATGTACCCGGCCGCCTACCCGGAGGTGATCGCCGTGGGCGCGACCCTCTACTCGCGACAGCTCGCCGCGTACTCGAACCGCGGCAACGAGCTGTGCGCGCCGGGCGGCACGAGCACCGGCGAGGACCTGGATCACGACGGCTACCCGGACATGATCCTGCAGAACACGTTCGACCCGAACACCCACGCCGCCTGCAGCTTCGGCTACTGGTTCTTCGCCGGCACCTCGATGGCGACCCCCCACGTGGTGGGGCTCGCCGCCCTCATCAAGGCGGAGAAGCCCACGCTGACCGCGGCGGAGATCCGGCAGGCGCTCCGCGACACCGCCGACAACACCGTGACCTCCGACTGCGGGTACGGGCTGATCGACGCGACGCGGGCGCTCGAGTCGGTCGCGAGCGGAGACAAGCCGCCCACGGTGAGCATCTTCAGGCCGGCCAACGGGAGCATGGTGTTCGGCACGGTCAGCGTCCAGATCGCGGCCTCCGACACGGAGACACCGGCGGCGAGCCTCAGCGTCGAATGGTCGAGGGACGGGACGACCTGGGAGCCGGCCGCTTACGACGGCACCAGCGGCTACTACCTGGCATCGTGGGTCACGACCTCACAGGCCGAGGACAGCCAGGTGACGCTGCGCGCCCGAGCCACCGACGGCGCCGGCCAGACGACCGAGGCGACGCCGGTCACGGTCTCCGTCAACAACAGCAACCAGCCACCGGTGGCGCGCTTCACGTACACCTGCAACGCGAGCGTCTGCGACTTCGACGCCTCCGGCTCCTCCGACCCCGACGGGACGAGCGCCACCTACGCCTGGACATTTGGCGACGGCCAGACGGGCTCGGGCAAGACCGTCCGCCACACGTTCGCCGCCGCGGGAACGTACACCGTGCTTCTCACGGTCCGGGACGAGCTCGGCGCCACGGGCACCGCCTCGGAGAACGTCACGATCCAGAACGTCACCAACTCGGTCCACGTCTCCGACCTCGACCGGGCGAGCCGACGGATCGGCCTCGGCATCTGGGAGGCGCGGATCACCATCCGGGTCGCCGACCGGGCGGGCAGCCCGGTGCCCAGCGCGACCGTCTCCGGGCTCTTCAGCGATGGTCCGTCGCTCTTCCAGTGCGCGACGAACACGACCGGCAGCTGCACGGTGGTCGGCTACCAGTGGATGCTGTCGTGCCTGACCTTCACCGTGACCAACGTCTCCCACGCGACGCTCAAGTACGAGCCCGCGCTGAACGCGGATCCCGACGGCGACAGCAACGGGACCCAGATCACGGTCTGCCGTCCGTAGGAACCACACCCGGAAGGGGACGAGGCCGCCCCCCGCCGGCCGGGCCCGGCGCTGGTATGCTGGTGCCAGCGTCCCATGAAGCTCCTGCTGTCGTACCTCCGCCCCCACTGGAGGCTCGTCCTCCTCGCCCTCCTCCTGGCCGCGGTCAACCAGGTCTTCTCCCTCCTCGACCCCCTCATCTTCCGCCACGTCATCGACCAGTACGCGACCCGGTTCGACCACTACACGACCGGACAGTTCCTGCGCGGGGTGACCCTCCTCCTCCTGGCCGCGGTCGGGGTGGCCTTCGTCTCCCGGGTGGCCAAGAACTTCCAGGACTACTTCGTCAACGTGGTCACCCAGCGGCTCGGGGCCCAGCTCTACTCGGACGGGATCCGGCACTCGCTGGAGCTGCCCTACCAGCTCTTCGAGGACCAGCGCAGCGGAGAGACGCTCGGCAAGCTCCAGAAGGTACGGGCCGACGTCGAGAAGCTCGTGACCGCGGCCATCAACGTCGTCTTCCAGACGCTGGTGGGCGTGGTCTTCGTCGTCACCTACGCGTTCAGCGTGCACTGGCTGATCGCACCCGTCTACTTCGCCACCGTGCCCATCCTCGGGTGGCTCTCCTCGGTGCTCTCGCGGCGGATCAAGGCGGTGCAGAAGACGATCGTGGCCGAGACCACCGCGCTCGCCGGCGCCACCACGGAGTCGCTCCGGAACATCGAGCTCGTGAAGAGCATGGGCCTCGGGGCCCAGGAGGTCGCGCGTCTCAACGCCACCACCGACCGCATCCTCGGCCTCGAGCTGCGCAAGGTGCGCTACCTCCGCAGCCTGAGCTTCGTCCAGGGCACCGCGGTCAACGCGCTCCGCACCTCGATCCTCTTCCTGATGCTGTACCTCATCTACGCCCGGCAGATCAGCGTCGGCCAGTTCTTCGCGCTCTGGATCTACTCGTTCTTCATCTTCGGACCCCTCCAGGAGCTGGGCAGCGTGATCGGCGTGTACCGGGAGACCGAGGCCTCGCTCGCGAACTTCCAGGCGATCCTCGACGCTCCCCGCGAGCCCCGGCCCGCCGATCCGGTCGAGGTGGGAGACCTGGCCCGGCTGGCCTTCGAGGGCGTCACCTTCGCCCACCAGTCGGTGGCCACGCCCGCGGTGCAGGACGTGAGCTTCGAGGTGCGGCGGGGAGAGACGGTGGCTCTCGTGGGCCCGTCGGGGGCGGGCAAGACCACGCTCGTGAAGCTGCTGGTGGGCCTCTACCGCCCGGCTTCGGGACGCATCGTGTACGACGGCCAGCCGCACGACCGGATCGACCTCGAGAAGCTGCGCGAGAGGATCGGCTTCGTGACCCAGGACACGCAGCTCTTCTCCGGCTCGATCCGGGACAACTTGACCTTCGTCCAGCCCGCGGCCACGGACGCGGAATGCCTGGAGGTGCTGGAGCGGGCGGCCTGCGACGGCCTCCTCGCGCGGGCCGACCGGGGACTCGACACGCTCATCGGGGAGGGCGGGGTGAAGGTGTCGGGGGGCGAGAAGCAGCGCCTGTCGATCGCGCGCGCCCTCCTGCGCCGGCCGCACCTCATGGTGTTCGACGAGGCCACCTCGGCCCTCGACTCCCTGACCGAGCAGGACGTGACCCGGACGATCCGGGCGGTGGCCCGGGACCGCCGGGTGATGACGGTGCTCATCGCGCACCGGCTCTCCACGGTCATGCACGCCGACCGGATCTACGTGCTCGAGCAGGGCCGCGTCGTGGAGGAGGGCCGGCACGAGCGCCTGCTGGAGACCAAGGGCCTCTACTACGCGATGTGGCGGCAGCAGGTGGGCGAGCGGCGGCTGGAGGCCGTGCCGGCCTGACGGGCTCCCGCCCGCCGCAGGAACTCGAACTGCGCCGGGGCCGGTCTCGTTCCCGCAGATGGACATGCGCGGTTCCGTCGCGATCGCGATCTACGTCCTGCTCCTCGCGCTGAGCCTGGCCCGGCTCGGGCCCCGGCCGGGCTTCGCCGCCGGCGAGGCCGTGGCGGGGATGATCGTCTTCGGCCTGTGCTTCTCCTTGGTGGCCTTCTGGGTGACGCGAGGAGCGGCGCCGCGGCCGGTCGAGATGCGCCACGCGGGCCGTGAGCTCGCGGCGGTCGGCTCGTACCTGGTCCTCTTCGCGGTGGGCTTCCTCGGCTGGGGACTGAGCGCCCTGCGCGCCGCCTTTCCCGGCCATCCGGCGCAGGAGGCCGCCCTGCTGGCGGCCAAGCTGGTCGCGATGGTCCTCGCGCCAGCCGGACTCCTCGCCTGGATGGGGTGTCGCCCCCGCGAGGTCCTCCGGTTCGATCGGCCGGATCGCGTCGAGCGGCGTGCCCTCCTCGTCATGGGCACGCTGCTCCTGCTCCTCCAGCTGGTCGCCGGGCGGGGACCGAAGATGATCGCCGCGCTGCCACAACCCGGCTGGGTGATTGCTCTCGCCTCCCCGTTCGCCCTCGCCTGGATGTGTCTCGAGGCCGGCCTCACCGAGGAGTTCCTGTTCCGGGTCGCGTTCCAGGCCCGCGCCGCGGAGTGGCTCCGGTCGGAGACCGCCGGCCTCGTCGCCATGGCGGTCCTCTTCGGCCTCGCCCATGCGCCGGGCTACGTGCTGCGCGGGGCTCACGCCATGGAGGGTTTCGCCACGGCGCCCGACCCCTGGACCGCCGCCGCCTACTCGCTCGTGGTGGTGTCGCCCATCGGGCTCGCCTTCGGCGTCCTGTGGGCGCGGACGCGCAGCCTGCTGCTCGTCGTTCTCCTCCACGGCTGGGCCGACCTCGTGCCGAACCTCGCCGAGTTCGTTCGAGGCTGGACGTGGTAGCTGCGAGGCTCAGACAAGGTTGTTCAGTCGCTCAAAGTCATTTCCGACTGCCCTTGGGGGCCTCTGAGCGGGGGACTCTGGCGCTCCAAATGAGCAGCATGTCCGGAGAGGCCTGGCTGCGGACACCGTTGGCCGAGAGGATCTCCTCCGTTGCGGCAAGCGTCTGCTTGTTGGGAAAGACAAGCGTCTCGGTGCCCCGACCGCTGAACTCGATCGTAACGAACTCCTCCGTGCAGTCTCTCAGCAATTCAACTAGGTGGGCTAGGTTCTTGATCGCGAGGCCGTTGACGGTCTTCACAACGAGTCCAGTAGGATTCCCGTACCCCTTGGAGAGAACGTGCGGAAAGAAGGGCGACGAGACGACAACGAGCCGTTCCCCTTCAAATGCCGGGTTGTCGAGAAAGCGCTTCACCATTGGGCCGGTCGCAACGCTCGTGTAGGCCAGCAGATTCTCGTGGTAACTCGACACGAACGCCATGGTGCTGTTCGAAAACACCAACGGCCCGTATACGAAGTAAGACGGATAGGCCCCCTCCATATTCGGCAGCAATGCAGCGCGGCTAGAGGGCGTGGGAACCTCGACTTGAACGTCTTGCCCACCGCGCCAGACGGACACGGGGACTCTTGAGTCCTTCGCTAAGTGCTGAATCATGTACTGGAACCGTACACGCAGGTTGGCGCTGAGCTTGATCATGCCTTGGCTGTCGATGCGCGTGTCACCTATCTTCGTGATGACGTCCCACTTCTTCAGAGGATAGGTGCGGTCGTTGCTGAGGACCTGCCGAACGAGCATTCCCTCCACGGACCTTGGAACCTTGAGGAACGCGCGGAGGGCCTCATTCTCAAGCGTTTGGAGTTCGTCGAGGATGACTGGTTTGCCATCGTATCGGCCATCGGCTATGTCTTGAAGGAAGAGGCTAATCTCCTCGCATGGGATGATATAGCCGATCTTCTCTGCGCCCGTGGACGAGCGATAGGCAAGGCCGATCATCTTGTCGCCAACGACCACCGGTCCTCCACTGTTGCCGGGATTGATGGCCGCGTCGATCTGGATGCGCAGACCGCTGACGGGGACGCCTGCGAACCACCCGTAATACGCGAACTCGATGCGCGAGACGATGCCCTTGGTTACTGATAGGTTACTGCCCCCTACCGGATAGCCGTACGCCGCAACTGCGTCTTGGATCCCGGGCAGCGTGCTGTCGCACACCAGCGGGCGGTGGGAGTCGAAGAATGTCGGGTCATCGAGCCTGAGAACCGCGAGATCGATGCCCGGTGCGATGGCTTCCACCTTGGCGGGCATCTTGTCGGCGCCTTGGTAAGCTTGTACCTGGACCTGGCTAGCGTAGATGACTAAATGGGCGTTGGTGAGAATGCGCTTGCCCTCAATGATCACCCCGCTGCCGAGATTCTCGACGGGTGCTCTCCTGGTCCAAGGCTTGTTGACATCAGGGTAGAGTGCGGTTGAAAAGACTGTGACGACTGAGTTCTCAATCGTGCCCTGGGTGGCCCCGGCGGGAGTCGTGGCGGGTGGTTGACTGGCCGTGGCTTGCGTTGCGAGCAGAAGGCCAACCGGCCCGAGAGAGGCAAGCCGTAACCCTTGCACCATCGGGGACCTCCTAGACGACGCGATCCTACTCCCGTTGTGACGGCAGCCGCCCGTGCCGATTCGCAGCTGGCGCTGCGGTCAACCGGCGTGATTCCCTCAGTTCGCTCGATTCTCTCAGTTCTCTCGGGCGTTCCTTTGTTCGGCTTCTCCACGCACCGGAGGTGGGTTGACAGAAGCAGTACGGATGCGTCTATTCCCTGTCACTCCTCACCACATGGCTCACCCCGGCCGCCAGAGAAGACCTGATCCATGCTCCCGTCTTCCGGATGTGACGCCTGGCTGAACAACGTGCCCAAGTCCACAGCTAGCCGCGTGTCTCACGGCTGCCAAGTGGCTCCGCCCGGTTCGGCCCCACCGTCCGCACTGGCACTGCTCCTGCAGCCTGACAAGGCAGCCCCGCCCTGGTGAGTCCCAGCCGCACGACGCAGAGGGTGGGCAGAGGGCAGGAGTTCGAACATGTCCAGAGGACGCGCCGGGAGCCTGGCCGCTTTCGCGGCCAGCCTGTTGATGACGAGCTGCGGGGGTGGCGGGGGTGGCGGCGGCTACACCACGTCGCCCTCCTCGGCCGCGACGCCGACCCCGGCGCCGAGCCCGGCCGCGACGGCGGACGTGGTGATCACCATCGCCGGCATGTCGTTCTCGCCCAACAGCGTCGCGGTTCAGGCGGGCCAGACGGTCGCGTGGAAGAACGGCGACTCCGTGACCCACTCGGCGACGCAGGACGGCGGCACCTTCGACACTGGACCGATCCCCGCTGGCGCCACGAGCGCGGCCATCACCATCTCCAGCACCACGGCCCTCAAGTACCACTGCATGTTCCACCCGGGCATGGTGGCGAGCCTCAACGGGGGCTCGAGCGGCGGCGGCGGCGGCTACTGAGAACGACCCTTCGGCCGACGCCCGGCGTAACTCCTTACGCAGCGGGTAAGCGCCGCGCGGCGATCGGCGAAGAAGCACGGCGTCCGCCTTCCGCCTGCCCGTTCACGGCGGCGGGAGGCGGACGTCCCCCTCCTCGACCGTGACCTGGAACTTCCGGAACCGCGAGTAGCGGGCCACGGCGTCGGTGCCGGCACCGAACCCGCCCCCCACGTACCGTTCCTTCATCTCCGCCGGGACCCACATGGCGAGGCTCGGCTCCGCCCGGTACGCGGTCGTGATCGTGGCCGTCCCTTCGAAGTCGAAGCGGAAGCGGACTTCGCTCCGGAGGACCGTCCCCTGGTGCGGGTCGATCCAGAACCTCCCCTCGGCCGGCAGATCACTCCCGCTCTGAGAAGCGCTGGACGCTTCGGTGTCGAGCCGGAGTGTCGAGCCGGCCAGCTCACGGATCATCGTCGGCCGCGCCCCCTCGCGGAACGCCACCTCCACGCCCGCGCCGCCCTTCCCTCCTCCCTTGCGCGTGAATGCGAAGCGCGCCTGGTTCGTGGGGTGCAGGAAGAGAAGGGGCAGGGTGGGCAGGTTGATCGTGCGCTCGGGCCCGATGTTGTAGCGGGCGCTCTCGGCGAGGATCGCCTCCGCCCGGGTGACGGCGGTGCCGGGGCTGTCGCGGAAGGCCCGCTCCAGCCGGCCGTCGCGGTCCCGTACCGGAGTCCCGTTCACCTCGAACACGTCGCGGAAGGTCGCCCACGGAAAAGGCGGCGCCAGCCGGGCGAAGACGACGTCGGCCCGGGTGCGACGCCAGTCCGGTCCCCGCGTGTCCCGGTCGGGGAAGCTCACGATCGACCCGGTGGCGGGGCGCATGCCGGGACGGACCGGGGACGTCGAGATCCCTCCCGATCGCGCCTGCTGAGAGTACTCCTCCTCCGCGGCGAGGTCGTGGAGGGCGTTCTCGTACTCGACCACGTAGCGCCCGGCCTTCTCGAGCAGGGCGGCGAGCTCGGGGTCGCTCGGGGCCTGCTGTGCCGGCGCGTCGGCGGTCCGCTGCTCCGCGGCCGCCGCCACCGCGAAGGGCTCGGTGAACGTGAGCTGGCGAGCCGCCACCTCGTCCGCGACCCGGGCGACGAAGAGGTACTCGCCGGCCGCGACGCCGGCCAGATCGAAGCCCACGACCCGATGCGGCGATCCCTCCTGATCCGAGGGGACGGGCGTGAACCGCGCGCGAGACGCCGCGCCGGCGATCGCGGGCACCACCGCGCAGCCGACCGACACTCGGGGCCGGCCCGATCCCGGATCGCTGGACGCGCCGTACACTTCGAACACGACCTGGACGCGGTCGCCGGATGCGAACTCCCGGCCCCCGGCCGGGGTCGGGTGCGGCCGGCCCTGCTTCTCGGCCCCACCCGCGGCCGACACGATGGGCGTGGAGATGCGGAAGGCGCCGGTCGGCGGCACGTCCACACGCAGAGACACGCTGCCGAGACGGCCCGAGACCGCGTCGCGCGCCGCCACCGTCGCCCGGTGAACTCCGGGCGACAGCGCGAATTCCTGCTCTACGCGAACCCAGTCGCGCGTCAGGCTCGCTCCCGCCCCGAGCTTCACGCGCTTCAGCGCCCCCTCACCGCGGCCCCCTCCTCGGGGCAGCGTCTCGTAGGCCACGTCGAGGCCGGCGTCCCCCCGTTCTCCTTTTCGAGGGAGCGTCAGGGCCCGCCCGTCCACCTCGGCCACGAAGAGACAGCGGATCGCGCCCGGCGTCCTCGTCGAGTCCTCGAACGTGTAGGCGGTGAGCCGGACGGGGACGTCGCTTCGATCGACGGGTGAGTCGAGCACCCGCCGCAGCTCCTCCGCGGCGAGGCTCGCCGCGCGGGCTGGCGACGCGTCGGTGGGAGCGTAGTAGCCCCGGCGGGCCCGGACCCGCCGGCTCCCGCGGCCCGCACCCGCACGCGGCGAGAGCCGGACGGCGATCTTCCGGTACCGGCCGTCGCGTGCGGCGTTCGTCGAGACGTAGCCCAGCAGGTAGTAGGCGCGCGAGTCCTCGGCCATCCTCCGAAGGCCGCCGGCGAGGTCGTTCGTGTCCCGCACCACGAAACCGCCCGTGTCGTCCGCGACGCTGTCGGACCCGGCGGTGGCGGCGTGGTCCCGCGCCGGGAAGGCAACGGCCGGCGCTTCCTGTTCCGCACCGGGCGCGCCGGCGGACGGCTGGCCCTCGAGCAGCGCGAACGGCAGGACGGGTGGGGCGCCGAGATCCGTCGGCATCGCGTCGAGCCCTGCTGCGTTCAGGAAGTAGACGGCCACGTTGGCCTCGCGACAGGCCTCGAGGACCCGCCGGTACTCCGCGACTCCCGTCTCGTAGAAGAAGCCGGGCGACACGAGGATCACCGCCTTGCGGCCACGCACCCCCTGGAGCGACCGGGCGGAACGCTCGAGGGCCGCGAGCGTCTGCCGCGCCCGGGTCGAGGCCCGCTGATGCCTGGCGCCTGCGTCCGCCCTCACCAGCTGGTCCAGCGCCTGCCCCATCCTGACTCCGGCCGCCCGGTATCGGTCGGCCACCTGCGCGGCCGTCCGGGGGTCCTGCTCCACGTGGATCCGGTAGGCCTCGGCGTCGGTCATTCGCTCCGCGGAGAGGTCGGAGACCGAGAGCCCTCGCAGGCGCGCCAGGACGTCGAGGAGGTCCTCGATCTCCGCCTCGGTGCGCGCCACCCAGCGCTCTCGACCGCTCGTGGAGGCCAACGAGAGCTGGTCGCCGCTCGGCACCTCGGCCCTCACGAAGTCGGCCACGGCCGCGCGCGCGCGCTCACCCTGGGGAGGGCTGAGGCCCAGATCGTCGAACACGATCACGACGGTCCGGCGCGCGGCCGGAGAGGGGGACTGACCCACGCGCGCGCCGGAGGCGGCGGGCTGCCCGGCGCCCGCCGGCGCCGGAGTCTCCACGGCCTCGAAGCTCACGATCGCCTGGGGCGCGCCGTCCTCCGCGAGGAGGAAGTCGTCCCGAGAGAGGCCGCTCACGGCGGCGCCCCGCTCGTCGAGCACCACCGCGTCCACGACGACCTGCTCGATGGAGGCCGGGAAGCGAAGAGGAGGCGCGGCGGGCTCCTGTGCGGCGGCGAGACCCGCGCACAGCAGCAGCGACGCCACTTCTGGGAATCGCACGTTCCGCTCCCTGTGGTCGGCCCGTCTCCTCCCGTGGGCCGATTCTAACGCCGGCGGTGGGAGGGGCGGCGGCCGCTCAGTACAGGACCGCCGCTTCCCCCTCCTCCCGGACACGACGGGCCGCCAGGGCGAGGATCCGGTCCCGCCGCGCGAGCAGGCCACCGATCTGGGGCCCCGTGAGCCAGCGTCCGAGCTTCGCGTCGAGGATGGGCCGGTCGAGGGCCTTCAGAGCCTCGAGCACGGAGCGGGGAAACCGGAGGAGCGCCTTTTCCGAGGGGAGCTCGCCGTAGGGGACGAAGGCGCGCGAGAAGTCCACCGCGTAGATCCGGAACGACGGGTCGGAGAGCACGTTTCTCAGGTTGCGGTAGTCGGTGTCGTAGGTGAGCTGGTGCAGGAGGCGCACCTTGCGCATCTGCCCGTTCCAGGCCGGGAGGTCAGGAGGGGAGATCTTCTTCTGGCTCCGCTCGGCTTCGGTCATCGCCCCATCCACCCAGAGCTGGAGGGAACCGTTCCGTCCCTGCAAGGTACGCTCGACGGTCGGGGGCACGAGGCGCGTTCCGATCAGCTTGTCGAGCTCGTAGGCGGCGACCTCGTGCTTCCAGGAGTCCGCGAAATCGACGTAGACC
>Ga0335085_10007193_pt1 | contig 17372 bp, 14 predicted proteins | sample Lox_Sample_45_FD_206712 | JGI IMG/M metagenome (GOLD analysis project Ga0335085, IMG submission 206712) | Soil microbial communities from Loxahatchee National Wildlife Refuge, Florida, United States - Lox_Sample_4.5 | ecosystem: Environmental > Terrestrial > Soil > Wetlands | place: USA...
GAAATCTGAATGGATGTGCGGTCGGGAGCGAAGTTCAGCAGCAGTACCAAAAACGGCCCCATGCAAATGTACATGGCAGTCAATCCCATCAGCCACACCCGTTCACGCTGCTTCAACTGGCGATAAACCAGGAATACCAGCACGATCAGCAGCAAAAAGAAGAGATTGAATTGCTGCGCGGTGCCCTCGAGGTAACGCCAAAGCTGCATTCCGTAAGTGGAAAAGAAACTGCCGACAATTTGAAACAGGTTGTTTCCTTGGCCGGCAGTGGGGTTGATTGGCGAATACTGGCCGCGCGTGATGGCATGAATAAAACCTTCGACTGTGCGCGGATAAGCCCACTCCATCGGCGGGTCGGTCATGCATGCGATGGGTTCGTAAAAGTAAAACGCCGCCCCGCAGATCCAAAGCAGGCCGCAAACCAGGATCCGGAACCACTCTTTGGAGTAACGCCACGTCTTTTTGACCAGATGAATAAACACACCGCCGACCGGCACGGTGACCATGAAAATCAAAAAAAGTTTTTGGCCGCTGTTGAACTGAGGCAGGTAATCGGTGACACCCAAGAACAACGCCCCCAGGCAGCCCAACAGGGCCAGCATCGCCGCGTCGCGGAGGAATTCAATCGCGGTCTTTTTGGTCTTGATGACCAGCCAGATCCAAAGCAGGGCAGAGCCGATGCCGATGACGTTATAAACCACCAGCACGGTGGAGTTGTTCATGAGCACGGCGGGCTTGATGAAAAGCCCGACAGCGGCGTAGATGACGGTGTTTCCAAAAAAGAACTCGCGGCCCATCTTCGGTTCCGCCAGCCAGATCAGCACCTGCATACCCATGATGATGGGCAGCAACGATTGGTGGTTGGTGAAACAAATGCCATACATGTAAAAGGCGGCAAACAGATACCGGTGCTGGTGGGGCGCATAGGCCCAGCGCAGCAAAAAAACCAGCAACCCCATCAGCGAGGCGATGCTCAGGGTGTGTTTGTCCACAATCACCGCCTGGCTCCACATGAAACTGTCGAAACAACTCAAACCGCCGGCGACAAAGCCGGCAATAAAACAAATCCCGCCCTCCCATCGCCGGCTGATGTCTTTGAAAGCGTCAATACTTTCCATGATCATGCTGCTGCTGCGCGAAACCACCAACGCCAGCAGCCCCGCGGCGATGGCGCCGGCAAAGGCGTTGCCCAGTTCCACGCGCCAAGCAATGGTTCCGCAGGGAATGTGAGTCCACAGCCACGTGTAAATGGTCCAAAATGGATAGCCTGGCGCGTGTGGGATGCCGCCATAGAGGGAGGCGGTAGCCATCTCGCCCGAATCTTCCAGCGTCACATCCGGCGCCAAGGTCAGAAAAAATGCAATGAAAACGACCAAGCCAGTAAAAAGCAGTGACAGCCAATCCACCCGGCGGAACAATGGTGGCACCGGCGGCGGTGTGGCCACGGGACGGGGGACGGCTTTGGGCGGCGAGGGTTTGGCGTTCTGGTTTTTACGTTTGTCCGCGTTCATTTGTATTTGTAAATCCCGATCAATTCATCCGGCTCGGAGGAAAAGAGGCGATACTAGAAGTGAAACTACTGCGATTTGTCCAATCAAAAGTGACGGACAATAAATTGTTTTGTCCCTGCCGAATACTTTGCGGTTCCGGCGCCAGATAACTTTGGTTGCTCAACAGCGTGGCCATCATCGGTACCCGGCCGGATGACCGGTTCGGTAACGTGTTCCCGGAAGTAAAGACCGAAAAAGTAAGCACGGCGCAGGCAGTCGCCGGCACCAGCCAGCCCACAAACCACGCCATCTTGGGCATGAGGCTGACCGGCTCGGCAAAAAGTCGCCGTTTAAGTCCCGCTGACGGGCGGCGCGGTTGCCAGGAATGCAGTTGCGTCTCCAGTGAATTCATCTCGTTCATAAACCACTCCTTCCAGTTGGAGTTTTAATTTTTGCAAACCGTAACGATAGCGGCCCGAGGCCGTATTCGGTGAAATGTCCAACAGCCCGCCGATTTCCTCGAAGGTGCAGCGATGCCAGATTTTCAGGACAATCACTTCGCGCTGTTCCATCGGCAGTTCGGCAAGAAAACGCATGGCGGCGCGTTCTGCCGGGCTTTCCGAAGGTGACTTCTCAAACCATCGCCGTGATTCCAGCTCACGCGTCAGCCGCCGCCATAACGAGCGCCGGTAATTCAAGGCGCGATTCCGGAAACTGCGCACACAATAATGCTCAGGCCGGAGAGGCATTTGCGGCATTCGCATTAGCGTGACAAAGGTTTCCTGCGCCACGTCTTCCGCTTCGCTGTGGCTTAAGCCCAGCGCCCGGCCATAAAGGATCAATTCCGCGGCTTTTCTCTCATAAAGCTGCAGACACCAGTTGAATTCCATTTTACCGTTCACGGTTTCACCCTATAGACACCAATCGCGTCAAATTTGTATAAGTTTTCGCAGTTTTTTTAGCGGGTGGCAAAGCGCATACAGTTGGAAGGTAAATTTGCCGTTTGTCCATAAAAAAGCGCGCTAAAAATAGACGCGTCCGCCGTTTCCTTGTTCAATCCGCGCGCGGTTTTTATGCGTTTTGATTTTTTTCTTTTAGATGGCGGTGCATTCCTGCAGCATGAACCGAGAATTTTCACAATGTATCGCGGCAAAAAAATCATTGTGGTGATGCCGGCCTATAACGCGGCGCGAACACTGACCCAAACCTACAACGAGGTGCGCGAGCAGGGCATTGTGGATGAAATCATTCTGGTGGACGACCATAGTCGGGATGACACGGTCGCGGTGGCGCGTTCACTCGAAGGCGTGCGCGTGCATGAGCACGAGGTCAACAAAGGTTACGGTGGCAATCAAAAAACGTGTTACCGTCTGGCGCTGGGGGCGGGAGCGGACATCGTTATCATGATTCACCCGGATTACCAGTACACGCCCAAACTACTTCCGGCGATGGCCTCGATCATTGCGAATGGGTTGCACCCGTGCGTATTGGGCAGCCGCGTGCTCGGCGGCTACGCGCTCCGGGGCGGCATGCCGTGGTGGAAATACGTTTCCAACCGATTTCTGACACTCACAGAAAATGTCTTGCTGGGTGCGAAACTTTCGGAGTATCACACTGGTTACCGCGCCTTTTCGCGGGAAATTCTGGAGACGCTCGATCTGACGAACAATTCCGACGATTTTGTTTTCGACAACCAGATACTCGCACAAATTCTCTGGCACGGATTTACGATTGCGGAGGTAAGCTGCCCAACCCGGTATTTTGCCGAGGCGTCTTCGATCAACTTCCGTCGCAGTCTCAAATACGGTTTGGCGTGTCTCGCAGTGGGACTCAAATTCCGGCTGGCGAAGATGGGACTGCTGCGGTCCCGGCTGTTTAATTCAACGCCGCGGCGAGCCGGGATTTTTTCCGGTTGACCGTGGGACGGGGCAGCGCTCCAGACTTGGCGGCCTTGTCAAAGGCGGAGTGGAGGCCGGGCAAAAATTTCGCGGCTTCGTCTTTTTTGTCGGCGGCGAGAAGCCCGCGATAATCCCTTTCCAGGTGCCGCAGATGCGACTTGACGCGCCGGTTGTGCTGATGCTTGCGTTCGTTGGCGCGCATTCGTCGCTCGGCTGACTTCGTGTTTGGCATAGATTGAATTGTTCTTTTGCGAAAGCGCGAACTCTAGTCAATCGCGCCCGGATGTCAATGGAAAACTGCCTTAGGCCCTTTATTTTGGCACGTTTATTGTTGTAAAAGAGCGTGCAATGTTTGGCCAATTCTAAGTTGTGACCGCGGGACAAATCAAAAAATGAACAAGCCGTTGCACATTCTCCACCTCGAGGATGATCCGGATTTTGCCGAATTGGTTCGGGCATTGCTGCAAGAGGATGATTTGAAGGCCGACGTCAAACGCGTGGCTGCCCGCGCGGAATTTGAGGCGGCCTTGGACCGCGAACAATTTGATGTCATCCTTTCGGATTTCCGCTTGCCCAACTACACGGGACTGGAAGCGCTGGCGTTTGTCCGCAAAGAATATCCCGATGTTCCATTTATCCTTATTTCCGGCACCATCGGCGAACACGCGGCGATTGATAGCCTCAAAGCCGGCGCGACCGATTACGTGCTCAAACATAACCCTGAGCGGCTGGCCTCGGCGGTTCGCCGCGCTGCCGAAGAAGCCGGCGAACGCGCCAAGCGGCGGCAGGTGGAAACCGAATTGGTTCGCCGTGAAAAATATTTCCGCACGCTCACGGAAAATTCGTTGGATATCCTTTGCATTTTAAGTCGGGAAGGAAAATTTCTTTACGCCAGTCCTTCCATTGGGCGGGTCCTGGGTTATACGCCGGAGGAGCTGCGCGGGACGGATGCCTTCGGGCGCGTACATCCCGAAGATTTGCCATCGGTGACCGGGATGCTACAGGAGGCAATCGGACATCCGGATCACGCAGTGAAAATCCAATTTCGTTATCAAAACAAGAACGGAGTGTGGATGCACTTGGAGTTGATCGGTCAGAATCGCTTGGATGATCCGGAAGCCGGCGGTCTGGTCACCAATTGGCGGGATGTGACCGATCGCTGGCGCGCGGAGGAGGAGTTGCGCCAGAGCGAGAAGCAATACCGGCTGCTTTTTCAGGGCAACCCCAACCCCATGTGGGTTTTCGATCTGGAAACCCTCGCATTTTTGGAAGTCAACGAAAGCGCCATTCAGCATTATGGCTATGCGCGGGAAGAATTTCTGGCGATGAAAATGTCGGACCTTCGCCAGCCGGAGAAAGGCATTCCCTCCAAAGTCGTTCCGTTAAGCGAAGCGGAGAATGGCCGCATCTGGAAACATCGGCGGAAAGACGGCACCGTTATTGACGTGGAAGTGCTCTGGAGCCCAATGGCTTTTCGCAACCGTTTTGCGGCACTGACCATGGTTACGGATGTGACGGAACGCCGCCGGGACGAGCATCGCAACCAGGCGTTTTCCCAGCTCAGCCATCGCCTGAGTTCAGCGACCAGCGCGGCCGAGGCGGCAACCATTATTTGTGAAACGTCCGATGCGCTGTTCAATTGGGACGACTTTGCCCTTGATCTGTATTTGGCGGAAAAGGATGAAGTATTTTCGTTGCTGAACATCACTACGGTGGATGAGCAGCGGGTGAAAATTCCCGCGTCGGCGCAGCCCCAGAGCGAGAACACTCTCATCCGGCGGGTCATCACCAAAGGGGCGGAATTGGTACATACGCCCGGTCCCAAAGGCCACGCCGCCGAGACCATGATTGTGCCCGTGCGCAAAGGCAGCCGGGCCATAGGCGTGTTGTTCGTCCAGAGTCGCCTGTCGGGCGCCTACAATGAGCGGGATTTGGAAACGCTTCAAACCTTGGCTGATCAGTGCAGCGGCGCGCTGGAACGCGTTCGCGCCGAAGAGGCGTTGCATGAGAGCCAGCAACGTTTCCGCGACCTCTTTGAAAATTCGCCCGACGCCATTCTTGTCGAGGACTTGAATGGTACGGTGCTGGACGTAAATCTCGCCGGCAGCTTGCTTTACGGCCTGCCACGCGAGCAACTGGTTGGCAAAAACGCCTTGAACAACCTCGTTCCAGCAACACAGCAGGAAGAGGCCCGCCGCAACTTTGAGAAAATGGCGAGTGGCAAATGGTCACGGGCGGAAAGCGAGAGTCTGACTGCCGAAGGACGGACCACACCAGTGGAAATCCGTGCCAGCCGCATTGAATATGGCGGCGGGCCAGCCCTGCTGCTGCACATTCGCGACGTCACCGAGCGCCGCGAAGCCGAAGCCGCCCTGCAAAGCTCGGAAACGCTCTTTCGTTCCGTCTGGCAAAATTCTGAAACCGGATTGCGGCTGGTCAACGAAGAAGGCGTGATTGTGGCCGTCAACGACGCTTTTTGCCGCTTGGTAGGCATGGAAGCGCAGGACTTGGAAAGCCAGCCTTTCACAATGATTTACGCCGCGGAAGAGGACCGTGAAAAGATGTTGGAACGGCACCGGGAAGCTTTTCAGGCCCGCAATACCCATCGCAAGCCCGAGCGCCAGTATGTCTTGCACAATGGAAAAGCCTTGATGTTGGAAATTATTGATTCGTTCATCCAGCTTCACGGTCGGCCAGTTCTGATGTTGAGCCTGTTCCGGGACGTTACGACACAGCGGCAGTTGGAGGAGCAATTGCGACAATCGCAAAAAATGGAAGCCATCGGCCAGCTCGCCGGCGGTGTGGCCCACGATTTCAATAACATCCTTACCGTCATTCAAGGGCACGCTTCTCTCCTCCTGGCAGCCAATTTGGGCGAATCGCCGGGGAAATCCGCCGAACAGATCGTCCAGGCTGCCGAACGCGCCGCCGGGCTGACGCGCCAATTGCTCACCTTCAGCCGCCGTCAGCTTATCCAACCCAAACAGTTGGACGTGAACAAGGTGGTTGGCAACATGACGAACATGCTCGGACGGCTTTTGGGCGAAGACGTGACGTTGCAATTGAATTATTGCCAGTCGCCGCCCATGGTGGAGGCCGACGCTGGCATGTTGGAACAGGTGCTGCTGAATCTTGCTGTCAATGCGCGCGACGCCATGTCCAAGGGCGGCCAACTCGCCATCCGCATCGCCATCACAGATGTGGATGAAGCTTATAGCCGGGGACGATCCGACGCCCGCGCCGGCCGGTTTGTTTGTTTAAGTGTAACCGATACCGGCACCGGCATTTCGCCGGAAAATCTGAGCCGGGTTTTCGAGCCGTTCTTTACCACCAAGGAAATCGGCAAAGGCACGGGACTGGGTTTGGCAACGGCGTATGGCATTGTGAAACAGCATCATGGTTGGATCGAAGTGGAGAGTCAGGTGGGGAATGGCACGACGTTTCGAATTTATCTTCCTTACACGGGAACCAATCGGAGTATGCCGGAAAAGCCCACCACCCAAATCACCGTTCGTGGGGGGAATGAAACCATTTTGATCGTTGAAGATGAGCCGCCCGTTTGCGAACTCGTCTCGCGCGTGTTGGGCAAATACGGCTATAAAGTATTGTCGGCGGGCAATGCCATGGAAGCCTTGGAAGTCTGGCAAGACAACAAGGACCGGATCGTCCTTCTGCTTACTGACCTGGTCATGCCCAACTACATGAACGGCCGCGAACTGGCCGAGAAATTATGGGGCGAACGCCCGGATCTGAAAGTCATTTTCACCAGCGGTTACAGTGCCGACATTGTGGGCAAGGATTTCAAACTGGAACCAGAGTTGAATTTTTTGCAAAAGCCCTATCATCCGCAAATTCTCGCCATGACCGTGCGCCGTTGCCTTGACGGCAAACAGAATTGACCGCGGGCATCTTCCAACTTTTCTTCCCGGCATCTTTTGCTTAAGCTCCGCGCATGATTATTGCGCCCTCGCTGCTGGCCGCCGACCACGCCCATTTTGGCAGGGATGTCGGGCGCGCCGACCGTTCGGGCGCCGATTGGCTGCACCTTGACATTATGGACGGCCATTTTGTGCCGAATATTTCCTTTGGCCCCGCGGTCATCCGTGCAGTCCGGCCGCTGACCAGACTTTTTTTTGATGTTCACCTGATGTGTTCCTGTCCGGAAATTTTGCTCGAACCCTTTGCCGAGGCCGGCGCGGATGAAATCATCATTCACGTTGAACTCGGCGAACAAGTCGAGCCACTTATCTGGAAGATCAAATCGCTCAACAAAAAGGTTGGTTTGGCGGTCAACCCGCCCACGCCGATTTCGCTGGTGCAGCGGTTTTTGAATAGAATTGATTTGTTGCTGGTGATGACGGTCAATCCAGGTTTCGGCGGACAAGAATTCATTCACGAGTGTCTCCCCAAAGTCCAGCAGGCCGAGGCTTGGCGGCGTGAACGAAAATTGTCCTGCCGCATCAGCGTGGACGGCGGCATCAATTTTCAAACCGCCGGCGAATGCGCGCGGGCCGGGGCGGACACGTTTGTGAGTGGCACCACCCTGTTTGGCGCGCATAATCTCAAGGCCGCCGTCGCCAAAATGCGGAAAATCGTCAACGCCAATGACCCGGCGCTGGCGGACCTGGCGGTTTGAGCCAACGCCCAAATCGTGGCGTGAGACTTTTTGAACGGATTGGTGTTTTACATATCAAACCCTAGTAACCAGGCTCTCTAGGTGAATTCAGCGCCGTTATTGGGAGCATTGATTGTGGGAATTCCGTCCAAACGATTATGAAAACAACCATCGCGGTTTGCAGCGCCGCCATTCTGCTGTTTGCCGCCAACTTCCGTGCCGGGGCCGACATTATTGCCGGCCCGATCACCAATCCCGCCAATGGGGATGATTATTATCTGCTTTCGCCAAACAGTTGGGCCATGTCGGAAGCGGAAGCAGAGAGCCTTGGCGGCACGCTGGCCGTTATCAAAAACGCTGACGAACAAAAATGGGTGTTTTCCACATTTGGCTCTTATAGCGGCATTGATCGCGGCGGACTTTGGATTGGTCTTCACCGGACAAAGCCAGGTGGTCCTTTTGCTTGGGTGACAGATACGAAACTAGATTACACCAATTGGGGCCTTGGCGAGCCAAACAACGCCGGCGGAATCGAAGACAGCGCCCACATGCAAAATGGCGGCTCTGCTCCAGGTACTTGGAACGATTTACCGGACAGCAGCCAGCTCAGTGGCGTAGTCGAATTGCGAGGCAAGGCAGATGAAATTTCCCTTTCCAAACGCGAGCGGGATTTGATTGGTACATGGTATGAAGGGGGTCAGAAGGAACGACCCTGTTGGATTGCCGGAACGCACAACGCCCTTTTTGTTATATCCAACAACAAATTGGCAGCGCGGGCTGGTTTATGCGCGGATGGTTCCTTGTTTGCATCTAATTTTCAAGGTGGCCGGCCGATGGCAGTCCGCAGTTTCGGCGGCTCTGGTTCTATGCCCGGCGCCAATATCCGGACAGGCATGCGCGGTGAAATCATTAAGGACAGAATTCTCTGGGGCAACGGCACCTGGTGGTCGCGAAAACCTGTTGAATATGGAAAAAAGGGGGAATCTTCGGATAATAACCCCGACTCAAAATCTGCCGACGCGCAGAAATAATCTGGCCGGCGTTCATCTCTGACGCTTGGCACAAAGGGATTCTTTTGCCAAGCTCTGCGCGTGGCTCAAATTAAATTCGGAACGGACGGCTGGCGCGCGGTTATCGCGGAGGATTTCACGTTTTCAAACATTGCGCGCGTCACGCAAGCAACGGCGGATTATTGGAAGTCAGAGGTTAAAAGTCAAAAATCAGACATTTACAGGCGCGAACTGAAAGTCATCATCGGCTTCGATCGCAGATTCTTTTCGGACCGATTCGCCCAAACAGCCGCTGAAATTTTTGCCGGAAATGATTTTCAAGTCATCCTCACGCCTGAGCCGACGCCAACACCGTCGGTTTCCTTTGCCGTCAAGAATCTAAACGCCGTCGGTGGCGTAATGATTACCGCCAGCCACAACCCGCCGATTTTCAATGGCTTTAAACTCAAATCGTTCTACGGCGGCTCAAGCAATCCGGAAACCTGCCAGGCCGTCGAAAAAGTTGTTGATCGCAATCCCATTCGTTCCAGGGAATTTTACGAGGAAGTTCGCGCCGGAAAAATTTCCATCCACGACGTCCGCCCGGCGCATTTTACCGCGTTGAAAAGGCTCGCGGACTTCAAACTGATTGCGAAGTCAAAATTACGTTTCGCGCACGATGCGCTATTCGGCGTCGGCGCAGGCTGTTTCGAGCGGTTGCTCGCGGGCACGACTTGCAAAGTCACCACACTCAACGCGGAGCACGATGTGTTGTTCGGCGGTATCAATCCCGAACCGATTGACAAGAATTACGCCCGCGGCCAGAAATTTCTCCGCCGGCATCCGCATGATATTTGCCTCGTGACCGACGGCGACGCCGACCGCGTTGGCGGCATGGACGGCCGCGGTAAGGTGCTGACGACACATCAAATCATTTGCCTGTTGTTGCATCATTTCGTTGTGAATCGAAAGGGCAGGGGACGAGTAGTCAAAGCGCTTACCACAACTTCAATGGTGGACAAGATGTGTGCGGCCTACCGCCTGCCGCTGGTCGAAACCGGCGTTGGCTTCAAATACATTTGTGCGGAAATGCTCAAAGGCGATGTGCTGCTTGGCGCGGAAGAAAGCGGTGGCATCGGTTTCCCGGGGCACATTCCCGAGCGCGACGGCATCGCCGCCGGTTTGATGTTACTTGAGTTGCTGGCAACTGAGCGCGTGTCGGTTGACAGAATTCTGGCGAAACTGGAAAAGCAATTTGGCCCGCATCGTTATGGAAGAATGGATGTTCATTACCCACTGGAAAACCGCGCGCGGCTTATGGAGTCTCTGAAAAATAATCCACCGGCGAAATTACTGCACTCGCAGTTGGCGAACGTGAAGGCATTCGACGGCGTTAAGTTTATAGCCGAAGACTCTTCGTGGTTGATGCTGCGCGGTTCCGGCACAGAACCGGTTCTCCGAATTTATGCCGAAGCCGGGTCAGACGCTGATGTGCGAAAATTGCTGAAGTTGGGTGTGGAACTGAAGAGATTCTGAACACAAACCGTTACTGCCCAAAAATCAGGTTCAAATTATTTCTCCGACACGGTTCTTAATGAAGAACCAACCGGTAAAAGCGTGTGGAGAATTGACCCGCCTGCGGATCGGTAAATTGAGTCCACGCGTTTGAGCTTGCCGTAGGCGTCTGCCCAATGGTCGTCCAAGAGCGCATATCCGTGGAAGCTTGGACTTCGTACCAATGATTCGGCGCCACCGGGAATTTCATGCTCACGGACGCGGAATTCGTCGGTCCCGTCAATATAAGTTTCCCGGGTGTTATGTAGGAAATATCGCCCGAAGGTGCGCTTTCGGTTCCGGCCGAATTGTAGGCTGTAACTGCGAAGTGGTAGGTTTGTCCTTCTTGCAAACCTGAAACGAATGTGGTGGTATTGTTGCCAATATTGATCCGATTGGTATAGACTCCGGCCTCCGTGCCGCAATAAAGATAATAGCCGGCGACTGCGGAACCGGAGGAGTTCCACCCCAAGCTGACATTTTGAACACCTTGGGTATTGTAACAAATGAAGGTTAACGCCAGCAGAACGATTCCCCACCCCCCACCTTGTCCTGTAGAAGCACGACTTTTACGACTTTCTTTCCCAAATTCCATTTTACAACTTTCTTTACGACTTATAGGAATTTGGTTTAGCAAAAACATTGCCAACACCTTTTTGCCCCTGAAAACCACGCGAAACGACGGTTAAGCTCGCTGAAATGCCCAAAAAGGGAACGGCGGTTTTCCATTTAAGACAATTTATTTCTCTTTTAATCTGTAAAAGTTGTGCAACTACATCTCGTCCACTTTACTTATATTTCTCTTAAATTATTTCCGCCATTTGATGCGGATGTTTGGTTTCAAAAGGTTTTAATGGCAAAGTCAGGTCAGAACTGGCGTTCCCGATGCTGTAAGAATGGCATGGACAAATTCGTCTGTTAGGGGCAGCGCTCCCGTAGGTTTCGGTCAAAGGAAGCGTGCCGTGACCGTTTGGCGGATTCACTCCCTGCCAACATCAAATTATTCCTTGTAAGTTTCGGAGAAATTTAATACGTGTAAAAGTTGAAGCGGTTTAAAGGCGTGTGGCAGATGCCATCGGAACGGTTAATGGATTGGTCATGGTTCAGCGTTTGACAATTCGCTTCGTGACCAGTTGCAAATCCTTTTTGCGCAGCGTTTGGCACCGCAAGAAAGGTGAATACTGGCGAAATATGCAACACTCTAAACGTGCCTTTGCAGGCAAAGAAGAAAAGATTCGCGCCCTGGTTCCAAAAGGATTTTCCCGCCGAGAAATATGAAAAGTTCCAGCACGACCCGGCAGAAAAAGAACATCCGAATTCTTCTGGTTGACGATCATCCGCTGGTGCGGGAGTCGCTGCGGCGCATCATTCAACAACAAGCGGATTTGAGCGTATGCGGGGAAACCGACAACGGCAACCAGGCCTTGGAGTTGGTCGCGGCGACCGATCCGCATTTGGTGATTCTAGATCTGACTTTAAAAGATTCGCATGGGTTGGAGCTCGTCAAAAATTTGAGTGACAGTTATCCGAACGTACTGACTTTGGTGTTTTCGATGCACGAAGAGACATTGCACGCGGAACGGGTCGTTCGCGCGGGCGCACGTGGATACGTTGCCAAGGAGGAACCCCCCGCAAAAATTTTGCAGGCCATCCGCAAAGTTCTGGGAGGCGAAATATATTGGAGTGAAAAGGCCGCCAATTGGGTTGCGTCGCAAATTGCCTGCCGCCCCCGTCCATCTTCGAATTTCTCTGTGGACCTGCTGACCGATCGGGAACTTCAGGTTTTTGAATTGATGGGCGATGGGCAAAACACGCGGCAGATTGCCGCGATGCTGCACATTGACGCCAGCACGGTGGAAACGTACCGGGCCAGAATCAAGGAAAAGTTGAATTTGAAAAGTTCCTCAGAATTACTCCAATACGCCATCCGTTTTCACATGCTGCCCAAAGACAAGGGCAAATAGGCTGGTTGTTTGAATTGCCTTTTGGAAGCTTAAAACTCCAAATATGCCGGTTGACGGTCTGTGGTGAAAAACACTACATAATAATATTACTATTTACTACAAGATGTTGGCGTCGGGCACTGTAGATAAACTCTTTGAGATGTGGTTTACTTACTAGCGAGAAGAATTTTGAAAATGCGTTATTAGATGGAGGGACCATACAAGTTTGATCAAGGTCAAAGCGGCGGCACGTACGGACACGGGCGGCGTTTGTGGGGAGGTGGTTTTGCAGTCACTGGGGTGGTTTTCCGGCTGTTCGCGAGCGGTTTTACTTTAATTTGCGTCAGAAGTTGATAAAAGAGTGGCTAGGAGATATAATTGGATGTTGTTCAACCCGCTAACTCAAACAGAATCTTCGGCGTGGTACTGTGCCCGGACGAAACCAAAACACGAGCACATTGCCGCTGTCAATCTGCGCAGGAATTTGAAGATGGAAGTATTCCATCCGCGGCTGCGCATTGAGCGGGCAACCCGGCGCGGCGTGGTGCGGGTCAGCGAGCCTTTGTTTCCGTGTTATCTCTTCATCCGTTGTGTCATGGAGCAAAGCCTGAACGAAGTACAGCGTACGAATGGGATTGTCACCATCGTTCATTTTGCTCATCGGATTCCGGCGATAGCGGACTCGGTGATTGAAGAATTGAAGGAATGTTTTGCGGGAGAGGAAACGATGACGGTGGAAGACCGCATTACTCCTGGAGATGAAGTGTTGTTGGCTGACGGCGCTTTCGCCGGGATGCGCGCGTTTGTTTTGCGGGTCATGCCGGCCAGAAGGCGGATTCAGGTGTTGCTCGACGTTTTGGGACGTCCGACGCCAGCTGAGATTGATGAAAGCTCAGTTGTCCTGGAAAGAAACGGTATGGCGGATTTGGTGCCGACATTGGCAGCTCCGTGTGCCGAAGACTTTGCGGTTTCAGGTTGAAGTCGGAACAGATAAAAGGGGTCTCCAATTATTGTAGTTTGGAGAAGGGGTTGAATTTGCGGGCAAAATTTCTTTTTGCCTACAAGTGCGGAGCTTTGGATAAAAGCGGTCGAAACAAACAAATAGTTAATTTGATAATAGTTAATTTGATATGTGTTTAAAAACTGACAAAACTGAAGTTAGGGTGTTAAAGATCATTCAGATCATTTTCTGCTGTTCGCCTTTATTTTTAAAGGATTTCCAATCTCCCCAGTCGTGACGTAATTATGGATTTCAAGGACGCAAACCCACGAACCACGGAAGATCTGCCAATCAACCCGGCGTGGATTCCCCGTTGGAAGCGCATTCTGGATGTTTCATTCATCCTGTTGGCGCTGCCTTTGGTCATCCCGGTGGCGGCTTTTGTTGCCGTGTTGATCCGGATGGTTTCCGCCGGGCCGGTCTTATTCAAGCAGGAGCGGATTGGCTGTTTGGGACAGCGGTTCATGTGTTTCAAATTCAGGACCATGTTTGTGGGCGCGGACTCGACGGTGCATCAAGGGCATTTGCACGAGTTGATAAATTCCAACATCCCGATGACAAAGATGGATTCGCAAGGTGATCCGCGCATTATTCCCTTCGGCCGGTTGCTTCGTTCTTCCGGATTGGATGAATTGCCCCAGTTGATCAATGTGCTTCGGGGCGAAATGAGTTTGGTCGGGCCGCGTCCCTGCATGCCTTATGAGTACGACCGATACCTTCCGTGGCAGAGGGAGCGGTTTACCACGCTGCCCGGGCTTACCGGGCTTTGGCAGGTCAGTGGCAAAAACCGGACCACATTCGTTGAAATGATCCAACTGGATATCAAATACGCACGCACGAAAAGCGCGTGGCAGGACTTGGGAATACTGTTACGAACCATTCCGGCATTGACCGTTCAGGTGTGGGAGACGCGGCAGCGAAAAAAACGCTCTTCAATTTCAGTTCCCTCGGAAGCGATTCTGCCGAAACATCACCCATTCCAATCATATTCCTTGCGCAAAACAGCCATTGTGGAAGTTGTGCGGGCGGAACGGCATGGGCGCGTGAATGAAGAAAGACTCAAACCTAAGTTGTAATATGTCAAAGCAAATAAAAGTCGGAGTTGTCGGGTGCGGATATTGGGGACCCAATCTGGTGCGGAATTTCAGATCCCTGCCCGATTGCAGCCTGGAAATGATGTGCGACATCAGTGAACCCCGTCTGGCACATCTTAGATCATTGTATCCGGAGGTGCAGGGTGTTGTGGATTACAACCACATGCTCAATGGCGTCAACTTGGATGCAGTCATCATTGCTACGGCGGTCAAATCGCACTATTCCATGGCCAAGGCGAGCCTGTTGTCTGGCAAACACACCTTCATTGAAAAACCGATGGCCAACTCTTCCGAAGAATGTGAGGAGTTGATTCAAATTGCGAGGAAAAATGGGCTGGTTTTGATGACCGGACACACTTTTCTTTATTCGCCGGCAGTGGCTAAGATCAAGGAAATTGTCAAATGCGGTGATATTGGAGAAATCCGTTACATTTGCGCCCGCCGGCTTAATCTGGGGCTTTTCCAAAAAGACATTAATGTGGCTTGGGACTTGGCGCCGCATGATATCTCCATCATTTTGCACATCATGGAGGACCGCCCCACCGTTGTGAATTGCCAGGGCAGCGCCCACATCACGCCTGGCGTGGAGGACGTGACCACCATGTGGCTCGGCTTTCCGGGAGAACGATCCGCGATCGTTCACAGCAGTTGGCTGGATCCGAGAAAAATCCGCGAAATGACCATTGTTGGCAGCAAACGGATGATTGTTTACGATGATGTCTCAGCGCTTGAGAAAATCCGGATTTTCGATGCCCGGGTTGAACGGCCGCCCCACTACGACACTTTCGCGGAATTTCATTATGCCTACCACTATGGTGATGTTTACATTCCCTACCTCAAGCAGGAAGAGCCGTTGAAGAACGAATGCCAGCATTTTTTGGATTGCATCAGACACGGAACCCAGCCGTTGACAGGCGGCAAAGAGGGTTTGGAATTGGTTCGCATCCTGGAGGCATCCTCTGAATCCTTGAGAAAAAACGGAGCACCGGTCAGTCTTTCGGCACAACAAAACGCGGGTAATGGCGCATCGTCACTTTCCGAGGCGTCGCTGCGTCTGTCATTATTAAGTTATGATAAAACCGGCGCAAAAAAATTTCCCCGCCCGGCAGTTCGAAAATCACAGGTCAAGTTTCGGACGCGCGGCCGGTAGGCGAGTCGCGTGAGCTCCTCGCAGCCTTCATTTCAGCGGGTCGCCGCAGACGTGAAGCTGGGCAAAAATGTCCGGCTTCACGCTTTCGTTAATCTTTACGGCTGCGAAATTGGGGATGACGTAAAGATCGGAACTTTCGTGGAGGTCCAAAAAGGGGTCAAGATTGGGGGCCGCTGCAAAATTTCCAGTCACACTTTTATCTGTGAAGGTGTGACTTTGGAGGATGAGGTGTTTGTCGGCCACAATGTCACTTTCACCAACGATCGCAATCCCCGCGCTACCAATCGGAATGGTCAATTGCAAACGGAAGCCGATTGGAAATGTATCCGGACGTTGGTCAAACGAGGCGCTTCCATTGGTTCTGGCGCCACTTTGCTATGTGGCATTACTATTGGTGAGAGCGCGATGATCGGAGCGGGCAGCGTGGTAACGAAAGATGTGCCGGACGGAGCAGTCGTGGCGGGCAATCCGGCCAGAATCATCAAATTAATTTCGCTGGGAAAATAATCCGGTTCATGGGATGGTTTAACTTGAGATGAACGAAAAGAAGCAGAATTCACAAGCCACAGGAATGTCCCTTGGGGACGTTTATTTCATTTTGTTCCGGCGGAAATGGCTGATTCTCTTTTTCTCTTTCGCCGGAGTAATGGGGGCCGCCCTGTTGCTTTTTGTGGTACACCCGCCGCAATATCAATCTCAAGCCATGATCTCCATTCGTTACGTGGTTGAGGGAAAACCCCTGAATGCTCCCGGCGACCAGCAGACGACCCGGTCGCTGAATGAAGGCAGTTCGAGCATCATTAACACCGAGCTGGCAATTCTTAACAGTTTGGATTTGGACGAACAGGTTGTTTACATGATGACGCCGGAAATAATATTGGCCAAGGTGGGAGGAGGTACAAATGCCAACCAGGCTACGGCTCTGGTCAGAAGCGGATTATCCGTGGAGCCTATTCCTGACAGCAGCGTCATCCGGCTTACGTTTGAGAATCCAGATCGTACACTGGTCCAGCCGGTTTTGGCTAAAATCATAGATGCTTACCTTTTGAAGCATGTTCAATTACATCAGGACGTGGGAGTGTCTAACGACTTTCTGACTAATGAAACCGCACGGTTGCGCGCGGAACTGGCCCAGACCGACAGTGAGCTCAGAAAGATCAAAAGTGCCGCCGGCGTGATTTCCATTCAAGACACACAAAGGGCATACGCCGATCAGATTTCAAAAATTCGCCAGGACATCTTCAGTGCCGAAGCTGACCTGGCAGAACGCGAAGCGATGCTGGGGCAGTTTGAGAAAACGATGGGAACGAAACAGGAAGCAACAAATGTCGAATCGGTAACGGAAGTTCCTTCCCAGCAGATTGACAAATACAAAAGGATTTGCGCGCTCCTTGCCTTGTTGCAAAATAAAGAACAGGATTACATTACCGTACAAGGATTCACCATACAAAATGTTCTGGTCGAACAAGTTCGAGCGCAGATAGATCAAAACGAAGCTCTCAAGGAAGGTCTGGAAGAAAAGTATCCCAAACTTCTGACACTTAACATTCCTTCATCAAATCCTGGTGCTACACAGTCAGCAGAGCCCTCGCTTGATTTGAGGGCTGAATCCGAACAAGTGACGGCGCTCAAGGCCAAG
>Ga0335085_10007194_pt1 | contig 17371 bp, 17 predicted proteins | sample Lox_Sample_45_FD_206712 | JGI IMG/M metagenome (GOLD analysis project Ga0335085, IMG submission 206712) | Soil microbial communities from Loxahatchee National Wildlife Refuge, Florida, United States - Lox_Sample_4.5 | ecosystem: Environmental > Terrestrial > Soil > Wetlands | place: USA...
CGTCTCCTCGGGCGAGTAGCGGTTCCGCTGGCCGTCCGAGCCGTCCGCGAGCCAGCCCTGCCACCGCGCCGCGCGGCGCAGCGCGGGCGGGGAGCCGCCGCCGATCCAGAACGGCACGGGCCGGACGGGAACCGGCCCGAGCGCGACGCCGTCGACGACGTAGTGCGCGCCGCGGTGCTCCACGCGCTCGCCCGTCAGGAGCTCCGCGACGAGCTCGAGCCCCTCGTCGAGCATCGCCGCGCGCCGCCGCTCGTCCGCGTTCTCGCCGAACCGCTCGTACTCCGCCCGCGGGCCGCCGAGCCCCGCGCCGAAGACGACGCGGCCGCCGCTCGCGAGCGACAGCGTCGCCAGCTGCTGCGCCACGACCTGCGGCCGCCGCCGCGGCAGCGGCGTCACCGCGGTCCCGAGCAGCAGCCGAGACGTCGCCGCCGCGCACGCGCCGAGCGTCACCCACGGGTCGGCCGACGGCGCGCCGGACGACGCCCAGGCCAGGTGATCCCAGACGAGCAGCGCCTCCCAGCCGGCCTCCTCGGCTGCCGCGGCGACGCGCACCGTCTCCCGCGGGTCGGCGAACGCGTCGAGCGTGCGGAGCTGGAGCCCGAAGCGCATCGTGCGACTATCCTCGCATGGCCGTGGGCGACCGAGCCGTCATCGACCTCCGCAGCGACACCGTCACCCAGCCGACGCCCGCGATGCGCGAGGCGATCGCCGCCGCCGTCGTCGGCGACGAGCAGGAGCGAGAGGACCCGACGGTGCTCGAGCTCGAGCGGCGCGTCGCCGCGCTGCTCGGCCACGACGACGCGGTGTTCGTGCCGACGGCGACGATGGCGAACCAGATCGCGCTGCGCGTCCTCACGCGGCCGGGCGACGAGCTCCTCGCCGAGGAGAACTCGCACGTGTTCCTCTACGAGCAGGGCGGGCCCGCCGTCTTCAGCGGCCTCGTCATGCGGGGGCTGCCGGGCCGCCACGGGAGGATCGCGCCGGAGCAGATCCGTGCGGCGGTGCGCGACTGGTCGAGCGGGCACATGCCGATCACGCGGCTCGTGTCGCTCGAGAACACGCACAACTCCTCCGGCGGCCGCGTCTGGACGCTCGAGGAGATCGACGCCGTCGTCGCGACCGCGCGCGAGCTCGACCTGCGCGTCCATCTCGACGGTGCGCGCGTCCTCAACGCCGCGACGGCGCTCGGCGTCCCCGCGTCCGAGATCGGCCGCCGCTTCGACACGACGACGCTGTGCCTCTCGAAGGGGCTCGGCTGCCCGCTCGGCGCGCTCGTCGCCGGCTCGACCGAGCTGATGGTCGCCGCGCGGCGCGCGAAGCATCTCTTCGGCGGCGCGATGCGCCAGGCGGGCATCGTCGCGGCCGCCGGCGTGTACGCGCTCGACCACAACGTCGAGCGGCTCGCCGACGACCACGCGCGGGCGCGGCGGCTCGGCGACGCGTGGACGGCCGCCGGGCTCGGCGTCGACCCGCTCCAGGTCGAGACGAACTTCGTCTTCCTCGACGTCGGCCCGCTCGGGCTGACGCCGGCCGAGGCGATGGCGAAGCTCGACGGCGCAGGCGTGCGGCTCTCCGACACCGTCCATCCGACGATCCTCCGCGCGGTCACGCACCTCGGAGTCTCGGACGAGGACGTCGATCGCGCCGCGGAGCTCGTCCCGGAGGCGCTCGGAGCCGCCCGTGTCGCCGCCTGACGCGCACGCCGCCGAGCTCGAGCTGCTCGTCCGGCGCGGCTCCGTGGAGATCCGATGGGCGTCCGCGAGCCGTGGTCTCCAGTGGGGCAGATCCGGGACCCCGAGCACCTCGACGTCGAGTTCGTCCGCCAGCTCGCGCTCGGCGACGCGGACGGCGACCAACGATCCGGCAGGAGGAGGTCTGAGCCGCCGCCCGCCTACTCGTACTGCAACGCTTCGAGCACGTTCAGCCGGCTCGCGCGGCGCGCCGGGAAGATCGCGGCGACGAGGCCGGCGAGGATCGCGGCGATCACGAACAGGCCGAGCGTGCCCCACGGGATCGTGAACGCCGGGTACGAGATCGCCTTGCCGACCATCAGCGCGAGCGCGATCCCGACCGGGATGCCGAGTGCGGCGCCGAGCAGCGCGACGATCACCGCCTCGTGGCGGATCATGCTCCGCGTCTGCGGCCGCGTCATCCCGATCGCGCGCAGCATCCCGAGCTCGCGCGTCCGCTCGAACACGGTCAGCACGAGCGTGTTCACGATCCCGAACAGGCTGATGATGATCGACAGCGAGAGGAGGACGAACAGGAGGTTCAGGAGCAGGTCGATCCCGCGCTCCTGGTTCTTCTTGAACTGCGTCTCGGTCTGGATCTTCGCGTCGGGGAACTTCGCGAGCGCGGCGTTGAGGCGCGCCGTGTTCTCCGGCGTGACGCCGCCCTTGATCTTCACGAAGGTGAAGACGTTCTGCGGGTTTGCGAACTCGCGGTCGAACCGCGCCGCGGAGATGGTGACGTCGCCGTACGGCGAGCCGCCCTTCGGCGGCGCGTAGATGCCGCGGAGGACGAGATTCATCGTGTTCCCGGTCGGGAGCAGCACGGCGAGCGGCGAGCCGACCTTGAGGCGCTCCGCCTTCGCGTACGCCTTCGAGACGAACGCGCCGTTCGAGCCGAGCTGCCCGGGCGTCGCCTGGCTGCCGTCCTGCCAGTTGACGGTGATCACCTTCGAGATGTCCGGCGCGACGCCGGTGACGTTGATGCGGCTGCCGAAGGCGCGGCCCTCGCCGGCGCGCACGCCGGAGACGACGAGGACGCCCGGCACCGTCTTCAGCCTGTTCGCCGGCGCGACCGCGAGCGGCGTGAAGCCGTCCTGCGACGTGAGCGCGTAGTCCGCGCTGAAGACCTTGTTGACCGCGCTCTCGAACGTCGACTTGAGGCCCGCGGCGAGCACCGAGACGACCGTCACGAGCGCGAGCCCGATCATCAGCGCCGACGCCGTCGACGCCGTCCGCGCCGGGTTCCGGATCGAGTTGCCGCGAGCGAGGCTCCCCGCCGCGCCGCCGATCTTCGTCGCCGGCCAGCCGAGCACGCGCGCGAGCGGCGGGACGAGCGTCGGCGCGAGCATCGCCACGCCGATGAAGACCGCGGCGGCGCCGATCCCGAGCGAGAGCAGCCGCTCCTTCGTCGTCAGCCCGTGCACGAACAGCCCGATCAGCATCAGCGCCACGGCGCCGACGATCGTCAGCCCGGCGATGGCCGGGCCGAAGCGCGCGAACCGCGACTGCGGCAGCACCGCGCCCTCGCGCACGGCGGAGATCGGCGGGACGCGCGTGGCGCGCATCGCGGGCCGCAGCGCCGCGACGAGCGTGACGATCGTGCCGAGCAGCATCGAGACGACGATCGTCCGCGTCGCGAACACCGTCCCCGTCTGCGGGAGGTCGATCCCGAGATGGACGAACAGCACGTTCAGCCCCTTCGCGAGCCCGAGCCCGAGGAACAGCCCGACGACGGAGGCGAAGAGGCCGATGACGAGCGCCTCGAGCATCACGGACATCCGCACCTGCCGGCGCGTCGCGCCGAGCGTCCGCAGCGTCGCGAGCTCGCGCGTGCGCTGCGCGATCGTGATCGACAGCGTGTTCGCGATCACGAACGCCCCGACGAACAGCGCCACGCCTCCGAACGCGAGCAGGAAGTCCTGGAGGATGTTGAGGAAGTCGCTCGTGTCCTTCGACGCCTGCTTCGCCTGCGCCTGGCCGGTCCGCACCTGCGCCGTCGGCGGGAGGATCGGCTGGATCTGCCGGACGAGCTCCTGCGGCGTGACGTTCGGCTTCGCCGCGACGCCGATCGAGTCGAGCTTGCCCTCCTTGTTGAACAGGCGCTGCGCCGTGGGCAGGTCGAAGATCGAGAGCGTCCCGCCGCCGAGCGAGTTGAGGTCGCCGAACTTCACGAGACCGACGATGCGGAACGTCTCGACCGGCCCGCGCGCGATCACGCCGATCGTGTCGCCGACGGCGTAGTGGTGCGCGTCCGCGGTCGCCTTGTCGATCGCGATCTCGCGCGGCGCGCTCGGCCAGCGGCCGCTCGTCAGCACGAGCGGGTTGAAGCGCTGGTCGGAGGCCGGGTTGACGCTGAACGCGAGCCCTGGGCCGCCCATCCCGTTGGCGACCACCTTGCCGTCGCGGCCGACGAGCCGCGACTGGTCGTCGATCCCCCCGGCGGCCTCGGCCACGCCGGGGAGCTTCTGCACCCTGGCGAGCAGCGACTCCGGGAAGGACGGGATGATCGCGTTCCCGTTGTTGTTCGAGCTCCCGAGCGCGCTCTTGCCGCTGATCACCGCGTCGGTGTTCTTGTAGACCTCGGTGAAGATGGTGTTGAACGCGGCCTTGATCGTGTCCGTGAGGACGAAGGTGCCGCTGACCATCGCGACGCCGATGATGATCGCGAGCGCCGTCAGGGCGGCGCGGAGCTTGCGCCCCATCAGCCCCTTGAGCGCGACGCGGATCACGAGTGGAGGCCGGCCATCACGTCGAGCACGTGCGCCGGCGTGGTGTCCGTCAGCTCCTGCACGATCTGGCCGTCGGCGAGGAAGAGGATGCGGTCGGCGATCGACGCCGCGCGCGGCTCGTGCGTGACCATCACGATCGTCTGGCCGTACGAGTCGGCGGAGTCGCGGAGCAGGTCGAGGATCTCGCCGCCGGTCTTCGAGTCGAGGTTGCCGGTCGGCTCGTCTGCGAAGAGAATCGTCGGCCTCGTGACGAGCGCGCGCGCGATCGCGACGCGCTGCTGCTGTCCGCCCGAGAGCTCGGACGGCCGGTGCGAGCCGCGCTCGTTCAGCCCGGTCTTCTCCATCAGCTCGGAGAGCCACGCCTCGTCGGGCTTCTCGCCGGCGATCGAGAGCGGGAGCACGACGTTCTCCTCCGCGGTCAGCATCGGCAGCAGGTTGAAGAACTGGAAGACGAAGCCGATGTGCTTGCGCCGCAGACGCGTCAGCTTCGCGTCGACGAGGCCGGTGATCTCGGTCCCCGCGATCGTGACGGTGCCCGCGGTCGGCCGGTCGAGCCCGGCGAGGAGGTGCATGAGCGTCGACTTGCCGGAGCCGGACGGGCCCATGACGGCGACGAGCGCCCCGCGCTTGACGTCGAGCGAGACGCCGCGGAGGGCCTCGACGGCGGTTGCGCCCTCGCCGTACGTGCGGGCGAGGTCGCGGGCGACGACGACGGCGCCGTCGGGAGACGCTGCTGCGGGGGCGCCCTCTTGCTCGACCGTGGTCATGCCCCCAACCTAGACGAAGCGGCGGACCCCCGGCCATCCGGATTCGCCCGGAGGCGTCCCTGAGCGTTCACCTATCGGTTACCCGCGGCGAGAAAGCCCGCGACGACGACGGCGTAGCCGGCCAGCAGCATCCAGCCCTCACGATGGGTCGTTCTCCCGTCCCGGATCACGGCCCCGGCGACGAGCACGGCGCCGCCGAGCGCGGCGAGCTCCTCCCAGCGGAACGCGAGCGCCACCGGATGGTCGAGGAACAGCGAGACGAGCATCACCACCGGCGCGACGAGGAGCGCCACCTGCGCGGCGGACGAGATCGCGATCTCGCTCGCGAGCCGCATGTCGCCGTCGTGCGCGATCACGACCGCGCCGCCGTGCTCCGCCGCGTTGCCGACGATCGCGAGGAGCACCGCCGCGACGAAGAACTCGCTCAGACCGGCCGAGTGCGAGAACGCCCCGATCGAGTGGACGAGGATCTCGCTGACGAACGCGGTGAAGATCGTGCCGATCCCGAGGGCGACGAGCGAGACCGGCAGCGACCACGCCGTCTCGGACGGATGCTCGAGCCGCCGCTCGACCTGGTGCCGGTGGTGACGCCGCAGGTTCCGTCCGACGACGGCGAGGTAGAGGACGACGAGACCGATCGCGATCGGCGCCGAGACGACGACGGCGGCGTGCCGGTCCGGGGGCCCCGCGTAGCCGAGCACCGCGACGGGGAGGACGGCGAGCACCGAGATCCCGACGAGCCCGAGCTGCGTGCCGAGCGAGCGCAGGTCGATGCTCTTCTCCGGCCCGACCACGATCGTGACGCCGAAGACGAGCAGGAGGTTCGAGATCACGGAGCCGGCGAGCGAGGCGCGCACGACCTCGGGCAGCGCGTCGGCCGCGGCGAAGAGCGCGATGATCAGCTCGGGCGCGTTCCCGAAGCTCGCGTTGAGGAAGCCGCCGATCCCCGCGCCGGTGTGCTCGGCCGCGTGCTCCGTCGACTCGCCGATCAGCCAGGCGAGCGGGATCAGCGACGCGGCGGAGAGGACGAACATCGTCGTCTTCCCGGGCGCCAGGAGGTGGTCCACCGCGATCGTGACGGGCGCGAGGGCCAGCGACGCCCAGAGGATCCTGCGAGCCACGGCGCAACTACCCTACCGGCCGTGCTCGAGGCGGTCCTCTTCGACTGGGGCGACACGCTCATGCAGTGGACGTGGGATCCCGCGCTCCTGCCCGTCGGCCACGCGGCGGCCCTGCGCGCGCTCGGACGCGAGCCCTCGCCCGCGCTCGTCGACCGTCTCGAGGAGGCGTACCTCGCGCGGCTGCGCCGCGAGGGGACGCTCGTGGAGATCGACTATCCGGCGCTCGTGCGCGAGGCGCTCGCCGAGGCCGGCGTCGGGGCGGTCGGCGACGACGAGCTGGCGCGGTTCCTCGAGGCGGAGCACGAGGCGTGGGAGCCGGCGCGGATGCTCGCGTCGACGACGCACGCGCTGCTCGAGTCGCTCCGCGGGCGCGGGCTGCGGCTCGGGCTCGTCTCGAACGCGGTCGACCCGCCGTGGCTGCTGCACCGCGACCTCGAGCGATACGGCGTCGCCGAGCGGATCGACGCCGCCGTCTTCTCCTCGGAGGTCGGGTGGCGAAAGCCGCATCCCGCGATCTTCGAACGGGCGCTCTCCGACCTCGGCGTCGAGCCGGCCGCGGCGCTGTTCGTCGGCGACAGCCTCGCCAACGACGTCGGCGGCGCGCGGGCGGTCGGGATGCGGACCTGCCAGGCGCTCTGGTTCACGGCCGACGAGGAGGACGGCGCGCCGGAGCCGGACTTCCGCGCGTTCACGCAGATGGACGTCCTCTCGGCCGTCGAGCGGCTCCGCTGAGTGGCGACTCCGTTTTCGCAAGCTGAAAACCGGAGAAAAGTCAAGTCTTGCGGGGGCCGGAATCCCGGACACACAATGCGGTCCATGAGCGATGCCGCCCAGCCGGCCGAGACGGTCGCGCTCCCCCTGCACCCGCAGGACGAGCTCGAGTGCCGGCGCTGCGAGGTGCACTGCGACAAGGTCGTGTACCCGTCCGCGTGCCTCTCGCGCGCGTGCCCGTTCGTCTACGCGTACGAGGAGCACGGGCACACGTTCGTCGGGTGCATGCAGAAGGTCTTCGGCGTCGAGATCGACCTCGGGATGCTCCGCGCGGCCGAGGCGCGGCGCGACGGCTTCGGCGCCGTCCGCGCCGTCCGCCGTCCGCTGCCGATGTGCCGGTCGGAGGTCGAGCCGTGCTATCCGCACCGATCGCCGGAGCTCGGCTGCCTCAATCCCGAGTTCAACGAGCTGCCGGCGGGATCGCCGACATTTCGAGTGATCGCGCGGCTCCGCGGCGCTTAGTGCCCCCGTCGAGTAATGCCGTCTAGCTTCTGGGTCGCGAGCACCAAGCGATGCAAGGACGCAGGGAGCGCTCGTAGCTGAAGCTACGAGCGCGACTGAGGACGCGGCAGCGCGCCGTGTGATCGCGGACCAGAAGCGGACATGTATTGCTGGACGGGGGCACGGGCTTCCGGAACGCGGCGGAGCGCGAAGGCGCCGAGGAGCGGGCCTGCCGCGGCGACCGCGAACGCGAGCCGCCACGACGTGCCCGCGACGAGCGCGGCGAAGGCGGGGGAGACGAGCGCGCCGACGACGGCGAGCGAGGTCTGCTGGAGCCCGAGCGCCGCCCCGGCGCGGGCGGCGCCCGCGCGCTCGGCCGCGGCGGTGAACGAGAGCCCGTTCCAGCTGAGCCCGAGCACGCCCGCCACGAGGAACGCCGGGACGAGCACCCAGAGCGGCGCGTCGACGAGCGCGGCGGCGACGACCGTCGCCACCGCGAGCGCGAGCCCGACCGTCCGCAGCGGGCGCACGCGCGCCCGCAGGTGGTCCGACCAGCGGCCGGCGAGGATCCGCGCCGCGATCCCGAGCAGGTTCATCGTCGCCAGCACGGCCGCGGCCGCGTGCGTCGAGACGCCGCGGTGGATGTGGAGGAAGAGGACGACGAAGCCGGTGAACGCGATCTGCGCGGTGAGGTAGAGCGACGAACCGCCCGCGAGCGTCCACATCCCGCGGTCGCGGACCGGCGGGCGCTCGTCCCGCGCGGGCGCGGCCCCGCGCCGCCCGGCGGGCTCGCGCATGAGCGCGCCGCCGAGCGCGCCGCCCGCGACGAAGCCGGCGCCGAGCACGACGAAGGCGAGCTTCGTCCCGCCCGCCGACGCGAGCAGCGGCAGTGCGACCGCGGCGGCCGCGCCACCGACGGGGATCGCCGCCTGCCGGATCCCGAGCGCGGTGCCGCGCTCCTCCTCGACGAACCAGCTCATCACCGCGCGCCCGCTCGCCGCGTTGACGGCGCAGCCGAGCGCGCCGGACAGCGCGAGGAGCGCGACGAGCGCGGGATACGACCGGGTCCAGCCGGCGGCCGCGAGCGCGACGCCGCCGCTGGCGAGCCCGAGCGCGATCACCGCGCGTTCGCCGATCCGGTCGGCGGCGAGGCCCCAGGCGAAGAGCGTCGGCACCATCCCGAGCGACATCGCGCCGAGCACGACGCCCGTCTGGCCGAGCGTCAGCGCGTAGTGCGAGCGGAGCGCCGGCGCGAGCGCCGGCAGCCCGACCGACGCCGCGGAGAAGCTCGCCTGCGCCGCCGTCCCCGCCGCGAGGATCACCCAGCGGTAGCGCGTCACCGCGTGCGCTTCTTCTTCCGCAGCCAGCGCTTCCGGATCTCCTTCGTCTTGCGGACCTCGTCCGCGTCCGGGCCGCGGTTCTGCGGGCCGGCCGTCTCGAGCACCGCCGGCAGCCCCTGCAGGCGCGGGTTGGCGAGGAAGACGCCGAGCTTCTCGCCGATCAGGCCCTCGCCGATGTTCTCGTGGCGGTCGCGGTTCGATCCGAGCGGCGCCTTCGAGTCGTTCAGGTGGAGCGCGCGGAGCCGGTCGAGGCCGATCGACGCGTCGAGCTCGTCGAGGCACGCGTCGAGCGCCGCCGGGTCGGTGACATCGACGCCGGAGACGTACAGATGGCACGAGTCGAGGCAGACGCCGAGCCGGTCCGGGCGGCCGAGCCGCTCGAAGATCGTCGCCAGCTCCTCGACCGAGCGGCCGATCGTCCCACCTGCACCGGCGGAGTTCTCCATCAGGAGCCACGTCTCGTCGGTCGAGAGCTCGAGCACCTGCTCCATCGCCGGCAGCACCCGCTCGAGCCCGGCGTCGAGCCCGGAGCCGAGGTGCGAGCCGACGTGGAAGACGACGTGGGCGCCGATTCCGGACGCGACCTCCATCGTGGTGCGCATCGCCGCGATCGACTTCTCGTAGACGGCGTCGTCCGGCGCGGCGAGGTTGCAGAGATAGAGCGCGTGGCAGAGCGTTCCGTCGATTCCGGCCTCGGCGCGGCGCCGGCGGAAGAGCTCGAACGTGGCCGGGTCGTGGTTCGTCGGCCGCCACGTGCGCGGGCTCTGCGTGAAGACCTGCACCGACTCGGCGCCGATCGCCTCGGCGCGGTCGATCGCCGTGTGGATGCCGCCGGAGGACGAGACGTGCGCGCCGATGTGCACGTCGCCGACGCTAGCGCAGCCAGGCCTCCAGCCGCGCAGCCTCGTCGGCGAGCTCGCGGCGCACGGTGCGCGGGAGCGGCGCGAACGGCTCGAGGCGGATGCGCCCGTCCTCGACCTCCCACGTGCCGGCGACGAAGCCGTCGACGAGAAACGTCGACTTGACCCAGCCGCCGTCGATCACGTCGCCGCGGTGCTCGTCCGCGAGCACGCGCGTCCGGTTCTTGTGCGAGAGGACGAGGTTGTCGAAGCGGGGCATCAGCCGGACCGGCGCGGGCGCGTCGGCCGGCGGCAGCGGCGCGCGCGGGAGGTCGACGAGCTCGCGGCCGCTCTCGTCGCGGAACCGGCGCAGCGGCTCGAGCGCGTCGAGCGCGGGCGCGCAGTCGCGCACGCGCAGGCCGCTCCACTCGGAGACGTCGGCGCGCGTCGCCGGCCCGAACGCGGCGAGGTAGCGCCGGACGAGCTCGACCCGCGCGGCGGCGGGCTCCGCCCGCTCGTGCGGGACGACGACGTACCGCGTCAGCCCCTGCGTCTTCCAGAGCCCCGACTCCGGGGCGTGCGTCAACCGGCCGCGGATCCGCATCGCGTACCAGAGCGCCTCGCCGGTGGAGATGTCGACGCCGTGCTCGCGCTCGAGGAACGCCGTCACCTCCGCGCGCGTGCGCGGCTCGGCCCCGAAGGCGCGGACGGAGTCGTGCAGCCCGTCGGCGACGGCCGCCAGCTCCGGCCGCAGCCACGGCGGCGCGTCGACCGCGGCGCCGAAGACGCCGTAGTCCCCGCGGGAGACCAGGTGGATGGTGCCGCGCATCAGCACGGCGCGCACGATCTGCGTGCGGAGGAGCGCCCGTTCGAGCGCGTCGCGGCGGAAGCCGGCGACGCGTGTCCAGAGCCCGACGTACGGCGCCGGGCCCCACTGCGCCTGGAGGCCGGCGACGCGCTCGACCGCCCGCACCAGCGGCACGCGGCTCCGCTCCAGCAGCAGCTGCCGCGCGAGCGTCGCGCGGTTCAGCTCACGCCGGGTGAGGACGCGCTCCGCCACCAGGGTCCATCTTGCCCGCCGGCGTCGGTTGATGAGAGGATCGTGCCGCGATGAGAGCGCTGCGGCTCGCGGTCCTCACGACCGTCCTCTGCTCCGGGCTCGCGGCCCCGCAGTCCGCGCCCGCGGCGACGCATGTCGCCCGCCTCGTCCGCATCACCTCGACCCCGGCGCTCACCCCGTCGTACTCGCCGTCGATCCACGACTACGTCGTCCGCTGCAACCCGGCGACGCCGGTGCGGTTCAGCGCCTGGGCCGCGGCCGGGACGACGGCGATGATCGACGGCCGGTCCGCGAGCAGCACCGCCGTCCGCCTCGAGGCGGGCCAGGCCGCGACGATCGAGGGCCGCGCGGCCGCGGGGGAGACGGACTACCACGTGCGCTGCCTGCCGCAGGACTTCCCGCAGTGGACGGAGGCGACGGTGGGCTCGTCCGGGATCTGGACGATCGCAACGCCGACGCTCTCGCTCGGCACGGCGCGGTCGCACTACATCGTCGTCTTCGACGAGCACGGCGTCCCGGTGTGGTGGTACAAGGCCCGCCGCGTCCCGATCGACGCGAAGCTGCTGCCCCAGCCCGGTGGACAGAGTCCGGCGATCGCGTTCTCGTCATTTCCGGCCTCGTCCGAGGAGTACCAGGTGCGGCGGCTCGACGGCACCTTCGTCCGCCGCATCGTCTCGCCGGACGGACAGATCGACGACCACGAGCTCCAGGTCGACTCGAACGGCGACTACGCCTTCCTCGTCTACGCCCCGAAGAGCGGCGTCGACCTGACGCCGTTCGGCGGGCCGGCGGACGCGACTGTTCTGCAAGGTGAGATCGAAGAGGTGAACCCGGCCGGCAAGCTCGTCTGGTCGTGGTCGACCGACGGGCACGTCTCCATGTCGGAGTCGGCCCGCTGGGTGAAGACGATCCTGTCGATGCCGGTGCCGCTCGCAGGCGGCGTCCAGGGGTACGACTTCTTCCACGCGAACGCGGTCTCGCTCGGGCGCTCGATCGTTCTGCTGTCGCTGCGCCAGACCGACGGTGTCTACGCGATCGACCGGGCCACGGGGCAGATCCTGTGGAAGCTCGGCGGCACGCCGACGCCGGAGAGCCTCACCGTCGTCGGCGACCCGGCCGATGCGACGGATCCGCTCGGCGGGCAGCACGACGCGCGGCTGCTTCCCGACGGGACGGTGACCGTCTTCGACGACGGGACGCTGCTCGGCCGCGCCCCGCGCGCGCTCCACTTCCGCATCGACCCGGTCGCGCGCACTGCGACGCTGATCGGCGAGGTCTCCGACCCGACGGTGACGAGCTCGTTCTGCTGCGGCTCGGCGCGACTGCTCGCGAGCGGGAACTGGCTCGTCTCGTGGGGCGGCGACCCGGTCGTCGGCGAGTACCGGCCCGACGGGACGCCGGTGTGGCGGCTGTCGTTCGACGGGCTGTTCTCGTACCGCATCGTCCCGGTCGCGCTCGGCGAGCTCTCGGCGGACGAGCTCCGCGCCGGAATGGACGCGATGGCGTCGCGCTGACTCAGGACCAGGCGACGCGCCGGAGCGAGACCGAGGCGCCGACGGCGCCCGAGACGGGCGCGAGCGGCACGGCTCTACGATACGACCACGGTGAGCGTCCGCGTCCGCATGGCCCCGAGCCCGACCGGGCTCCTCCACATCGGGAACGTCCGCACCGCGCTCTTCAACTGGCTCTACGCGCGGCACGAGGGCGGCGAGTTCCGGCTGCGGATCGAGAACACGGACACGAGCCGCGAGGTGGCCGAGGCCGTCGACCACATCGAGGACTCGCTGCGCTGGCTCGGGCTCGACTGGGACGGGGCGCTGACCTTCCAGCTCGACCGCATGGACGACTGCCGCCGCGTCGCCGAGCAGCTCGTCGCCGAGGGCAAGGCGTACGAGGACGAGGGCGCGATCCGCTTCCGCATGCCGGACGAGGGGACGACCGCGTGGGACGACGTCGTCCGCGGGCGCGTCGAGATCCCGAACGAGACGATCGAGGACGTCGTCATCGTCCGCTCCGACGGGCGGCCGACGTACAACTTCGCGTCGCCGATGGAGGACGTCTGGGACGGGATCACGCACGTGATCCGCGGCGAGGACCACATCTCGAACACGCCGAAGCAGATCACCATCATCCGCGCGGTCGGCTCGGACGTCCCCGTCTACGCGCATGTCCCGAACGTCTCGGGAAGCGACGGGAAGAAGCTGTCGAAGCGGCACGGCGCCGTCACCGTCGCCGAGTTCCGCAAGGACGGCTACCTCCCGGAGGCGCTGATGAACTTCCTCGCGCTGCTCGGCTGGGCCCCTGACGGCGAGACGACGATCATGAGCCGCGACGAGCTCGTCGAGCGGTTCACGCTCGAGCGCGTCAGCCCGAGCCCGGCGCAGTTCGACTACGCGAAGCTCGACTGGATGAACGGTGTCTACATCCGCGCCCTCGCGCCCGACGAGTTCGCGCACGCGCTGCTGCTCTGGCTCGGCGAGGAGGGCTACGACTGGGACGCGCAGCTCGTGCGAAAGGCGGCGCCGCTCGTCCAGGAGAAGATCCAGCGGCTGGGCGAGTTCCCCGGCTTCGCCGGGTTCCTCTTTCACGACGTCGAGCCGGATCCGGCCGACCTCGATGGGGGCGCGCCGGTGGTCGCCGCTGCGCGCGAGGCGCTCGCCGGGCTCGAGCCGTTCACGGCGGAGGCGATCGAGGCCGCGCTCCGCGGCGTGCTCGAGACCCTCGGCCTGAAGCCGCGCCAGGGCTTCCAGCCGATCCGGGTCGCCGTCACCGGCTCCCGCGTCTCGCCGGGCCTGTTCGAGAGCATCGAGCTGCTGGGCCGGGAGACGACCCTGGGGCGCCTCGACGCTGCCGCCACCACTTCGTAGCGCGATCGGTACACTGCCGCCCCGTGGCAACGGCGGACACTCGCCACACGGTCCTCGTCGTCGACGACGAGCAGGCGATTCGGCTCGTCTGCCGGGTCAACCTCGAGCTCGACGGTTATCGCGTGCTCGAGGCCGGCGGCCTCGCCGAGGCGCGCCGGCTCCTCGACGACGAGCCGGTCGAGGTCGTGCTGCTCGACCTCAACCTCGGCGCCGAGAGGACGGACGACCTGCTCGAGGAGCTGCGCCGCCGGACGCCGCCGGTTCCCGTCGCGCTCGTCACCGGCTCGCCCGACGCGACGCGCATGGAGCGTCCCGAGGCGGACGCCGTGCTCGCGAAGCCGTTCGACCTCGTCGAGCTCGCCGACACCGTCCGCCGTCTCACCGACCTGACCGCCGCGGAGAGGTAGCGAGCCATGGCCACGACCGCAGTCCGCACGCCGGACGAGTACGAGGACGTCCTTCGCCGCTACTACGTCGAGCGCTCCGAGGAGAGCCGCGCCGTCCGCGTCGGCGAGAAGGAGGTGTCGGAGCAGGCGGCGATCGTCGCCCGCTACGCCGACCTGTTCTCGCAGGCGCAGATCGACGCGCTCGCCGACGCCGAGGAGGCCGCGTCCGGCGACCGACGCGAGCAGCTCTACCGCCTGCGGAAGACGTGCGAGTCGGGGCTGATCTCGGCCGCGCTCGCCGAGCAGGAGGACGCGCTCGAGAACGCGATCCTCGGCGCGCGCGTCGAGTTCAAGGGCGAGGAGCTGCCGCTCCGCTCCGCGCTCGCGCGGCTCGCGATCCTCGACCAGTACCGCGACCGCGAGGAGCTCGGCGAGCTGGAGCGCGCCGCGTCCGCCCGGTTCAACCCGGACCGGCTCGCGCTCATCTCCGCGTGGGAGCAGCTCGACGGGGAGATCTCCGGCGAGCCCGACCCGATCGTGCGCACGGAGGACGAGAAGGGGATCTCGCTCCGCGCGCTCGAGCGCGCGCTCGTCGCGGCGAGCGACGAGACGACGGCGCAGTGGCAGCGGCTGCGTGGCGTCTGGTTCGACCGCCTGCTCGGCCAGGAGCGCGACGCGCTGCCGACGAACGCGCACGTCCAGTACATGCGCCGGCTCTCGCCGCTCGAGGCGACGTACACGAAGGAGCGCTCGGTCGAGGTCAGCCTCGCGAGCGTGCGCGCACTCGGATTCGACATGACGGCGATCCCGAACATCCGGCTCGACCTCGAGGACCGCCCGCAGAAGAATCCGCGCGCCTGCGTGATCGCGTCGGATCCGCCCGCGGTCGTGCACCTGATCACACGCGCCCAGGGCGGCGTCGCCGACTACCAGGCCTTCATGCACGAGGCCGGCCACGCGCTTCACTACGCCGGCGTCGACCCGGGGCTGCCGTTCACGTTCCGCCGGATCTCGCGCGACCACGCGCTGACGGAGATCTACTCGTACATCTTCGAGGCGGTGACGCGCGAGCCGGGCTGGCACGCGCTCCACTTCGGCCTCACCGACGCGCAGGCCGAGGAGAACGCGGAGGCGACGGTGTTCCTCGAGGCGCTGCTCTACCGGCGCTACACGGCGAAGCTCCGCTACGAGCTCGGCTTCTGGGCGAGCTTCGCGGAGGAGGGCGGCGAGTCGCCGCGCGACTACCAGGAGCGGCTGACCGAGGCGACCGGCGTCCGCTACGACGCGCGCGGGTACCTGTCCGACATGGACCCGGGCTTCTACTCGGCGGACTATCTCCGCGCGTGGATCCGCTCGTCGCAGCTGCGCGCGCACCTGCTCCGCGAGGTCGGCGAGGACTGGTGGCGGAGCGAGGCGACGGGGGAGATCCTCCGCGCGCTGTTCGCCGAGGGGACGAGGCCGACGAGCGAGGAGATCGCCGAGCGGCTCGGGTTCGACCCGCTCGACACGGCACCGCTCGTCGCGGATCTGTCCTCGGCGGCGTAGCGCGAGCTACCATCGGAGGCGGATGTTCTACGGCTTCCACGGCGGGGGCGCGGGGATCGTGATCTTCATCGCGTTCATCGCCCTGCGGATGTTCATGCGCGGCGGCTTCGGCGGCTACGGCGGGCGGAGGCGGCGCGGCGGCTGGAACGACGGCCAGCGCGACCGCGACCGGCAGGATCCTCCGGACGATCGGCCGCCGCTCGACATGTGACCCGCGTGGAGCGGGTCCGGGTCGACAAGTGGCTGTGGGCGGCGCGCTTCTTCAAGACGCGGAGCGCGGCGACGGACGCCGTTCTCGGCGGCCACATTCAGGTGGGCCGCGTGCGGGTGAAGCCGGCGAAGGAGGTCGGCGTGGGCGACAGGCTCGAGATCCGGCGCGGCGAGGTGCGCTGGACCGTCGTCGTCACCGGGCTCGCGGAGCGCCGGGGCTCCGTCGCCGCCGCTGCCGAGCTGTACGAGGAGACGGCGGAGTCGGCCGCCGCGCGCGAGCGCGAGCGGCTCGAGCGGCGCGCCGCACGCCCGCTCGGCGCGGATCTCGGGGCGCGCCCGACGAAGCAGGCGCGCCGCCGGATCGAGGCGCTGCGCCGCGGGCAGCGGCGCCGCACCACCCCTTAGCCGCTCCCGGCGGCGTGAGGCTCGACCTTGACCGGTCGCCGCCGCGCGCGAGAAGATCGGCCGCTGTGAGGGGTCCGACTTCAGGAGGCGGAGATGGCAGGCGTCGAGAAGCGCGACTTCGATTCCCCGGACGAGACCCGCACCCCCGACAAGACTCGGGTGGACGTCGTCCGCGTCGGCGGCACGACCGCCGCGCGTCTGACGATGGAGCCCGGGTGGACGTGGGCCGAGTGCGTCAAGCCGGTGGCCGGAACGGACAGCTGCCAGCACCGGCACCTGGGCATCGTCCAGTCCGGCCGGATGCGGGTGACGCACGACGACGGCACGGTCGTCGACATCGGCCCCGGCGACGCGTACGTGATCGAGCCGGGCCACAACGCGGAGATCCTCGGAGACGAGGCGTTCGTCGGCTTCGAGTTCCAGCCGCAGGCGGCGGAGGAGTACGCCCGCTAGCTAGCCGTCGAAGGCTCAGCTCTGCCCGCTACGGCGTTCGTAGCGCCATCGGATCCGGCCGTTCGTCTCTCCGGTCCGAAGGAAGCCAATCCGTTCGAGCGTGCGAATGGACGGTACGTTGTCGTGGTCGCAGCTGGCGACGACGACCTCGACCCCCGATTGGTCAAGTGCCCAATCCACGACCGCGCGCGCCGCCTCGGTCGCGTATCCGCGACGCCGACGAATAGGGATCACGCTGTAGCCGACCTCGACTGATCCGTGGTCGTCGGGCGGCCCGATGAAGCCCATGTCCCCGACGACGCTCGTGGTCTCGCGTTCGATCATCACCCAGACACCGAAGCGCTCGTCGGCGTGCGATGCGGACGCTTGGAGGGGGAGGAGGTCGAGGAGGTCGGACTGCGGCCAGTCGAGAGGTAGCGCCGCGCCCAGGATGCGGGACGCCTCCTCACGATCCGTGGGTAGTGCGGCCGCCGCCGCCGCGGGCATCGGACGCAACTCCAATCGCTCGGTGACCAGACACGTATCGGTCACTCGCGGAACGTAACACCGCCCCCGTTAAGCGAGCGAGCCCGCGCAGCGGGCTCGCAAGGCGAGAGGCGCATACGGGATTCGAACCCGTGCCGCCGCCGTGAGAGGGCGGTGTCCTAGGCCACTAGACGAATGCGCCGAGAACGCGGGGCATTGTAGCTAGCTCCGCGCGGCGCGGA
>Ga0335085_10007195_pt1 | contig 17370 bp, 16 predicted proteins | sample Lox_Sample_45_FD_206712 | JGI IMG/M metagenome (GOLD analysis project Ga0335085, IMG submission 206712) | Soil microbial communities from Loxahatchee National Wildlife Refuge, Florida, United States - Lox_Sample_4.5 | ecosystem: Environmental > Terrestrial > Soil > Wetlands | place: USA...
CGGATCTCTGGGCACTGGCCGCGATCCTCGGCCGGGAAACTGCTGGAGTCAAGCCATCGAAGGAGAAAGTAGCTTAAGATGAATCGACCGCCCTTGCCGACCTTCAACTACGGCCGGGACACCCTCTCTTCGAAGTTCGGATGGGACATCGACCCGGAAACGGGGAAGATGATGGGTGGTCTAAACAGCCGCCCTGAGCATATCCGGCGGGCCGTCGACGGCATGCTCAAGCGGCTCAGGACGGATCGCATCGATCTGCTCTACCAACATCGCGTCGATCCGAAGGTTCCAATTGAAGATGTCGCCGGGACGGTCAGAGATTTGATCGCGCAGGGCAAGGTGCTTCACTTCGGCCTTTCCGAACCTGGTCCTGCGACGCTGAGGCGCGCGCATGCCGTGCAGCCGGTCTCGGCCGTTCAGAACGAATATTCCATGATGGCGCATGACCCCGAGGCGCAGATCCTTCCGATCTGCAAAGAGTTGGGCATCGGATTTGTCTGCTGGAGTCCGCTTGCCATGGCGTTCCTGACGGGTGCCATCGACCAGAACACTCCCTTCGGGCAGGGTGACTTCCGGGGCATGGTACCGTGGTTTGCTCCTGAAAATCGCCCTGGCAATCTGGCGCTCGTCGCCGTCGTCCAAGATTGGGCACGGCGCAAGGACGCCACGCCGGCACAAATTGCGCTGGCCTGGCTCATGGCGCAAGAGCCATGGATCGTTCCGATCCCCGGTACGACCAAGATGCCGCATATGCTCGACAACATTGGCGCGGATACCGTGCGCTTCACGCCCGAGGAACTCCGGGAGCTGAATGCAGCATTGGTTCGCACTCCGGTCCACGGTGCGCGGTTGCCCCCAATGGTGCTGTCTCTCTCCGGTGTGGAAGCGCCCGCAAAGCAGAAGTGACCGGAACGCCGCTTCGTTGAGATAACTAAACAAGTGAGGAAGGAGCCATGCAAAATCGCACGTTAGGTAAGGATCTGGAAGTATCTGCTCTGGGTCTCGGATGTATGAGCATGACCTCGGGCTATGGCCCGGCAGCCGACAAGGGCGAGATGATCAAGATGCTTCGCGCCGCCCACGACCGTGGCGTCAACCACTTCGATACGGCCGAAGCTTATGGACCGTTCGCGAACGAAGAGCTGGTGGGAGAGGCGCTGGAGCCGATCCGCGACAAGGTTACGATTGCCACAAAGTTCGGCTTCGATATCGATCTTGAGACAGGCAGGCGCAGTGGCGGGACCAATAGCCGGCCCGAGCACATTAAAGCAGTGGCGGACGCCAGTCTGAGACGACTGCGGACCGATCATATCGATCTGTTCTATCAACATCGTGTCGACCCTGACGTGCCGATTGAGGAGGTGGCAGGAGCGGTGAAAGATCTGATTGCCAAAGGCAAGGTCAAGCACTTCGGTATGTCGGAGGCCGCGGTCCGGACCGTTCGCAGAGCGCATGGGATCCAACCGGTCACCGCGGTGCAGAGCGAGTATTCGCTGTTCTACCGTGGTCCGGAGGCTGAGCTTTTGCCTACCCTGGAGGAGCTTGGTATCGGGTTCGTTCCGTTCAGCCCGCTTGGTGCAGGATTCCTCACGGGAAAGATCGACGAGAACACCAAGTTCGATCCCACCGACTTCCGCAACATGGTGCCTCGTTTCTCGCCCGAGGCACGAAAGGCCAATATGGCGCTGGTCGACTTAGTCAGAGAAGTCGCGGAACGCAAAGGCGCGACGCCGGCGCAGGTCGCGCTCGCCTGGCTGCTGGCGCAGAAGCCATGGATCGTGCCCATACCGGGAACGACCAAGCTGCACCGGCTTGAGGAGAATCTCGGCGCGGTGAACGTTGAGCTGACGGACGCCGACATCAAGCGAATTGACGAAGCTTCGTCCAGTCTGAAGCTCGAAGGCGCTCGCCTTCCTGAAGCCATGTTGAAGATGACTGGACGCTAGGAGCGAACAAGAATGCGAGTATTGAAAAGCTCAGAGGCCAACCTTAGCTTCTCAAACGTCACTATCAGCGAGGCAATTTCCATGAGCAGCAGAACTCGAGGTTCCTTCATCGTGCTCGCACTGATCACAGCCTCTATCGGGATTGGGGCAAGCGCGCAGCGGACAACCAGTGGAGTGCATGAACAAGCGGCGACACCCGCAGTCGCTCCAAAGATCATCAACATCTGGCCGGGAGTCGCTCCCGGCTCAGAGCAGTGGAAGCAGAAAGAGACCACAATCCACATGGGCCGGATGGAGTCGACGGTCAATGTGACGACGCCTACTTTGACTGCTTACCTGCCGGATCCAGCCAGGGCAACCGGCACCGCGGTCATCCTCGCCTCCGGCGGAGGCTTTGTTCTTCTTGGATCAGAGAAGGATGTTGCGGAGTGGCTGGCATCCCGAGGCATTGCAGCATTCGAACTGAAGTACCGGACGGCCCAGCTACAGGGCAAGACAGATGCAGAGCTGACCCAGGCCGGCGGCGCGCGTTTTGGTGCTCAGCTTCGCGACCACACCTTGATCCTGGAGGACGGGAAGCCCGGCATGGCCGACGGCATTCAAGCCATCAAGGTTCTGCGCGAACACGCCCAGGAATTTGGCATCTCTCCGGATCGGATCGTCTTTATGGGATTCTCCGCCGGCGGGATGATCACGGAGTATACGGCCGTGAATCCGGAGGTGAGTGCACGACCAAACTATGCTGCTCCGATTTACGGCGCGCCTTTCCCGGTACCTCCGATACCCAAAGATCTGCCCCCCTTCTTCATGGAGATGGCGCAGGACGACAATCTCGCCGGTCCCCAGATTGTCGCCTTCTACGATGCTCTGAAGGCGGCCGGATACAAGCCGGAATTTCACATCTACGAACACGGCGGTCATGGCTGGAGCATGCGCAAGCAAGGCACCACAAGCGATCACTGGCTCCAGGAGTTCTACTGGTGGCTGGAAGCGCACGGACTAACGAAGCTGAGCAAATAACCTGGCCGAAACTTGTTGGAATGGTTTCATTGCCGTCGATTGGCAGCACGCAACCGAATCAAAAAGAGCACCAAGGAGAAGATTAGCCATGAGAAAGAAACTTCTGGGCATCGCTTTCGTGATGAGTTCTCTATTCCTATTCCAGGCTCGAACACAAACAGCGGATTCAGTTTTCCCGAGAGGTGAGCTATCCCACTCCAAAAATCACACGGGGAATATCTGGCTTAACGAGCTGAACGTTGGAGACAGCACATTCGATCCCAGTATTGCTCTAGCAACCTATGATGCCGGTGCAAAGCTGTATTGGCATATTCATCCGGGCGGTCAGGTTCTGCTTATCACGGAAGGCACAGGCTATTACCAGGAGAGGGGAAAGCCACTACAAATCGTTCACAAGGGAGATGTAATAAAATGCCGGCAGGGCGTGGAGCATTGGCACGGCGCATCTCCAAGAAGTGCCTTTGCTTATATAGCGGTTACGCCCACTCGAAAGGGAAAGACAATCTGGTTAGAGCCAGTCAGCGATAAAGACTATAACGGCGTGAAATAAGGGGCTGCCGGGCAGATATGCTTGAAATCGGTCAAGATCTGGCGGGCGTTGTGAACATCTACGGAGACGATATCACCGGGTTCGTCTGCCCGAGATCGATACCCGAGGTGACCGCACTGCCGATGTCGGCCCTGAAACAACACTCGTCGGTCAGCGTTCTATCAGGACTAGGAACGAAGGTCGGCAAGTTCTGTTGCAGGCTTGCTAACTAGGTCCGGTGAATGATAAAGGGCGCTATCATTCGCATTCTGCTTTTCGCACCGCGATGAGGCTTGGTCCTGGTTCTTGGGAAGTCGAATCAGATTCCCCTCGGGCGGAATACGCGCCACTCCGAAATTGACGAGCCGGGTCAAGTTGACCGAATAACGCCCGAGACGTACTTTGTCCCCATCGGCGCGCTCTCCGACCTGACCATCGTCACCAAGAACGGCAAGATCATCCGTCCTGGAATCCGCCGAGATGCGCCAGGCGGGACGCTCTACGCAGGGCGTGCGCCTGGTCCGCATGGAGGATGAGGACCAGGTAGCGGCGGCGTCCGTGATTCCGGAAGCGGAGAACGGCGACAGCAAGAACGGCGACGGCCAGCCCGAGCTGCCTTTGCAATAGGCCCGTGACGCACGCTCAGTGTGGCACATCCGGGGCTTTTATCATGAGCGCTGAGTATACGGAGCGCCGTCTGGAACCGATCAATGAGTCGGGGAGCGATACGTCGAAGTGAATTGCTTCCGAGTAGGGGACCACACGCCCGGCGACCCGACTGCAATCCCACCGGGGCTGGCGGGCGGGCGGTAAACTGATTTGATATCGAATGCCTTTGCCTCCCGGAACCCGTTTGGGCCCTTATGAGATTGTCTTGCCCGTGGGCGCCGGCGGCATGGGCGAGGTGTATCGGGCGCGCGACACGCGCCTGGATCGCACGGTCGCCATCAAGGTTTCGCGCGATCAGTTCACGGAACGCTTCCAACGCGAAGCACACGCCATTGCCGCGCTGAATCATCCCAATATCTGCCAGCTCTACGACGTCGGGCCGAACTACCTGGTGATGGAGTTTGTCGAAGGCTCGGCGGTCGTTCCGGTTGACAGCGCGCGTAAACTGCTCGATGGGGCCGTGCAGATCGCTGATGGGTTGTGTGCGGCTCACGCTGCTGGAATCGTGCACCGCGATCTCAAGCCCGGCAATATCCTGGTAACGCGCGACGGGCGGGTGAAGATTCTGGACTTCGGGCTGGCGAAAAGGGCCACCTCCGCGCGCGCGGCAGCGGATGCCACCGAGACGGTAGTCACCGATCCTGGCACGACGGTCGGCACGGTCGATTACATGTCGCCGGAGCAGGCGCGTGGCGATCCGAATCTGACGCCGCAATCGGACCAGTTTTCTTTCGGCCTGGTGCTCTACGAACTGGCATCGGGCAAGCGGGCGTTTCATCGCGCGAGCGTGCCGGAGACGATGGCGGCGATCATCCGCGAAGATGCCGAGCCGCTGCCGGCCAGCGTGCCGGCGCCTCTGCGATGGGTGACGGAACGGCTGTTGGCGAAAGAGCCCTCCGAGCGCTACGACTCGACGCGGGACCTATATCGCGAACTGAAGCAGATGCGCGAGCGTCTCTCGCAAAGCGCCAGTGCGGTTGAGGTGGCGCCCACCCCTCATGCATGGCCCAAACGACGCCGTTTCCTTCTGGTCCCTGCGGGTGCCCTTGTATGCCTGGCCGCCGGAATCATTCTTACCCTGCTCCTGGCGCCGATGTCCGCTCCGGATCTGTCGCAGTACAAGTTCACGCGAATCGCACCGGGACAAGCCGAGGAGCGCGGCCCGGCATGGTCGCCGGATGGAAACAGCATCGTCTATACGGCCAGGGTTCATGGTGTCCTGCAGGTCTTCGAGCGCGGTGTCGGGTCGCACGAGGCGGCGCAACTCACCACATCGACTAAGGACTGTGATTCCCCGGTCTGGTCTCCCGAGGCTGAGTCAATCTATTACGTTACGGACAACAACCTGTGGAACGTTCCCGCCTCGGGGGGCGCCGGGCAGTTAGTTCTGGAACACGTCGATGCAGCCGCCATTCACCCGGATGGCAAGACGCTGGCGTTTGCGCGCGACGGCAAGCTGTGGCTTGCTCCTCTTCACGGCGGCGCGGCGAAAGAGTTCTGGCCGGGTCCTCTGGCGCCCACCGTGCCCGAAACAAGGATGCGCTTCTCGCCCGGCGGTTCCTATCTCGCTTTTGACAACGGCACCGTTTGGCTTTTTTCCTATCCCTCCGGGAAGCCCCAAAAGCTCTACACGGGAACGGAAAACGGAGGTTATGGAGGTGTAGTAGGCTTGAGCTGGTTCCCGGACGGTCGCAGTCTGCTGGTGGCTCGCAATAGCGACACCGATTCATTGATCCGGCTGGCTGTCGCGGATGGCAGCCGACAGACTATCTATTCCACGGGCCCCACTCTATCGGAACCATCGGTGTCGCCGGATGGCAGGAAGATCGCATATTCGGCCGGACACTACGAATGGAACATCGTCGAAATCGGATTGACCGACGGCGCCGTGCACACGTTAATAGAGAACGGAGGAACCAACGTCTCGCCGGACTGGGCGCCGTCGGGCACTCATTATTTGTTTTCCACAAACGGCGCGGTCATGGACCAGGAGGTCGCCGGTGGCGAGTTCTCGCGCCGGCTGATCGACACCAGCTACGACACGGGGTCGGCGCGCTGGTCGCCGGAGGGGGCGCGGTTCGTCTTTGTTGATAACGGAATGACGAACAAGCTGATGTTGGCCAACGCGTCCGGCGGCCATGCCACCGTCCTGGACCACGCTGATCGCATGCGTGGAGTAGCATGGTCGCCTGACGGGCGGTGGATCTCGTACGGCCGCATGAACGGGGGCCAGTGGAAACTGGCGAAGATCCGGGCTCTGCCAGGGGCCGCTCCCGTGATCCTGGCTGACGCCGAAGGTGTGACCGGGACCGCATGGTCGCCAGCAGCGGATTGGATACTGTACCGTGCGGGGAACAGCCTCGACCTGATTTCACCCGACGGGAAAACCAAGCGGACGCTGTCCTCCCGCCCGTTTATGGTCTATAACTTCTCGAAGCGTGACGGAAAGGTTTACGGCATTTTTCACAATACGACGGGCACGGGCACCGAGTGGCAGCTTTATGAGGTGAACGTGACGACCAAAGCGGAAAAGCTTCTGGCGCCCGTCGATCTGCCACCTTCCACCGGTAGCTTGAGTGCGTTGAGCATCCATCCGGACGGTAAACGCGCTCTCACCTCGATCGCGGAGTGGCCATTTCAGATCTGGATGCTGGAAGGGTTCGAGCGGCCACCGAAGAACTGGTTTGACCGGCTGCTGCGCCGCTGAGCGGAACCTCTGCCGGACGGCAACTCGCAGGTTTGGCAGGGAATTCACGCGCCACTCCGAAATTGACGAGCCGGGTCAAGTTGATCGAATAACGCCCGAGACGTACTTTGTTCCCAGCGGCGCGCTCTCCCACCTGACGATCATGACCAAGAAACGCCATGACATCCGTCCTGGAATCCGCCGAAGATCCGCCAGGCGGGACGCTCTACGCAGGGCGTGCGCCTGGTCCGCATGGAGGATGCGGAAGCGGAGAACGGCGACAGCAAGAACGGCGACGTCCAGCCCGATCTGCCTTTGCAATAGGCCCGTGGCGCACGCTCAGTGTCGCACATCAGGGGCTTTTATCATGAGCGCTGAGTATCCATACTTCCGGAACCATGATCCGACTCTTGCTCAGAAGGCAGATCCAGAGAATTGAGTCCGTTATCTGCTGGCGAACCCGGGCTGCTCCAACGATGGTCCCATCACCGGCGCAACCAGCGGTCTAGCCACGTTTTCTGTGCCGGCTGGTCCCAGCCTTCGAGCATCCAGATGTTGTAGGGCCATTTCGCGATGGACGTGAGGAAGCGCTTGCCGTCGGGATGGAGGCTGAATCCCGAGATGCTGCCAGTGGACACCGGTAGATCCAGCGGCGCAAGCATCTGGTCCGCGCCGGTCTTCACATCAATCGAGTAGAGCTGCCACTGCGCGCCCTCGCCCGTGGTGTTATGGACGATGCCGTAAACGTGGGCGCCGTCCTTGGAAAACGCGAAAGCCAATAGACTGCGAGCGGTCAGTTTGCGGACCGTGTTGCCATCCGGCGAAATCATGGATATGCCTTCCGCCGATGGGTACGCGATCCAGTCTCCCGTGGGGGACCATTGAATCCTGGAGTAGTCATCCGCCGCTGGAACGGCTTTTGCCAGAACCAAAGGAGTCGCGCCCGCAAGCGGTTTCATCTTCGCCATTTGCTGTTTGCCGCCTTCGCGGCGCACGAAAGCGACCCATTGGCCGTCAGGGGACCAGGCGTGGGCGCTCTGGAGAACGCCGCCCGCAAGCGGTGTCCAGGGCCCGCCGGATGCGTTCGCAATCGTCAACTGCAATTGCTCCACGGGGCCCTGCACGAACAAGAACCGCGTGCCGTCCGGAGCCCATCGCGGCGCCAGAGCATAGCTATTGATACCCGGCGGAGCGTCGGCGACGCGGCGTGAAAATCCTTCCGCTGCGGACCGGTCCTCGATGCCTCCAACGGCGCCGGTACTGAACGTGGAAAACAGGTAGTGAGTGCCGGATGGCGCCCAATCCGGTTCCCAGGAGACCCCGCCTCCGCCCACTACGGTGTGGACGCGTCCCTCCGGCAGGGAAATTTCCAGAACGTCCCATTCCGCTGCGCCTCCGCTGTAGACAATCTTTTTGCGGTCGGGAGAAACCGACGGATAGAGAAGCAAACCGGTGCTGCGATAAATCACCCGGCTGCTCCCGTCAGTGGAATCGATCAGAGATATCGTGTTATTGAAGTTGCCGCGGCTGGTGAGGAGGTGACGGCTGTCGGGAAACCAACTCGCGCCAGATTCGGCCGCGCCGAGGTCTCGCGGCGTGCCGGAAGGATAAGGCAGAATCCAAAGCTCCTTGTCGGCGACTACAACGAGCCTGGTAGCATCCGGAGAGAACGCAATCGAGGAGACGTTACCGTGCGGGGCCATTACAAGTTCCCTCGGCGTGCCGCCCCGGAGCGGACCGGCCCACGTTTTATCATCGCGATTGAAGACCAGCGTTTTCCCATCCGGATGGATCGTCGCCGCTGAGGTCTTCTCCATCACCAACTCGGACGCGCCTCCGGATGCATCGACCGCCCACAGGCCGCGATGGGAGATGTAGTAGATGGTCGCGCCGTCCGGAGACCAGAATGGATTGGTGCAGCTATCGGCTGCATGCGTGAGTTGCGCCGCGGCCGGTGCGCCCAGAACTTTGTTGAAGACCTGGTAGATGCCATCGACGTCCGCCGTGTAAGCGATGGTCTTCCCATCTGGCGACCATACCGGGAATCTTTCCGTGGCTTCGGCGCGTGAAATGGGCGTGAATTTGTACGCGGACAAATCGGCCGGTGCCGGACGGATCAGCAACGCCGCCAGTGCGAGGCCCGCCGCCAGCCCCGCCGCGAGGAGACCCATTCCCGGCAGCCAGCGCCACGGCCTCTGGTCCGAAACCGCCGGAATCGCGGCCGCCGATACCGTTTCCGAAAGCCCGTCGCGCAACTGGCGCAGCTCGCGATACAGGTCGCGGGTCGAATCGTAGCGTTCCGCCGGCTCCTTGGCGAGCAATCGCCCGACGATCCATCGCAGAGGCGCTGCCACGTTGCCGGCAAGCGGTTCGGCGTCTTCGCGGATGATGGCCGTCATGGTCTCGGCCGCGGTGCTGCGCTGAAACGCGCGTTTGCCCGAGGCCAGTTCGTACAGAACCAGGCCGAGCGAGAACTGATCGGATTGCGCGGTGAGATTCGTCTGCCCGCGAGCCTGTTCCGGGCTCATATAGGCGATGGTGCCGACGGTCGTGCCCGGGTCGGTAAGGGCGACGGCCTGCTCGATGGTGCGGGTGGGGTCGTCGGGAGCGATTCTTTCAGTTGCGGCTTTGGCCAGACCAAAATCGAGAATCTTGATGCGGCCATCGCGCGTGATCAGAATGTTGCCCGGTTTCAGGTCGCGATGAACGATACCGGCTGCGTGGGCGGCGGCCAGGCCCTCGCTCATCTGTACCGCGATGTCGAGCAGTCTGCGCGGATTGTCGACCGGCCTGACAGGCGCGCCTTCGACGAACTCCATCACCAGGTAGTCGGGACCGACGTCGTAAAGCTGGCAGATGTTCGGGTGATTCAGGGCCGCCACAGCGCGGGCTTCCCGGTTGAATCGATCGGAGAATTCTGCGCTGGAAACCTTGATGGCGACCGTGCGATCGAGGCGGGTGTCGCGCGCCTTCCAGACTTCGCCCATGCCACCCGCACCAATGCGCGAAAGGATCTCATACGGGCCGAGTGTTTCGCCAGGCTTTAGTTCCATAGGGACCGGAGCGGTGACGTTTGATTTTACATTAAGGAAGCCGCCTCCTGTTGGTGTAAGGCTGTATCCATACTCCGGATCTTGCAGGATAGTGCCTGTGTTACGCGCCACTCAGAAATTGACGAGCCGGGTCACGTTGACCGAATAACGGGAGTCCGCCGAGATCCGCCAGGCGGGACGCTCTACGCAGGGCGTGCGCCTGGTCTGCATGGAGGATGAGGACCCGATGGCGGCGGCGTCCGTGATTCCGCAAACGGAGAATGGCGACGGCCAGCCCGAGCTGCCTTTGCCATAGGTATCTTTACAATAGGTACTTGGCCGCCCCGCCCGCCGGCCGTAGGACAAACGAATGAGACGCTGCCTCTCGATTCTCAGCCTTTCTGTCTTTCCCCTATGTGCGCAGGCCCAACAGCCTGCGGCGCCGCACGTCACTTTCATTTCTTTCGATGCGCCGGGCGCCAGCACCGCCCAGGACTACGGCACCTCCGCCAGCAGCATCAACACGGCCGGATACATTACCGGATCTTACAGCACCGCCGCGGGCGATCCTGTCTCCCGCGGCTATCTCCGCTCGCCCGGCGGCGCCATCGTCGAGTTCGATGCTCCCGGCGGGAGCGATCTGCACGCCACGCTGCCGGCGAGTATCAATGCGGCGGGAACTATCACTGGAAGTTATGAGGTTCACCCGAACTATTACTCGTATGGTTTCATACGCGCTGCCGATGGATCCATGATCTCGTTCACTGTCCCCGGCGCGGGTACCGGCACTTACCAGGGAACCAGGCCGGCGTGTATCAACGCCGTGGGTACGGTCTCCGGCTCTTACATCGACAACGCCGGCGTCAGCCATGGTTTCGTGCGCACCGCCGAGGGCGCCATCACCGCGTTCGATTACCCCGGCGCCGCCGGCACCACGGCGGCCGGCATCGGCCAGAGCGGAACCATCGTGGGGTATTATCTAGACGCCAACGCTTCCACGGTCGGCTTTGCTCGCTCGGCAGCGGGCGAATTTCTCCCAATCCGCGCTCCTGGCGCGGGCGCCGCGGTGGGGCAGGGAACGCTCGCCGTCAGTATCGACACCGCGGGCGCCATCGCGGGCTGGTTCGTCGACGCGCAGGGCGTGGCTCACGGCTTCCTGCGCGCGCCCGCCGGCGACATATCCGAGTTCGACGCGCCGGACGCCGGCGCCGCGCACGGCCGCGGCACCTATCCGGGGAGCATCAATAGCGAGGGCTTCGTCACCGGTTACCTGCTCGATTACAAGTGGGTGCCGCACGGCTTCGTCCGCCTCCCCAACGGCGCGATCCGGAGCTTCGAAGTTCCCGGCGCCAACCTGTTTCCCCTCTTCGGCACCACCGCCGTCAGCATCAGTAACACGGGTGTCGTCGCCGGATATTATGGCGATGACGCGTTCGTGGCGCACGGCTTTTTGCTGGTGCCTTCCCCGTAGAACCCGTGCTATACTTGCCTCTTACGATGTTATGCTTCTCCGCCAGCTCGTTTAGTTTCCGGTTCCGGTTTATCCGGAATCGGTAGAGTGGCGTTGGAGCACGATTCAGTTGAGACGAAACCAACCCACTCGCCAGAGTGGGTTTTTTATTTGGAGACCCAAGAGCCATGATCATTTCGATGCGTCCGCATGCCACCCGCCAGGAGATCGATCACGTCTGCGAACGAATCCGCGAGTTCGGATACAAAGTCCACTCCATCGAAGGGGAGGAGCGCGTCGTCATCGGCGTGGTCGGACTCGGCGACGTGACCGCCTGCCTGGAATCGCTCGAGGCCACTCCCGGCGTCGAGAGCGCCGTGCGTATCTCCGTGCCGTACAAATTCGTCAGCCGCGAGTTCAAACCCGGGCACAGCGTCGTGCGCGTCAACGGCGTGGAGATCGGCGGCGGCGATTTTGTGGTCATGGCCGGACCCTGTTCGGTCGAGTCCGAGCACCAGATCATGGAGACCGCCGCCGGCGTGGCCGCGGCCGGCGCCCGCCTCCTGCGCGGCGGCGCCTTCAAACCGCGCACCTCGCCTTACGATTTCCAGGGCATGGAGCTCGCCGGCCTCAAGCTGCTGCGCAAGGCCAAGGAAGCCACCGGCCTGGCCATCATCACCGAAGTCATGACCGATGCCCACGTCGCCATGGTGGCCGAGTACGCCGACCTCATGCAGGTCGGCGCGCGTAACATGCAGAACTTCGCCCTGCTCAAATCGCTCGGATCCTGCGGGCGTCCGGTGCTGCTCAAGCGCGGCATGAGCTCCACCATCAAGGAGCTGCTCATGTCCGCGGAGTACGTGGTGGCCCACGGTAATCCCCATGTGCTGCTCTGCGAGCGCGGCATACGCACCTTCGAAACCGCCACCCGCAACACCTGCGACATCTCCTCCATTCCCGTGCTGAACGAGCTGACCCATCTGCCCGTCATCCTGGATCCCAGCCATGCCGCCGGGAAACGCAGCCTGGTGCCGGCCCTGGCTCGTGCCGGCGTTGCCATCGGCGCCGACGGCCTGCTGGTCGAAGTGCATCCCAATCCGGAAAAGGCCATCAGCGACGGCGCGCAATCGCTCACCCTCGCCGATTTCCGCGCCATGATGCAGAACCTGCGGCCGTATCTCGCTCTATGGAAGGAATCCCGCGCCGCCGAAACCGCTGCGGCTGTGTGATACTGCGTTCGTGAACTATAAACAAAGGGCCGCCCTGCTGATTATCCTGATCGCCTCCGTGTGCGGCGTGGCGGTCTGGGGTGTGGCGCGCTACCGCTATCGTTCCCTGCGCACGCCCGCCCAGTGGCTGGAGCGCCTGCCCACCCAGGACGGCCTGGTTCTCTACGTCGATTTCGACGCCCTGCGCCAGGCCGGCGTGCTGCAGATGCTGACCGGCTCCAAAGTCACCGAAGAGCCCGAATACAGGCTCTTCGTGATGAAGACCGGCTTCGACTACACCCGCGATCTGGAAGCCGTGATGGCCTGCTTCTCGCCCCGCGGCAAATTCATGGTGGTGAAAGGCCGGTTCGATTGGGACAGCCTGCAGTCCTACGCCCGCGGCGAGGGCGGCACCTGCCGCAACATGGTGTGCCGCATGAACGGCAGCACGCCCGACCGCAAGATCTCGTTCTTCCCCATGCGGCCCGACCTGATGGGTCTGGCTGTGAGCCCGGATGAATGGGCGGTCGCTGATCTGGAATCCGCGGCCAGGGCGCGCCGCTCGCTCGAGATGCCCGCCGCGCCTGTGTGGCTCTCCATTCCGCCCGCCCTGTTGAAGAGCAGCGGCGACCTGCCCGAGGGCACCCGCATGTTCGCCCACAGCATGGAAAGCGCTACCGACGTCAGCATCGCCGTGGCTCCGTCGGGCCAGCGATTCGAAGCTCGCCTTAATGTGCAGTGCCGCGACGAGCAGCAGGCCGAAGTTCTGGCCGCCCAGCTCACCAGCATCACCGAGTTGCTGCGCAGCATGATCGCGCGCGAGCACCAGACCCCCAGCTCGCGCGACCTCAGCGGCGTGCTCACCTCCGGCACATTCAATCACCTGGGCACCCGGGTCCTGGGAAGCTGGCCCATCGAGCGCGGCTTCGTGGCCGGACTGCTGGGCGGCGGCTAGCCCGCGCTCAGGCTCGCGGCTGGTGCGCGCCCGCGAAGACCGCGTCCAGCACCCGGTCCAGATGCTTCTCGTCCACCGGCTTGGCCAGTACGAAACGCCCCTCGCCGGCGAAGTCCGCCGCCAGGTCCGCATCGTACGAATCGGAAAGCAGCACAAAGCCTCCCACCCGCGGGCGCACCTGCTCCGCCGTCTCCACCCAGTTGAGCCCCGGCGCCCGCACCGAACAGAAGATCGCGTCGAAACGCAGCCGCTGCGCCAGGTCCAGCCCCTCGTCCGAACTGCTCACCGGCACCACCCGGTATCCGCGCAACTCCAGCAGCCCCTGCAGCTCGGCCTGCTCCGCCTGCACCGGCTCGATCACCAGCGCCGTCAGCGGCCGCGACGCCTCCCGCCCGTTCTCCCGTGCCGTGTCACTCGACTTCTCGCGCATGGCGCAAGGCAGCTCTACCTGAAACGCGGGATCCGCCGCCGACTGCACCAGCCGGATCTCGCCTCCATGGCTGGTAATCAGGCTGCGGCACACGCCCAGCCCCGCGCCGCCCGCTCCTTCCTGCGACCCCGTGGCGAAAGGATCGGCGCCCGTCTTGGGCCCCGTGTACCCGATCTCCACCAGGATTCGCCGCGCCACCAGGCTGGTGCGGATCGTGATCAGCTTCTCGCTGGCCTCGGAAAGCGATTGCTCCGCGTGCACCAGCAGATTCAGGAACACCTGCTCGAGTTGCCCGTGGGATCCTTGCGTGATCATCGGACCGTCCCCCAGCAGGTTGCGCGCGCGTATGCCCCGCACCTTCCATTCGCGCTCGCGAAACTCGATCAGGTTCCGCAGCAGCCCGTTCACCTCCACCGGCTGCGTCTCCGTTTGCCCCGTGCCCGCGAACCCCACCAACCGCTTTACGATCTCCGAAGCCCGCTGCGCCTCCGTCGCGATTCCCCGGAATTCCTCCGCCCCGCCGCCCCCGGCCTGCGCCAGGTTCGCAATCGAAGCCAGCGGCGTCTTCAGATCGTTTACGATTCCCGAAATGAGCTGCCCCACCGCCGCCAGCTTCTCCGTGCGGAAAAGCTGCTCCCGCACCAGCCGCTGATCCATCAGCTTCACCGCCACGCCGATCTGGTTGGCCAGATGCTGCGCCAGTGTCTGCTCGTCCCGGGTGAACACCCGCGCCCGCCCGCGCTGGTCCATCTGCAGGATCCCCAGCACCTCGCCCTGCGCCAGCATGGGCACGAACAACAGCGACTGCGGCGTCGCCTCGCCCCCCTCGCCCGCCACCGGAAACGGGCTGCGTGAAGTGTCCGGAATCGCCAGCAGCGTCCGGTAGTGGAAACAGGCCACCGCCCCCGCCTCCGGACCGGCCGGCGGCGCCGACAGCGGAATCGTGTGCGTGCTGCCGTTCCGCCCTGCCGCCTCCAGCGTCTTGGCGCTGCGATTGTGCAGATACAGTTCCGCGCTGGTCACCCCGAAGATCCGCGGAACCACCTGGCCCACCTTGCTGCGGATCTGGTCCGTCGACGACGCGCCCAGAATCTCCTCGCCCAGCTCGTACGCGCGCCGCAGCATTTCGCGCTGCTGCCGCAAACGTTCGTCCCGCCGCCATACCAACACGATGACGGCCACCGCCGCCAGCACTCCGAGCGGCAGCGCGACCGGAATTCCGAGTTGCAGCGCCGGTCCCATTCAACCGCCTTCCGGCATCTGCGCGCGCAGCCACCCTTCCAGCTCCGGACTGCGGAAATCCGCGATTGCCAGGTCCGTGCCGGGTAAATCCTGGTGCGTGGTGCGCACGCCGACGATGCGCGTGCCGGCCGCCCGCGCGGCCTCCACGCCCGAATACGAATCCTCGAATACGATGCAGTTCCGTGGCGCTACCGACAGCCGCTCCGCCGCCCGCAGATAGATCTCCGGATGCGGCTTGGCATGCGCCACCTGGTGCCCGTCGATCACGATGCGGAAGTACGGTCGCAAGCCTGCCCGGTCCAGGATGAAATCCACGTTGGGTGGCTCCGCGTTCGTAGCCAACCCGACCGGCATACCCGCGTGCCGCCGCAGCAGGTCGCGCACCCCCGGCACCAACCGCTTCTCCAGCACCGGCGCCAGCATCTCGCGGTAGAGCGCCTCCTTCGCCGCTCCGTGCGCCGCCGCTTCCGCCGCGCTCAGCGCCGTTCCGAAAAAATCCCACACGATCTCGTCGTTGCGCCGTCCGTACATGCGGTCGGCCAGCGTTTCCCCGGCGTCAACGCCGAAGCGGCGGTTGTACTGCCGCCACGCCGCGGTGTGCAGCGGATTGGAATCCACGATCACGCCGTCCATATCCAACACCATGGCCATACCCGCGCGCAGCCATGCTTCAGGCGCCAAGCTGTCCCTCCAGCCAGTTCATGTAGTTGGGCGCGCCCTCCACCACCGGCAGCGCCACCAGCTCCGGAACTTCGTAACTGTGCGCCTTCTCCAGCACCGACCGCAGCGCCTCGAATCGCGCGCGCGCTGACTTGATCATCAGCAGGCATTCAGCCGAAGTTTCGATCGCGCCCTGCCACCGGTATATGCTCTGTGCTCCCGGCACCACCGTGACACACGCCGCCACCCGCGCCTCCACCAGCGCCCGCGCCAGCCGCGCCCCTTCCTCGGCGTTTGCGCAAGTGCTGAAGACTACAATTTTATCTGTCATAAGCAAAAATGTGGAACAGAATTTGAATCCGATGGTAACATTATGTTCTTGGCAGTGCGATGAAGTCATTCCTTACTAAGTTTGTTGGAGTAATAGCGGTCTTAATTTTTGCGGGTTATGCGTTTTTCACGTTACAGGGACCCCACGGGCTTCCCGAATTGATCCAGAAGCGCCGCCTGATCCGCGACTACGAAAAGAAGAACGCCGACCTGGCGCGCCAGATCGAAGAGGAGCGCGCGCGCATCGCCCGCTTCAACGAGGGCAAGCCCGACCAGGAGCTGACCATCCGCGAGCGGCTCAAGCTGGTGAAGCCGGACGAGAAGATGTTCATCCTCCAGGACCAGCCCGCCACCCCGCCGCCCCACCGCCAGTGAGCCAGGATCCAGCGCGAGCAAATTTCGCCGTCTGATATAATCGAAAACACGGGCCACCCTAGCTCAGTTGGTAGAGCGGCTGATTCGTAATCAGCAGGTCTCCGGTTCAAGCCCGGAGGGTGGCTCCATCTTTTCAACCACTTACGCGCGGCGGTCGTCTCATTCGTTTCAAATTTCCGCGTTTTTGTCAGCAAGACCCTCCTATTTTTGCAACGTCGCGAAAACAGCAGGTAGGAAGATGACCTAAGGCGAGTTGTATGAACCGGATAATGGGACAAAGGTTCCCTGGTGGGTTTATCTGTCAGCAGATTTTGCGTATCCAAGTCGCTGACAACCTGTCAGTCGGTTTCGGTTCTCTGCACGACCTACCAATAGCTGGAATGCTAGGGAGGATAGAAATCAAACTCAGCGATCTGTGCACTTGACCAGCCGGTGAATAGCACCAGGACGAGCGCAATGCCGATTCGCAGCCGCATTAGCCCGCCATTCCCAAATAGCGCTGGGACAAGAAATCCCAGTTGAGGACATGCATGGCGGCCGACAGGTATTCGGCACGGCGGTTTTGATACTTCAGGTAGTAGGCATGCTCCCAAACATCGATGCCGAAGAGAGGCTCGCGGCCCGACATCATCGGCGTGTCTTGATTGGGAGAAGTTTCGATGGCGAGGCCGCTGCCTTGGGGCATCACCCACACCCATCCGCTACCGAAGACTGTCAGTCCGGCCGCCTGCAATTTTCCCTCAAAAGCCTCGCGGCTCCCGAAGCTTTTCTCGACTGCCGTAGCGAGCTTGCCGGACGGACCGTCTTTAGGCTTGCCTAAAGTCTGCCAGAACAGCGA
>Ga0335085_10007196_pt1 | contig 17367 bp, 13 predicted proteins | sample Lox_Sample_45_FD_206712 | JGI IMG/M metagenome (GOLD analysis project Ga0335085, IMG submission 206712) | Soil microbial communities from Loxahatchee National Wildlife Refuge, Florida, United States - Lox_Sample_4.5 | ecosystem: Environmental > Terrestrial > Soil > Wetlands | place: USA...
TGAATCCTTCCGGACCATTGTGAACGCCGCCATAGGGAAAGGCCGCCGGCTCGCAAAGCGCGAATTCCGCATCCACCAAGGTTGCTATCTTTTGCCAGTCGCCAGCCGCCACGGCGCTCTTGAAGCACTCCATGACGGCCAGATTTTCGTTCTGCATCCCGTTCTCCCCTATGCGGAGTGGCGGATCGCCGGAATGGTTTTGCGCGGCCGGCCAGAGATCGAGCACACGCTCGAGCGCCTGATGGGCAATTTTCAGCGCATCCTGATGACGTTCCGTACGCCGCTTCTCGAGATTGGCGACCGCGTGGCGAGCGGCAGGACCTACGTGACCGAGCAAAGCGCATTCAAGAGCGGCCGGCCGGGTACTACGATCGGCATCTACTACGAACGTTTCGTCGAACAGGGCGACCGTTGGCGATTCACCTGGCGGCTGTTTCAGCTGCACTACATGGGCCCAGCGGATCTGACGGGCCAGTTCTTCGATCAGGCCGACTACGGCGCGCCGCCGGCCATGCCGCCGCTCGACGCGCCGACCTACAACTACTCCGGCCTTGGCGCCGGAAATGTGTGACGCGGACGAACTCTGGAACGCGCTTCGCGCAGGCGCCTTACGTCCTCCGCCTGCTTTCGTGTGTTTGGTGTCCCTCGCGTTGAAATAAAGGACGGCGTCAGAGGGGCACCGGCTGCGCCGTAATCGAGTCGGTGCCTAGCGACCTGCTCCGGCCTGACGCGCGACGACGGCATTGGCCTCGCGAATGGCGCGGCCTTCGTCCCCCGTGCGTTCCAGAGTCGCGTTGGCGACTTTTGCCCAAAGCTCTTTCAGCTCCCACGTCGTCGCCTTATGCGTGTGATTTTCAGCGTCGTCGGGTGTCCATGGCACTTGATAGCACCAGTTCAGCGGGCACGCAGGCCATTGAGAAACAGCTGCACGCATTTTTGCGTGCGCTTGTGAATGGCCGCTTTATCGGGCTCCCTTCCCAAGATGACCATGCGGCTGGAGTTAGCCACCATGCTCAGAAACATCTGCGCGTCAAAGACGGGATCATCCAGCCTGCCCAGCTCTTTGCCCTCGCGGGAACGAAACAGCCGGGCGAGAAAGTCGATGGTCGGACCTGCACCCTCTTCGTAACCCTTGAGAATTTCAGGAAAACGGAACGATTCCGCATTGATGACCCGCTGTAGCCGAAGGCCGGCAGGCGACAGCATCTTTGTGACGCGACTGCGCGCGATCTCCAGGAGCGTGGCCTCGAGATTCCCCGCATCCATTTCCTGGAGGTCCTTCAAGGGCGCGTACCATTGATCGACCGCTCGCTGAACCGCAGCCCGGAACAACGCACGCTTGTCGTCGTAGCGGGCGTAGATCGTCCGCTTCGTCATGTTGAGGGAGGCGGCAATGGCGTCGATGGTCGTAAGCTCGAAGCCTTTTTCGAGGAACATTTCGAGCGCCCGATCGAGCAGCTGCTCATGGCGCTGCTCGGCCTGCTCCCTGGTCGGGCGACCGCTTGGCGCCGGCGGCGGTTTGAACGGCTTGTTCATCGGGAAGCATCTTGCATACAAGCGCGCACTGTGCAATAAAGAAACGTTATAGGTGCCATTATGAGCTCATAGCAAAGGGAGACAATGGTGGGATCGGCAGTCGAACGCCTCACGCAGTTCGTACACAGCGACAAACGATTCGAGATTCCCTATGCCGAGTTGCGCCAGGCGCAAATCGAGGCGATCAATGAACGCTTTCAGGAACGCAAGCGCCAAATCAAGCTGGTCGCGATGCGCGCCAAGGAGGCCGACATCGCGGAAGTGCGCGATCTCGGCCAAGTCGTGCCGCTGCTCCTGCCGCACACCGCCTACAAGAGTTATCCGGAGAATTGGCTGCTGGAAAAACGCTGGGACCGGCTGGGCAAATGGCTCGACAGCGTCTCGACCTACCGCGTTCCGCTACAGGATCCCGCCGAGATATCCGATGTCGATGACTGGGTCGAGAAGCTCGAAAGCGGTGGGCATTGTGTCTCCTGCTCCAGCGGCACAACGGGCAAGTCTGCCATGCTTGTCGCTTCGAAGGCGGATATGGAGTGGTGCAAGGTCGAGACGATTGCCGCCTATTCCTGGGGCTCCGGCATCAAGCCGGCGCAGGATCGCAGAATCTTCGGGCTCGCTGCCATAGCGCAGGTTCCGCGCAACATGGCCACGCGCGAGGCGCAACTCGCCGCTTATTCCGATCCGACAAAACCACCCTTTCCGTATCCCGTGCCGCCGATCACGGTCGGTGCGTTGACGCAAATGGTGGTCCTGCGCAAGCAGATCGCCGACGGTACGGCCAAGCCCAGCGACATCGCGCTATACGACAAGATTTCGGCCGAACGGCAGAAGGCCGTCGACGACGCCGTCGGTGTCACCGCGCGCGCGGTTATCGAGGCGCGCAAGGACAAACTGCATGTCTCGGGTCTGTGGGCGGGGCTCTACAATGTCGCCAAGGCGGTGCGCGACATGGGTTATAGCGCCAAGGACTTCAATCCGGAAAACTCGATCTACGTCGGCGGCGGTCTGAAGCGCGCAAAGCTGCCCGAGGATTATCGCGAATTCGTCTATGAGACTTTCAACATACAGCCAGAGCGCCTTTACCAGAACTACAGCATGCAGGAACTTCACACCGGCATGCCCCGCTGCCAGAAAGGCGGCCGCTATCACGTCTCGCCGTGGCTCGTGCCGTTGTTGCTGAACAAAGCCGGCGACGCCCTGCTTCCGATCCGCGACTGCGAGGAGACGGAAGGGCGCGCCGCCTTTTTCGACCTATCGCTGGACGGCCGCTGGGGTGGGGTCATCTCTGGCGACAAGATTTGCCTCGATTTCAGCCCGTGCGCGTGCGGCGCCAAGAGCCCGTCCGTTCGCGACAATGTGGTGCGCTATGCCGATCTCGAGGGCGACGACAAAATCGGCTGCGCCGGCACGGTCGATGCCTATGTAAGGGGACTGTCGTCATAATCGCCATCGGCGGAAGCGCTGTCGGCCGAGAAGCCGAGGGCGATCCGCGTGCACGCTTTCATTCGCGAAGCCAATGCCGCGGAGACGCGAATCCCCCCAGTGAACACGTCCGCGGCAATCCCGCCCGCGATGCGACTATTGCGGATTTGGCCTTCCTGCTCGAACAGGAAATCGGCAATAGTGTCGCCGGTCACGAGAACGCCGGGGGAATATCATCGTGCTTGATCGAAGGAATATCCTGAGGGGTGCTCTCGCCATGTCGGGAGCGGCTGTCGCGGCGCCGTGTTTGGTGCGTGCGGGAAATGCCGGATACGGCTTCGCGCCACAAGCCGGCGCTTGGCGCACTGTCGAGATCACCACGCGCATCGAAATTCCCGCAGCCGCAGGACGGAGCCAGGCCTGGATCCCTCTGCCGTCCATCACTGCGCAGGATTGGATTCGTCCGGTCGCCGACGAATGGTCGGTTTCCACTGGCGTCGCATCGGCGCAAGCTGCGGGCCGCTATGGCACGACATTGCTTCACGTACGGTGGGACGCCAACGACCCGCAGCCGGTTGCGGTGGTCACGAGCCGCGTCGCAATGCGCGATCGTTCCATCGACCTGACGAAGCCCCGCGCGCACGCGCCACTCGGCGACAGCGAACGTGAATTGTTCCTCAGTTCTACTACGCTCATCCCCACGGACGGTATCGTCAAGGAAACCGCCGACAGGATCGTGAGAGGTGCGGTCAGCGACATGGAAAAGGCCAGGCGCCTTTATGATTGGGTCGTCGTCAACACGTTTCGCGACCCCAAAACGCGCGGCTGCGGCGAGGGCGACATCGCCCGCATGCTGAAAAGCGGCAATCTCGGCGGCAAGTGTGCCGATCTGAACGCGCTGTTCGTGGGCCTTGCCCGTGCGTCGGGCATTCCGGCCCGGGACCTCTACGGCATTCGTGTTGCGCCTTCGAAATTCGGCTACAAGAGCCTGGGTGCCAATTCTTCGATCATCACCAAGGCGCAGCATTGCCGCGCAGAAATCTATCTCGCGGAGTGGGGTTGGGTCCCGGTCGATCCGGCAGATGTACGCAAGGTTGCGCTCGAGGAGCCGCCCGGCGATCTGCCGCTTGATCACCCCCAGGTCGCGGCGGCGCGCCGAACGCTATTCGGCGCGTGGGAGACGAACTGGATCGCGTACAATTGGGGCCACGACATCGCGCTGCCGGGCTCCAACGAAGGTCCGATCGGTTTCCTGATGTATCCGCAAGCCGAAACTGCGGGAACGTCCCGCGACTGCCTTGACGCCGAGACTTTCAAGTACGTCATCACCTCGAAGGGGGTACCTGCCTAGATCGATCAATGCCGCATTTGCGCCAATCGCGGGGGGAGCAGTGACCGATCTGATCGCCCTCAAAGACCAACTTCGCCAACTTGGTAGCGCGCAACGGCGGAAATTGACAATCACGGCACCGGAATTGGCGCATGGCTATGCATTCCATCGTGCGACGGCGCCAACGCGGCTACGGCCATACCTCTCGGCGTCCCGAATGGGGCTGGCACCGGTCGAGCCCACTGGCAGACGCGCAGAGGAGCGGCTGGCGATGGCGTTGTTCAATCGTGGCCATGTCGGCATCAGCGGGGGGAGAGTCTCACATTCGTCGATTACCAGATGCCGCTCAAGGCGGTTCGCGGCGATGAGGGCGTCGGCAAGGTCGACCTGCTCGGCCTGTGTGACGACGGTGTGCTCGCCGTTATCGAGCTGAAACTGGCAAGCTCTCGGGAGGATAGAAGGATCGCTCTGCTCGAGGGCCTCGTCTATGCGGCAATCGTCGAGGCGAACATCGCGAAAATCGCGGCGGAAGTTGCGGCGCGCGTCGGCAGCGATGTGAAAGCCATCCGGCCAAAGCTATTCATTGTCGCTCCGACTCCCTACTGGGCAGACACGCGCGCTTATCCGACAGCTGACGCGACGGCATCATTGGCCGCCGCCGTGTCGGCCCGGATCAGCACCGAGATTGTGCTTTTGAGCATGGAAGGCGGCGGCGCGACCTCGCTTGGCCTTGATGGCTCAAAGCCGACGGTGGCGGACGATATTGCTCTTGTGGCGGTCGCCACCACGCTCAGCGCTGCTGGGCCCCCAGGCGATGCCGTTCGAGACGGCGGATAGTAGACATAGCGGCTTCCCACTCACTTGCTGCCTCAGCCAAGGCGGCTGCCATGCGTGACAGGCGTTCAGAGCGGCACAGACTCGACCAGCTCACCGATCGGCCTCGCCCGCCTGCACGCCACCACAGGCATATTTTTGACCAGGATCAAATTCATTCGGATGCGAAATGACAGAATGAGCCCCAAGAGTGAGTGCCGCGGGAACGCCGCAAGGAGGCTTAGGTGAAACTCAACGACATGGTGATCATCAGCGTCGACGATCACATCAGCGAACCGCCCCACCTGTTCTCAAATCATCTCTCGGGTCCGGCGCTGGCCTCCGCGCCGCAGTTCAAGACCAAATCCAACGGCACCAACTACTGGGACTACCAGGGGCTGAAGATGTCGTCGGTGGCCCTGAACGGCGTGATCGGCCGCCCCAAGGAAGAATACGGCATGGAGCCGACCGCACTCAGCCAGCTGCGCAAGGGCTGCTGGGACGCGGCGGCGCGCGTCGGCGACATGGATGTCAACGGCGTCGCCGCCTCGCTGAATTTCGGCACATTGATCGGCCTAGACGGACTGATGTTCTGCACCGCGCCGGACAAGACCCATGCCGTGCAGCATGTGCAGGCCTATAACGACTATCATTGGGAAGAATGGTGCCGCGCATTCCCCGGCCGCTTCATCATGAACGGCATCATTCCCGCATGGGACATGAACGCCACCGTGGCCGAGGTCAACCGCCTCGCCAAACTCGGCTGCACCTCGATCTCGTTCAACGAGAATCCGACCAAGCGCGGGCTGCCCAGCGTCCACAACGCATATTGGGAGCCGCTGTGGAAAGTGTGCGCCGACACCGACATGACGATCAACCTTCACATTGGCGCCGGCAATCCCTCGCCGCATGCCTCGGACGAGTCGCCAATCGAGGCCTGGATTACGACCATGCCGATGTCGGTGAGCGTGGGCCTTGCCGACTGGCTGCATCTTGCGGCGCTGCAACGCTATCCGGGGCTCAAGATCGCGATGTCGGAAAGCGGCATCGGCTGGATCCCCTATTTGCTGGAGCGCGCCGACTACGCCCATATGCAGCACCATGCGTGGACACACTCGGACACGTATCTGAAGGGTCTGAAGCCGTCCGAGGTATTCAAGAAGCACTTCTACAGCTGCTTCATCGACGACGCCTATGGCTGCCGCAATCTCGACCTCGTGGGCGAGGACCATGTCTGCTACGAAGTGGATTATCCCCATTCCGACGCGCCGTGGCCCGACGCACCCGAAGTCCTGTGGCGCTCCGTCGGAAAGCTTTCCGATGCCCTGATCGACAAGGTTACGCATCTGAACGCGATGAAGCTCTACCGCTTCGATCTCTTCGACATGATCCCGAAGAACCAGCTGACAGTCGCGGCCCTTCGCGCCAAGGCCAAGGCCGCCGGCGTCGACACCACGGTCAAGTCCTCGGGCGGCGCAGCCCCGCTGGCCGCGGGGGCGAAACCCCGCGCAGTCACATCGGGCGACGTCGCCGCGATGTTCAGGAATCACGCCGAAGCGGTGTGAACGAGATCAAGCTTCGCCGGGAGATCCGGCGCATGGAGATGACATGTCCATCTATAAAGCGAGCGTCTGTCCGGAAGTATCTCCCGAACGGAAAGAGCAACTTCACGCCAAATACCTCGCCGAACGCGACCGGCGCATCCTGAAACAGCACAACGACCAATACGTCGCGGCCAGCGGCAAGTGGGCGGACGTGTACGAGCACGACCCCTACACTCCGGTCACTCCACGAGCGCCGATCACCGAGGAGACAGATGTCGTCATTCTCGGCGCCGGCTATTGCGGCATGATGGTGGCGCATCAGCTGAAGCAGGCCGGCATTACCAATTTCTACAACGTCGACCACGGCGGCGATTTCGGCGGCACCTGGTACTGGAACCGCTATCCCGGTCTGCAATGCGACAACGACGCGCTGGTTTATATGCCGCTGCTCGAAGAAACCAAATACATGCCGTCGCAGAAGTTCACCTTTGGCTACGAGATTTACGACCACTGCAGAATCATTGCGAAACAGTTTGACCTCTATTCGAATGCGCTGTTTCACACATTGATCAAAAGCCTGAAGTGGAATCCGGCGATCAACCGCTGGCATGTCGGCACCAACCGCGGCGACGACATCAAGGCTCGGTTCGTGGTTCTGGCGATGGGCCCGCTCAACAAGCCGAAGCTGCCCGGCATTCCCGGCCTGGACGACTTCAAAGGCCACATGTTCCACACCGCGCGCTGGGATTTCGACTACACCGGCGGCGAATGGCGCAAGCCCGAGTTGACCAGGCTTGCCGACAGGAAGGTGGCGATCATCGGCACCGGCGCGACTGCGGTGCAGGTGGTGCCGTACCTCGGTCAGTATGCGAAGCAGGTCTATGTGATCCAGCGAACGCCGTCGACGGTCGACATGCGCAACAACCGCAAGACAGATCCCGAGTGGTACTGGAAGCAGAAGCCGGGTTGGCAGCAGGCGCGCATCAAGAATTTCCACCATGCCGCGATGGAACGTCTCGCCCCCCGCGAGCCGGACATGATCGAGGACATCTGGACCGAGATCAGTCGCAACCTGAATGCCGAGCTGGAAGCCGAGGGCTGGCCCGACCTTACACCGGCAGAGTTCGTCGCCCGTCGCGAGATCGTCGACTACCGGGTGATGGAACGCCTGCGCGCCCGTTGCGACATCGTCAAGGATCCGGAAACCCGCGAGGCACTGAAGCCCTACTACCGCTACCTGTGCAAGCGCCCCGCATCGAACGACGATTACTATCCGACCTTCAACCTGCCGCACGTCAAGCTGATCGACGTGGCAGAAACCCGGGGCGTGGAGCGGCTCACCGGGAAAGGCTTTGTGCATAAGGGTGTCGAATACGAAATCGACTGCCTCATTCTTGCATCCGGCTACGAGGTCACCAACGATCTCGATCGCCGCTGGGGCATCGACAGGATCGAGGGTGAGGGCGGTCTGTCGATCTATGACTACTGGCGTGAAGGCTTCAAAACATTCCAGGGCATGATGGCGCACAGATTCCCCAACATGTTCTTCACCGGCTTCACACAGGCCGGCGCCAACGCCAGCAACTCAAAAACATTCTGCGATCAGGGATTCCATATCGGTTATATCGCCAGCCAGGCACTGCTGCGCGGCGCGGTGCGTATCGAGCCAAGCAAGGAAGCGCAAGACGCCTACCTCAAGCGCCTGCGCGAAGTGGCGGTCGACAATTCGGTGTGGACCTCGGAATGCACGCCCGGCTACTTCAACAACGAGGGCGACACCACCAAGAAGCGCTGGGTCTTCGGCGAACCCTGGGGCGAAGGCTACTACGCCTTCGAGGACATGCTGGCCAAGTGGCGCAGCAAGGGGAGCCTCGAAGGCATAGTGCTCACCAGGGAAACCGTCCCGGCTTGACATCGCGCAAAACCGATCCGCCTTCCGGCAAAATCGGCACAGGAGGAAGCTATGGACAAGTCTGAAAGCGTCTCGCCCGAATTGTCGGAACCGCTGATATATCCGGTCGAAGCATTCATCAGCCGCGAATATGCCGAGGCCGAAGCCGAGAAGCTGTGGGCCAAGGTATGGCAGCAGGCCGGCAGGGTAGAAGAAATCCCCGAGGTCGGCAGCTACATCACTTACAACATCTGTGGCGATTCGATCCTGATCGTGCGAACCGCCGAGGGCGACGGCCCACACGCGATCAAAGCGTTCCACAATGTCTGCCCGCATCGCGGCCGGCGACTGGTCGGCGACAACACCGGTGGCGGCCCGGTGGTGGTCAAGCAGGCCAATGGCTCACACAGCGCCTGCGGCAAGCAGGCCAAGTTCGGCTGCAACTATCACGCCTGGACGTTCGGGCTCGACGGCAAAGCCAGCTACATCCCCGACCGCGAGGACTGGGGCGGCGCACTCACCGATACCTGCACGAGCCTCACCCCGGTGAAGGTAGGCTGCTGGGGCGGCTGGCTATGGATCAACATGGATCCCAACGCCGGCCCACTGCGCGACTACCTGGAACCGATCGCGACGCTGCTCGATCCCTTCCAATTCGACAAGATGCGTTACCGCTTCCGCTTCTGGGGAATTTTTGACTGCAACTGGAAAGTGGCACTGGAGGCCTTCCTTGAACCGTACCACGTCCAGGGCACTCACCCACAGTTGTTGAAGTACGGGGACTTTTATTCCTTCTCGAAGTCATTCGGCCTGCACGGCCAGACGGGCTTCGACAGCAAGCAGCACCGCAACGAAGGCTCAGCGGTCGATACCAGCGTGCATCGAGCCGCCGGCAACGACGACCCGCGCTTCACCATCGCCCGCATGCAGAAGGAATATTGGGAAACCATCGGCGCTAGCACTTCGGAAACGCTGGTCCGCACTGCGCAGCGCCTCCCGGAGGAATTGCCCGAAGGAACGCCCGCCGCCGAAGTTCACAAATACTGGCTGGCCAAAGCCAAAGCGGAAGATGCGGCGCGCGGCGTCATCTGGCCGGAAATCACCGACGCACAATATGCTGCAGCCGGCCTCGCCCTCTCGATCTTCCCGAACATGAATCTGATCCCAGGGCCGACGTTCTCCCTCTACTACCGCTGCCGGCCCTACAGTAACGACCCGGACAAGTGCATTTACGAGGCGGTAGCGCTCGACCGTTTCCCGGAAGGCAAGGAACCCAAGACCGAGTGGACGTATGTCGATCAGGATCTGGAGAAGTGGCCGATGGTGATTGCACAGGACATCTCGAACATGGTGGAGGTCCAGCGCGGCTACCATTCACGCGGCTTCAAAGGCTGCCTCCCCAATCCCTGGCAGGAGCGCAAGGTGACGAGCCTGCACTACAACCTCGCCAAATACATGGGAACCGGAGCGCCGGTTCGACTCAAACCCTGAAGCCGGTACACGACTTAAAAGCCGGTTCACTTCGGCCTTTCTTCTTTGAGGCCTGCAGCGAGCCGGCTCGCGATTTGCGGATAGAATTCGGGCTGCATGCTGCCGAACATCGAAAGCCGCAGGCACTCCTGGGCCAACCGTTGCGACAGAACCCGGCGCTCCTTCGCGCCTTTTGCACGAGCCCGCGCCCAAACCGGCCACAGGAACGTGCCGGCAAGCATCACCACCGACAGCACCTCGGTATCGATTTGAGGACGTGCCCTTTTTGTGGCCGCAAACCGCCGCAGCGAGCCCTCGTATTCGCGCCAGAACACGTCGGCAGCAGGGTCTGGTGAGGCCAGGACGTGCGACAACCAGCCCAGGCAAAGAGCGGGATTCTCCATTGCCAAGTCGGCGAGCCGGTCGGTCAAACCTGCTACGTCCACATCTTCGACGACACGCACGGGCGCGCCAGGCGAAATGCCGAAGACGCGGGAATAAAGCCGCTCGGAAATCCATTCCGCCGTCGCTTTTACGAGCTTATCCCGCGACTCGAAATGCTGATAAGCGGTGCCGCGATTGACGCCGGCCAAATGCGCGACATCCGAAACACTCAAACCTTCCGGGCCGTCTTTCGCCAACTGCACGCCTGCTGCGTGCAGGATGGCTTCCCGCGTACCTTCCGGATCGCGCGGCCGCCTCGTTCGCTTCTTTGGTTTCGGCATTATCGAGTATCCACGCGGAGACCTCCGGAATGAGATGCCGGATCAGTTTGAAAGTTAGGGCGATGATCCGGGGTCCGCGATGTCCTTTCAGGTGATCGCTTCGACTCCCCCGACCGACGTTCGGTGCATCCGGCGTTTCGATGTGTCGGCATATGGCCGTGCCCGGTGCAGCGCGCCAGTGTTGTCCCAAATCGCGAAGTCGCCCTTTTTCCACGTGTGGCAACACGAGAATCGAGGCTGCGCCGCCCATTCAAGCAGCCGCGTGAGCAGCGCGCGCGCCTGCGGCTTGGGCATGCCGACGATCTCGTCGGCGGTCCAGCCGATCAACAGCGTCTCGCGTCCCGACTGTTGTTTCCACACCAGCGGATGCTCATGCGTCATGCTCTGCCGTTTGGGATCGAGTTGCTCCTTGGGGGCCACTTCGCGCACCGCCGCAACGACGCTGTGCTTGACACGCAAGCCGCGCAGCTTCGTCTTTTCCTCCTCCGGAAGAGCCGCCCAGGCATTGACGGTGTTGCAGAACTCAGTTTCGCCATCCTTTTCCGGTGGTACCTTGCAGGACAGCAGAGTGTATTTCGGCGGCGGAATATCCGAGCAGATACCGTCGCCATGCCAGAACATCGAGCCCAGCACATATTCGGGCTCATGGTTGACGGTGGGATCGAGCGTGATTGTGTAGACGTCCTGGGCAGAGACATCGCTCCCGGGCAGCTTGTGCATGAAGTTGATGCGTTTGCCCATCAGGTCGGTGAAAGCAAGTTGTTCCGCGTCGCTCAACCCGACTTCGGGGAACACCAACGCTCCGTGTTTGTCGAGCAATTCGGTGCAGAGCGCTGCGAACTCCGGGTCCTTGAAATTCTCGCGGCTCGCATGCACGACCGCGCCCATCTCCGGCTTAATGACTTCGACCTTTACGTCCATCTGATAGTCGCTTCCATCGCTTTGTAAACTAATACTGAGCGTCTGTTCGGCTTCGGGAATTGACCTACATCAAGGAACCCGGACGTACATGGCAGGCCTTGGAAACAACGCGTTTCCCTCTCACGAAAATTGCGGCCATCAGACCCGCTCCGCTGCCAGTCGATCAAATGCTTCGCGGTTCTTCTTGCAAAACGTGAGCAGTTCCAGATGCGGCCGCGCAGGCGGCACGTACCTTTGAGTCAATGATGGCCAAGCCGTCAGAAATCACGAACGGCTCCAAGCGTTCAAGCCTTGGACTGAGGTTCCTGTCCCGCTGCATCCCAGCCTTGCCGTCACGCTGGAAGCTGGTCCGACCGGCGATCCGCATTTCATTTGTGGGGATCGTCGCCAGCCGCTGACGAAAGAGAGTTTCGGAAATCTGTTCCGCGATGCTTGCGATGTAGCCGGCGTCAAAAAGTCGGCCCATGGTCTGCGCAAGCTGGCAGCAACCAAGACACGCGGACGCTGGCGCAACGGTTGCAGAACTTGAAGCACTGTTCGGGTGGCATGGCGGTGGAATGCCTTCACTCTACAGGCGCGAAGCGGATCGCAGGGGTCTTGCACAGCAAGCAGCCGCAAAACTCGCAAGAACGTCCAAGCAACGTTCTATTCCCGCACCTGGTGGCAAGGCGCGGGCGCCAACCGAGAAATAATTGGAAAATCAATGCCTTATGTTTGAGATGGTGGGCGCACCAGGACTCGAACCTGGGACCCGCTGATTAAGAGTCAGCTGCTCTACCGCCTGAGCTATGCGCCCTTCGTGGCACCGCCGATTGCTCGGGGCGTCGGAAGGAGGCGGCGTATAGCAGAGGGATATGGCAGAGTCCAATGCTGCGGTTGCTCCCGAGCACCACGGCCGTCCTGCCCGCATTGGGAGGCTGCAACATCACATGCGGTCTGGAAGGCCGCGGTCCCGGGGGGATCAAATAATGGCACCCGAAGATCGGGGAATTTCGACCTGGCGGTGGACATGCACGCTCATCAGGAGCCCGAAGCCGAACATCACGGTGAGCATGGCAGTGCCGCCATAGGAGATGAGCGGCATCGGAATTCCGACGACGGGGATCATGCCCGTCACCATCGCGGCGTTGATCATGATGTAGAAGAAGAAATTCAGCGTCACCCCCAGGGCGAGCAGGCGGCCGAACTGGCTGCGCGATGCCATGCCGATGCGGATGCCGTAGCCGATCACCACCGCAAACAGCAGAAGCAGCACTACGCAACCCACGAAGCCGAATTCCTCTCCGATCGAGGTGAAAATGAAATCCGTCTCCTTCTCCGGCAGGAAGTTGAGACGGCTCTGCGTGCCTTGCACGAAGCCCTTGCCCGTCAGGCCGCCCGAGCCCATGGCAATCTCTGCCTGACTGATGTTCCAGCCGGCGCCCAGCGCGTCGGATTGCGGATTGAGGAACGTCAGCACGCGCCGCTTCTGATAGTCGTGCAGAAAGTGCCACACGATCGGGATCGAGCCGACGATGCCGGCAAAGGTCGGGCCTATCCACCACCACGAGAGTCCGGCGAGAAACAGCAGCGAAAATCCGTCGGCCAGCAGGATGGTCGCCGTGCCGAGATTGGGCTGCTTCAAGACCAGAATGGCCGGCGCGAGAATCATCGCAACCGGAATGAATAGGCGCTTGGGTTTGGAGACATCCTCCACGCCAAGGCCATGTAGATAGCGCGCCAGTGCCAGCACCAGCGCAATCTTCATCAGCTCCGAAGGTTGGATCTGCAGCGGCCCTATCTGGATCCAGCGATCGGCGCCAAGGCCCACATGGCCGGCAACCTGTACCACGATGAGAAGCAGGAACGCGATGATGTAGGCAGGATAAGCCACGCTCATCCACACACGCACGTCGACAAGCGCAACCGCCACCAGGATGCCGAGCCCGACGACGAAGCGCATCGCTTGCGGAGCGGCCCAGGGATTGATGTGGCCGCCGGCCACGGAATACTGCATCGCCAGGCCGATGCTCGCGATCACGCCGATCAGCAGCACGAGGCCCCAATTCACCTCGAGCATCTTTTCGGAGATCGACAGCGAGCGCCGCGCGGCGGCGTAGGGGCGAGAGCTCATTGCAGCGCCCGTTTCACTCTTGCACCCAAGCAGATCGCGGCAGGAAACAAGCTCACCACGGAGACACGGAGGTCACGGAGAAGAGAATTGCGCCTTCGGCGCGAAGCGCTATCCACCCCTCCGTGTTCTCCGTGCCTCCGTGGTGAACAGGCTGCACGGCGCAAGGGATTCATATCCGCCTTCCCGTGGTGTCCAGCCCAGCTGCGCTCAGGGGATAGGCGGCAGGCAGTTTGGCCGGATCGCGCTGCTGCGTGAACAGAAGAATATCGCGCACCATCTGAACATGCGGATGTTCCGCGGCGCCCGAATGTTCCTGGATGATGGCCGCGGCATATTTCGGCAGCGACACGGGCGCATAGGCGATGAACAACGAGTGGTCGCGCAGCTTCCACGGGAGTTTCGCATTTTTGATCACGCCCGCCTCATGCTCGGCCAGAGAAATCTTGCGCACCTGCGCCGTGCCGGTCTTTCCTGCCATTTCGAATCCGGCCTGGGTGATGCGCCAGGGAAAGGCGGTTCCCCCCGGCTCGTTGGCGACCGCGTTCATGCCGGCCCGCACGGCAGCGAGCGCATCGTCCGAGACTGCGAGCCGTTCGATCGCACCGCGCTGCTGAAGCTCGCGTCCCACCACCTTCACCAGCCGGGGACTCACCGCGTTGCCGCTCGCGATGCGCGATGCCGCCGTGCAAAGCTGAATCGGCGTCACAAGCACATAGCCCTGCCCGATCCCGGTGTTCAGCGTCTCGCCCTGCTGCCAGGGGATCCCGAAGACGCGCTCCTTCCAGGCACGCCCCGGCACGACCCCGGCGCGTTCTCCCGGCACCTCGATGCCGGTCACCTGGCCGAAGCCCATCTTGTGGGCGGCAGCCTCGATACCGTCGATGCCGAGGCGGCGCGCTACTTCGTAGAAATACACGTCGCACGACTGCGCGATGCCGCGATGCAGGTCGACATGGCCGTGGCCGTGCTTTTTCCAGCAATGGAAGACGTAATTGCCGAACGCCAGCGAGCCGGAGCAGAAGACGCTGAAGTCGGGCTTGATGACCCCGGCGTCGAGCGCCGCCAGCGCGACCGTGGGTTTGAACGTCGAGCCGGGCGGGTAAAGCCCGGCCAGCGCCTTGTCGATCAGCGGCGTGTGATCGTTGGCAAGCAGGTCATGCCACTGCTGCGGCGTAATCCCGACATTGAAGAGGTTCGGGTCGTAGCCGGGCGTGGAAACGAGCGCAATAACGTCGCCGTTGGTCACGTCCATCACGGCACAGGCGGCGCTTTCGCTGCCGAGCCTTTGAAACGCGAACTGCTGCACCTGCTGGTCGATCGTCAGGTAGACATCGGCGCCCGGTTGTGCCGCTTCGCGCGAAAGCTCGCGAATCTCGCGGCCATACGCGTTGACTTCCATGCGGTTGACGCCGGCCTGTCCTCGCACCTGCGCATCGAACGCCTTTTCTATGCCGCGCTTTCCGATACGGAATCCCGGCAGCTCCAGGAGCGGATCACTGTCGTTTTCCATATCTTTCGGGGATACCGCGGCGACATATCCCAGCACGTGGGAAAGCACGTCATCAAACGGGTAGTCGCGCGTCTCGCCGACATCGGGCTGCACGCCGGAAAGATAGGGCAGATGCTCGTTGATAAGCGCGTATTCCTCCCAGCTCAGATTCTCGGCAACGGTGGCCGGAACGAACTTCTTGTTGGCGGCGATCTCGCGCAAGATGCGCTGCCGATCGTGCGGCGTGATCAGGATCACACGTCCGATCATGTCGAGCGCAGCTTCCACACCCTCCGTCGCCTGCTCGGGCGTAAGCAGAATACGGTAATTTCGGCGATTGTTCGCAAGTTCCACGCCGAAGCGATCGACGATGCGGCCGCGCAACGGCGCCACCAGACGTTCGCTGACGCTGTTCTCCGTGGCCTTCAGGCGGAAGACATCGCCTTCCACGATCTGCAACTCGTAAAGCCGCGCGCCAAGCGCCGTGAGCACAGCCGCAACGCCCCCGCCCATCATCAGTGTGCGTCGTGAAAACGTCGCGTAGCGGCTTTTGTCCTTGCGGTCGAACAGCGGCATCACACGCTCCTGAGCGGGCCGATCAGCCGGTGCTGTAACGCATTCATTGCCAGCAGCGCCGGGACATAGAAGACCACGGTCACGGCGGCATCGAGCATCAAGGGCGCAAGCGGCGGCGCATGCGAATAGACCAGGAGAACGAGACCGTAGGCGATGAGAGATGCAATCAGCATCACGGCGGCAAAGCCCAGAATTGCGCCATAGCTCGCCAGTCCGGCAAAGGTCTCACGCTGGCGATCGAGAAATGCGTAGCAAACGAGAAAGGTTACGGCCCAGACGCCGGGAGGTCCGCCGGACAGGATATCCTCCGCGAGGCCGATGAAAAACACCGCGCCGGGCGGCATCAGATCGGGCCGCACCAGCGACCAGAAATAAACCGGCATCAGCGCGAAGAGCGGCGGTGGAATGAAGCCGCCTGTAAGCGAGATCGGAATGCTGGAGACGAGCACACCCAAAAAGCCGCTCAAGACCGGTATTGCGGCCGCCAGCAGGGAAATCAACGGATTGGCGAAGCGATCGTGCATATACCGTTACTCACACTGGCCAACAGGCCGCCTGTGTCATCGTGCGTGTGGAGACGCGCGCTCGGGGAACGCACTCGCCCGTCCATCCGGATGTGACAGGCTTCCATCGTCTATCGATCCAGCTCGTCTGGAGGGTTGCCTTGGGTGTCTGCCCGGGGCGTCGCAGGTGGCGGAGCGGAGGCCTGGGCGGGTCTCGGCCGCGGACCAACAGCAGGGGCCGTCTTGGGCAGAACGTTTCCAGCAGCCGACGAATCGGCAATTGGTGCAGGACCCGTCCGTCCGCCAGTGATTGAATTTGTCGCCTGCCCCGGCTGCACGGGCGACACGGACGCAGATGCCGATTTAGGCGGCGGCGGAGCCATCGGCGGCAGGCCCGCTGCCGCGACCGGCAGATCCTTTGGCGAGAGCGCGGGCATCTGTTCCGGCGGAAGTTTCAGATCGAGGATTCGCACATCGTCGCTGTTTGCCCCGTCGGCGAGCAATGCGGCACGGAACTCTTGGCCATCCCACCACACCATCCCGATCGGAAGACCGCCTGGCAGAAGTCCGCCGTCTCCGGATGTGAGAATGGGCTCTCCCTGCTTGAGCTGCACCCCCTGGCCCGAGACCTCCAAAGTCGGCGAAAGGGTGTTATCCCCCGCCAGCATCGCCTGGATGTGTCCGGGCTCGATGGTCACGGGAATCCGGCTGTTGAGGTCGGTCAACAGAATGACCCAGGAGGTGCGTTCGCCGGCGACCAATATCCGGCCGATCATTCCCTGCGCGTCCACAACCGCCTCGCCGGGCTTCACGCCTTGCCGCCTGCCCGCATCCAGAATGAGGGTATTGAGAAACGGCCGGCTCTCGCGGCCGATCACCCGTGCGGTGACGCTGGCAATGGCCGGATCCGGAACGGCATTGAGCAGCAACTGATAGCGCTTGACGCGCTCTTCGAGAACCAATGCTGCATTCTGCCATTGCCGCAGGCGTGCGTTTTCCGCCTTCAGCCGAGTGTTGTCGGCGTATACGGTGAA
>Ga0335085_10007198_pt1 | contig 17362 bp, 15 predicted proteins | sample Lox_Sample_45_FD_206712 | JGI IMG/M metagenome (GOLD analysis project Ga0335085, IMG submission 206712) | Soil microbial communities from Loxahatchee National Wildlife Refuge, Florida, United States - Lox_Sample_4.5 | ecosystem: Environmental > Terrestrial > Soil > Wetlands | place: USA...
TTCTCGTGCCAGGTCGGCGCCGCCCGGAAGGGAGCGCCGGGATGGTGAAGGAAGAGCGGTGGGAGGCCGGCGTAGGGCCGGAAGGTCAGGCGGCGCACGCCGCCCTGTTCCTCCTCCGCCACGTCGGCGCGGGCCGAGTCGTTCCGGTGGGCGAGGGAGTGGTAGTCGCGGAAGGCGAGCAGCGGCTCGACGCGGAGCCGCACCGGCCGGTCGCTCTCGTAGACCACCACCACCGTCTCCGCGCCGTGGACGAGGAACAGGCGCCGCTCGATGCAGGCTTCGCCCACCCGGAAGCGCCAGGTGGGGAACGGGTCGAGCCGAAACTCCTCGAGGAGCCGGTAGCCGGTGGGATGGAGAGTGCCCGGGTACTGGTTGGTGGCCAGCGGCACCTCGCCCGGGGCGCCGAGCAAGGTCTCCTCGAGCCGCGCGAGGGTCACCACCCGGTCCACCGGCGGCCGCAGCGAGGCCACCAAGAGGCCGTGGTAACGGCGGGTGTTGGCCCCGGACGCCGTCCCGAGGGCGAACCCGCCTCTCCCGTTGGTCTCCAGCCACTCGAGACGGGAGGAGCGGGCATAGTCGACGCACGCCTCGCGGCCGATGACCAGCGGGGCGACGGGGAAGGCCGCCGCCGCAGCGCGCGCGCCGGGTGGGCTCACAGGGGGCGGACCTCGCAGAACGCCTTGATCACGCCCTTCCCGCCGTTGAGCGCCTCGAAGAGCTGGGGCCAGTTGTCCAGCCCCTCTACCCGATGCGTGAGGAGCTGGGCCAGCCAGCCGGGATACGCCGCCTCGGCGTGGATCAGATCCCGCACTCCGGTCTCGAAGGCATCGCGCCCGGCGTTGACCGTCCCGACCATCACCTTGTTGCCGAGGACGAAGTCCAGGTTGAGCTTGTCCGCCGGGACGCCATCCACGCTGCGCGAGCCGCCGGTGATGCTGGAGAGGACGAGGACGCCGTTCTTCCCGGTGGCGGCCATGCCCTCGAAGACCATGGGCGAGAAGCCGGTGCACTCGAAGACCAGGTCGTAGCGCCCGCGGGCGGCGACCCGGGCGGCCACCGTCTCCTCCTGGGTGCTCAGGTAGGCGGCGCCGAGCTGCTCGAGCAGGCCGGCGTTGAGGTGCGGCTTCTTCTCCCGGCCGAAGGTGTCCACCTCCAGGCCGCGCAGGCGCAAGGCGAGCGTGGCCAGAAGCCCGATGGTTCCCGCGCCGATGACCGCCGCCCGCTGAGGCTTCCAGATCTTCAGGCGCCGCTGGATCTCGTAGGCCTGCCCGATGCCCTTCTCCACCACGGTGAGCGGCTCGAGGAGGACCCCCACCTCCCCCAGGCTGCGGGGGAGGAGGACCAGGTAGTCGGCGCTCTCCACGTAGGCCTCGGAGAGATAGCCGTGCAGCCGGCTGATGCCGCGCTCGAAGTAGGCATCGTCCGTGGTCATGTCCTGGAGCCCGATGGCGTCGTAGACGCTGGTCCCCGGCCGCCGGACCATGGCCACCACCAGGTCGCCCGGGGCGAGCTCGGTCACCGCCGGGCCGACCTCGAGGACGCGCCCCAGGCTCTCGTGGCCGAGGACGAGGAACTCGTAGCCGGGAGGTGCCTCGCCGTACTCGGCGGCGTTGATCTCCTTGTCCGTCCCGTCGACGCCGACGCGGAGGACCTCCACCAGGACGCCGCGCCCGTTGGGGACGTCCGACACCCCGGGCCGGGCGAGCTCGGCCAGGTGCACCGTGCCTGCGCGGCCTGGAAACACCGCCACCGCCTTCATCGTTCCATTCTTCGCCTTCACGTCGTGCTCCTGCCCATCGGGGCGGTGGCTGGCTCGGGAGAGGCCCGGGCCGGCATCTCGTGGCTCTGCTGCAAGAGCTTGGCGACCAGGGCGGTCCAGCCGGTCTGGTGGCTGGCCCCCACCCCGCTTCCGTCGTCGCCGTGGAAGTACTCGTAGAAGGGAATCAGGTCGCGAAAGTGCGGGTCGCTCTGGAGGAGCTCCTGGTTGCCGAACACCGGCCGACGTCCGGAGCCGTCGCGGAGGAAGATGCGCGACAGCCGGCGCGACACGTCGGCGGCCACCTCGGCCAGGGTGGCCTGCTTCCCGGAGCGGGCCGGGTACTCGATGGTGAAGCCGTCCCCCAGGTAGTGGTGGAAGCGCTGCAGGGACTCGATGAGGAGGTAGTTCACCGGGAACCAGATCGGCCCGCGCCAGTTGGAGTTCCCGCCGAAGAGCCCGCTCGAGGACTCGCCCGGCTCGTAGCGGACCTCGTGGCGCATCCCTCCCTCCTCGAAGGCGAAGGGCCGGTCCCGGTAGGCGGCGCTGATGGCCCGGATGCCGAAGGGAGAGAGAAACTCGTCCTCGTCCACCATTCGCTGCAGCACGCGGCGCAGGCGGTCCGGGCTGACCACGGCGAAGAGGCGGCGGCCGGCCTGGCCCGGGGTGCGCATGCAGGCCACGCCCTCGGTGAGGTCCTTCCGGTGGTCGATGAACCACTCCAGCCGCTTGGTGAAGGCCGGGAGCCGCCGGAGCGTCTCCGGGTCGAACGACTCCACGGCGAAGAGGGGGATCAGCCCCACCATCGAGCGGAGGCGCATCGGGATGCGCCTCCCTCCGGTGCAGTGGAGGACGTCGTAGAAGAATCCGTCCTGCTCGTCCCACAGCCCGAGCGTGTTCAGCGCCCGGGCGATGTGGACGAAGTGCTCCCAGAACTTGCTCGCCACGTCCTCGTAGGTCTCGTCCTCCCCGGCGAGCTCCACCGCCAGGCGGAGCATGTTCAGGCAGAACATGGCCATCCAGCTCGTTCCGTCGGACTGCTCGATGTGTCCGCCGGTGGGCAGCGGGGCGCTCCGGTCGAAGACACCGATGTTGTCCAGGCCGAGGAACCCGCCCTGGAAGACGTTGCGGCCCTCGGCGTCCTTGCGGTTCACCCACCAGGTGAAGTTGAGCATCAGCTTGTGGAAGACGCGCCGCAGGAAGGCGGTATCGCCCACGCCACGCCGCTTCTTCTCGATCTGGTAGACGCGCAGCGCCGCCCAGGCGAAGACCGGTGGATTGACGTCCCCGAAGGCCCACTCGTAGGCCGGGATCTGCCCGTTGGGATGCATGTACCACTCGCGCAGGAGGAGCAGCAGCTGCTCCTTGGCGAAGTCGGGATCGACCAGGGCCAGCGGGATGCAGTGGAAGGCCAGGTCCCAGGCGGCGAACCAGGGGTACTCCCACTTGTCCGGCATGGAGAGCACGTCGGCGTTGTAGAGGTGGGCCCAGTCCGCATTGCGCCCGCCCTTGCGCGAGGTGGGCGGCGGCGGCTGGGCGGGGTCCCCCTCCAGCCAGTCCCGGACGACGTAGTGGTAGTACTGCTTCGACCAGAGCAGCCCGCCCAGCGCCTGGCGCATCACGTTCCGGCCGTCCGCGGACAGCTCGGCGGGGATGACCTGGGCGTAGAACTCGTCCGCCTCGCGCTCGCGGGCGGCGAAGACGCGGTCGAAGTCGGCGCCCACGCCGCCCCGGGCCGCGGACCGGCTGAGCCGGAGGCGGAGCATCCGGGTCTCGCCCGGCGCCAGGGCAAAGCGCTCGTGGACTGCCGCCTTGGTCCCGGTCTCCTCCGGATTCACTGCCTCTCGCTGGCCGTGGACGATGAACCGGTGGAAGGCGTCCTTGACGTAGGGCGAGGGATTGGCGGCGCCCCACAGCCGCTCGCCGTTGGACTCGTTCTCAGTGAAGAGCAGCGCCGGCGTGTTCTCCACGTGAAGGTGGAAGACGCCCTCCTCCGGATGCTCGGCGCGGACGCCGAGCGGTTGCCCGCCCCGCCGCTGCGCCTGGAGCCTCGGCCGGGCCGCCCCCGGGCTCCAGGACCAGGTGTTGCGGAACCAGAGGGTGGGGAGGAGGTCCAGGGTGGCCGCCTCCGGACCGCGGTTGGTCACCCGGATGCGGACCAGGATGTCCTCCACGTCGGCCTTGGCGTAGTCCACGGCGACGTCGAAGTACCGGTTCTGGTCGAAGACGCCGGTGTCGAGGATCTCCACCTCGCCCCCGCCGCGACCGGCGGTGCGGTTGCGCTCCACCAGCTCGGCGTAGGGGTAGGCCGCCTGCGGGTACTTGTACAAGAAGCGCATGAAGGAATGGGTGGGGGTGCTGTCCAGGTAGAAGTAGAGCTCCTTCACGTCCTCGCCGTGATTGCCTTCCTGGCCGGTGAGGCCGAAGAGGCGCTCCTTGAGGATGGGGTCTCTCCCGTTCCACAGGGCCAGCGCGAAGCAGAGGCGCTGGTGCCGGTCCGAGATGCCGGCCAGCCCATCCTCGTTCCAGCGGTAGGCGCGGGAGCGGGCGTGGTCGTGGGGGAAGTCGTCCCAGGCCGTCCCGCCCGGGCTGTAGTCCTCGCGCACCGTGCCCCAGGCGCGCTCGCTGAGGTAGGGCCCCCAGCGCTTCCAGTGGCGGGTGCGCGCCCGGGACTCCTCCAGCCTCTGCTGCTCGGAGGCGGATGCGGCGGCTGGCTCGGGGCGCGCGACGGCGGAGAGGGACGGGACGCTCATGGCTGCACCAGTTCCACGACATGGCCGTCCGGATCGCGGACCCGCAGCGGCCGGGTGGCAGGAGAAGGGGAAGCGGCCAGGGCCGAGACGAGCGGGACCCGGGCGGAGAGCAGCGACCGCGCGACCGGAGCGAGGTCGGTGACGACGAGGACGGTGTTCCAGTGGATGAGGTCGCTGGCCCGCTCGTCGGCTGGGTAGGGCCGGCCGTCCCGCGGTGCGAGGTACTCCAGGAACTCGATTCCCGGTCCCTTCGGGGCGCGCACCTGGGTGATGCGCAGGTGCGCACCGAGGACGCCGTTGAGCCGCGCCTGTTCCGGGCCCCAGTTCTCGCTCCGGCCCGCCTCGCGCAGCCCGAGCATGTCCCGGTAGAAGCGCAGCGAGCGGTCGGTGTCCTCCACGGCGATGGCGGTGTGGTCGATGCCCAGGATGAGCGGCCGCGCGGACCCGCCGGCCTGCCAGCGGGGGTCGCCCTTTCCGGGCGGGAACCAGATCAGCTCCAGGACGTGCCGGTCCGGGTCCTTGAAGTAGAAGGCCCGGATGCCGCCTGCCCCGGGGTTCCAGTCCGGGAGGCGCTGCGGGCTGGAGGAGGCATGCTCGACGTGGGCCGCCCGGAGCCGCACGTAGGCGGTGTCCATGTCCGAGACGACGATGGCCACGTGCTGGAACCAGCGGTCGTTGCTCCTGGCGTCGGCGGGGGCGGCGCGGCCCCTCTGGGCGAGAAACTCGGTCAGCTCCAGGCATTCGCTTCCCACGGCGAGCACCCGGGAGCGAATGTGGGCGCCGAAGACCCCGGTGCGCTCCTCGAGCGCCTCCCCCACCTCCTCGCGCTCGCCCCCGGACGGGCGCGCGTCGAGCAGCCGCCCGTACCATTCCACCGACCGGTCCAGGTCCGACACGGTGAGCCCGATGCAATCCACGGCGCGGACCGGAGGGGACGGCTGGGCGGCGACGCCGGGGCCGGTCAGGCCGAGGGCGAGGTCGGCGCCGAACCACAGGCACAGGACGCGGATGAGGAGGGCGCGCATCGTCCTCCCTGGTACGGCGGAGGGGCGCGAGCGTTACGCCTCCCGGGGAAGCCCGGCCCGGTCGGCGATCCACGCCGCCTGCCAGGCGCGCTCGGCATCGAAGGCCTGCGGCGTTCCCCGGTAGAGGATGGCGGCGTTGGCGGCCATGTTCGCCGCCGCGCCCGCGTTGCCGAGCCCGGCCCGGGCGGCGGTGTCGGCGGCGTACCCGGCCAGGTTCCCGGCCCGGGTGAGCCCCTGGAGGGCCCGCGCCCGCTCGGCAATCTCGGCCAGGGTCTTGCACTCCCGGAGGGCCTCGGCGTCCCCGGGGCGGCGGTCGGTGTTCAGGGCCTCCACTGCCCAGTCCCGGGCCCGGAAGGCGCACGCCTCACCGTAGTCCCGGAATGCCGCCACATCCCAGGCGCTCACCGCGGTCAGCAGACGGGCCGCGCGGGCGCGCAGCTGGGTGGGCAGCTCCTCCCACGGTGCGGCGAGCTCCACCTCCCAGAGCTCGGTGTCCACCCACCAGGGGAGGTCGCCGAGGCGGCAGGCGTAGACGCCGTCCCCGGAGGAGGTGACCCACTGTCCCGGGCCGGCCGCGCCGGGGCGGGGCCAGCGGTGCCCGGAGAAGGGGGCCACCGCGCCGGCGGCGAGGAACTTCCACGCTCGGGGGCGTCGACTACCCGATGCGTCGCTTGCGCCACTCTCGGAAGGCATCGAGCAGCTCCTCCTTGACGCCCGAGGGAAGAGACTCCTCGGTCAGCCGCCGGCTGGCCTGGATGGTCTGCCGGACCTGCCGCAGGTACGCCATGCAGCCCGGGCAGGTCACCAGATGCTGCTCGAACCGGGTGCGCTCTTCGAGGGACAGGGCATCGTCCAGGTACTCGGTGATCAGCTCCACCACCTCTTTGCACGTGATGTCCATCGGCCGGAGGTTGCTCATCGCCGCGCCTCGCTTCCGGCCATGTATCCGGCCAACCCCTTGCGGACCTTGCTCCGGGCTCGGTGGAGCAGGACGCGCTGGTTTTCTTCGCTCAGCCCGAGCGACTCGCAGACCTCGGCCGAGCTCCAGCCCTCGATGTCACGCAGGGTCATCACCTCACGCTGCCGCGGAGGCAGCTGCTCGAGCTGTTCCCGGAGCCGGCCCATCGTTTCACGGGAAGTCAGCTGCTCGTCCGGCCAGGGGGTGGGGGACTTCCCCCACACCCAGTGTCCGGCCCAGCGCGGGTCCTCGGCGGGGCGGAAGCTGTCGGCCGAGACGGAAGGGCCCTCGTCGTCCTCCAACGCCGAGAAGGGCGTGGAGCGCACCTCCCGCGCCCCCCGCAGCTTGGCGGTGTTGGCCACGATGCGGAACATCCACGCGCGCAGCGGGCAGCGGCCCTCGAAGCCGTCGATTCCGTTGAGGATGCCGATCCAGGCTTCCTGCACCACCTCCTCGGCGACGGCCCGGCTGGGGGTATGGGCGGCGGCAAGTCGGATCATGGAACGCTGGTACCGCTCCACCAGGGTGGCGAAGGCGCTCTCCTCACCCGCGCGGAGCCGCTCCAGAAGGCTCCACTCTTCGGCGGACACCGGTGGAGGAGGGGGGGCCTCGGCGAACGGTGCATCCAGCGACACCGACTGGGGCATATGCCTCCAGTGTCGGGAGAGGGCAGGAACGTTACAGGGCGGAGAGCCCCTCGCCCGTCGACCGAGCTGGCCTGTAACGCCTGGGGGCCCGGCCGAACCGTCGCTCCGAACCCGAAGCACACGGAGAGACCACGATGAACCGGACGATCCTGCTCGGCGCTGCGGTGGCCGGAAGCCTGAGCGCGGCCACGCGCGTGCATGCCGACCCGATTCCGAAGGAGAGGCTGAAGAAGAGAAGCAGGGCTGAGCCGACCATGACAGCCTCTTCACGCTGGACCCTTCCCCTCTTCCTCACCCTCCTGGCCGGCGGGACGGCCCAGGCTCAGCTCGCCTCCCGGCCGGCCCTCACCCTCGAAGCTGCTCGCCAGATCGCCAGCGCGGCGGTGGTGGAGGCGCGCAGCGACGGCCGGGGAGGAGCCATCGCCGTGGTCGACGCCGGCGGGGCGCTGGTCTACTTCGAGCGGCTGGACGGCACCTTCCCGGCCGCCTCCCTGGTCTCCTTCGACAAGGCGCACACCGCCGCCACCTTCCAGCACGCCACCAAGGACTTCGAGGATGCGGTGGCCAAGGGACGGGTGGCCCTCACCGGCGTCAAGGAGATGACGCCGCTCGAGGGCGGAGTGCCCCTGGTGGTGGACGGAGCGGTGGTGGGAGCCATCGGGGTGAGCGGTGCGGCGAGCGCCGCCCGGGACGAGGTCATCGCCCGGGCCGGCGCGGCCGCCGCCGCGCAGCTCCGCCGGGAGCCCACCCGGCCGCCGGGGGTGGTGGTCGCCCCCACGGCGCAGGTCCGCGAGTCGTTCGCCCGCGGCGCGGTGCTGCTCGACAACCACGACTACCAGGTGCACACCAGCCGCCGCGACGCGCCGGGCAAGGCGGAGATCCACCAGCTCGACACCGACATCCTCTACGTCCTCGAGGGGACGGCCACGCTGGTGACCGGAGGAAAGGTCCCGGACGCTGCGCCGGCCGGCCCGAACGAGCTGCGCGGGAGCCGGATCGAGGGAGGGGAGAGCAAGACCATCGCCCAGGGTGACGTGGTGGTGGTCCCGCACGGGACCCCGCACTGGTTCCGCGAGGTGAAGGGCCCGGTGCTCTACCTCGCGGTCAAGGTCCAGAACGACGGGGTGGCGCCATGAGCCGGTGGCTCAGGGCGGTGGTCGCCGCGGCGGCCCTGCTCGCCGGGCTCCTGCCGCTCTTCGCCCGGGCCCAGGTGAACGGGGATCCGCCCTGGGGGCGCCCGGACGCCATCGTCGACCTGCGCACGCCCGCCGGGGTCGAGCTCCTCCAGGGGGCCTGGCGCTACCACGACGCGCGGCTGGTCCAGGTGACCGGACGCGCCCCGGGGAAGGACCTCCGCCCGAGCGGCGGCCCGGTCTCGACGTTCGACATCGATCCCCGCCCCGACGCGGACGCCTCGCGCTGGCCGGTGGTGGCGCCCCCGGCGCTCGAGGATCGCCGCGGGAACGGCAAGGTGTCCTTCGGCTGGTACCGCCTCGATTTCACCCTGCCGGCGGCGGTGGGCCCCGTCGCCACCTCGGGCGCGACGGTGGTGTTCGAGGTGGTGGTCGACGACTACGCCGAGGTGTGGGTGGACGGAGCGCTAAGGGCCACGCTCGGGCAGAGCGGCGGCGGGGTGGTGCGCGGCTTCAACGCGCCGAACCGCGTCGTCCTCTCCCAAGACGCCCGGCCCGGCCAGCGCTTCTCGGTGGGTGTCTTCGCCTTCAACGGGCCTCTCTCCGCCGCGCCGAACAACTTTCTCTGGATCCGCTCGGCGACCCTCGACGTCTACCGCCGGCCCTCGCCGAGCCGGCTCCCGGCGGCGGAGCTCCTGGTCCAGCGGCTGGATCCGGAGCTGGATGCCATCCTTCCTCCCGGCACGCCGCTCGAGCAGCTGGCTACCGGGTTCGGCTTCACCGAGGGCCCGGTGTGGCATCCGGACGGCTACCTGCTCTTCAGCGACCCGAACGAGAACACCCTCTACCGCTGGACGCCGGACGGCCAGGTGTCCGTGTACCGGACCAAGAGCGGGTACATGGGCGTGGACATCTCCGAGTACAAGCAGCCCGGCTCCAACGGGCTGACCCTCGATGCCCAGGGCCGCCTGACCATCAACCAGCACGGCGAGCGGCGGGTGATCCGGATCGAGCCCACCGGGCAGGTGACGGTGCTCGCCGACCGCTACCAGGGGAAGCGGCTGAACAGCCCCAACGACCTCGTCTACCGGTCGGATGGGACCCTGTACTTCACCGACCCGCCCTTCGGGCTGCCGCGGGTGTTCGACGATCCGCGCAAGGAACTGCCCTTCTCCGGGGTGTTCAAGGTGAAGGACGGCGTGCTGACCCTGCTCGCCACCGACCTCACCGGCCCGAACGGCATCGCCTTCTCCCCGGACGAGAGGTTCCTCTACGTCACCAACTGGGACGAGAAGAAGAAGGTGGTGATGCGCTACCCGGTCCTGGCCGACGGCACGCTCGGTCCGGGGACGGTATTCTTCGACATGACCTCCGCTCCGGGCGAGGAGGCCCTGGACGGGATGAAGGTCGACCGGGCGGGCCACCTCTTCGTCTCCGGTCCGGGCGGGGTGTGGGTCCTCTCCCCGGCGGGGAAGCTCCTCGGCATCTTCCGGGGTCCGGAGCTGGCGGCGAACATGGCCTGGGGCGGCCCGGACGGGCAGACGCTCTACCTCACCGCCCGCACCGGGCTCTACCGGCTGCGTCTCGGGGTTCCGGGGATCCGCCCGGCGCCGGTCGCCGTGCGATGAGTGGGAGCGCCCGTGCCGCGGTGGGCATCGGCCTGCGGCGGCCGCCCGCGCTGCGACTCGCCCAGCTCACCCACGCGGTGGAGACGCTGTGGCGGCCGGCGGCGGAGGGGCGTCCCATCGCCGGCGCACCGGCCTCGGAGGCGCGCTCCCTGGTGGTGGTTCGCGAACGTGGTCTTCCGTAACGCTCTCGGCTCTCGCTGACTCCCCCGAGTAACTCCGGAAGCGTCCGGACCGTCTCCGCTCCGCCGAAGGCCCCATCCACGAGGAACACCATGGCTCTCTCCGCTGACGCACTGCTCACCAGGGCCCGGTCGGTCGCCGACCGGATCTCCTGGGCCGGCCCGCTGCTCGTCCGCCTCTCTCTGTGGGGCGTGTTCAGCGTCACCGGCTGGGGGAAGCTCCACGATCTGGAGAAGGTGACCGGCTTCTTCACCGAGCTGGGCATTCCGATGCCCGGCGTCAACGCCCTTGTGGTGTCGCTCATCGAGCTCGTCGGAGGCTGGCTGCTGCTGGTCGGGTTGTTCACCCGGGCGGCGGCCCTCCCCCTGGCCGTCTCGATGGTGGTCGCCATCCTCACCGCCAAGCGGCCGGAGATCGACGGCATCGCCAGCTTGCTCGGCTTCAACGAGTTCGCCTATCTGGCCTGCTTCGTGTGGCTGGCCGTGGCCGGCGCCGGGCCGATCTCGCTGGACCGGCTGCTCTTCGGCCGCAAGTCGGACCGGCTGCCCAAGCCGTTGCTCCGGCCGTCGGCACAGGCGACCGAGCAAGGCGCCTGAATCCTCTCCGGAGGGCCGTGCTCAGGGCTTCCGGTCGGTTCCGAGGGGCCCTGGGGAAAGGCAGGCGCACGGAGCGAGCCAGCCCGGGTCGTGAGGGGTCGAACCGCTCGATGAGCTCGTACCGCTGCAGCTGATCGAGCATCCGCTGCATCGTCTGATGCCGAACGCCGAGCGTGCGTGCCAGCTCGCGCCCGGAGTCGGCTGGAGAGCCGGCCAACGACAGCAGCACGCGGTACTGCGCTGCGGTCAACCCCCGCGCCCGGAGGGTCGGTCCGAGGTGGCTCCTGACGAGCGCGTGCAGCTCCTCGAGGCGCTCGGTCACCATCTCGCCTCCGGCACCCCGGGGTCCGGCCACTCGCGGAGCGAAGGCAGGAAAACTGTCTCCGCTCGATTCAGCACTTCCTTCGTTCTTTCCTGCGGTTGGAGCGACCGCGGGGGCGGCAGATTCGCTGCCACCTCCCGGATCGATAAAGCGCTGTCACCACGCACCGTTACGAGCGAGCTCAGGTGGCAGCACATCTGCAACCCCCATCTTCCAAGAACTCACGCAATCTCAACGGGTTGAGCGCCGGGCCGAGTGTAGAAGTCCTGCCTTTGCTCCCAACCCACCTCGGGTCTGCCCCCCGAGGAAGACGACGCAAGTCCGATGCCCGTGCGACATCGTCCGGGTGACGCAGAGAGGCGCAGAGGCGCTCGGCGCGAGCACGGCACGTCCGCCGTTCGTCCGCGTGTCCGGGCCTGGCCGACCTCGCTCCTCCTCCGAGTCTCGCCCGGCGACCGGACGCAGCCCCTCGGCCGCGGTCACTCCTCGCCCGACCCGTCCTCCGCGAAGGGGCGGATCTCGAGCGGACGCGGCTCACCGCCGATGTCGATCGGCTCGGGCGCCGGCCCCGGCGGCGGCTCGGGCCGGCGGTAGGCCTCGCTCCGCTCCGGCCGGACACCGGGCAGCACGGGCACGCGCCCCCGCACCCGGAACGGATACCCGAGCTCCTCCCCCCGCGCCTGCATCAGAAGTCCGAGCACCCAGGGGACGAAGAAGAGCGACAGCGCCGCGAGCATCCCCGCCGGGGGCACGTCGTGTCCGGCCGCCGTGCGCAGCGCTCCGAGCATCCAGGCGAAGAGCCAGGTGCCGGTGGTGCAGAGCACGGCCAGCGCCCCGTCGCGGCCGAGGACGAAGAGCTCCCGCGCAGCACGAACGGGCGAGAGCGCCGCGCGCGGAGACGACCTTCCGAGCACGGCGGCGAGCAAGGGGGTCACCACCAGCGCCCCAACACAGACCAAGGCCGCACCGCGAAGGCCCGAGCGAGGGACGAGAAGCGCCGGTGAGGTCAGCGCCGCCGCGCCCAGCGCGGGCAGAAGGAGGCCGGCCAGAGGCTCCGCCTGCACCCCGTCCTCGGCGGAGGCCCGGAAGAGGACCACTCCCAGGAGCCACGCCCCGATGCTCCAGCCGAGCAGCAGCAGGCTGCGGACCGGCTCCCATGCCGTGTCGACGAGGCCCGCTGCGACGGCCAGCGCGGCCAGGAGGAGGAGCCGGGGCAGGGTGAGCGGAAGCCGGGTGGGCTCGCGGAGCAGCCGGGTGAAGGAGGCCTCCGACCCCGGCCGGGTGAGGGCGTCGACGCGCCCGCCGCACGGCCCGCACCGCACGAAGGAGGTCAGGGGCCCGACCTCCACCTCGACCGCACAGCCGGCGCAGAGTGAACGCCCGCACTCCTGACACGCCCACCCCGCCGGTCGGCCCGGATGGACGGTGCACCGCGGACTGCTCGATTTCACGGAGGCGACGAGGGGGATTCTAGCTCCCGACGTCAGCCGGCCGTGCTGCGATGCCGCACCTCGCCATCCCGCATCACCGAACGTTGTGGAGCGTTCCCGCAACTTCCGCCTACATAGGGAGGCGGGGTCGGGGAGGGAGGATGACCGAAGCGGTGCTGGAGATCTGGCCCGGGCGCCCGCAGCCGCTGGGGGCGACGTGGGACGGACAGGGCGTGAACTTCGCCGTGTTCTCCGAGTGGGCCGAGCGGGTGGAGGTGTGCCTCTTCGACCCCAAGGATCCCTCCCGGCAGACGCACCGCTTCGCCCTGCCGGTCACCACCCACGGCGTCCGCCACGGCTACGTGCCCGCCCTCCCGGTGGGGACGCTCTACGGGCTCCGGGTGAGCGGACCCTGGGCTCCCGAGCGCGGGCTGCGCTTCAATCCGGCCAAGCTGCTCCTCGACCCCTACGCGCGGAGCATCACCGGTCGCCCGGAGCTCCCCCAGTCCGGACAGGCGGCAAACGAGACGCCGGATGACCTGGTCCTCGACCCGACGGACACCGCCGCGGTGATGCCGCGCTGCATGGTGGTCGACCACGGCTTCGACTGGGAGGGAGACCGCCCGCCGCGCATCCCCTGGACCCGGAGCATCCTCTACGAGGTCCACGTGCGCGGCTTCACCAAGCGGCACCCGGACATCCCGGCCGAGCTGCGCGGGACCTACGGCGGATTCGTCCATCCCGTCGCCATCGCCCATCTGCAGTCCCTGGGAGTCACCGCGGTGGAGCTGCTCCCCGTCCAGCAGGCGGTGGACGAGGGATTCCTGCGCCCGCGCGGCCTGGTCAACTACTGGGGCTACAACACCATCGGCTTCTTCGCCCCGGACGTGGCCCACGCCTGCAGCGGCGCTCTCAACGTGGTCAACGAGTTCAAGGGGATGGTCAAGGCGCTCCACAAGGCCGGCATCGAGGTCCTCCTCGACGTGGTCTACAACCACACCGGCGAGGGGAATCACCACGGTCCGACGCTCTCCTTCCGCGGCCTGGACAACCCCACCTACTACCGGCTCACTCCCGAGGACCCGCGCTACTACGTCGACGTGGCAGGCACCGGGAACACCCTGAACTTCGACCATCCGCAGACGCTGAAGTTCGCCATGGACTCGCTGCGCTACTGGGTCCAGGAGATGCACGTCGACGGGTTCCGCTTCGACCTGGCGGTGGCCCTCGGGCGCCAGGAGGGGACCTTCTCGCGCCGGGCGGCCTTCTTCCAGGCGGTACACCAGGACCCGGTGCTGAGCCAGGTGAAGCTCATCGCCGAGCCCTGGGACCTCGGCCCCGGCGGCTACCAGCAGGGCAACTTCCCGGTGCTGTTCAGCGAATGGAACGGGAAGTACCGGGACGCCTTCCGGCGCTACTGGAAGGGGGACGACAACCTCGCCGCGGAGATCGGTTACCGGCTCACCGGCTCCTCCGACCTCTTTCAGCTCTCCGGCCGTCGGCCCACCGCCTCGATCAACTTCATCACCTCCCACGACGGGTTCACCGTGCGGGACCTGGTCTCCTACGCCAAGAAGCACAACCAGGCCAACGGCGAGGAGAACCGTGACGGGGCCGACGAGAACGACTCCCTGAACTGCGGCGTGGAGGGCGAGACCGATGACCCGGAGGTGAACGCCCTCCGGGACCGGATGGTCCGCAACTTCCTGGCCACCCTCTTCCTCAGCCAGGGCGTGCCCATGCTCCTGGCCGGGGACGAGATGGGGCGCACCCAGCGCGGCAACAACAACGCCTACTGCCAGGACAACGAGATCTCCTGGCTCGACTGGGAGCTCGACGAGCGGCGCCGGGGTCTCCTCGACTTCACCCGCAGCCTGATCCGCGGCCGGCTGATCGAGCCGGTGCTCACCCGGCGAGACTTCTTCCAGGGCCACCACATCTTCGACTCCCAGCTCAAGGACGTGGCCTGGTTCCGCACCGACGGCGCCGAGATGCAGCAGGTGGACTGGCAGAAGCCGGTGCTCCGCTCCTTCGGCTTCCTGCTCGGAGGCGATGCCATCGGCGAGGTGAACGAGCGCGGCCGCCGGGTGACGGGCGACACACTGCTCATCCTGCTCAACGCGGACAGCAAGCCGGCTCCCTTCGTGCTGCCTGCGGTGGAGTGGGGCAGTGACTGGGAGTTCGTCCTCGACACCAGCGCTGGGCGCGGCGCCGGCCCCCAGGGGTACCATGCCGGAGGCACGGTGACCGTTCCCGACCGCGCCCTCCTCGTGCTCCGCCGGACGGCCGCCGCTCCCAGCCCCAGCCCGCGGCCGTGAGCCCGGGCGTCCTCCCCTGGGTGGGGTTCAACGCGGTGGTGCTGGTGGTGCTGGCCCTGGACCTGGGCCTGGCCGGGCGCAGGGACCGCCCCCTGACCCGGGCCGAGGCCGCGCGCTGGGTGCTGCTCTGGGTGGCACTCAGCCTCCTGCTCTGCGCCGCCCTGTGGGTCACCCGCGGCGCGGAGGCGGGGCTCCAGTTCCTGGGCGGCTACCTGGTCGAGTACGCGCTCAGCGTCGACAATCTCTTCGTCTTCATGGTGCTCTTCGACGCCTTTCGCGTCCGGCCCGAGCACCGCCACCGGCTGCTCTTCTGGGGGGTTCTCGGCGCCATCGTCCTCCGGGCCTCCCTCCTCCTCGCCGGGGTGGCCCTGGTGCGGCGCTTCGAGTGGCTGCTCGTCGTCTTCGGCCTCCTGCTCCTGTGGACGGCGGTGCGGCTGGTGCGTGGGGAGGCGGACCAGGTGCCGCGCGAGAACGTGGTCGTCCGGTGGGCCCGCCGCGTCCTCCCGGTGGCCGTCTCGCCGCCGGATCGGTTCACCCTCCTCGTCCGGGAGGACGGCCGGCTGCGCGTCACCCCGCTCTTCCTGGTGCTGGTGATGGTGGAGACGACGGATCTGCTCTTCGCCTTCGACTCCATTCCGGCCGTCCTGGGGATGAGCCGGGACCCGTTCATCCTCTACACCAGCAACGTCTGCGCCATCCTCGGGCTGCGCTCGCTGTTCTTCGTCCTCGAGGCGCTCATCGGGCACCTGGCCTACATCCGGCAGGCGCTGGCCACGGTGCTCGCCTTCGTCGGCGCGAAGATGGTCGTCGAGCCGTGGGTGGCCATCCCCATCTGGCTGTCGCTGGCGGTCGTCGCCACCGTCTTCGCCGTGGCGGTGCTCGTCTCGCTGGTGCGGCCGCCGCCGGGGCCGTCGTAGCCGCTCCGCTCCTCCCGGAGGTTGCGGCCACCCGCCGGTCCCTGTGATTGTTCGGGCCCCAGTGTCCACCACCACCACCGAGGGCGTCCGGGTGACGGTGAAGCCCAGCTTCTGGTCCGAGCGGAGCTCGCCGGAGAGCGGCCAGTTTGCCTTTCGCTACGAGGTGGAGCTGGAGAACCTCGGACCGGAGCCGGTCCACCTCCGCACCCGGCACTGGGTGATCAGCGACGCCAACGGGCACGTGGAGGAGGTGCGCGGCGAGGGGGTGGTCGGCAAGCAACCCCACCTCAATCCCGGCGAGCGCTTCGAGTACACGAGCTGGGTGATGCTCCGCACCCCCTTCGGTACCATGCGCGGGAGCTTCCAGATGGAGCGTCCGGACGGGAAGCGGTTCGACGCGCGGATCGGCGAGTTCCCCCTCACCCAGCCCCACGCCCTCCACTGATGAGCCCGAGCCAGGGTCTCCTCCTCGTCAACCTCGGCACACCGAATGCGCCCGAGAGCGGCGCGGTCCGGCGCTACCTGCGCGAGTTCCTCTCCGATCCGCGCGTCCTGGACATCCCCGCTCCGGCGCGGTGGGCGCTTCTGGAATTGGTCATCCTTCCCACCCGTCCGGCGCGCTCGGCGGAGGCGTACCGGAAGGTGTGGATGCCGGAGGGGTCACCGCTGCTGGTGCACGGCCGCGCCCTGGCGGCTCGGCTCGCCGAGGCGCTCGGGCCGAGCTGGGCGGTGGAGCTGGGGATGCGCTACGGCGAACCCTCGCTTCCCGGCGCGCTCGGCCGGCTGGCCGCGGCCGGGGTGGACCGCATCACCGTTCTCCCGCTCTACCCGCAGTACGCCTCCAGCTCGACCGGCTCGAGCCTGGAGGTCATCTACCGGTTGTCGGGCCGCCTCTGGAACAGCCCGGCGCTGCGGGTGGTGGCTCCCTTCTTCGGCCACCCGGCCTTCATCGACGCCTGGGAGCAGGTGGCGCGGCCGGCCCTGGCCGCGGCCCGGGCCGACCACGTCGTCTTCAGCTTCCACGGCCTCCCCGAGCGCCAGGTGCAGAAGAGCGACCCCTCGGGGAGCCACTGCCTGCACTCGCCCACCTGCTGCGACGTCCCGGTGGCGGAGAACCGGTTCTGTTACCGCCACCAGTGCTTCACCACCGCGCGCTCGCTGGCCGCCCGGCTCGGCCTACCCGCCGAGCGCACCACGGTCAGTTTCCAGTCCCGCCTCGGGCGGACCCCCTGGCTCAAGCCGTACACCGACCTCCTGCTCCCGGAGCTGGTGAAGAAGGGCGTGCGCCGGCTGGCGGTGCTCTGTCCGGCCTTCGTCGCCGACTGCCTGGAGACGCTGGAGGAGATCGGCATCCGCGCCGAGGCCGACTTCCGCCGCGCCGGCGGGGAGGCGCTCACCCTCGTCCCGAGCCTGAACGCTCACCCGGCCTGGGTGCGCGCCGTGACCCGCCTCGTCGCCGAGGCGTCCCCCGCGGCATCGGGGTGACGGGTCAGCTCCGGGGCGCGGCGGCGCGGCGAAGTCGGTCGAGCACGGCCAGCCCGAGCCCCTCGGCCTCCGGGACGACGACCACCGCCACGTCCACCCCGGCGGCATCGACCGAGCGGAGCAGCTCGTAGAGAGCTCGGGCCAGCTCGGGCACGTCCTCCGGTGCCCCGAGATGCACCACCCCCTCGGGGACGGCCATCCCGCTCGGACCACA
>Ga0335085_10007199_pt1 | contig 17362 bp, 18 predicted proteins | sample Lox_Sample_45_FD_206712 | JGI IMG/M metagenome (GOLD analysis project Ga0335085, IMG submission 206712) | Soil microbial communities from Loxahatchee National Wildlife Refuge, Florida, United States - Lox_Sample_4.5 | ecosystem: Environmental > Terrestrial > Soil > Wetlands | place: USA...
ACGGCTGCACCATCTGGAGCATGACGGCAAGGTCGAGTACATCCATCTCGCCGGCGAGGACACGGCGCGTCGGCGGCTGCACGTGGCCACCGACCGCGGCACCGACTGCGCCATTCTGCTGCCGCGAAGCGACCGGCTCGCCAATGGCGCCGTCCTTCTCCTGGAGAACGACCGCGCCATTGTCGTGCGGTTGAAGGAAGAGGCTTGGCTCGGCCTCGTCCCGCGCGACGCGGCCGCGGCGCTCGAGCTGGGCTATTTCGCGGGCAACATGCATTGGCCCGTGCGCTTCGATGGCACGACCCTCAGGGTCGCGCTGCACGGGCCCGTCGAGAGCTATCTCGAGCGCCTGGACCATCTGCTCAGGGACGGCCGCATTCGCCGCGCCGGCCATGAGTGACGACGCCGCCCTCCTGACCGCGCTGCAATATGGCGACAGCTTCTTCCCGAGCGGCGGCAGCGCCTTCTCCTGGGGCCTGGAGGCGCTGTGCAACGATCGCCAGGTCGTGTCGCCCGACACGGTGCGGCGGTTTCTCGAGGGCCAGCTGCGCCACCGCTGGGCTACCTGCGACCGCGCGTTCCTGGTCGCCGCGCATCGCGCCGCCGCAGACCTGGAGGCGGTCGCGGCCCTCGATCATCTGCTCGAGGCGATGACGCTGCCGCGCGAGCTGCGCACGGGCGCCGCGCGCGCCGGGGCGGCGCTGCTCGGCATCCACGAGCGCCTGGGAACGCCCGGCGCTGCGGCCTATCGCGCTCGCGTGCGCGCGGGGGAAGCGCCCGGCCACCTGCCGGTCGTGCAGGGCCTGCTGCTCGCGGGCGTGGGTCTCGATGAAAAGGTCGCGTCGACCGTGTCGGCGCACGCCTTGTCGGTCGGCATCGTAAGCGCGGCCCTGCGGCTCAGCGTGATCACCCATGTCGATGCGCAGCGCATCCTCGCCGGCGTGCGCGGCGGGCTGGCGGAGCTGCTGGCCGAACCGACGGCCGATGTCGCGGTGGCCGGCGTCTATACGCCGGCGATCGATGCAGCAGCGATGCGCCACGAGACGCAGTCGGCGCGCCTGTTCGCGAATTGAGGAGCCGGCGGTGGCATTGACTGAAGAACTCGTCCCGCAGCCCAGACGGTCGCATCCGGGCGCCGCCCGCGTCGGCGTCGGCGGGCCTGTCGGCTCGGGCAAGACGGCGCTTCTGGAGCAGCTGATCCCGCGCTTCATCAAGCGCAGGACCAACATCGCCGTTGTTACCAACGACCTCGTGACCAAAGAGGATGCGGAGCGCATCAAGCGCAGCGGCCTGATAGCGCCGGAGCGGGTGATGGCGGTGGAGACCGGCGCCTGTCCGCACACCGCCATCCGCGAGGACCCGACGCTGAATATCCAGGCGGCCGACCTGCTGGAGGACCGCTTCAAGCCGCTCGACCTGATCCTGATCGAAAGCGGCGGCGACAATCTGGCCTCGACCTTCTCCCTCGATCTCGTGGACTACTGGCTGTTCGTCATCGACGTCGCCGGGGGCGACGACATTCCGCGCAAGCGCGGCCCGGGCGTGCTGCTGTGCGATCTCCTGATCATCAACAAGACCGACCTGGCGCCCTACGTGCGCGTCGATCTCCAGCGCATGCTGACCGAGGCCACGGCGGCCCGCGGCGGCAAGCCGATCCTGCTGACCAACTGCGCCACCGGCGAGGGCGTCGACGCGGTCGTCGACCGGCTGGCGCGCGACGTGCTGTTCGACCAATAGCCATGCTCGATGGCGCGACAACGCTGACCGAGACCGCAGACGCCGACGCCCGCGGCCGCGTCGAGATCGCCTTCGCGCGCGACCCGTCCGGGCGCACCTATCTCCGCCGTCAGTTCGCGAGCTATCCCTATCACCTCTGCCGTCCCCTCAGCTTCGCCGGCGATCCCGCGGGCATGGCGACCATCTATCTGCAGTCCTGCGCCGGCGGGATCTTCCGGGACGATCGCCTGTTCGAGCAAATCGTGGCGGAGGAGGGAGCCGCGGCGCACGTCACGACCCAGGCCTCGACGATCGTGCACAGCATGGATCGAGGCAACGCGCGTCAGGCGGTTCTGATCGAGGCGGCTGCCGCCAGCTATGTCGAATTGCTGCCCGACCCCTTCATCCTGTTCCCGCAGGCGCGCTTCGCCGGCTGTCTGCTCGTTCGCGCGCACGAGACGGCAACGGTGGTCGTCGCCGACTCTTACATCTGCCACGATCCCGCCGGCCGGGGCGCCATGTTCGACCGCCTCGAGGGCAGCCTGCGCGTGGAAGACGCCCAGGGACGCCTGCTCGCGCTCGATCGCTTTCACGCGAGCGGCGCGGTCGTCGCCGACCAGTGTCCCGGCATCACCGGCGCCTTCGCCTGCCAGGGCAGTCTGTACGTGATTCACCGCCTGGGAGCATCGACTGAGCTGGTGGACGCATTGCGCACGGCCGTTGCCCATATTGCCGGGGTTTATGCCGGCGCCTCCGATCTGCCGAACGGTTGCGGTGCGTGGCTGCGCGTCATGGCGGCCGACGCCATCGCCCTGCGCGCGGCCATGACAGCGACCTGGCAGTCCGTGCGCACGATCTTGCTCGGTCAGACGCCGGCGCCGCGCCGGAAATAGGATAGGAAGAGCCGGACGACGGATCGCATGGACCTTCTCGAGATCGAACGGCTCGTCGTGGCTCACGGCCTCCATCTGCGCGGCGGCTTCCACCCGACGGACGAGGATGGTGTGCCCGCGCTGCCGGACGGCCAGGTGCCGGCCACGCTGCTGCTCATCGGCAATGTCGGTGGGAGCCTCTGGCCGGCATTCTCGCAGTCGGTGGAGGCCGGCGACGGCGCGCCCGACCCACTCAACCGCTGGACGGAGCGTGTGATCGGCGGCATCGCCCGCGCGGTCGGCGCCACGCCGCTCTACCCCTTCGGGGGGCCGCCCTATCTGCCGTTCCAGCGCTGGGCAATGCGGGCGGACCCCGTGGCCCCCTCGCCGCTGGGCATCCTGATCCACCCGGACTACGGCCTCTGGCACGCCTATCGCGGCGCGCTGGCGTTCGCGGAGCAACTGGCCCTGCCGCCGCGTGCCGAGCGGCCGCGGCCTTGCGACAGCTGCGCCGGACGCCCCTGCCTTTCAGCCTGTCCCGTTGGCGCGTTCACGGCGCAGGGCTACGATGTGCCGGCCTGCCTGGTCCAAATCGCCAGCCCGCCGGGGAAAGCCTGCATGGCGGCCGGCTGCCTCGCCCGTCGCGCCTGCCCGGTCGGGTCGGCCTATGGCTACGGCGAGGCGCAGGCGGGGTTTCACATGGCGGCCTTCCGGGCCGCCCATCGGGATGGTTAACGCGCCAGTCACGATCTGTTTACCTTTCCTCAGGTATCATGAAGATAGACGGTGACACGGCCCCTTCGGGGCAAACAGGTTCGGATGAGTCATCTGGGAGACCCGCGATGAGCGGGACGATCTTGTTCGTGACTCACAGCGAGTGGCGTGAGGCGCGCGTCGCGCCCATGCTGCAGGCGCGCGGCTATGCGATCGAGCGATGCTGCCCGGCGCGCGGCGACCGGCTGCCGGAAGCGGTCCGTGCCTATGCCGGCGCGATCGTCTTCGGCGGTGCTCAGAGTGCGAATGACGGCCCGACCAAGCCCTATATCCAGCACGAGATCGATTGGATCGGCGACTACGTCGCCGGCGGCGGGCGCTATCTCGGCATCTGCCTGGGCGGCCAGCTGCTGGCGCGCGCATTCGGCGCGCGCGTGGCGCACCATCCGGCCGGCGTCAACGAGATTGGCTACTACCCGCTGCGTGCGACGGCTGCGGGGCGCACGCTCTTCCCCGATCAGCTGCACGTCTATCACTGGCACCAGGAGGGCTTCGATCTGCCCGAGCGCGCCGAGCTGCTGGCGAGCGGCGATGCCTTTCCGAACCAGGCCTTCTGCCTGGGTCGCCGCGCGTTCGGCCTGCAGTTCCATCCTGAGGTGCGGCCGGCGGACGCGCGTTCCTGGTTCGAATCTTCTTCCGATCACCTGGCGCGGCCAGGCGCCCAGTCGCGCGAGCAGCAGGAGGCCGGCTTCGCCCGCCACGACCCGCCGCTCGAGGCGTGGCTCGACGGCTTTCTCGCTCACTGGCTCGAACAGGATGTCATTCGACCGCAGACGGCAAAGGCGTGCGCCGTCGAGCGCGAGGTTGCGACGCCGGCCGGCCTGTGAGGCGGCGCGTCGCGACGGTTGAACCGCGCGAGTCGAATAAAGTAGTGTACGCCGTTTAACTGCAAAGGGGGATCGCTGTGCGCATTCTTCGTTCTTTCATTCCGTTACTGAGTTTCTGTTTGCTGTTGCTGCCGGCATTGAGCAATGCCGCCGGCGCCGATGATGCCGTCAAGGTGAAATTCGTCGGCTACATCGTGCAGGGCGCCAAGCCGCTCAACGATGACATCAAATGGTCGATCGTTCCGTCCTCGAAGGACGGCACGGCCGCCCAGCAGATGACGAAGGCCTCGCCGGAAGTGCAGCTGGTGCCGGGCAAGTACCGCGTCACCGCCACCCTCGGCTTCGCCAGCGTCACCCGCGACATCACCGTCAGCGGCGCCGGCAAGCAGGACATCGTGTTCGATGCCGGCTGGGCGCGCTTCCAGATGATCACCGGCCAGAAGGCCAAGCCGCTGGCCGACAACGTGCACTGGACGATCTACCGCTATACCAAGGGCCGCGTTGACGAGAGCCAGAAGATCACCGAGATCGACGCCCCGAGCCCGCAGCTGACGCTGCCGCCGGGCTGGTACACCGTGCGCGGCAAGTACCAGGGCATCGTCGTCGAGGCGGTCGAGGAGGTGAAGGCCGGCACGCTCTACAAGTACACGCTCGTCGCCTATGCCGGCAAAGCGACGTTCACCGTCGTCGACGCCAAGGGCAAGGCGGTGAAGAAGGATGCGCAGTGGAGCATCGAGCGCGCCGCCAAGGGCAGCGACGGCAAGCGGGTGCAGGTCGCCACCGACAGCACGGCCTCGCCTTCGATGCTGCTGGGCGAAGGCAAGTACGTCGTCGTCGTGAAGGTCGGCGACCAGATCGGCGAGGCCCCGTTCGAAGTCCAGGCCACGCGCGAGCAGAAGGTCACCGTAAAGCTGAAGCCGGAAGGCTGAGATAGTACAGGATTCCCACACGCGGCGGCCCTCGGGCCGCCGCGTTTCCTTTGGCGGTCGCGAATACTGCGCACCTCTGTGACGGCGCTCACGCCCGGCGGCGCGGCTCCCGTGACGGCGCTCACTGATCTCCGCTCCTTTTCCGCTTAGCGTTTCCCTCGTGCAATCCCTGCACGGGTCAGGGCGTGCCGGGCCTTCGCGCCCGGTTCTCTGGCATCGGGTAAAGCAAGACCGGAGGAAGATATGGTTACGCGTAGTGGGGCCGGCTTGCGCCGGGCAGTCCTTGTGGCTGCTGCGGTGGCAGGCTTCGGCATGATGGCGATGGCAGGCGGCGCAACCGCGGCCGACAAGGGCCATGGGCCGGCCGACGATTCGGCGGCAGCCCGGAACTGTTCGATCGTTCCGGATTGGCAGTACGACCGCAAATGCGGCGACACCGGTAGCGCGCACGAGCCGCATGCGGCCGCCGCGGTGCATGTGCGCGACCCGCAGGTGCCGTCAGACAACGAGCCTTCGGGCGAGACCGCCGCTCCGGCCCGCCACTGAAGCAAGGGGCGACGGGCGGCCGCGCTCCCGGCTGCCCGTCGCCCAAAGCCGCTGTTCACGGCCGCCAGAACCATTTGGCCGCCTCGACCTCGGCGTCGGCGCGGGAGATCCCGATATCGCAGAGCTGCCAATCGCCGAGCTGCGCCAGGGCCCGCCTGTCCACCGCCCGCTGACGGCACCGCAGCGCCCAGGCGAGGATGCCGTGCGCGTAGGGCATCAGAGGGCCGTAGGCGCGCACGGCGGGCTCGGGGCGCGACATCCGCGCGGCGCAGGGGTCTTGGGCTCGCATCTCGTGTCCTCCGGGGTTGAAGACGGCAGGCCCTGATCTTCGCATCGGTCCTCGCGCGCGTGGCGGACGATCGCTTCGCTTTGGATCGAAGCATCCACCCTTGCCGCCACGGCGGGCCCGGCCCTATCTTCCGGGCATGATCGCAGGCCCTGCCACCATGGCCGAGGTCGCCGCCCTGGTCGGCGATCCCGCGCGCGCCAACATCCTGGATACGCTGCTCGACGGCCGCGCCTTCACCGCCACCGAGCTGGCGTTCGCCGCCAAAGTGGGCGCGCCGACGGCCAGCGCCCATCTCGCCAAGCTCGTGGAGGCGCGGCTGCTCTCGGTCGTGAAGCAGGGCCGGCACCGCTACTACCGGCTCGCCTCGCCGCTGGTCGCGCGCATGCTCGAGAGCATCATGGCCGTGGCCGCGATCGAGATGCCGCCCCGCTACCGCCCGCGCACGCCGCGCGACGACGCGCTGCTGCAGGCCCGCACCTGCTACGACCATCTCGCGGGCAAGCTCGGCGTCGCCATCGCCGACGCCCTGGTCGCGCGCTCGCAGGTGATCTTCAATGACGATGCCGGCGAAGTGACGGCCGATGGCGTCAAGTTCTTCCGCGGCCTCGGCATGGACCTCTCGCTGGAGAAGCGCTCGAGCCCGCGCCGCTTCTGCCGCCCCTGCCTCGATTTCAGCGAGCGTCGCTTCCACCTCGCCGGCGCGCTCGGCGCCATGCTCTGCCGTCAGTGCTTCGAGCTTGGTTGGATCGAGCGGCGGCGAGACAGCCGCGCGGTCGCCATCACGACCCGCGGCCGCATGGGATTGCGCGACAGCTTCGGCGTCGAACTCCCACCGCCTGTCTCGACCGAGCGGAGCCGCCGCGAGATCGCGGCCTAGCCTGCCCTAAAGCGTCAGCTCCCAGGTCTCGCCGACGAGATCGTGGCCGAAGCTGTGGTGTCGGCCGCTGGCGGTCTTCCGGAGGCCTGCCTTCACATAGATATGGCGGGCGGCGTGCAGGATGTCGTTGGTCCAGAGCGTGATCCTGCGATAGCCGGCCTGGCGGGCGAAGCGCACGCACTCCTCGACGAGCCGAGAGCCGAGACCGAGGCCGCGCGCCGAGGGTTCGACCAGCAGGAGCCGCAGCTGGGCGACGGTCTTCGATTTCGTCACCAGGAAGACCGAGCCGATGATCGCGCCGTCGCGCTCGGCGATCCAGCAGCGCTCTTTCTTCGGGTCGAAGCGCGCGATGAATCTGGCGACGATCTCCGCCACCAGCGCTTCGAAGCGCTCGTCGAAGCCATACTCCTGTGCATAGAGCGCGCCGTGGCGATGGACGACCCAGCCCATGTCGCCGGGCTGATGCGGGCGCAGCAGATAGGGCGCGTCGGTCCGTGGCTTGGCGCCGAGCAGCCGCTCGATCGTCGCCATGGCTGCTGCAAGGCACGCCTGATCGGGCGCCCCGAGAGTGCCCAGCATGGCGCCGATCTGCCGGCGCGAGCGACTGTCGAGGGGCGCGAACGCCGCCCGCCCCTTGGCCGTCAGCGCCAGGAGGCTCTGCCGTCCGTCCGCCTTCGAGGTTGTGCGCGCGAGCAGACCGCCCTGCTCGAAGCGCCGGAGTATGCGGCTGAGATAGCCGGCGTCGAGGCCGAGGTCCGCGCCTAGCTCGGTCGCCGTCGGGTGCTCGCGGTGCGCCAGTTCGTAAAGCACGCGCCCTTCGGTCAGCGAGAAGCGGCTGTTCAGCAGCCCCTCCGCGAGCACCCCGATCTTCTGCGTGTAGAAGCGGTTGAAGCCGCGCACTGCCGCCACGCGGGCGTCGAATGCGCCGTTCGCCTCTGCAGTCCGGAGTCGGTCGCCGCTCATCCCTGACAAAGTCAACGAGATAGTTGACCATGTCAAGTATCTCGTCGGAACGCCGGTCAGGCGCCGCTGGCGAGGTCCTGGTTCTTGATCGGCAGCGAGCGGATGCGCTTGCGGGTCGCGGCGTAGATGGCGTTGGCCACGGCCGGCGCGATCGGCGGCGTCCCAGGCTCGCCGATGCCGCCCCACTTGGAGCCGCCGGATAGGGCCAAATGCGTCTCGATGCGCGGGGCGTCGGCGAGGCGCACCATCTGGTAGTTGTCGAAGTTCGCTTGCTCGACCGCGCCGCCGGCGATCGTGATCTCGTCGTAGAGCGCGGCCGTGAGCCCGTAGATCACGGCGCTCTCGATCTGCATCTCGACCGTACGTGGATTGACGACATGGCCGCAATCCACCACCGCGACCACGCGCTCCACCTTGACCGCACCCTTGGGATCGACCGCCACCTCGGCGATCTCGCCCACGATCGTGCCGAAGGACTCGTGGAGGGCGAGGCCGCGACCCTTGCCGGCCGGCATCGGCTGCCCCCAGCTGCCCTTCTCCGCGAGCATGTCGAGCACGCCCAGGAAATCCGGCTTGTCCTTCAGCATGGCCCGCCGGAACTGGAGGGGATCTTGGCCGGCCGCATGGGCCGCCTCGTCGATGAAGCTCTCCATCGCGAAGGCGTTCTGCGAGCTGCCGACCGAGCGCCAGAACATCACGGGCACGTGCGTGTTCTTCAGCGCGCATTCCACCAGCAGGTTGTCGGCGCGATAGGGCAAATTGGCGAGCCCTTTGACCGCCTGCCGCTCGACCCCGTCCTTGGGCTCGCCCATGCCGAGCGAGCGCTGGATCGAGCCGACGGCGGTACGGATCTGCCACGCCACGGGCAGCCCGTCGGCGCCGAGCCCGGCCTTGAAGCGGAGCGCCGCCTGCGGCCGGTAGCGGTCGTGCCGCATGTCCTCCTCCCGCGTCCAGACGAGCTTGACCGGCTTGCCGACGGCCTTGCTGACCGCGACGGCCTGGTCGAGCTCGTCGTTTACCGCGCGCCGGCCGAAGCCGCCGCCGAGGAAGCAGTTGTGCACGTACACCTGCTCCGGCTTCACGCCGCCCGCCAGGGCGGCACGCTTCAGCGCGGCGTCCGGATTCTGCGTGCCGAGCCACACGTCGACGCGATCGGGCTGCCAATGCGCCGTGCAGTTCAACGGCTCCATCGTCGCGTGGGCGAGGTGCGGCACCTCATAGAGCGCCTCGACCGTCTTCGCGGCCGCGGCCATCGCCGCCGCCGCGTCGCCCTCCTTGCGCGCCACCGCCACCGGGCCGTCGAGCGCGTCGCGATAGAGCTTGCGGAACTGCGCGCTGTCGGTGCTGGAGGCCGGGCCCTTGTCCCATTCGATCGGCAGCGCGGCCAGCGCCTGCTTGGCGCGCCAGAACCGGTCCGCCACCACGGCGACGCCGCCCTCGACCGGCACCACCGCCACGATACCGCGTTTGCCCTTCACGGCCGAGTCGTCATAGCGCGCGACCTTGCCGCCGAACACCGGGCAGGTCGCGACCGCAGCGTAGAGCATCTCCGGAAGGCGCGTATCGATGCCGAACTGCGCCTTGCCCGTGATCTTGACCGGGGTATCCAGCCGCGCCGTCGGCTTGCCCATCAGCGTGTATTGGTCCGGCGTCTTGATCGCCGGCTCTGCATCCAGCTTCACGCGCGCGGCATCGGCCGCCAGCTCGCCGTAGCGCAGGCTGCGGCCGCTCGGCGCGTGCAGCACCTGGCCGTCGCGGGCCTGGCAGTCCGTGCTCGCCACGCTCCAGCGCTGTGCCGCCGCTGCGATCAGCCGCGCCCGGGCGCTGGCGCCGGCCTGCTGCAGGAATTCGCGCGAGGCGCGCACCGCCCGGCTGCCGCCGGTGCCCATGCGCTGATAGACGTTGCCGTCGCGCAGGTTGCGGTTCGCCGAGGCGTACTCCGCACGCACCTTCGTCCAGTCGCAGGCCAGCTCCTCCGCCACGATCATGGGCATGGAGGTGAAGACGCCTTCGCCCATCTCCGACTGGGCGACGCGGATGATCACGCTGTCGTCCGGCTCGATGAGGATCCAGGCATTCACTTCCGACGCATCGGAGGGCGCATCCTTGTCCCAGGGCTGCGCCGCCAGCGTCGCGGCGTCGGCCGCATCCGGAAGCATCACGCCGATGGCGAGGCCGCCGGCGGCCGAGGAGGTCGCGATCAGGAAGCGGCGGCGGCTGAAAGTCCCGAGTCCGTCGATGTGCAACATGGCGCGCTCCTCCCTCAGGCCTTCATCAGGGTCGCGGCGCGATGGATCGCCGCGCGGATACGGGGGTAGGTGCCGCAGCGGCAGATGTTGGTGATGCCGTCATCGATGTCGGCGTCGGTGGGATTGGGCTTGTCCTTGAGGAAGGCCGCGGCGGCCATGATCTGGCCGGACTGGCAGTAGCCGCACTGCGGCACGTCCTCCGCCAGCCACGCCTTCTGCACGGGATGGCTGCCATCCGCCGACAGTCCCTCGATCGTCGTGATCTGCGCACCGCCGACGTCGGAAACCGCCACCGAGCAGGAGCGCGTGGCCTGGCCGTCGACATGCACCGTGCAGGCGCCGCACTGCGCGATGCCACAGCCGTATTTCGTGCCGGTGAGACCGAGCTCGTCGCGTAGCACCCACAGCAGCGGCGTCTCCGGCTCGATATCGAGCTCGTGGCGTTGCCCGTTCACGCTGAGAACGATCATGGCCGTGACTCCTCTCACGTTAGAGTCGGTCGCGCGGCGGACGCGACGGGTCCGCCGCCACGTGTCGGCGATGGAAGAGGCGGGGCGATGTTGCCGGACGGGCTCGAAGCGCGCGCCGCTCCGGTCGCTCCGCCCATCGCCGAAGAGGGTAGCATGCTATCGATCTAGTGTCAGCCCGGGCGGCCGCTGCTCACGAATTCGTGTATGCGTCCACCTGTCGCGCGATTGCCGCTCATGCGACTGCTGCGCGGCTTCGTCATCAACGGCGCCTGGGGCATCGGCACTGCCATCGTCTATCGGCTCGCGACCCGCCGCCTGCGCTGAGGGCAGCCTCGCTCTACGCTCGCGCGCCCGCGCGGCGCGCCCTATGATCGTGTCATGGGGCGCCTGTTTGTCGCAGTTGTCTTATTGGCGTGGCTCGCCGGCCGTGCCTGGGCGGCCTTCGACGACGGCAAGGCGGCGTTCGAGCGCGGCGACTGGCCGGGTGCTCTTGCGCAGTGGCGCCCCTGCGCCGAGGCCGGCGACGCCGCCTGTCAGAACGGGCTCGGTGCGCTCAATCGGCTCGGCCGCGGCGTACCGCAGGATCTGTCCGCCGCGATCGACTGGTTTCGCAAGGCCGCCGAGCAGGGCTTCGCCAAGGCGCAGGCGAATCTTGCGGGCATGTATGTGGAGGGGGCAGGGGTGGCGCAGGACTATGCCACGGCCGCGCGCTGGTACCGCAAGGCGGCCGACCAAGGCTTCGCCCTCGCGGAGCGCGAGCTCGGTCGCCTCTATCAGGCGGGCACCGGCGTCGCAAAGGACGAGGCCCAGGCCTTCGACTGGTACCGCAAGGCGGCCGAGCAGGCCGACGCCGAAGCCGAATATATCCTCGCCTACGCCTATGCCCGCGGCCAGGGCGTTGCCGCCGACGCGGCCGAGGCCGCCGGCTGGAACCGCCGCGCCGCCGAGCATGGCTACGCCCTCGCGCAGTATCAGCTCGGCATCGCCTATCTTTACGGCCAGGGCATGACCCAGGACGCCACCCAGGCCGCCCGCTGGTTCGAGGCCGCGGCCGAGCAGGAGAATGCCGACGCCCAATATAATCTCGGCGTCCTCTACGGCGCCGGCACCGGTGTTGCGCAGGACTTCGCCCGGGCCCTGCATTGGTTCCAGGCCGCTGCCGACCATGGCGAGATCGCCGCCGACTACAGTCTCGGCCTGCTCTACTACCAGGGCAGCGGGGTCGCGGCCGACCACGCCGAGGCCGCCCGCCGCTTCGAGGCCGCGGCCGAGCACGCTTACGCGCCCGCGCAGTTCACCCTCGGCGAGATGTACCGCACGGGCGACGGCATCGCCGCCGACCCGGTGAAGGCCTATCTCTGGCTCAGCCTCGCCGCCGCCAGCCTTCCCGCCGGCGCCGACCAGGCGAACGCCATCAAGGGCCGCGACGCCACCGTCCTCTCCATGACTCCCGCCCAGCTCGCCGAAGCGCAGCAGTTGCTCCAATCCTGGAAGCCGCAAGGGCAAGGGAAGTAGAGCCGGACACGACGCGCTCGCTATTTGACTCCGAGCGCTGCGCGGATGCGCGCGCCGCAGCCGCGGATGCGATCGACCGGCTCGTTGGCGAACACGAAGCGCAGCCAGCCGGCGCCGTGGCGCTCGCCCCAGCCGTCCATCGGCGTCGCCGCCACGCCGGCGTTCTCGAACAGCCGCTTCGAGGCCTCGGCCCCGCTGCAGCCGAGGGCAGCCGTGTGCAGCAGCATCGACCAGCCGCCGGCCGGCTTCACCACCGGCAGGCCCGCGAGCTCGGCCAGCAGCGCATCGCGCCGCCGCTCCCACTCCGCCACCGCGCTGCGCACATCATCGGCCGGCAGCCGGAGCGCCGCTGCAGCAGCGCGCTGCGCGATACCCACGGGCACCACGACGTTGCTCAGATTGACGAGCGCTAGATCGGGAATCAGCGCCTGGGGCGCCACGATCCAACCGACCCGCCAGCCGATCATCCGCAGCTCCTTCGAGGCCGCCCCCACGGTGATCGTGCGCTCCGCCAGCCCGTCGACCGAGGCCGGGTGCAGCGGCGCGCGCCCGTCATAGAGGATCCGCTCCATGGCGGCGTCGTAGAGCAGCAGCGCGTCGGCCGCCGCCGCTGCCTCCGCTACCGCCTCCCAGTCGGCCCGCTCCAGCACGGCGCCCGACGGCATCGCCGGGCTCATGAGCAGAAGCAGGCGCGTGCGCTTGCCCACGGCCTTGTGCAGGGCGTCGCGGTCGAGCGTCCACCCCGCCGGGCTCGGCAGGAGCGGCACGAGCCGAGGCACGCCGCCCGCCAGCCGCACCCGATTGAGCAGGCCGCTATAGGTCGGATCGGTCAGCACGACCTCGTCGCCGGTCTCGACCAGCGCCAGCAGCACGTTGAGGATGCCCGAGAGTCCGCCGGCCGAGATCAGAACCTGATTCTCGTCATACGCGACGCCCGCGAGCGCTCCCACATGCCGCGCCACCGCGCGCCGCAGCTCGACCTGCCCGACGAACGGCAGATAGCTGTTGTCCTCGTCGCTGCGCGCCGCCTCGCCGGTGATGCGCATCGCCACCTCCGGCGGCGGCAGGTCCGTGTCGAGGTTCTCGAACCGCAGGATGTCGCGCTTGCCCGCCGCATCCGCGAGCGCGCCCATGCGATCGACGCCGATTCCCGCCATGCCGTCCAGCCGCGCCGGACGCTTCATCTCGAGTGTCATTCCGAAGACCCCATCAGGACCGGCACGCTCGCCGATCTCAGGAAAGATGCGGGAGTCCGCCATGCCGATCGGGACTCTGCAAGTAGTTCCGCTGCCGCGCTCTTCGAAGGGAAGTCTGCGCGGCATAGAATGTCGCCGTACCCGCGGTGCGGCAAGGCGCGGGCCGACGTCCGAAGAATAGATCACACGCTCTCGACGTACTGGACCATCCGCTTGCGCATCTCGGCATCGGGCAGCCGGCCATAGGCGGCGCCCATGTTCTCGCGCATGTGGTCGACGCGCGAGGTCGCCGGGATGGCGCAGGTGACAGCCGGGTGCGAGACGATGAACTTCAGGAAGAATTGTGCCCAGTTGGCGCAGTCGATCTCGCCGGCCCAGTCAGGCAGCGGACTGTTCCCCACCATCTCGAAGAGCGCGCCGCGCCGGAGCGGGCGGTTGATGATGACGGCCAGGCCGCGCTCCGCCGCCAGCGGCAGCAGCCGCTGCTCGGCCTCGCGGTCGGCCATATTGTAGGTGAACTGTACGAAATCGATCGGCTGACCGGCCATGATCCGCTCCAGCTCGTCGCGCCGGCGACCGTGCGAGGTCGTGACGCCGATGTAGCGCACGCGTCCCTGCGCCTTCCACTCGATCAGCGTCGGCAGGTGCGTCTCCCAATCCAGGAGGTTGTGCACCTGCATCAGGTCGAAGCGCTCGACGCCCCAGAGCCGGCGCGACGCCTCCATCTGCTGGATGCCGAGCGCGCGCGTCATCGTCCATACCTTGGTCGCGGCGAACAGCGCCGACGTGTCGGGAAGGCGCGCCAGGCAATGGCCGATCACCTCCTGCGCGGAGAGGTACATGGGCGAGCAGTCGACGAGCGCGCCGCCCGCGTCGAAGAAGGCGCGCAGGACCTCGACCCGCTGCGCGCGGGCCGCCGCATCGTCGCCGACGTCGAACGTGATCCAGGAACCCATGCCGATGACCGGCAGCTGTTCGCCGATTGTCGGGAGGGGTCTGGTGAGACGCGGGCCGGCCGCCGCGGCGACAGTGCTGCGGCCGATCGACGCGGCGCCGAGCGCGACCAGCCCGGCTAGGATCGCTCGGCGATTCGGATGGGGATCGGGCCGTTTCATCCGCCGGCTCTGCTGATTGCTAGCGCAGGAAGCGCACCGAGTTCAGACTGCCGCTTGTCCGTCCGCAAGAGGCAAAATTGGGGTGGCGCTCCAGCCCCCTGGCGTAGTATCCGCCGGATACCGATCTACAGCCGACGCACCAATCCCGCCGGAGACTGACGGATGGATGCCAACAGCCGCTGGCCCGGCGCTCCGGGTCCCGCCGACGCGAGCCCGATGGTGGAGAGCGTCGTCCTGCCGACCTCCCGCGCGCTCGCCGCTCCCCGAACGCTCGGCCTGCGCCTGCCGCTGATCGACCGCCGCCTGCGCGCTCCCGCTATCCTGGTCGGCGGCCTGCTGCTGGTCGTCCTGTTCGCGGTGCCGGCCCGAGTCCATCTGGGGGAGCCGACCATTCTCGCCCACTCTGTCGTCGACGAGGCCATTCCCTTCCTCGATTGGACGATCTGGATCTACGCCACCTACTACCCCTTCCTCATCGCGGCCGTGTGGCTGACGCGCGACGACAGGCTGCGCAGCGATGCCGTCTACGGCATGCTGCTGGCCAGTGGCTTCGGCCTGATCATCTTCACGCTCTGGCCGACCGCCATCACGCGCGAGGACGCCAGCCTCGTCGGCGCTACCGGCTTGCTGTGGCGTCTGCTGTTCTCCGTCGACACCATGGTCAACGCGCTGCCGTCGATGCACGTCGCCCACACCTGCCTCGCCGCCGTCGCCCTCGCATCCCGGAGCCGCCCATGGCGCATCATCGCCTCGATGTGGGCGGCGCTGATCATCCTGTCGACCCTGACCACCAAGCAGCACTACGCTATCGACGTGCCCGGCGGCTTCGCGCTCGCGGCGCTTTGCTTCATCCTGGTGCGGTTCGGCGCCGAGTACTGGCGCGTCGGCCGCGGCGCTGTCGATTAGATCGGCTCAGTTGCCGATCATCGGCAGCTTCAGCCCCTGTTCCCGCGCGTAGTCGATCGCGATCTGATAGCCGGCGTCGGCATGCCGCATCACCCCGCTCGCGGGGTCGTTGGTCAGCACGCGCTCGAGCCGCCGCGCCGCCGCCGGCGTGCCGTCGGCGACGATGACCATGCCGGCATGCTGCGAGAAGCCGATCCCGACGCCGCCGCCGTGATGCAGGCTCACCCAGGTGGCGCCGGAGGCACAGTTGAGCAGGGCGTTCAGCAGCGGCCAGTCGCTCACCGCATCCGAGCCGTCCTGCATGCTCTCGGTCTCGCGGTTGGGGCTGGCGACCGAGCCGGAATCCAGGTGGTCGCGGCCGATGACGATCGGCGCCTTCACCTCGCCCTTGGCCACCATCTCGTTGAAGGCGAGCCCGAGCCGGTGGCGGTCGCCGAGCCCGACCCAGCAGATGCGCGCCGGCAGGCCCTGGAACTGGATACGCGTCCGCGCCATGTCCAGCCAGTTGTGCAGATGCGGGTTGTCCGGAATCAGTTCCTTCACGCGCGCATCGGTGCGGTAGATGTCCTCGGGATCGCCCGAGAGCGCGACCCAGCGGAACGGCCCGATGCCGCGGCAGAACAGCGGCCGGATGTAGGCCGGCACGAAGCCCGGGAAGTCAAAGGCGTCGGCGACGCCGACCTCCATCGCCATCTGCCGGATGTTGTTGCCGTAGTCGAGCGTCGGCACGCCCATGCGGTGGAGTTCGAGCATGGCCCGCACCTGCACGGCCATTGAGTCTTTCGCGGCCTTCGCGACCGCCGCCGGATCGCTCGAGCGCTGCCGCTCCCATTGGTCGAGAGTCCATCCCGCCGGCAGGTAGCCGTTCACGGGATCATGCGCGCTCGTCTGGTCGGTGACCGCGTCCGGCCGCCAGGCCGGGTCCGCCTTGGCGCGGCGCGCGATCTCCGGAAACACCTCGGCGGCATTGCCGAGAAGCCCGACAGAGACTGCCTCGCCCTTGGCGTGCGCCGCCCGGATGATCTGCATCGCCTCCTCGAGCGTGGCGGCCTTGCGGTCGAGATAGCGCGTCTCCAGCCGTCGCTCGATCCGGCTCGGCGCACACTCCACCGCCAGCATGGACGCGCCGGCCATGACAGCGGCCAGCGGCTGCGCACCGCCCATGCCGCCGAGCCCGCCGGTCAGGATCCACTTGCCTCGAAGCTTTCCGCCATAGTGCCGGCGACCGACCTCCACGAAGGTCTCATAGGTCCCCTGCACGATCCCCTGCGTGCCGATGTAGATCCAGGAGCCCGCGGTCATCTGCCCGTACATCATGAGGCCGGCGCGGTCGAGCTCGTGGAATTTGTCCCAGGTCGCCCAGTGGGGAACGATGTTGGAATTCGCGATCAGCACGCGCGGCGCATCGGGATGCGTCTTGAACACGCCGACCGGCTTGCCGCTCTGCACCAGCAAGGTCTCGTCCTCGCCCAGATCCTTCAGCACCGCGCTGATGCGGTCGAAGCACTGCCAGTCGCGCGCCGCCCGCCCGATGCCGCCATAGACCACCAGCTCCTGCGGCTTCTCCGCCACCTCGGCGTCCAGGTTGTTCATGAGCATGCGCAAGGGGGCCTCGGTCAGCCAGCTCTTGCAGCTGATCTGCGGCCCGCGCGGGCTGCGGATCTTGCGTTCGTTGTCGAGGCGGGGCAGGGCAGTCATGGCGTGCGCTCCGGAGTGGTGCCGCTCACCTTGAACCACAAAGCCGCAGGGGACACAAAGAGCTTTGGTGGCGTTTCGTTGCCGCCCGCGAACTCACGCGCCAGTCGTCTGACGCGGCCTCATCTGGTATCATGCGCTCGTCGTGTGAAGGTGGGAGAACACCCATGAGTCGGACTCTGGTTCTGGCCTGCACGGTCGCGATCGGTCTCGCTTGGCCTCTGGGCCTGCGGGCCGGGGATGCCCCCAAGCATTGCGCCATCCCGACGGACGCGATGCGCGCCCAGCTCGCGACGGCGACCGCGAGCTACGAGGACGCGGAGCCGCCGCTGTGGGACAATCTGGGCAAGGCGACCTATCCGATCACGACCAAGAATCCGCAGGCGCAGGCCTTTTTCGACCAGGGCCTGAAGCTCTCCTACGGCT
>Ga0335085_10007200_pt1 | contig 17359 bp, 10 predicted proteins | sample Lox_Sample_45_FD_206712 | JGI IMG/M metagenome (GOLD analysis project Ga0335085, IMG submission 206712) | Soil microbial communities from Loxahatchee National Wildlife Refuge, Florida, United States - Lox_Sample_4.5 | ecosystem: Environmental > Terrestrial > Soil > Wetlands | place: USA...
AGCTGCTCGACGCCGACGAGATTATTCTCGCGACTCCCATGTACAACTTTGCGGTTCCGGCTGCCCTCAAGGCCTGGATCGACCACGTGGTTCGCGCTGGGAAGACCTTCCGTTACGACGCGACTGGAAAGCCCGAAGGCCTGCTGGCAGCCCAAAAGAAAAAGGTGCTTGCCATTGTGGCGAGCGGCGGCAGTTACGCCGAAGGTTCAGGAATGACCGCCCTGGATTTTGAGGTGCCTTACCTGCGCTACATCTTCGGTTACATGGGCATCGGCGATGTGCGTTTCGTCCAGGCGGGTGGAACGGGTGCGGTCATGCAAGGCCGGGTGTCCACCGAGGAGTTCCTTTCGCCCCATCTTCAAGAAATCGCTGCAAACGTCTGTTAAATGATTAGGCCCGCAGCAGCCGGCCCGCATATGACACGCGTCCTAGCGATGAAGTTGAGGGAGCTTCAAATGGAATTCGAGCTGACTACCTTTGGGGAGGTTCACCTCGATATCCAGGACATCCAGCGATCGGTCGCGTTCTGGCGCGATATCGTAGGTCTCCAGCAGATTGGTGTGACCAACGGAATTTCCAGTCTGGGCATCGACGGCCAAACGCTACTCGTTCTTCACCAGTCGGCCAGCCGATTGACCAAAGTATGGAGTTATCGCCATGAACGAACAAACTGATGTTCTCGAGCCTCTCGGGCGCTGGCCGAACCAAGCCATGTCTGATGCGAGCTTTTCAACTCCCGATTGGCTTCGACAGATGGAGAGCATCCTCGAAATGCTCAACGAGGGGGTCATGATTGCCGACGACCGCCAGCATATCGTCTTCATCAACGAGTGTTTCGAGCGGTTAGTGGGCGGAGAACGCTCGCAGATACTAGGCAAGACCGTCCAGGCCTTCTACAGCGGCCAGGACCTTGAGTACGTCGAAGGCCAAATTGCCCGAGCCAGAGAAAGGGGCTACAACCGACACGAATTTTATTTGCCCCGTTCAGATGGAGCACGCGTGCCGGCCCTTGTCAGCGGTCGCACCGTCGAGGTTCCCGACGGGCGCCTGTTCGGCGTCGTCACGTTTACTGATATTTCCGAACAGAAGAAGGCGGAGCAGCGCCTGCGCGAGTCCAACCTCCAGCTCGAGCGCCGCGCCGTAGAGATTGACCGCGAACTGGCGCTCGCCTCGCGCGTGCAAGAAAGCTTGGCTCCTCACGCCCTCCAGTGGGGCCCGTTGGCCGTGGAAACCTATTACCTGCCCGTGCGCACCATCGGCGGCGATTTCGGTCTGGCGGTCCCATATCACGATACGCATTTGGACCTGCTCGTCTGCGATGTCTCCGGTCACGGCATAAGCTCCGCTCTGGTGGCCAATCGCATTTATACGGAGGCAGTCTCTTTGTTGCGCCAAGGTACGGAACTCGGCGAACTGCTACGTCTCCTGAACCGCTTTGTGGTCGAGCAAATCGGCGACGGCAGCGGCTTCATATTCACTATGGCTGCGGCGCGCGTGGACCAGATTGGGCGGCGCCTCATCTATGCCGCCGCCGGCCATCCGCCGGGCCTGCTGATTTCTTCTTCCGGTGAGTTGCGCCAGCTCAAGCCGCGCAGCACTGTCCTGGGCGCCTTTGATAAGGCTGTCCCTCAGGAGGCCAGTGATGAATTTAAGTTGTCGGCGGGCGACCGGCTGATGCTTTATTCCGACGGTTTGACGGAAGTGTGGAACCGCGAAGGCGAAATTCTCGGCGTAGAGGGCTTGGAGAATATCGTCCGCAGCGCCGCTGCCTTGCCCCTGCCTGCCATGCGCCAAGCGATCATCGAGGGCGTGAACTCGTACAGCGCTGGGCCTGTTCATGACGACATTTCGCTAGTCCTTGTGGAGGTCCAGTAGCGCTGGCGGCGGGGATGCGGAGCCGAATGCCTCAGCCTAATCGTCTTTGCGCCCCCACTGCTGCGAACCTAACAGCGCAGACCACGGCCGAAACTCCTAGTTTTGTGACACGCCGAACTGGGCATTAAGTACAGTATCGGATTCGCTCGGTGAACCCCTTGCTGAGACAATCCGATGTGTGACGGTTTCGATTCGAGCGCATGTGTAGATATCCACTACATCACAGCGGCTTCTCAGAGTTTTAGTTCGAGCTTTACGGCGCTCGAAAGGCTTGCGGCATTGGAAGTCACAGTCACCCGTTCGAACTCTGAAGGAGGTCGATACCCGAGCGCCGAATGGAGTCTTTCTTGGTTGTAATAACCCTCGATGAACGCTGCGAGGTTAACGCGAAGATCTTCCAGGTCTCTAAACTCTTTCGCATCAACCTCTTCCCGCTTGAGGGTTCTGAAGAAGCTTTCGCAGTTGGCATTGTCGCGAGGGCTGCCCGGTCGACTGACGCTTGGAACTATGCCGTGCTTGTGCAGCGTCCGCAGATATTCCGCATGCGCATATTGCGCGCCGCGATCTGAGTGATGCACCAGCCCTGGTCCTGGCCTTCGTTCCCTGAGAGCCTTCTCCAGCGCCCCCAGCGGTAGCCGTGCCGTCAGCGTCCTGTCCACATTCCAGCCAACAACTTTTCGCGAGAATCTATCCAAAAGGACAGCCAGGTACACGAACTCCCGCTTTAGCCGGACGAACGTGATATCTGCTACCCATAGCTGATTCATACCAGTAAGCGTCATGCGGTTCGCAAGATTGATATAAATCTCGCCAGGCTCTTCTGCATCGACCGAATCGCTCGACGGTCGCAGTTGAGCGCCGATGAGACTGTCCTCGCGCATGATCCGCACCACTCTTTTGTGATTGACCAGGATTCCCCGGCGCTGCAATTCGGCCGTCACTCGTCGGTAGCCATAACGTCCATGGTGCTCCAGAACGATTTTCTGAATCTCAGATCGTATTCCCATCTCTTCATCCCAGGGATCTTGAATGCGTAAGTGACGGTAAAATCCTGCTCTGCTCACCCCAGCGAGCAGGCACATCCGCTCGATGCCTAGACTGCCTTGCAGCAACATTACGTCCCGGATGTGGTCGTAGATGCCAGCTCGTCGGAGCCACCGCTCCCATGCCGTCGAGCTTCGATTTTCTGCAAGGCGCCTTCGAAAAAATCTGCTTCCAATGTCTTCTCAGCGACCAAACGCTTCAAATCACTGATCTCTCTCCGAAGTCTCGATTCACGCGACTTCTCTGTTACTGGCTCTTCGCCTACTTCCATCCGTTCGCTCTCGTCATTCCATCTGTATAACGTCTGACGTGGGACATCGAGTTCCTTCGCCAGCCACTCAATGTTTTCGCAGCACTTGAACCGCTCGACGGCCATCTGGCGAAAGCTTTCGGGGTACCGCCACCCTCGCCTGTTGATCATTTGTAGAGAACCTCCCTTTCTCTACAGAGTGTAACTTTGGCGAGTGTCTCAGCTAGGGGTTCACTGCAAGAGTTTAGCCGGTATTGCCTTTGCATTCCGGGAAGGTCACCCCTTCCCCCTATCTCGCATCGTCATCGACAATCGGCCGACACTCTACGGAACACGAGCACAGCTTACTGAAGAACCAACCTTTGCGCATTTGATTGTAAGGCGAAGGTTCAATTCGAGGCTCGCGTCCCAGTCGGGGCGTTCATCGAACTTCCGATCGTCGCAACATTTGAACGCCTTAGACACGTTAAATTCATAGAATTCACGCAGTTGTCCATTCGTGACCTCTTGCTTAGCGATATCTTCGTCGCGTTTGGTCCACGGGATCGTTGACCAGCTGGCATCTGGCTTAACCATTTTAAGAGTGAAGACATCCGGCGCGCGCTCGACTCTTGCAAGACACTCTCCATCAAGATCCATCAAGGCAATAAGCTCTTCGGGATAATGCTCTTGGGACTTCCGCATCTCGCCCTTTTTCTTGGCTAGGGCTTTGGAATAGCGGGGATCGTTATGGCAGAAATCGGGGCCACAATTGCAAGGTGTGTCAGCTGCCGGCAAGCTGCAGGCGAGCGCGAATACAGTGAAACATATACGCGTGCAAGCATTTCTCATTTTGTTGAACATTGCTGAACTCCTTTCCCGCTTAATTGGTTGACCGCAGTGGTTATCAGAAAATGAGAAGTAAGTCTTGTCGACAGCGGATGTAACAAAGCGGCCGGCGCGTTCTCGGCAACCGCTTGGGCAAGATTCGCCAAGTACAATTTCGTGATGGACTGGGGTCGGGTAATTGTCCTCGCGCAAAAACGGCCTTCCCGCGTTTCGGCCATGATGACAGTTTCAGACGAAGTAGCCGAAGGGCTGGCTGGATTCTTCTCGGAAGAGCTGACCGGCGCAGTAACGGAAATATTGAGCCGCTTGACTTGTGTTTTCGCCTTCTGGGAAAAGCGGAAGGCGAATTCCCGCACCCCCCCTCGCCGCATGGATGAAATAGAGTTGCACCCGTCTACGGCATCGAGTTCGAAGAGGGTTACGGCGGCGTCGATGGAATCACCGAGCTCCTCGAAGAGCCAATCTTTGAGGACCTGAGAGGTCATTGCGGGAATGGTGCGCTTGCTTCGATGCACCACTTCAATGGTATGCGCCGGCTCCGATATGAGGAGACGCGGCGTGGCGTCACAGGAAGCTAAAACGCGTTCGGGAAGCATCTGAACGCATCGGCTGCGGATTAAGTTCTCGGAGCCGGTTGCAGCCTCCGAGACAATCGGTGTTTCCCATGCGAAGTCGTGTCCGTTCTCCATCGAATACTGGAAAATCGATCTCTGGGCTTTCGGTGGAAGTGAAATTACGAGGAAATCGGTCTTCTCGTTACGTAATAGTGATAGAGGATCCGAGTACGGGCGGAAGCTTGCCTCCCGGTTATTCGAGAGAAGCTGAGCGGCCCTCTCGAGTTGCAACTTCGCCGTGTCGCAAATGGCAGTGACTCGAAAAGCTGCTTCGGTCGCGAGGCACGCAAGGTTGCCCAGCCCCCTGGTACCTAAACCAATGAATCCAATTTTGAGGGGCGCCTGAGGACCAAGACGGAGACGTAGTGAACCTGCCGCCTCGACCCCAACGACTAGGGAGCTAATTAGGAAGTCGCGACGGCTGAGATACATAGCAAGTCCTCGCGTGCTGAAGTGACGGAAATCGTGTCTACGGGCGAAGAGATCCTCGTGATCCTCGCTCGGTCGGAATCTTTGAGGTCGAGCCGGAACATGGCGTCCCAAAGCGTGTCGTCGGTGGCTAGCTTTGGCAGTGACGCTGAGCCTTTTCCAGGCTGCACCTCGATTACTCTCGCGCGGAACTCGCTCGTCTTATAATCGGTAACGGTTCGGCGCCCGACGATTTCCCAAGTAGATGGATCGATTTTCTGAAAGAGTCCGGCGAATTCTTCTTGACCTTCGGACCCGGTTGCGTCCGTAACGCGACGTGTCAAGACGACAAAAAGAGAAAAAAAGCCGTCGCCGTTCAGTTGTTTCGGTCCCGTATTATCGCGAAGCTCGAGGTGAGTGGCATCGACCATTTTGAGGAAAAGATCTGCAACGTCAATGCCTCCAAAGATTGAAAAGTCCGGGAGATATTGAACCCAGAAGGGTTGCGTGAATTGGCTTTCGACCTTCTTGCGTCCTCCCTGACCGAGATGAATTACCCGCTTCAAGCGAATTTGGCAGAAACTCCAGGGATCGTTTGAAACGCCTTTTTTCAAATGCTCTTCGTTTGGATGTCGGATCTCCGGCGCAGAAAGGAGAAAGGAGGTATTCACGAACAGAGGATCGTCGCTTCCGACGTCAAATGTATGACCAACCGGACCGATCAGGGGTCTGAAGTGGACCTCGTCTTCTCCGACCGTCAAGAGAGTAGCGGGTGCGTTAGAGGTCAGGATCGGATCAGGACCGTACTCATAGTAAAATTTCTGCGGTGTGCCGCCGTCTGAGTAAGTGGGATCGGGAGCCACTTGCACCTCAGCCTCAATCAATTCGCCCAAGCCACCCTCTTGAAACCACGGCCCACGTAGAAGCACCATCAAGCCGGGCAGCTGTTCGTCCGTCGCTTTCCTGGTCAAAGGTAGGATGAGTCTTACGTCCAGAGGCTTTATGTCTAAGAATTTTCGGCACGGTATGAAGCAAGACCTCCAAACGCCACTATCGGCATCGGGGCGAGCTTCCGCCGAGTAGTCCGAACTCAAAATTCCCGCATATCGGCTGTAGGCACGCACACCGAACCTCAGATAGGTCGCTTTCAGATCGTTTGAAGAAGCCGGTCCCTCCATCCGTTCCGTATATGAGAAGGAAAACGGTTGCTTCCGCATCATCGGCAAAACGATGTGGTCGGAGTCGTAACGAGTGCCGAACTGACGGACTTCCCATTCCGCAAGATCAAGGTCGCCTGCCGGACTTCCGGACGCTGGCGGAGGCAAAGGCGGCGTCACCGGGCGGCCGGACCACTTCCACACCTGCCGCATTGTTTCCGCCCGCCAAACGTTCTTGAATAACTTGGCGTCGGCCTCTAGTTTCAGGGAAACACTGCCGGTCATCGTGCTGCTGGCATCAAGGGTGAATGCATTCCACAGATCCGCGGAGCTGGGGAATTGCGGATCAGCGACTTCGACGGTAACCCGTTGCGAGGAGGTTCGATAATAGTCAGTTCCCGCAATGAGTACGCCACTGAAAGACGAGAATCGACCTACGTGCTCCTTATGGACACAAGACCACAACTCAAAATGGGAAATGGACGCGTCGGGGACAGTAAGGATGACTTCGCCGCTGAGGATGGTCTTCGGGGAAGCTTGCGTGACCGCCCCTTCCTTGCCAGTGATCGCCGGAGATGGCCCGATGGCGACGCGAACCCGCAAGGCCCCTGCTTGAACTATCCCCAGACCTTTCTCATCACTTGGTTGAGGGACTTTGAGAAAACACGCACAGGTTTCGGTGTCGCCCTCGTCGGTCATGCGGACGTAGAGAAATCGTTCGATTGACCCACCCATCATGTACTCCGTGGCGGGTTCATCGATGGTGTTATCGGACTTCGGTCCGGTCACTTTGCCAGGTGTCCCCAAATCCGTCTGGTTGGCTCGGTTTTCCCCCTCCTTGGCGTAATAGTTGCACCAGACTTGTTCTCGGACGGCCTGGGTGCCACGCGTTTTTCCATTCACGAATCGATCCCATGTGTGAATGTCGGTCGAAGGTAGGCGCACGGAAAATGCGAAGCTTTCCTCGACACCTTTGAACGTTGACTGCTTTGGTGCTAACAACAGCAAGGGCGTCTCCGGCCGGGCATCTCCCTGTATCTCACGGGATCTGGGGAAAACGTTGCTGGGGATTCGAGGAAATGAGATATCTTCCTTGCCCAATTGATCGAATAGACGAGGAGGAGCGACTTGGGAGAAACGCGGATACTTAATATTGGATCGGACACAGTCGCTGTACTTAGCCGCGAGGTCTTTGGGAAGCGGGCCCGCAAGTTCGATGGGAGAAGCGGTTGAGGCGATGAAAGGAGGCAGTATACCGGAGTTGGAAACGAGAAACGGCAATGCATCGTACGGATCTCCGAAAACGAGTCCCGTCAATTTTGCCCCTTGATCGGCGGAGTAGAAATAGGAAAGGAGTTGCTCTTGAGACAAGGAAGCATCGGCGGGGCAAAGTTGTACATTCGTCGCAAACGCTAGCGGGCCCTGCGCCGTCAGAGGATCGTTGTTGTATGAAATCGTCGCCAGATTGAGTCCATTCTGGTAAACGATACGGCTGGGAACTAGCGCCTTGTCCTCCAGCAACATAGGCTTGCCGTCTTTTTCGATCTGGATACTTGCTAAGCTCACGCAGCGCCATGTTCCAACGGCACCGCGCTTCAACAGCAGGCCGACACCTCGAACTTTCCTTAGATGGTCGTCGCTGTCATCTTTCTTCGAATCGCGAAGGGCATCGATCTGAAATGTCAGCCCGTATCCTGTGAGTATTTGTTGGTCAGAATTGGTGTTTCCACCTATGGTGTCGCTGTCTGGAATAGCGGCTAAGGCCAGTTTTCCTGCCCAGTCTTTAATCTTATCTTTGAGAGGATTGAGCAAAGGCGATGCATCTAAGACCGGATAGCGCCCGGGATTGTTCGAGAACCGCACAGTAAAAATGGAGGACACATACACCGAAAGATTCGCCCTTGACGTATAGGTGTCTGGAGAAGATCCCGCTGCAGTGGGCTTCCCCAGCGCTAATCGGATTTGATCCCACTGCCATCCAAGGTTTTCCAGTAACAGTTCTTTTCGGATGTCGACGTCCTCCCCTATCGCGAGGCCGTTGAATTCCGGAATTGTCTTTCCCAGTTCCTGCCACTGCGCGCCAACGACACTGCGGAGAATGGCCGGTTCGCGAAGTGCCGAGTGCAACCGGTTCAGCTGAGTAACGGCATTGGTTGCATCGAGCCCGACGGGGGGATCCCAAATCTGTAGGGTCTTAATCTCAGCAGGTAGGGCGTTCCTCAGAGTGTTCGACCACTCTTGTGGATCTCCAAAAGCAGCGGCGACCGCTTTATCAATCTTGTCCCAATCCGGGGCCTTTAGAAGTCCATCAAGAAAGCGACCACCGTCTGGTCGTCGATAAAATCCAATGCCCGCGGTGTCGCGAACCGCGGCGATTGCCAATTGCAGGTATTTCTGCAGGTCTGCGCCCTTCGGCTTGAGGTTGGATATAGCGTCTTCAAGAAAAGTGGAGTAGTCGAGACCAGCCGATAGCTTAGGCTCGAGAGACGCACGCCAATCCTCGTAGAAATTTGAACCACTCGTGGTCCCCGCGACGGGAGAGGTACCGGGTTTGATCATCAACCGCTGGAGATCAAAAAACGGACTCGAGGATGCCGGCGGGTTCATGACGTCCATAACTTGCGTGCGAGCCAGAAGGGTAAAGTCTGAAAACTCATACGCCCAATCCACGACGCTGCGGGAAAGATTCAAAAGGATGGGCTGTTTGGGAAAGATCTCCTGACTGTTGATGACGTTGGCGGGAAGGATAGGGGATAGCGCGACGAATCGAGCCTTCTCTGATTTTGGAATTCTAAGAAAGAAGGAGAGATTGAGGACGTGGGGTATCGGAGCCGGCCGCAGCGAGAGGTCGGCAAGGAAGGCGGGCCATTTGACCTGAGACTTAGCATCCACGGCAACGGCCTCCGGTTTGTCGGCGCTCGGTGGATTGAATGTAAAATCAGCGCCCTTGGCGAGGTCGTCTAACCGGTCAATCAGTGCCCTATAACCTGGTTCGTTTCTTTTCTTGCTTACCTCGGTGGTGCCCCAAGTCAATGGCTGCACATCTTGATCGACATATATGCCGGCTCCTCCGTCGTCAATGAATAGACGCACGTGATGAAATCCATCCCATGTCCAGGGTTTGAATAGTTTCGCAGCGGTCGGGTTCGGGTCATCCGAGCTGACGGTAAGGTTGAAACCACAAGCGAAGGTGTTCTTATCGTCGTAGGCATAGAGCCTTTCGGTGGAGCAAACAATTATCACAGTCGGGGGCATCGGCTAGTTCTCCTGCGTAAGCATCACGAAATTTTTGATGTGCTGATTGCACATGGGTGGAGGGCCTTGCATCGGGACGTCGGAAATCGCAAGGCTTTCGCCCGTATGGGCCATAGCGTAGAGGGAATTTTCTGAGAAGACTTGGACGTGCGTTTGGGCACTCCCGCCACTTCCTACTCGGTACGTGATCGGGGCATCCACTCGGAAGGTAAAGCACCAACAGATTTTTATTTCGAGTGTGAATCTACCTTGACCGATCAGCTGGCCACCTTGATAGCTGACCTGCAACATCAACGCGATCGAGGCGGATATGAAACCGAGGACACTGACCTCTCCCCGAATAAGGAGTACGACGCCAATCGTCAAACCGCCTCCGCTCCCGGAGCTAAAGGAGGCTTGCACTCCAAAAAATACAAAAACTCCACCCTTTAAGGGCCCTAAGGCGATGGCAAGACTAGCGCTAACCATTATTCCTAATGTAATACTACAAGTAGGTGAACCATCGGACGGCACATACGCAGCTGAAGTCTCGATGTACCCTGCACCCCCTAGAATAAAGATTGCGAGATTGAATGGTTTGTCGCGGCTGGCGAGGTTGAAGCCAGTTGTAAGCTGGAATTTGCCTTGGTCGTTTATCCCTAATCCGAAATGAGCGCCCAAGCGCAAATTCGTGATTCCGACAGTGGCTCCTTGGTAGTCGGGTATCGGTAGGTTTAATATGGCCTCGATCGTTTTGTCATGGAGTCCGACGCTTAGCCCGCTGTCAGAACCGCCAAAATTACTGAGAAAATCGGTGAGAAATGCCAGCACACCGGGCAACTCCACGTTTTGCGGCTCGACGTTGAATCGGATTCCGCCGGCGTCGTCGAAATGGAGTTCTGTCTGACGTAGCGTTACTATTTCTTGGCCGGAAACCAGCACCTTCCAGTCTCCGAGAATCAATCCCGTAGCTGTTCGTTTAGCAGCCTTTCCAACTCCGCCCTCGACTCGAACGCTTCCGCTGAGAGACGCTTTCGCCAGACGCAGAGACATCGGACCCCGGTCGAAGATGGGTGCGTCATTGATCTCCTCAAGAACGTCGGCTTGCGCCCATGCGGACTTTGATTGCGGATCGACGCCATGGCTGACTCGAATGTTGTCGCCGATTTGCGACACTCGAAGGCTCTGAAAAAGTCCCTTGAGATCAAGGCCAGCAAAATTCGGAAAAATCGTGGAAAGGTCGAAGTTTCGAAGATCGGGAGGAATAAGCCGATCCCCCAGATTGAGCGTTGGCAGACTGACACCGAGCGCATTTAGTCCATTAACAACTACACTCGGTTCAAGCAAATTTCCAATGGAGGGGGTTATTCCGATTTGTGGTAATTCGGAGAAGAAATACGCCAGTTTGTCGCGCGCGAATCCTAAACCCGGAGCTACGGGTGGATTTCCGAAGGCGCGGATCAAGCTGAGGAGAGGAGCGGGGTCCGCAGCAATGGTTACGCCCGGAAGCCGCAGATTTTCAATGTAGCGTCCGAAGAATTCCTGGGCAGCAGCAACGGTTTTGTCTCGATAGCTTTCGAGAGCCTTTTGAAGCGCTGCTTGATTGTCGGTTACCCATTTCTTCAGGATGTCTTTGGAAAACTCCTCGAGGGCCGAGATTCCCTTCGAAAGCTGCGCCGTGACATATCCCTGAAGCTTCGTCAGCTGAGCGTTAAGTAGATTCTCAAACGCGGAAATTTGCTTCGAAAGGTTGTGCTGAAAAGGATTCGTGAGATCGAAGAGGTCCTTGAAGGCGGCCAGTACCTTTTGTGGGTCTCCAGTGGCCGCAGCGTCGATCAGGTAGCAGAAAGCGTCAGCCCCCCAATCGTTCCAAGTCAAAGGATGCGTGCATTTTGGATGAATCGTTGAGAGCCCTGAGAGAAAATCTGCCAGGTAGCCTTGCGCATCTTTCGCAAGTGCCGCCACCTCATCCAGAGCCTTCTGGCTATAGGCAGCCCCTATCGTGGTCAGTCCCGCTAGCACTTCCTTCGGCTCGTGAGCTCCCGGTTGGAGGAGCTTGATGAGTCGCTGGACTTGATCTAATTTCGCAACATACTCTGTGTAATAGGTCGGTAGAATTTGCGATTCGGCAGTCTCTGCAAGGGATGGCAACCAAGGTTGACTCTGGGCCTTGGCCGCGGACTGCCATAGGGACGTGAGTTCGTTTTGGAGGTCGACGAGACGCGCGAGTATTTCGACGCGAACAGGTTCGGGCAATTCCCCCGCGTCAGGAAGAAGACTTTTGCAAGCATCAACTTGCTGGGTGATCGATGCGACCGCGGTCTGCGCTGCTCTAACGTAGTTGCCAAGGGCATTGCCCAGAAGACCGGGAGAGGCGTTCGCCTGCAGAACCGCGTCTTGGAATGCGCTAAATTGCGCAGTGACCAATGCTTTCAGTTGCGTAGCACTGGCGCCTGCGGGGAGGCTTTTGATTGCGGCGTCTACGTCGAGAAGAATTCGCTCGGTTCCCGATCGGCTGTTGGACACGTCCGCGAGGGCTTGACTGATGCCAAAACGAATTTGGTTGCTGAGCTTGGCGATCGAAGCGTCCTCGTAAGCCTTCAGCTTGGTTTGGAGATCATTGGCTTTTGTCGCAATGATACCCTTCAATGCCGCATAATCCTTTAAGTAATCTTGAAACCAAGAATCGAACTGGGCGTCGATTTGCTTTAGTAGTTGATTCGGGTCGAAGTTTACGGAGGCTGCGTATACGAGGACCTCTTTCCATCCGTTTGCGAGTTCGTTACGGAGGTTGTCGAGCTTGGCCGCATCGCCCCTAAAAGTGTCTTCCTTATCCCGGAACGCCGCTCTGACGATCGTTATGGAGTCAAGCACTGTAGCCATCGGCTTGTCCACGCGGTTGGCGGCAATATTTGCGGGACGAAGAGGGGGAAGAAGGCGGAATGTGCAGGAGCCAAATCCGCCGGGCGTCGGGACGTCGGCGGGCGTCAACTGCTGAGTGCTGCCGTGATCGAAATCGGAACGAGGCTTCGGGCGCGGCAAGTCTTCATAGTCCACTCCACGGATAGAACCCCATGTGTCCGGATCAGCTCCCGTCGCCTCCCGAGTATCAGTATAGAAATAAACATCCTCTGGATTTCCGATATCACACGGACACTCTTGGCTAGATTCACCGAATTGCGACAACAAAGACAGCGTGAGCTTAGGGAATGGGTAGACGTCGGATGGTACAGCGCCTTTTTTCCAGAGGGGGACTTTCCAACCAATGTCACCAACATCGCTTCCCCACGCACTGGAAACCTTGATCCTCGTACCCTTCGGCACAATGAACGCCGAAACGCACCCACAGCGTCTTTCCGCTTTTTTCTCGTCTTCCGCTTGCTTGGATGCCGTAGAGGCAGGAGAGTCTGCAGAAACGAGTTTGTCGTCAGGATACTTACGCTCCTCATCCAAAAACTCGATATATTCTTCGACTTTTCGAATCAGGGGTACGCCGTAGGTGTCTTGTTTTTGCTCAAGGTAAAACTGGCGTGATGCAACAACTGATCTCGCGAAAACGACGACATGTTTTGCGCGCGTCCACCAACAGGAAATGCGCCCGATGCGCTCCAATTTATAAAAATACGTCCTAGACATGGAAACATCGGCAAAGATCGTGCTCCTGCCTTTGTCAAAGCTCGCTTGTTGATGGCCCCATCCTCCCAAGGTCGATAAATAAAGATCCGACACGGAGGCGGAGGTTGAAATTGGGTCGTGAAGGACGGCATTGAAAACATTCCGGCTTTCAAATCCCCAGGTGGCGCCTCCCTGCAACATTCCTGGAGTGCTGCTCGGATCGATCGGATCCGCTAGATCCGCAGGAGGGCGTTGGGATTTGGGATTTTTTTGAGGATAGCGCAGTTCACACGACAAATCTTTCAGTATGAGAGAGCCTTCGGCGTGCGAGTCCCAAGGCTCGAGCACGGCCAACCTTGACAGGTAACGCGCATAAATATCGGCCCAGTCTTTCCGAACTTGGTCCTGAACCAGAGAGTCTTTTTCACTATACTGGTCCCAGCGCAATCGCGGGGGCACGCGCCCGGGAATTGCGCCACATAACGCAGATATCTCGGCTAACCTGACGAATGGTTGTTTGGAGTCGCAGCTAAGCCCGTAAAGAAGTTCAAATTCCAGGCGTCGCAAAGCCACCCCCGCGTCACGTTGGCCGGGATAGCCGAGAAGCCTGCGGAGATTCCAAGGAACTTCGCCGAAACGCTGCTGAAAATAGGAATTATCAACTTGGAGATATGTCCCATATCCTAATCGAAAATCCGCCGGTAAGTTAAAATCCTCATTTTTTATCCACGATTCTCCGACCGCCTGAGGAGCCATGTAGAGACCGAACGGTTGGGAATCGGTGCGAATTTGCCAGGCTGGCCCGTCCGGGCCGGCGTTGTTCCATTGTGCAATGACGGCTCCCTGGGTTTTTCCTCCGCTCGTAAGAGGCGGAAATTCGACTTGTGCGACTAGGAATGGATCGCAATCGAGCACCACAACCGATTCCAGCGGCTGAGTTTTTGCAGCATGTGCAACTGCTTTCTTGACGGCGGGTGCACTGAGAAGTTCGAACCGCAGAGTTCGAGATTTGTGACGTGAGCTGTCCTCTTCGACATGGAGTAGGAATGATCCCGACTCTTGCGAGCCGGAGCGTGGGATAAGAATAGGACGCTGTCTTGAGAAACGATTCTCAATGTACGTATCGACGTTTTCGTTTTCGTCGGTATTGAAATAGCCGGGGGCAGTGCTTCCACTATTCTCCGAAACGTACTGTTCCCCGGGAAGGTCATCTTGTCCTCCGGGAGAGATATGGGCGACGGCAATAAATGCGTCCGTGTGAATGAACGGATTAGCGTCGCAGCGCAAGGACCATTCGCTGTAATGCGGCATCGGGGAGGGAGATCCCAGCTGAAGATCTAGCGAACCCATTCGGATGCTCACCTTGCCGCCAGCAGTGGCCACCGAGGTCGCGCAGAGAACTAATCCCCGCAGTTGTTCCTTTCTCGGCAGTATGGGTTCATTCAAAGCCAACTTGAGTTGAACCGGTGTCCCGTCGGTGGAGATGTAGCCGGCGAGAGTCGCAGTGGCGCTACCCGGTCCTCCCGGAATCAACGCGCAGGGTTGAACAATGATGCTACGTCCGGCTCGGTTCCGGTCCATTCCCAAGACAAAAAGGTCAGAGCTTTTGTATTCACGTGAGGCGCAACTGTCGAGAACTTGATAGATGACCGTCCAAGGAGCCCCGTCCAAACTGTTCTTGTCAATCTGTGGAACGAACGACGCGGTCAAACCGCCGCTGACATTTCTGACCGCGCTCAAATATCTCGTAGCGCAGGGATTGAATTTCTTGTCTAGTTGATCTCGCCAGACCAGAGCAGGGGATACGCACCAAGCCTCGACGATCCATGCCCCACTCTCGACGGGTATGGCCTTGCTTTTCGCCGCCGCCAATAAGCTTGAGGTAGACGGTCGCTGCGTAAGGCGCCAGTCGAACTTGCTGTTGACGTTCACGTCCACGTACTTGAGGCCGTCCGTGGACTCCTCCAAATAAACCGGAATCGGGAATTCGTGCGAACATTCGTTGTGGGGAATAATGGTTTGAATATTTATGAAATATTGCTGATAAGGCGCGGTGAATTCGGTAGAACGAAGAAAACTCAGAGTCAGCGGAGGGGCCGGTTGCGGCCACGGGATGAAGTCTCTGCAATTGGGGCCCCCGAGGTCGAAGCCAGCCGAAAGATGAAACAAAAATCTCGACGAAAAAGTCTGGGATTTGTCGGTCGTCTTAAAAACAAGAGGGCTCGCCTCGGAGGCCTTCAATGCATCGGCGAGAGTTTCTTTGCCGGTTGCGCTGAGAACATCGATAAACTTGTCGTCATCTTTCCGTTTGAACCCAAAAGTCGCTAGGCCACTTGGTGCGCATTTTATGCTGAGAATCAGATGGTCGGACGTCTGGAAATAACAACGTACGGCGGAGTCGATCTTCAGTTCCCCTGTGGACCAGGTTGCGACCGATTCGGGTCCGGCAATCAAATCCAATACGAGAAGTGGACTGCCGTTTTTGTCATCATGAAGAATAATCCGGTCAACATTATGGATCGAAACGGCTTTAGGGTCCGGGGCGTCGACGTAATCAACAGACAGTTTGGCCTTTCCGCTTTTGAACGTGTAGGTTGCGCCGTTAGCAAACAGCGTGACGACTGTTACGGGAGTCGACCGAGGTCTGTTGTGCTTTAGAACGACGGTGTCGCTTTGAGTTTGCACGGCGTGGTCCTATGCCTTGTCCAGCGCAGTCGACGATGTTTCTCGGGAGACACACGTCGACTTCGACCTTCGTGAGCGGCCAAGGCCCGCTAGAGATCCATGGGGTTTTTCCGAGTAACGGCCTCGAACTATGCGGGGCTTATATATATATCCGTCGTAAGACTGTCAATCGATAAGACACCGCCCCTGTGAGTAACTAGAGGAAATCCTTTGAATAACAGAGGATTTAAAGCCGCAGTCACATAACATCCGCCAAGTGGCGACACAGTTGTCAGAAAATAGTCATAGAATCACCCATTGCTGTCACATGTCAATCGGCTTAGAATGCATCGCGCTCACAGATGAAAATTGGAGGTCAAGTCGTGAAACTTTGGAAAATCATCCTGACTCCTCTTCTGCTCGCGACTCTGGCATGCAACGTGGCGGCGGACGATACGGGCACCGTATCGATAGTCGGAAAAAACAAAGATACCAGTGATCCAAAGGCATTCGGGCTTACCTTGGTCATTGCGAATACGACGTGGATTGAGTCCGAGCCCGGGAATGCAACACATTTCTTCACCACCAAGAGAGGGAGTTACGTCAGGATTAACAATGTTGTCAGCTTGCTGGACGGGTCGAAGAAGGAAGTCGGAAGACTGAACAACATTGTGCCGGACTCCGCAAAGAAAGGTGACACCGGCAATGGAGACGCCGAGGAGTCTGGAATCGTATTTCAATGGGAAGTGAAGTAAGGAGCTAATTCGTAGACGCGAGCGGTATTTGAGAACGCGGTAACTTGTAGTTCTGACCGTCGGAAGATTCCAGGTATACTTCACATCGAAAAAGGGGCTGGGTCTTGGCAAATTCGAGAGAGCCTAGAAGCAAGAGGAGCTCGAAAAAGAAGTCGAACAAGAAGACGCCCGTAGTCGGGAAAAAGTCCCGTGTGGCCTTGCGTTCCATTGACGCTGCCCTGAAAGCAATAACACTCGCTGTCGAGCCGCCGAGCGACCATGACCCCACTCATCTCAATCCGGCATTTCGCAGCAGACTGGATGCAGCTCTGTCGCAGCTTTCTTCGCAGGGAATTCCATTCCGCTTTGTGGAGGGGTTCCGAACCCGAGACCGTCAACAATGGTTGTATGGCTCCGGACGGCCTGCGGCGGTTCCCTACGGCCGCCCGGGGCCGGTACTCACGAACGCCGACGGTGTAAATACGCTTTCTAAACACCAAGGGGATGGAACAATCGGCAGCGGTAAAGCGGCCGACTGCTATCCCTTGAGAAATGGTAGCGTCTACATTCCCTCAAACACGGATCCGGTGTGGGCATCGTATGCGCAAGCGGTCACCCAGCAGGGTCTTGTGGCCGGACAGAATTTCCCATCCCTCAAGGATTCGCCGCACTGCGAGATGCCTTGACCAGGCTTAGGCTTATCGTTTTATCGGGAAGAAGGGCCGAAAGACGCTCCGACGCTTCACGATCCTAATCGTCAATACATACTCGAGCATTCGGTCGGGAGCCGAATGCTCTACCCAAGCTCTGTAATTGCTTGATACGAAAGAATTTTGGCTCCCCGGGGAGGATTCGAACCTCCAACATTTCGGTTAACAGCCGAATGCTCTACCGTTGAGCTACCGGGGAATCCTGTTGCGAGTGCGAATTATTCTA
>Ga0335085_10007202_pt1 | contig 17357 bp, 13 predicted proteins | sample Lox_Sample_45_FD_206712 | JGI IMG/M metagenome (GOLD analysis project Ga0335085, IMG submission 206712) | Soil microbial communities from Loxahatchee National Wildlife Refuge, Florida, United States - Lox_Sample_4.5 | ecosystem: Environmental > Terrestrial > Soil > Wetlands | place: USA...
CGGTATGTTCGGCAGGCAGGGCCGCGAGCGCGAATTGGATGTGGAACTCGAGGCCCATCTTCAGCTCCACGCGGAAGACAATCTGCGCCGCGGCATGACCCCCGCCGACGCGCGCCGGGCCGCGATCGTGGCTTTGGGCGGCATAGAGCCGACCAAGGAGGCGGTGCGCCAGCGCCGCGGTCTGCCCTTCTTCGACACGCTGGCGCAGGACCTGCGCTACAGCCTGCGCTCGCTCAGAAAAAATCCCGGATTTGCGGCCATCGGGGTGCTGACGCTGGCCGTGGGACTGGGCGCCAACACGGCCATCTTCAGCGTGGTGAATGCGGTGCTGCTGCGCCCGCTGCCTTTTCCTGAGCCGGACCGACTGGTGGGGCTGTGGCAAACGAATTCCGCGCTCAACGCGGAGCGCGAATCCACCTCGCCGGCAAATTTTCTGGATTGGAAGGAAGGGGCCACGGCATTTGAAGACATTGTGGCCATGTCCTACTGGAGCTTCGACTACACGGGCAAAGGCGAGCCGGAGAGTTTCACCGGCGAGTTGGTAACCCGGGATTTCTTCCGCCTGATGGGCGTCGTGCCGCAGGTGGGGCGTGTGTTCCTGCCGCAGGAATACGAGCCGGGCCACGAACATGTTGTGGTGCTGAGCCAGGGCCTGTGGCAACGCAGATTCGGCGGCGACCCGGGAATCGTGGGGCAGACCATCTCGCTGCGCGACGAATCCTACACGGTGGTGGGCGTTCTACCCGCCGACTTCCACATGCAGTGGCTGGGAAAAGACCGCGAAGTGTTCGCGCCGATGCCCATCACGCCACAACTGCACGAACTGCGCACGGCAAACTACTTGGACGTGCTGGGCCGGCTGAAGCCGGGAGTGACCATCGAGCAGGCGCGGTCCACCATGACCGCAACAGCGGCGCGGCTCTCGAAAGAGTACCCGACCGAAGACGGCAGCGTGGGCGTCAGCGTCCTGCCGCTGGCGGAGCAGTTGGTGGGTCGCATCCGGCCAATGCTGCTGCTCATCGCTGGCGCGGTGGGACTGGTGCTGCTGGTGGTGTGCGCGAACATCGCCAATCTGCTGCTGGTGCGCGGGAGCGCGCGAGGGCGCGAGTTGGCGATCCGCTTCTCTCTGGGCGCGGCGCGATGGCGCGTGGTTCGCCAGCTTCTCACGGAGGCAGTGACGCTGTGCGTGTTCGGCTGCGCGGCCGGGCTGCTGCTGGCGTGGTGGCTCTTGAAATTCATCGTTGAATTGCAGCGCACCAGCATTCCCCGGCTGGACCAGGCGGACATGGATTGGCGGGTAATGGCCTTCGGGGCGGCGCTCGGCTTGATTACGGCGCTGCTCGCCGGACTGGCCCCGGCTCTGCAACTCTCCCGCAGCGACTTGCAGACGGCAATGAGGCGGGGAGCGGCCGGGGCACGCGGCGCGTCACGCCAGGGGCTAAAGCGATTTTTTGTTATTTCCGAAGTGGCCCTGGCGCTCACGCTGCTGGCCGGAGCCGGCCTGTTGCTGCGCAGCCTGGTGAATCTGCTGCATGTCGATCCGGGATTTGCGCCGGAACACGTGGCCGTACTCCAGGTGTACGTGTGGAACCGGTATTCCACCAGCGCACAACGGTCGCAATACTTTCAGGACGCGGTGCGCGCTGTAGACGCAGTACCGGGCGTGGAGGCGGCGGGGGCAGCGTCGTCCACTCCCCTCTTGCTGGGCGGGCCGGATGAATCTTCCCGCTTCACGATTGAAGGGCACACTTCGGTGCGCCCAGACCAGCGGCCGACGGCAATTCAAACTGCAGCGACGCCGGGCTATTTCCGTGCCATGGGAATTCCTCTCATACGCGGACGGCTGCTGAACGCGTTCGATGCGGCGGAATCGCTGCCGGTGGTGGTGATTAACCGCACGATGGCCCAGCGCTACTGGCCAGGTGAAGATCCGCTGGGGAGGCGGATGGTCATCGAACCGCTGCTGCGCGGCGCGGCCAGCGTGTCCTGCGAGATTGTGGGCATCGTGGGCGACACCCGCCAGTGGGGACCGGAGGAGCGCCCCGGTGCGGAGTTTTTCCGTCCGCACACCCAGGATCCTTCCGGAAGCATGGCCTTTGTGGTGCGCACAGCCGGCGACCCGGGCAGCATGCTCAAAGCGGTGAAAGACGCCATCTGGTCTGTGAACAACAAAGTGAGCTTCTACGAGGTGCAAACGCTCGTGCATCTGGAGGAAGCATCGCTCGCGAACCGGCGGCTGAGCCTGATCCTGCTGGGGGCATTTGCGGCGCTCGGAGTGGCGCTGGCGGCGCTGGGCATCTACGGGGTGATCAGCTATTCGACCGCGCAGCGCACACAGGAAATCGGCATTCGCATGGCTCTGGGGGCCCAGCGCGGGCAGGTGGCAGGAATGATTGTGGCAGAAGGACTTCGCATGGCGCTGGGCGGGATTGCTTCCGGTCTCGCGCTCGCGCTCGGGCTGACCCGATTACTCGCTAAAATGCTGGTCGGGGTGGGAGCGGCGGACCCGCTGACGTTTGCAGGCGTGGCCCTGTTGCTGTTATCCGTGGCCAGTCTCGCGTGTTACCTGCCGGCCTGGCGCGCCACCCGCGTGGACCCGCTGGTGGCCTTGCACCACGAATGAGAGGCAGCGGCATGCCCGGTCGATCTGTTCGCGCTTGGTGGCTGCGGCTGGGCGGCCTGTTCCGCACCCGCCGGGGCGACGAGGAGTTCGCGCAGGAACTGGAGAGCCACCTCCAATTTCACATCCAGGATAACCTGCGGCGCGGAATGAACCCGGCGCAGGCGCGGCGGGAGGCGCTGGTGAAGCTCGGCGGAGTGGAAGCGGCAAAAGAGGCCCATCGCGACCAGCGCGGGCTGCCCTGGCTTGAGACACTGGCGCAGGATCTGCGCTTCGCGCTGCGCATGCTGCGAAAGAATCCCGGCTTCGCGACCATCACCATGCTCACGCTGGCGCTGGGCATCGGCGCGAACACCGCCACCTTCAGTTTGCTGAACGCCGTTCTGTTGCGCTCTCTACCCTATGAGCGGCCCGGAGAATTGGCTTACATTTTCACCCCCAGCCACAAATTGCCGCAGATCCCCGTCGAGGTTTTCGGTCCTGCGAACGGCGATTTCTTCGACCTCCAGCGGGAGATGCGCACCTTTGCCTCGCTCACGATGTACAACGAAGCCTCGTACAACCTGGCCGCAGGGGCTTCGGCCCAGCGCATTGGCGGGACGCGTGTCCTGTCGAATTTTTTCTCCACCCTGGGCGTTGGGCCGGAGTTGGGCCGCGCCATCCAGGCGGACGACGTGCAGCCCGGCCAGGAACACGTAGCCGTTATCAGTCACGCTCTATGGCAATCCGTGTTCGGCGGCAGCCCGCAGGTCTGCGGGCAGTCTCTGCTTCTCGATGGCCAGCGCTACCAGGTAATTGGGGTGATGCCGCAGACCTTTCGGTTTCCGAGCGACGCGGAGAGCCCCTATGGGCCATCGGGATTTCATCACACCGATGTCTGGCTCCCGCTCGCGCTTACCGCTCAACAGAGGGTGGACCGCGACACGCTCAGCGGAGACGTGATCGGACGGCTGCGGCCGGGGACAACGCTTCAGCAGGCGCAAGCAGAGCTGGACACGATCATGCCGCGCCTCAATCTCCTCCACGATCCAAAATTCTTCCAGGACTGGTACGGAGTGGTGCGGCCACTGGACGACACCATGCTTCGCAGCGTGCGTTCTCCGATGTGGCTGCTGTTCGGCGCGGTTTGCCTGGTCCTGCTGACTTCCTGTGCCAACGCTGCAAACCTGCTGCTGGCCCGGGCCGCCACACGCACGCACGAAATGGGCGTCCGCGCCGCGCTGGGCGCGCGGCGTGGCCGTTTGATCCGCCAGATTCTGACCGAAGCCATGCTGCTGGCCGCGGGGGGCGGCGCCGCCGGTATCGTGATCGCGGTGCTGGCCATTCGCCTTTTGCCGAAGTTCGATCCCGGGGACATTCCCCGGCTGGGTGAAGCCACGCTTGACCTGCGAGTGCTCCTCTTTACCCTCCTGGCCTCTTTCGCCATCGGCCTGATTTTTGGAATCCTGCCGGCGCTGGGCATCACCCGTGGAAACCTGGCCGAAATGCTCAAGAGCGGCGGCGAGAAGGGCGCGGCAGGGAATCCGCAGGGCGCGCGAAAGGGCCTGATCATCGTGGAAGTAGCCCTGGCGGTGGTGCTGCTCACCGGCTCCGGCCTTCTGGTGCGCAGCTATCTGAATCTGCTGGGCGCGCCCACGGGCTTTCAAAGCAACACGCTCACACTGAGCATCGCGCTGGACTCGCGCTACCAGCAGCCGCAGCAGCGCTTCGCCTTCTTCCAGCGCGTGCTGGAAAAGCTGAGCCAACTTCATGGTGTCGCCGCGGTCGGCGCGGTGGACGACCTGCCGCTCAGCCATTCGGAAACCATGAGCGAGTTCATGGTGGAGGGTTTCGCCAATCAGAGAGACCAGCTCATCGACTCGCGCTACGCGTCGGAGCATTACTTTGAGGCGATGGGCACCCCGCTGATGGCGGGAAGGTTCTTTGGCGGGCAGGATGCGCAAGGCCGCCCTCCTGCCCTGATCGTGAACCAGGCGTTCAACCGGAAGTACTTCCCCTCAGAATCAGCGGTGGGGAAGCGCGTGTGCATGTGCGGCGTGGAAAGCGCGGATCCCCCGTGGTCGGCCATCGCCGGCGTCGTGGCAGACGTGCGCCACTCCAACCTGGAAGATGCTCCGCCGCCGCAGGTTTACCTGCCGTTTTGGGAAGGAGGCGGCTCCCGGGCCTACTTCGCGATTCGGGCGGAGGAGCCGCCCGCCCAGTTGGTCGCTGCGGTCCGCGAAGCGGTGCGCTCCCTGGATTCCGCCCTGGCCGTTTCCGATATCCGCACCATGGAGCAACTGGTTTCCCGCGCCGGCGCTCGGCGCAGATTCCAGACCTACCTGCTCACGCTGTTCGCGGCGCTTGCCCTGTTGCTGGCGGCCATCGGTCTCTACGGACTGATTGCCTTCTCCGTAAAACAACGCACCCGGGAGATCGGCGTGCGTATGGCGCTGGGCGCGCAGCCGCGGACGATTCGCAATCTGGTCCTGGGCCAGGCCGTGGTTCTGGTAGTGCTGGGATTGACGGCGGGGATGGCCGGAGCCGTGGGCCTCGAGCGTTTTGTGCGCAGCATGCTGTTCCAGGTGAGCCCCTTCGACTGGCTGACGTTTGCCGCGGTGGGAGTTCTTCTGATGGCCGTGGCCCTGGCCGCCGGCTACTTCCCCGCGCGCCGCGCCATGCGCACGGATCCCATGGTGGCACTGCGCCACGAGTAGGAAATTCCCCAGGGAACAAACAAAGCGTCACATTCGTTCCTTGCAATAGGGAGGACTGGCTGCGCCGTCCTGGCCCTGCGCATCGCGGTAGCCGGACGGGCGCTTTCCTCGATTGCGATTGACACGCCCATGCCTGCGCCGTAGCATCGCGCTCAGGTCCATGGCTGACCGTTCCAGCAGCCGTCCCCCAAGCGAGGCCCCCCATGACTTTGCGTGATTTCATCTCCAAGCAGTTCATCGACGTTATTGACTGGACGGAGCCGGAGGAAGGAATTCTGGCCTATCGCTTCCCGATGATGGACCGGGAAATCCAGAACGGCGGCCAGTTGACCGTGCGCGAATCGCAGCTCGCGCTGTTCGTCAACGAGGGGCGGGCGGCGGACATGCTGGGTCCCGGGCTGTACACCCTGAACACCAACACGCTTCCCATTCTCACGTACATTATGAACTGGGATAAGGCGTTCAAGTCTCCGTTCAAATCGGACGTGTACTTTTTTTCGGCACGCACGCAAACGGACCAGCACTGGGGCACGCCCAATCCCATCACCATCCGCGACAAGGAATTCGGCGCCATCCGCCTGCGCGGCTTCGGAATTTATTCCTATCATCTGAGCGACGCGAAAACGTTTTACTCGAAAATCAGCGGGACCCGCGACCTCTACCACGTGGCCGAGCTGGAAGGACAGTTGCGCAACACCATCGTGGCCAAAATGACGGATGCTTTTGCCGCGAGCCAGGTGCCCTTCCTGGATATGGCCGCCAACCAGGGCATGGTGGCGGAAAAAATCAGCGAGCAGTTGAAGCCGGCGTTTGCCTCCTATGGCCTCTCGTTGGATACCTTCGTGGTGGAAAACCTCTCGCTGCCCGATGAACTGCAAAAGGTGCTGGACCAGCGCATCAGCATGAACGTGCTGGGAGACATGGGCAAGTTTACTCAGTATCAGGTGGCACAGGCCATTCCCCTGGCGGCGTCGAACGAGGGCGGAGGCGGCGTGGGCGTGGGCGCGGGGCTGGGCGCGGGCATGGCCATGGGCCAGGCCATGATGGACGCGGTGCGCCAGTCCACCGCCGGTGCTCCGGCGGGAACTGCCCCGGCGGCGCCGGCGGCGGGCGGCCCGGCCGAGGCCGCGGCCGCCACCAAGTTTTGCATGGAGTGCGGCAAACCCATTCCGCGCAGCAGCAAGTTCTGCCCGGAGTGCGGCAAGCCGCAATCGTAGCGGGCCGCTCAGGAATCGGTCATTCCGAACCCCGGCGTCCCGCCTCGGCGGGGCTGGGATGACGAATCTGCTTGCATAGGGCCAAAAGCAGATCCCTGGCCCGCCGGGGCGGGCTCGGGATGACGATGGCCCGAGCTGTTTCGCATCTTGCGAGGGGTGGGGGAGGAATGGGCGGGATCGAGTGGGTGGTCGAGGCTTTCGGCTGCTCTCCGGAATCCCTGCGCGACCTGCGCGCCGTGAAAACGCTGTTTCACGGCATGATCCGGGGGATGAAGCTGCGGCCCGTGGGGGAGACGCAGTGGCACCAGTTTCCCGGCACCGGCGGCATCACCGGCCTCTGCCTGCTCTCTGAATCGCACCTGGCCTGCCATACATTTCCCGAGCACGGCTCGCTCTGCCTCAACCTGTTCTGCTGCGCGCCGCGGCCGGACTGGGCCTTTGAACCCGCGTTGCAGCAGCTATTTGCCGCGCAGCGCGTCTCCATCCGGCGGCTGGTGCGGCCCTACGAAGAGGCACGGCAGCAGGCGGCGAGCGATTAGCGATGACCCAGCCGGCCGCCAACTGTCCCAATTGCGGTGCGAAAATCATCTTTCAATGGTCCAGCAGTGTGCAAACGGTGTGCACCTACTGCAAGAGCATCCTGGTGCGCACGGACGTGGATTTGAAGCGCGTGGGCCAGGTGGCGGACCTGCCTCCGGATAGTTCCCCCATTCAGCTCAACACCGAGGGCATTTATTGCAACAAAGCCTTCGTGGTGATTGGCCGCATCCTCTACGAATACAAGCAGGGCGGCTGGAATGAGTGGCACGCCATGATGAGCGACGGAACCAGCGCCTGGCTTTCCGACGCGCAGGATGAATACGCGGTCTCGTTTGCGGCGCGGCAGGCCAGCCTGCCCGCCGCCGAGCAACTCGCCGTGGGCCAGCAGTACAACTGGAACCACGAGCGGTACACCGTAAGCGTGATCACTCCGGCGCAGTACCGCGGGGTGGAGGGCGAGCTGCCTTTTCAGTATTGGGACAAAAACACGGTCACCTTCGCGGACCTGCGCAGCGAATCCGGGAAATTCGCCACATTGGACTATAGCGACGCGGAACCCGCGCTCTATCTGGGAGAATCCGTGGGGTTCGAGGACCTGAAACTGAAAAATCTCCGCCGCTTCGAGGGCTGGTGATGAGCGCCGCGCCTCCGTCACCGCCGCGGCGTCCCGGCACGCCGCAGGCTCCCGCGGCCCCGCAGGTGAAAGCGGTCAATTGTCCGAACTGCGGGGCAGCCATCGCGCTGCGCACCTTTGGAAAAGCGGAGACGGTGGCCTGCGACAGTTGCCACTCCATCCTGGACGCGCAGGATCCCACGTTGAAAATCCTGCAGAAGTTTCAAGCGGTGGTGGGCGAGGCTGCTCCGCTCATCCCGCTGGGACGCCGCGGAAAGTTGCGCGGGGAAGACTACGAGGTCATCGGCTTCCAGCGCCGCAGCACGGAGGTGGAAGGAATCCGCTATCTGTGGCACGAATACGTGCTCTTCAATCCCTACAAGGGATTCCGGTATCTCACCGAATACCACGGCCACTGGAACGACGTCACCCTCTGCAAGATGCTGCCCACGCTGGTCCCTTCCTCGCCTCCGAAAGCCACCTATCTTGGCGAAACCTACAAACACTTCCAGACCTGCACCGCCTCCACCGATTACGTGGTGGGCGAATTCCCTTGGCAGGTGCGCGTCGGCGAAAAAGTGGAAGCGACGGATCTGGTGAGCCCGCCCCGCGTGCTTTCCTCGGAAACGACCGGGAACGAGGTGACCTGGTCCATCGGCGAGTATCTGTACGGCAGCGAGATTTGGAAGGCGTTCAACCTGCCGGGAAATCCTCCGCCCGCGGAGGGCGTGTTCGAGAACCAGCCCTCGCCGGTGAAGGAGCCGGTGGGCGGCATCTGGGCCGTGTTCGCCCTGTGTGTGCTGGCGCTGATCGCCCTGTTGGTCGGATACACACTCTTCGGCGCGAGCAATCAGCAGGTGTTCGTGGGCAACTACTCGACGAATTCCAGCCCCGTGCCGAGCCCGGCCCCCAATGAAGCCTCCTTCGTGACCGACCTGTTCGAACTGGGCGGGCGAACGTCCAACGTGGAGGTGGAAACGACGGCCAACGTGGATAACTCCTGGATCTACGTGAACTACGCGCTCATCAACCAGGACACCGGACAAGCCTGGGATTTCGGACGCGAAGTAAGCTATTACCACGGGCGCGACAGCGACGGCAGTTGGAGCGAAGGCGGCCGGCAGGATTCGGTGGTGGTCCCTTCGGTTCCCGCGGGCCATTATTATCTGCGCGTCGAGCCGGAGGTGGACCCCAAACATCCGCAGGTTCAGTACACGGTGCGGGTCAAGCGGGATGTTCCGGTGCTGGGAATCTATCTCCTGGCCTTTCTGGCCCTGCTGGTTCCCGCCATCGCGCTGAGTTTTCGCGGGCTGAGCTTTGAAGCCCGCCGCTGGGCAGAGAGTGATCACCCGATAGTGACCGTTGGGTCGGGAAGTTCGGAGGACGACTGATGTTTCGCAAACTGTATCTGCTGTACGGAATGGCGGTTCTGAGCACCGCGGGTTTTGCGCAATACCGCGGATGGAGTCCGAACCGCGTCAATGAGCTGAAAAACGTGCCGAAATCGGTGCGCGACAATCCCGGCTCCTACCGCTCCATCTATCGAAGCTATCACGGCTACACCGGAGGCAAATGAAATGAACTTCGTACCGCTTGGAAATATCGTTGCAGCGCTGGCCTTCGCCTTCCTGGGCATGCTGATTTTCGTGATCGCGTTTGCGGTGATGGACAAACTGACGCCCTATCACCTGTGGAAGGAGATCGTGCAGGAGCACAACATGGCGCTGGCCATCCTGGTGGGCGCCATGTCGCTGGGCCTGTGCATCATCATCGCCTCGGCGATCCATTAGGCCATGGGCATCCTGCTGTTCATCTCCGTGCTGCTGGTGGCGGCCTGCGGGCTGGTCTATGAGCTGGTGGCCGGCACGCTGGCCAGCTATCTGCTCGGCGACAGCGTGCTGCAATTTTCCACCGTCATCGGCACCTATCTGTTCGCCATGGGGGTGGGCAGCGCCCTCTCGCGATATCTGATCCGCGGGCTGGTGTACCGCTTCGTGTGCATCGAGCTGCTGCTGGGGGTGATTGGCGGCTTCTCCTCCGCGGCCCTGATGCTGGCCTTTGCCTACACCGAGGGCTTCGGGCTGATCCTTTACGCGCTGGTGGGCGTGATGGGCGTGCTGGTGGGGCTGGAGATTCCGTTGCTGATGCGCATCGTCCGCGGGCGCTACGAATTCCGCGACGTCATTGCCCACGTGCTGACGTTTGATTATCTCGGTGCGCTGGGGGCTTCCCTGCTCTTCCCCATCCTGCTGGTGCCGCGGCTGGGCCTGGTGCGCTCGGCCATGCTGTTTGGATTGATCAACGCGGGCGTGGCCCTGTGGAGCACGTTCCTGTTTGCCGGCCAACTCTCCCGCGCGCGCGGCCTGCGCGTGGCCTGCCTGGCGGTGCTCTGCTTGCTCGGCGCGGGGATGGTGAACGCCAAGCGCATCACCGCCGCGGCGGAAGACAATATCTACGCGGACGAGATCATTTTTTCGCGCGATACCAAGTACCAGCACATCGTGCTCACGCGGTTCAAAGACGACCTGCGGCTCTTTCTCAACAGCCACCTGCAATTCAGCTCTCGGGATGAATACCGATACCACGAGGCGCTGGTGCATCCGGGCCTGGCCGCGATTCCCGCGGCGCGCCGCGTGCTGGTGCTGGGCGGAGGAGACGGGCTGGCCGTGCGCGAAATCCTGAAATATCCCGGGATTCAAAGCGTCACCCTGGTGGACCTGGACCCGGAGATGACCGGAATTTTTTCATCGAATCCCATGCTGGTGAAGCTGAACGGAGACTCGTTGCGCTCTCCGCGCGTCCAGGTGATCAACGCGGATGCGTTTCCCTGGCTGGACTCCAATACCGACAGCTTCGACTTCATCGTCGTGGATTTTCCAGACCCCACCAGCTACTCGCTGGGCAAACTCTACACCACGGCCTTCTACCGCGCGGCCGCGCGGCACCTGAGCGCGCGCGGGCTGATGGTGGTGCAGAGCACTTCGCCCATGTTCGCGCGCGATTCCTTCTGGTGCATCGTGGAGACGCTGAAGCAGGCCGGGCTGCACACCAGCCCGTATCACGTGTACGTGCCCGCATTCGGCGAATGGGGTTTTGTGCTCGCCGGTTACCGCGCGTACGTGCCGCCGGCCGCGCTGCCCGCGGGATTGCGATTTCTAAGCGTCGCCGGGCTTTCCGCGCTCTTCGAGTTTCCTCCGGATATGGGGCCGCTGCCCATGCCTCCCAATCAGTTGAACACCCAGGTGCTGGTGCGCACCTACGAAAACGACTGGAAGGACATCACGCATTGAGGGTTGGACGCCGCAGATTTCTGGGCGCGGGAAGCGCGGCCCTGGTCGGGCTATCGCTGAAATCGGATCGGCGGATCGAGGGCGGGTTCGTCAACGATTCCTTCCCGATGGGCCATCTGCTGCGCGACGGGGCTTCGTTCCCCGCGCCGCGCCGCACGGAAAAACTCCCGATCGTCATCGTCGGCGGCGGCATCGCCGGATTGAGCGCCGCGTGGCGGCTGCACAAACGCGGTTTCCGCGATTTTGTGCTGCTGGAGATGAACGCACAGGCCGGCGGAAACGCACGCTGGGGAGAAAACGAGGTGAGCGCGTATCCCTGGGCGGCGCATTACGTGCCCGTACCGGGACCGAAGGCGGAATATGTTCGCGAGCTGTTTGAAGACCTGGGAGTACTGAAAAACGGGCAGTGGGAGGAACGCGCTCTGTGTTTCGCCCCGCAGGAGCGACTGTTCCTCTACGGCCGCTGGCAGGAGGGCATCGAACCCGCCGTGGGCCTGACGCCAAAAGACCGCGAGCAGTTCCAGCGGCTGGAGGACCTGTTCGGCAAATTCCGAGCCAGCGGAGAATTTACCATTCCGCTGGAGCGCGGCAAGTCGGCTAAGTTCGCGCAGCTCGACCGCATCTCGTTTGCCGATTGGCTCGAGCAACAGGGATGTACGTCGCGACTGGTGAGCTGGTACATGAATTACGCCTGCCGCGACGACTACGGAGCAATGGCGCGGGACACCTCCGCATGGGCCGGAATCCATTATTTTTCGTCGCGCGAAGCAGAGGAAAAAGGACCGCTCACCTGGCCGGAAGGAAACGGGTGGATCACCCGGCGCCTGCTCGAACGCGTGGGAGAGCACGTGCGCACCGGCCAGATGGTGCACCACGTGGCGCGGACGCCGCGCGGCGCTTCCGTCTTTGCCGGCGATACGGAGTATCAAGCGGAATTCGTTATTTTCGCAGCTCCCAGCTTTCTGGCCCACTACCTGCTTGAAGATTTTCCGCGCCTCGCGGATTTCGTCTATTCGCCCTGGCTGACCGCGAACCTGACGCTCGAACGCCTGCCGGATTCGCGCGGCGCGGAGCCGGCGTGGGACACGGTGTTCCTCGACTCACCCACACTCGGCTACGTGGACGCGACGCACCAAAGCCTGCGCACGCGGATTGACCGCACCGTTTGGACATTTTATTGGGCGCTGGTGGAGGGCTCGCCCGCCGCAAACCGCCAGCTCTTGCTGGAGAAGGATTGGGAGTACTGGAAGGAAGCTATTCTGCATGACCTGGAGCATGTGCATTCCGACATCCGCCAATGCGTCTCGCGGATAGATGTGATGCGCATGGGCCATGCGATGATCCGCCCGGCAGTCGGGTCAGTCTTTTCTGAGGAGCGGCGCCGCCTCGCGCGGCGCGACGGAAGAATTCTCTTTGCGAATTCAGACCTCAGCGGGATTTCGATTTTCGAGGAGGCGCAGTACCACGGGGTTATGGCCGCGCAAACTGCGCTGCACGAAGTGGGAGGGCGACGGTAAGGTCCGTGGCACCGCTACTTGCCATCATGCTGACTTGGAGGCTGGCGACCTGCTTCCAAGTGCAAGGCGAGGAAGTTCGGGTCGCCGTACTGGAGTTTAGGCATAAAGAGTGACTGGATCAAAACCATCATGCTAATTTGAGCGCCGATCGCCAGCAACAAAGCGATAAAATACACATAGACGAAAGCAAGCTTGTCCAAAAGCAGTCCGTATCCTAGAACGATATAAACAAGAGTTAGTGCGCCCACGACCCATCTCCGAGTGGTCCGGTAACTCTCGGAAACGCTCAGTGGTGCCCCGCAAGCCGGGCAGGGAAATCCCTCCCTTAGAGAAACTTCAAGACGGCTGAGTGCATGCCCGCACGCAGGGCAGGAGCCGGGTTGGCCCTTCGCGCCGGTTCCAAAGCGCTGCCGCCGCCCGCGCCGACCGCCCGCAGCCATGAATACTCCCTGAATTGCCAGGTGGGCCGTGAAGGGAGCGAGAATCGATCCCTGCCAAACGAAAAGGAGCGCCAGAAGTGCGCCTTCCAAAATACTCAAGACTCCGCGCGGAAGGCTCTGCCCAATCCAGACGACTCCAAACGCAACCGCGGTCAAGATAACGGCCGCCTCATTCGAATAGCCAGAATGATTGAATGAAGTTAGGGCGATGACGCGCCAGAGTTCTTCCGCACATGCTCCCAGCAGCGTGACTGTAAGCTGGGAAGCTGAAGTCGCACCCAAGGCAGGAATCAGGCGGCGAAGGCCTGGAGGTGCCCCGACCGTTCCCACGAGCTGAAACCAGATCCCGCACCACGCCATGCCCACCAACCCGCCGAGCAGAATCCCCCCCACTGCTCCGCCCTGTGTATTCGTCGACAGATTCCATTCGTGAGGATTTGCCGACATCCATAAAGTCACGCCGCCGATAAGGACACCGTAATGGACCGCGGGAAGTTCAACATTGGCGCGACGGTTTCTGGGTTCGTCGGAAGCGTCCGCAACGCCAGGCACATCGTCTGGCTGCCTGCCCAGAAGAAGCAAGGGACCAAGAAAAGAAACAGCAAGGAACGCGAGCGGATAGAGAAATAGCAGGAACAATAATGGTATATTCACAGCACAACCCTTAACTCATCTTAGCGCCAATCTTCGACTGGGAGGAGCCCTCAATCTGGTACTGACTTGCGAGAGGCGGGAGCCTATGTTGGTCAATCCGTGCGGCGAGCAGGGGCGCGGGACGCGGCATCGTTTTCCTCGGGGACGGGCAGGATGCCAATGCCCGCGGCGGCCACGCTGTCGCGCGAAGTGTTCTTCACCAGGTACATGGCTTCGTCGGCCAGGTGCAGGAGTTTCGATTTGTCGCGCGAGTCGGAAGGGTAACAAGCCACGCCCACGCTGGCGGTGATGCGGATTTCCAGGCCCAGGTCCTGCATCCACACATGCTCGCGGATGCGCTTGTGCAAGCGGCGAGCAACGATCAGCGCGTTCTCCTTGGAGGTTTGCGGCAGCAACACCACGAATTCATCTCCTCCGTATCGGAAGGCAAAGTCAATCAACCGGCAATTGGATTTCACCATGTTGCCGATGTCGCTGAGCAGGCGCGTGCCGGTCAAGTGCCCGTACGTATCGTTGACGCTCTTGAAGTGGTCCAGGTCAATGAAGATCAGCGAGAACTCGTAGTTGTAGCGCTGCGAGCGGTAGATTTCCGTTTCCAGCACAAAATTCAGGTGCCGCGCGTTGTACAGGGTGGTGCAATCGTCGGTGATGGTCAGTTCGTGGATTTTCTGCACGTGGCGGGCGTTCTCGATGGCGATGGCGGCAAAATCGGCCAGCACCTCGAGCAGCGCCAGGTCGCGCTCTCCGAAGCCCTGCGGCCCCACGCAATTGATCAGCTCGATCACGCCCAGGCTGCGGTCGCGGAAGCGCACCGGCACGGCCACAATGGAGCGCGTCTGCATCTTGGTCTTCTCGTCCACTTTCGAGAAGAAGCGCGAATCCTGGCTGGTATCCGGAACGATCACCACTTCGCCGGTTTGCGCCACCCAGCCGGCGATTCCCTGCCCCACCTTGATGCGAATCTCCTTCAGCGCTGCGCTGCCCTCGCCGGTGGCGATTTCGAAATACAGTTCCTGCTTGGGCTCGTCCATCAGCAGCAGCGACCAGGTGTCCGGGTGCAGAAATTCCTCCACCTTCTGCATGATGGTGCGCAGCACCTGGTCGAGCTGGAGGGACGAGGTGAGGGCCTTGCCGAGTTCGTGGAAGACGGCAACCTCGCTGAATCCGCGCGGGTCCGCCTTCACGTGGGCGATGGTCGGGTTGCGGCGGCGTTCGACGCCGTTAAAGGTTGAGTTTTCTTCAGCCATGCCGGTCAATACCGCCGCCCTGGCGCCAGCACAGGATGTTCCACGAGTTGCGAAGGTGTGGCCTGGGCGAACCGCCCTTCAACCCGAAAGATTATAGGAGACGCGGCGCGCCCGCTGCAACGTGTTCTGAGTCCCGGTGTGCCCAGTTGGGAGCAATCAGCTGGGGGAAGTGTGCAAGCTGCGCGAGGCGATGCAGGTTTCCTCGGTGCCCGGCAGGCCGCGCCACAAGGGGCGCTGGCGGCGGATCGGCACCTCCAAATCCGTTTTAGAAGTATTCCCGCCTCTCAAGACCGGGCCGCGGGCCTCCAACGTGCGCAAATTCGCTTCCTACAGGTGAGGGCCAGGGTAAACTTTCCGGAAAGCGGCAGGCGCTTTGTCGTCCTGTCCGTAAGGGGAGTGCAATGCAGGGGGGTACGATCGCCACGCGAGGCCTGGCTCTGCTGATTTTCCTGGCAGAGCCTATGGTGCCTGGCGCTCTCGCGCGTCCCGGCCAGGCTCCCAAGCCTGCTTCCAGGCCCTGCCCCGCGATGCTGCAAAAAACAAAACTGGTCACGGACCGCTCGGGATGGGCCATCGTCAGAGTGCCTTCCGAGCATCCGCGGAACGTGTACGACTGCACAGATGAGCACCTCTACTGGACGGAAGACAACGGGGGTACCTGGCGGGAGATGACGCCGCCCGAAATGGCCGGGAGAAGCATTTTGGACGCGTTCTTTCTCCAGGGGATGCTTGGCTGGGTGATTGCGACGGATGCTGCCAGCGAGTCAAACTCTTCCCATTCCTATCTTTTCACCACCGCCGATGGCGGAAAGACCTGGCGAACGCTCCGGCTGCCAAGTTCCGATTACGGGCTGAATGAGGAGGCCATCCCGAAGCAGGTTTTCTTTTGCGATCCCAAACACGGCTGGATGGCTTGGCGCTGGGCCGTAACCCACTCCCGGCTGTTCGCGCTCCTTGCCACCGAAGATGGTGGGCGCACCTGGAAGCCGCTTGCCAAACCTCCCGGGGCGGGGCCGCTCCAATTTGTCTCCCCGCAGGAGGGTTGGATGGTTGGCGGCCCCGAAAGCCCTGGAATTCCCAACCCTGAGCACGACACGTTGTGGGTCACCCATGACGGCGGCCAGCACTGGCAGAGCGTGCAGATTCCGCTGCCCGCCGGCGACGAAGCCGACCGGCACATTTTCACCGCCATCGGGTTCAAGAGCGCGAGTGAGGGAGCCGTGGCTGCAGAGATGCAGCTCACCAATGAAGCCACCCGTTTTTTCTCGTGCGAGACGCACGACGGGGGGAAATCGTGGAGCGTCACTCAATTCGAGGCGGAGACGGCCAATCCTTCCATCGTGGACTCGCACATCATCTGGTCTTTCTCCGCGGCGCGGGGTGAAAACACCAAGTTTCGAATCCGGAACCAGGTGGTTTCCCCATCTCTGCCCTCCGGGTTATCGGCGAAAGCCTACCCCGTTCCACTTGATTTCATCAATGATTCGCACGGTTGGGCGAGCTCCTCGGGGGAGTTGCTTTCGACCGTGGACGGCGCCAGGACCTTTCAGGTGATCACGCCACCCGTGGTGGCGCAATTCCCATATCGGCCTTTGCCGGAAATCTTCGCGGTGAACGGGCGTGTCCTCCGGTTTCCGACCGCGCACGTGCCGTTCGCAATCCAATACCCCGCCCCGGGGCGAAACGAGAGGCTCGGCCCACTCTTTGCGCCGGCAGCGGGCGGGCCGATGGAAATCAAGGGCCGGGGATTCCTGGAACAAAATGCGGTGTGGTTCGGCGAGCGAGCGGTTGAGGCCCGCCGAACCGACGAAGCCCACGTGCGATTGCTTGTGCCCCGCGACCTGCCACCGGGTGACTACGAACTCCGCATCGAGACGGCAAACGGAAAATCGGAGCCTGTACGCGTGACCATTCGAGCTGGCGAAGAGCTGAAATTCCTTGGATTCGTCCGCCCGGCTGGAAGCGCCTGTTGCACACCGAGGGTCCACCCTGGAGATCAGGTGACGGCCAGCGGACGCGGCTTGCTGCTCGAGAATACAGTTTGGTTCGGCAGCCAGCCGGTGGCGACAGAGTTGAAGATTGCCAATGTCCCGCTGCTGCGTCTGAACGTGCCCGCTTCCCTGGCCCCCGGCAGCTACGACGTTTACATCATGAATGCCAACGGGAAGAGCAACGTCCTCAGCGTCATCGTGGAGTAACTAACCGAGCCCGGCCGCCGGCCGGGATACTACAGCGCGGGGCGCAGCAAGCGGCGCCCCTACACCTGCAATGAGGCGCCGCGAGACGCGATGAGCTGCGCGTACCAGTGCGAGGAATCCTTGGGCACGCGGCGCTGCGACTCGAAGTCCACGAACACCAGGCCGAAGCGTTCGCGGTAGCCGGTGTGCCACTCGAAGTTGTCCATCAGCGACCAGTGCAGATAGCCGCGCACCGGCACACCCTCGCGCATGGCACGGCGCAGCTCGATCAAGTAGCGGGCGGTGAAATCGATGCGTTGCGGATCGTGCACCCGGCCATCGAGCG
>Ga0335085_10007204_pt1 | contig 17356 bp, 16 predicted proteins | sample Lox_Sample_45_FD_206712 | JGI IMG/M metagenome (GOLD analysis project Ga0335085, IMG submission 206712) | Soil microbial communities from Loxahatchee National Wildlife Refuge, Florida, United States - Lox_Sample_4.5 | ecosystem: Environmental > Terrestrial > Soil > Wetlands | place: USA...
AGACCATGATCAGCTTCAACGTCTCGCCCACTGCGCTTCTTCAGTTTCTCAAGGACTGAGGGAAAAACAGCGTCGTAGCTGTTGAACGTACCCTGCGAGAGCCACACCAGCCTTTCCAGGCCCGCTCCCATATCGATCACCTTCTGATCGTATTCCTTGTAATTGTCCGGTGTCCCCTCATATGCGGTGAAAACAGCATTCCCAAGCTCCAGTCCTCTGGAATAGAATTCGAGGCTGTAGCCAAATGCACCTGGGCCGAGCCACACGTCTTCCATGAAAATAATCTCCTCCTTCGGTATCCCCAGGACTTTGGTCAGCATTTCAAAATCCAGATCTATGCAACGGTCTTTCCAGTACCCTGAGGAGTTTGCAAGTGCTTGCTGCCCGATCATGCAGAAGGAAGTCCCGTGCCTGCCGGTAATTCCAACGTTTGCAATGTCTGAAAAGCGCAGACACATCTGGGGGACGATCAAGGGATTTGCAGGAAAATCAAAGACGACCTTTCCCGATTCGATTCTTTGGAAATCGACTATCGATGCGATAGTAAAATAGAGGTCTGGCCGCCACCGGCAGACAACAGGATATCTTGGTATTGACTCATGTCCGTTCTTTTTGAAAAAAGATTCGATTGCCTTCCAACCCGAGACGTAATCGAATTTTTTCGAGGAGGGAGAATTTCCCAGAAAGTCGTACTGCTGACAGGGCTTGTCGGCGCATAGCGTTCTACCTGCGTCCAGCGTCCAGAAAAACGAACCGCAGTTTGAGCACTTCTTCCTAATGTATCCGACTTCATCGAAGAGCTTGACGCGGTAATATTTGTCGGGCTGGGCGGAAAATCTCTCGCGGAGTAGATCTTTCCCTATGGGCAAAATTCCGGTCTTACTCCCCGTGGAAGTGATTGAAACGGACGGACCTGCTTTTATTTATTGACGATGAATTCGGAAAGATTTAGCTTTCTTCTTCGTATTCTTCTCGGAGATCGTGGATTCTGTCAAGCAGGGAGTTAGTGATTCCCTGAAACCTTCTCTCATTCGTCTGCTGCAACCTGGTAAACGTTTCTTCTTTCATCCTCTTAGAAACGAGCTGATCATAATTGTTCAGGATGTCTTTGACAACTCGATCAAAGTCTCTGTCGATTGCAAGTACTTCATTGAAACCGGTTTGAACACCCGTTCCCGAAGTAGCTAGTTGCGATCTCAACGAGCCAACTTTGGAGTTTGTCTTTATCCTGAAATCATCAATTCTTTGTCTTCCGACGACTAGATCGTTTCTGGAAATAGCGGTTCCTCTCGCCTTCAAATCTGAAAGTATCTCATTAGTGCCTGAAACCTTATCCTCAACTGCCTTTGTCAGGGTGTCAAAGGTCGAACTGGAATCTTCCTTGGCACTTTGCTTCGGTCGAAAGACAATTGCAGCAACGAAAACGGCCAGGAAAAGAATCCCAGCAGCTGGTAGCGCTGAGCCGAAAGCCGATGCGATGCCGAGCCGAAATGAAAAGGCGGCTTTGGCAGGAATCTCAGTTGCGTTATAGGAATTCAAGGAAAGATGGCCACCCGAAACAACCACTCCTGGAACAGCGGTCGAAGTTATCTGGATGTGATCGACTATTGCCCCAGGAATCGGAGAAGTCGTGGGAATCGAAACGTAGTAACTACCGCCGGAGTAATTCCAATAATTCTGCCCTAATGGATACTGGTATTTCAGAGAAACAGAGCTGTCAGGCTGGATCGTCTGCTCGGTCGAATTGAGGTTAAGAACGCCGCCGCTGATCGAGATGCTAGCCAAGTTACTTATTGGAGGTTCAGCGCTCGGCAGAGAAGTCAATAAGGTAGCGTTTGTCAGGGGCGAGTATGACAAGGAGTAAATTGTATTCTCTCCTAGATTCTTGAGATTGAGTGTGTCAGTTACCAGAATCGTTCCGGTCGACGTCACACTTAGCTGACGAGTAAGCTGGGTGAAATCTATAGAGCCCGAAGATTGGGGATTTGAAAACACTAAAACGTTGGAATATCTTACGCTGGTCGAAACATTGGGACCGATGTAATCCCACGTCTCAAGGGTTGCATTGGTTCCAACGGTGTGAGAAAAGCCGCCCTCCTGCATTGAAGTAGGATCAACGATGTGAGTGGTCAAGTATGGCAATACGATGTGACTGGAAATGGCGTCAAGAGGTATGCTCACAGCCGGACTGAAAACTATTGGGACGGTGTAATTCCCGTTTGCAACTGCGACAAAAGTACCTAGAACGTAAAAGCCCACGCTTACTGAAGAATTGACGCCCGCAGAAAGAGCCGGGGAAACGGAGATCGCCATTGAAACGGTGTTGTTTGAGAAAGATGTTGTTTCAGAAACCTGAACGCCGGAACCTCCAGATTTGCCGTGAAGGCTAATGTCCGTGATGTGTCCTTCGTAAGCTGCGGGGAATCCCAGTGTGAAGGAAGAGACAGAGCTGGTACTGTTGGTTGAATGAAACAGAGTATCGTTAACTGAAAATTGGCCGTATGTGTTGAACGTGACTACATGGCGAAGCGAATTGCCCGTGGTGGAAGTAGATGTCGCCGCCAGGGATAAGAATAGCGGAGAAGTACTGAGGACTACAAAGACAAACAATAACGCCAAGAAAAAAGGCGTCCTTAAACGCAAACAGATAAACTCCGGTGAAAAGCCGATTCCCTGAAAATGGCTTTAAAGACTTTCGGGAAAAAATTCGAGTCGCATTTGATTTTCCGATCCGCCTTAACCAAGAACATCACATCAATTATTTTCGTAATCGTATCATCGAGTTAATGCTATAATATATGAAAATCCGGTGAATTTCTCTCTCAAGGTTTGCATTGCAAAGTGGTTGTCCACAAGTTTCTTCCAAACTCTGAAGAAGAGATTATGCAGCGGATGCTCGATGCCCTTGGCTTAAAAGATGTTGACGACCTCTTTTCAGATATTCCGGAGCAAGTACGTCTGAATCGTCCACTGGAAATTCCCTCGGACAAAAGCGAGATCGAGCTTGAACGTCTTGTCTTCGAAAAGCTCGGAAAAAACAAATCATATCCAGAGTGCCTTAACTTTCTAGGAGGTGGAGCATCTATTCATCATGTTCCATCAATCGTTGATGAAATTCTTTCGAGGGGGGAGTTTTACACTGCGTATACTCCTTACCAGCCCGAGATAAGCCAGGGAATGCTCCAAGCACTCTTCGAATATCAGAGTCAAATCTGCGAGCTGACAGGAATGGACGTTGCAAATAGTTCAATGTATGACTGGGCTAGCGCAGTTGGAGAAGCTGGAAGAATGGCCCAGCGGGTAACAGGACGCAGGAAGGTCATCGCCGCGGCGAGTGCTTCTCCTGAGAGATTGAACGTGTTGGACACCTACTGCGTTCCGGCAGGGATGGAAATTCGTCGAGTAAATTTTGGAAATTCTGGGAGCATTGATTTGCACGAGCTGGACTCGGTTCTGGACGAGACAGCCGCGGCGGTTTATCTAGAGGTTCCAAATTTTCTAGGCGTGATCGAAGATTCTCTGGAAGAAATATCTGCAAAGTGCCGCGCAAGGGGAGCACTTCTGATCGTCGGAGTCGATCCGATTACTCTGGGAGTGCTTGCACCGCCCAGCTCGTACGGAGCGGACATTGTCGTAGGAGACGGACAGTCGCTCGGACTCTATCCTGACTTTGGCGGTCCTCTAATGGGAATTTTTGCAATTAGAGACGATCCAATACTTTTGCGCCAAATGCCTGGAAGGCTAATCGGCGCGACGGTTTCAAAGAAGGGATCGAAACGTGGATACACGATGGTCCTCCAGACGCGCGAGCAACACATCCGAAGAGAGCACGCCACTTCGAACATCTGTACGAATGAGGCCCTGTTTGCTGTCGCAGTCAGCATTTATCTTTCAACTATGGGCCCGGCTGGAATGAAAGAAGTCAGTGAAAGAATTTTCGGGGCCGCTCATTACGCGAAGAAGCGTTTTAATGAAGAAGCTCTGTCTGCACCCTACTTTGCCGGATCGTTTTTTGGTGATCTGAGCTTGAGCACAAAAGTCGCCGGCGTCGAACTTTCAGACCGGTTATCTCAATATTCGATCCTCGGCGGGCTACCTCTCGGCAGATTTTACAAAAATCTCAAGAACGTTTCCTTGTTTTCTTTCACGGAGCTTCACAGGGTACCAGATGTTGAGAGACTCGTTCAATCGATCAAATCGGTGGAGAGCGAATCTTAGTGGTTTTCCGTCAAGCGATTTGGGACGAACCCCTTTTGAAAGAGATTTCGAAAGAAGGTCGGAAAGCTTACTCCCTCCCAAGAGCTGAGGAAGTGATTAGATCTGAAATCAATTCGCTGACCGAAGGGATCCCGAGTGGAATGCTCAGAAACGATGCACCGAAACTACCGGAGATATCCGAACCGGAGATCGTGAGGCACTTTGTCAGATTGTCCCAGATGAATTTTGCAATCGATGTTGGGATGTATCCGCTCGGTAGCTGCACAATGAAGTACAACCCAAAGGTATCCCAGAGAATTGCTCGCAGTGCAAAAATTGCAGGACTACACCCGTACCAGAGCGAGTCTACCATACAGGGCACTTTGGAAATTCTGTTTGAGTTAGAGCAGATGCTTCAAGAAATATCCGGAATGGACAGGTTCACGCTCTCTCCGGCTGCGGGAGCTCAGGGCGAGTACGTGGGAGCGCTGATAATTCGAAACTATCTCAGAGATAGAGGTTTTGACAACAAGGATGAGATGCTCGTTCCAGACTCGGCGCATGGTACAAATCCGGCAAGTGCAGCCATGGCCGGATTTAAGGTAGTGAAGATTCCATCCTCAAAGGAGGGAATCATTACCGAGGAAGAAGTCAAGAAGGTGATTACCAAGAACACCGCGGGAATGATGCTGACGGTTCCGAATACTCTTGGTCTTTTTGAGAAGGAAATTCTGCAAGTAACGAGGATTATTCACGAGGAAAACGGGTTGATGTATTACGACGGTGCAAACATGAACGCCCTCCTAGGGCACGCACGTCCAGGCGATATGGGCTTTGACATCGTTCATATTAACGTCCACAAGACTTTTGCGACTCCTCACGGCGGAGGCGGTCCGGGAGCTGGTCCCGTGGGAGTCAAGGCACATTTGCAGGATTACTTGCCTGTGCCGGTAGTTTCAAAAAAACCGGATTCCAGCTACACTCTGGACTATTCTCCGAGCAAATCAATTGGACAGGTAAAATCGTTCTATGGCAACACGGGCGTGCTTCTGAGAGCGTACTGCTACATCCTGAGTCTGGGATCCGAGGGTCTGAAGACAGTCTCCGAGCAGGCAGTACTCGCATCAAACTATCTTCTTTCTCTGCTTAACAAAGAGGCATTCGAGCTTACGTTCTCCCCAGGGGAGGTGAGAAAGCACGAGTTTGTGGTAAGCACCTCTCCTTTGAAAAAGAGGACTGGGGTCTCGGCGGGCGACGTTGCAAAGGCGATTCTGGATTCTGGCATGCACTCGCCCACAACTTATTTTCCATTGATCGTTCCTGAAGCGCTAATGATCGAGCCTACGGAGACTGAACCTCTGGAAAATCTGGAAGCATTTGCGAAAGTATTGAATGAAATTGCATTGAAATCCGCCACCGATAAAGAATCCATTTTGAACTCGCCCTTGAATACTTCGATCGGGCGGCTGGATGAGTATAGGGCATCGCATCCTGCGACTATGATCCTGAACTGGAACAGGTTTCCGAGCTGACCTGATTTCTGCCTTCGTCGCGTTCGAAAAAGTTTCACGAGTCTCTAAAGCAGAAGAGAAGGCGAATAGCAACCCAGCAGATTGATAGATCTCTTGCACTTGCGATTAGAGAGAGGAATAGGCCCGAGTTTTCTCAAAATCTTGCGGAGAACGCCTGGAAGCTTTCAACACGATTCAACGTTCGTCTGGGCAGATACAGGATTTTTTTCTGCCGGGAATGTAAAGCGTTCATCCGCCCGCCCGAAGGCGCGAGGTTTCGAATCAGGAGTAATAACAACAGACGAGTTTTGACTATAACTTGCCTAAGGTGCGGCAATGTTTATCGAAAGCCTCTACCATCAATAAAGTCTAGAGCGACACAGAGCTAATCATCCTCATTTATATAGGCCTTCGCAAAATGGTCTCCTCTACAGTATTTTTACTGAAGTTTGGAAGTTTTGCCATGACTACCGCTCATGAAGTTCCCCAAGATCTTTTAATTGCAAAGCTCGCTGATCATTTGAGGCACGTTTCACAGGTGTCCCAGCCGCAGTGGACCGCCTTCGCCAAAACTGGCTCGCACGCCGCAAGACAACCGGTCGAGAAGGATTGGTGGTACACGCGCTGTGGTTCTCTTTTGCGAAAGATCTACATCCACGGTCCCATCGGTCTTAGTCAGCTCGAATCTGACTACGGCGGGAAGAAGGAGATCAGTTATTATCCGGGTCACCATCGTGATGCCGGTGGTTCTGCGATTCGCAAGGCGATCCAGCAGCTAGAGGCTGCAGGTCTCGTTGCAAAGCAGGGAAAGAAGGGGAGGATTCTCACAGGAAAGGGAGTCAGCCTCCTCGATCGACAGAGCACCGAGATCTTGCGTGAGCTTGCCAAGACCAGGACTGAACTGGCGCGTTATCTGTAGTCTAGTGCCTAAAAGCGGAATTGATCGAGGGGCGACATTTGAGCGAAGCGCAACGCGGTCCTCCTGACAACAAATCCCAGGAAGGAGGGCCACTGGATCAAGATCGTCAAGCGAAGGCAGCCAGAGAGCAGATGATGAGGGTAATTTTCACGACCGAAGCGAGGGATCGGTTGAACAATTTGAGAATGGTAAAGCCTGATCTTGCATCTTCAGTCGAAAATCAGATTTTTCAGTTAGCTAGTTCCGGTCGACTGAGGCATCAGATTAACGACGAAGAGCTCAAACAAATGTTGGGACAACTCCAGAGGCCGAAAAAAGAATTCAAGATAAATTACAAATGAGTGGTATAGTTATGAGCAAAAAGACTTCAGGTGTAAAAAAGAGACTGCTTCGCATGAGAAGACAGTCTTACCCGGTTCCAACATGGGTAGTTGCGAAGACGAAGCAGAAAGTACGGACGCACCCCCAGCAGCGGCAGTGGCGACGGCAGAAATTGAAGGTAAAGTAGTGATCAAAGTATGTCTGAACAGGAAGAAATTACGCGAGTATACACGGTCCCGTTGTCCCGCGCATGGATTACCGCCAGGCACCGGAGGACCAGAAGAGCAGTCAACATTCTTCGCGAGTTTGCAGAGCATCACATGAAATCGTCCGAGATCAAGATTGACACGGAGTTAAACGAGGAACTATGGAAGAGGGGCATAACTAAACCGCCGAGAAGAATTACTGTAAAAATGGAAAAGGACGAAGACGGCGTGGTAACTATTTCGCTTCCAAAGGAATCGAAGAAAACGCCCGAAATTACTCCGGTTGCAAAGCAAGAAGAAACAATTGCTCCGGCCCCGACTCAGCCAGTTGCGCCTGAAACTCCTGCTCCGACCGCCACTCCCGCCAAAGCAGCGACTCCTCAGAAACGTAGACCAAAGAAATCCGCAAAATAGAGCTAATTCTCAAGAACTCGGAACCAATTTCTGTATAGTCCTGGGATTGGCGACCCATACCATTTCTCGAAGAGAGACCTTATTTCACTGGCGGACTCAATACCCGCTAGTCGTGCTTCGTCGTCCGTGAGTTCGTAAGCGTTTACCCGATCAGTTCTGTAAAATTCAATCAAAAGTTTTGCAGAGTCAGCTTTTTGCCTAAAACGGTTAGCCATGACGTAATATGTTCCTACTTTGGGAGATTTTCGATAAGTGACCTGAATCTTCCCGTCTGCTATCTTTTCTACGAGATCCTTCACGAAGATTATTTGTTTCGGCTTTGAATCCCTCGTCGAAGGCAAGACTTTCCAAATACCCGGAAATCTTTGAAGCGCGAGCTGGACTGCTTCATCGAAGGTCAGGTCGGTACCGAACTCCGCTTCAATATCTATCAGATCAAGATTTTCGGGGGAAAGAGAATTCTCTCTGAGCCACTGTACGAACTTGTCTTTTGTTTTTGGATCTGAAATGCGTTTGGACATTCCACTAGGTCACGAAAGCGTCCTTCTCGGAGTGTCCCTCCCAATTGCAGATCGCTAGAAAAAACTTTTCCCGCGACCGCAAGAGGGAAGACGGTATCTTTTCTCAGCTAAAAGTTGAGTTCTGCGCTTGAAAGGAGCATACTGCAGTCGACAGATTCGTCCATATCGGAATCGAGATTCGACGCGCGTTCCCCCAGCGCCTGGTCAATCGGGTCGTATGAATCAAACTTTGTAGTAATAAATCCAGTCGCGATGATTATGGCGGTTGGAATTTGAGAAGAGTTTGCGGAAAGCCCGTACTCTATCTGCATGGTTCCTGACCCGAGAACGCCAGATAATCCCCCAATTGAGGTGACGAGATCGTTCATGGTTATCGACTTGTCAGCGCACAAATGGACTAGAGACTTGGATGCCTGGGTCTTGTCAACCGTCTTGTCAAAATGGCTTGCGGCATTCATTACTGCTAATCTATACTCGGACATTGCGCTCGACCCGCCGAGACAGAGAACGCTATACGAATTTGTTTTTACGAAATTTACAACATTGTTTAGCCCAATGCTGAATTCGTGCTGATCGGTTGCTCCAAGCAATTTGTTCAATGCAAGCGCGATCTTCTGATTCACCAGAGCATAGGCATCGATGACTGGCATGTCTTCCTGCAATAGTTCGTCGTTGTCGATTACAATGACTCCCGACGCATACTTTCTGACCTGTTTTAGCGCTGATCCTGCGAAGAAATGCTTAGTCTTTTCAAAGTTGTAGGGCATGACCATTATTCCTACTGAGACGGCGCCCTTTGAAGCGCACTCTCGAGTAATCATGGGAGCAAGGGCCGAACCCACGGAGCCTCCAAGACCGGAAATCACAAAAACGATGTCGCTGTCGCTGAGATGCTGACGGATCTGAGGTATTTTCTCCGCTACTAGTCCTCTCAACTCAAATGGCGTCGTCTTGCCACGGATACCGAGATCGATGAGGATTCTTTCACCCTTTGTAATGTTAGCGATATCATGATCGTCGCAAGTGATGTAGATGAAGTGCTCTAGCAACTTGCTCTCTTTCGAGAGTTGGTTTCCAATCTTGCAGCCTGCACTGCCAACGCAAACAACAGCGACCTTTCTCCCGTATCCGGGAGCCGAATAGGGAAAGTCAGTTAGTTTGAGATCCATCTCTGACAATATTTTGAGTGCCCAAGCTCGCCTACGAAAATGATCAGATATTATTTTCGATGATTAAGAAAGTTAGTAGCTCGGGTCAACATTTGTTAAGGCAGTCGTTGCCCCGACGCCGGAATCGCCCTGAGCGTTGATGACGTAGCTGAAACGATTTCTACGTCCAATTCGCTTCCGATGTTAGCAGAGACGCCCAACTTCTTCGGATTTTGAATTAGGCAAGGTTTGTAGGCGTAATTCCTGCCCACGACTGCATCCTTGACTACCTCATCGAGGAGGATCTTCCCTTTCCAACCTATCCATCGAGCGTTTAGCTCGTTTTGTATGTCCTTTGAGAGCAAAGTCGTCCTCGTGGATCGACTTTTCGCTTCTTCAGAGGAAATCTGCCCGTCCATATCCGCCGCTTTCGTCCCATCTCTTGCCCCAAATCTTGAGAGATTAAGGACGTCTGGTCGGGTACGCCGCAACAAGTCCAAGGATTCTTCAAACTCGGCATCCGATTCAGTGGGAAATCCAACAATGATGTCTGTACTTATGGTAACCGAGGGGATTTTTTCCCTTATTCTCGAGACAATTGTCTCAAAATCAGCAACCGAATAACCCCGTTGCATCATCTTGAGAATTCGGTCACTTCCCGATTGAACGGGCAGATGAACGAACTTGAACACTTTCTTATGGGATAAACATTCCAGAAACTCGTCCAGATCTCTTTCAGTAAGCAACGGATTCATCATACCGAGTCGGATCTTGAAATCTCCTGCAAGAGTAGTGATTTTTCGTATGAGAGAAGGGAGAGTAGTCTTCGAATCTCTGCCGTAAGCCGCGTTGTCGGTTGATGTGAGCCAGATTTCTTTAGCACCTTGAGCTATCAGAGATCTAGCTTCATCAACAATTTGCTGCTCCGGATAACTGAAAACGGTTCCCTTCACCAGTTTCACCTGGCAAAAGGTGCAACTGCTTAGACAACCCGATGAGATCTCAATTATTCCAATCACTGAATTTAGTCTAGTTCTTGGGAGATTCAGTTTAACAAGCTTGGAAGGCTCGAGCGATATGACTTGTTTTCCTGAAAGTGCTCCTTCAATCGCGGGGATGATGGACGGAAGATTGTCAGGACCGATAAGTGAAAGATCCGGACTTATCTTCAAAACCTTGTCCGGGTTGGCTTTAGATAAGCAGCCGGCAACCACAACTTTCCTCGCGTTTTTGCTGGATAGCTCTCGGATCCGGCTCAACATTCGCTGTTCCGTCACAGTTTTGACGCTGCAAGTGACAAGTACGGCGACATCAGCTTCGTTTTCGTCGTTTACAATTTGATAACCATCCCGCTGAACTAAGCCGCCGATTATCTCGGTGTCAGCGAAGCTTGCTGAGCATCCATGTCCTTCGACATAGATCTTAGTATGAGCTTCCGCAGTGATCATCTCCTCAATAAGGTCGGAAGTTGGTTTCTAATCCTTACTAGTAAGACTCAAGAGAGACTGTTTCTGGTGCGAAAACCAAAAGGTTGGAGGAGGGCGGCCGGTTCAAAAGATTGAATGATTAATCGCTAAGATTACGCCATTGCCATTGTTTCCGCAATGATTGTAATATGTTCGAACTAACAATGTCTTCATTGTCACATCGACAAATCGTCATCCTAGAGGACGCTTCAATAGAACTAGTTCCGAAAAAATTTCAAGCCCGTGACTCATGCAAGCTCGTCGAATCCCGGTTCGGAATTCCTCCCGAAAACCAAATTCTTGACGATAACTTTCATCATGACATTGTTGAGCGCTTGCCGGAAAAAGAAAAGCGCGGCAGGCCGGATGTGGTACACTTTGCTCTATTAGATATTATGGGCACTCCCGCGTACCGGGAAAATATGATTTTGCCCATCATTCATACAATCAATCAGGAAGTAATCAGAATAGGAGAAGGCGTACGTCCCCCAAGAACGGAGATGAGATTCAACGGTGTGATGTCAAAGATACTTCGGAATGAAATGGGAAAGATCGAGAAGGATTTATTCCAATATGATGATCCGATGGATACTAAGAAGCTGATTCGCACCCTTTCTGCTGAGGAAGTATACGTTCTTAGTGCCTCAGGAGTAAGAAAGGATTTGACCCAATTCGTTTCAAAAGTGACAAGCTCAGACAGAGAGGTTTCTTGGATCGTGGGCGGTTTTGCTAAGGGACACTTCAGCGAGAAGACAAAGCAAGTTGCTAATGAGATGATCTCTATCTCGAATTATGAATTGCCGGCACACATAGTAACTTCCAGATTATCATACGAGATTGAGAAATCCTGTTTACCACCTTAAGAAGATGGGTTTTAGGGCGGCGAGCAGAATCGGTCTTTAAATTCTCTTTTTCCTCTAGCGCCAGCCTGCCAAAACTGTCATAAAAAAGACCCAAGAAATAGCCGAAGACTAAGCAGACTGGAACCCCCAGGAAAACGGATATCAGCGGCACGTAGCTAGGCGAGCAGAGGTAGGCAAGATAGTCCATCGGTCCAGCGAACAAACCAATTAGGAGCACTGGTATAGTTAGAGACATTCCCTTCAATTTTGAGTTTGAGCCGGGCAAATGAGAGTAAAGAGACGCGTAGACCGCTCCATAAATTACTCCGTAAACAAGTCCCCAAATTCCGTAGATCATGGGAAAATAAAGAACATCCGTCCCAAACATTTGTGCAGCGGTTTCATTGGTTGGACTGCTCAATCTCAATAATTGTTGCGAGATGTAACTGATTTGGGAAGCTGAACAAGCCTCCAAAGTTCCAATATGAAGCAGCCCAACTAGACCACCGTAGATGACGCCTGCAGCCAGCCCCGCCTTCAAACCTTGAGAAAGGGTCACTAGTCTAATTCAATCCTTTTCGCAGAACAACTGTCTTCTTACAATCGAAGGAATTATAGTTACCCAATTCAAGGAAAACTGATGTGACCAATGTAAAAACTAGATTAATGGAAGTTCCTGCTTCCAAGTTCAGTTGTCAACCATCGGATTAATTGGCGGCACGGGAGACCTTGGGAGTGCCCTCGCAGTTCATCTTGCAAGAGACAATCGAGTTTTGTTGGGTTCTAGGAGCGTCGACAAAGCGAAGGCGACAGTCGATGAGATAAGAAAAGAAAAGATCAACAAAGATTACTTGATTTCGAATCTTGCTTATGCAGAAAATTCGAATGTCGTTTCAGAATCGGATCTCCTAATTCTCACTGTTCCCCACGCAAACGCAATTGAAACAATTTCAGATCTTTTCTCGAAATTTCGGGGGAATCAGCTGCTCATTTCGGCAGTTGCGTCCGTTACAAAGAAAGGAGATGATTTCATAGTGGACGACTCTACGGCTTTTAAAGGATCATTCGCAGCAACGATACAAGATATTGTCCCGAAATCTGTCAAAGTCGCAGCGGCATTTCAAACGATTCCTGCAAACGTGTTGTACAGAGAAAAAGAGATTTCTGCAGATGTTCCTGTGACAGCAGATTCTCGTGAAGTGTATCAAGCCGTCGCGAGTATCATTTCGAGCATTTACGGACTAAGACCACTTTACTTAGGCTCGTTGCAACTGTCAGGAGAGATTGAGAGACTGACCGCGTTTTTGCTTAACATCAGTAAGCGAAACGGATTGAAGAGTCCGACACTAAAATTTCCCTCATTCTGATAGTCTGCGAAGAATGTTCTCGAGAAGGAAAGAGTCTACTATTTTTTCTTGAGTCGTTTCTCTAGTTTCGTACCACAAACGAGACAGTCGGGCCTCTGCTTGGAATATCTTTTGCCACAAGCAGGACAGAAAAAAACCCACTCAGTTGCCTTCGTTATTCCGTCAGTCATTAGAGGCCTAGCTTTTATCCCGAGCTTCGACGCAACGTTTTCAACTGCAAAGTCATCTGAAAGAAGTATTGCTTCGTTCCCTTCGGCAGAAATCGAAAGGCAGAGTGCAAGAACGCTAAGATCTGCCTTGGACAGATTGTTATCTCCTGTTCCTCGGGCCGCATCCTTTACCTTTTTGAGATCTTGAGGAGTTCCCTGAAGAACGTTTATTTTTGATAAAGCAATAAGGGACCTAGTTCGCTCATTTGAAACTTCACTGATGACATCCGGGGTTGTAACTAAATTTTCGCTTGTGTTAGTGTATGGCACGCCTGCATAGAAAGCAGTTGTGTCCAAAACGAGATACTGTTGCGACATTTTCCTGAGAATCAAAACCTTAATGATTCAGATGGCCTTGTATGCAAGTCGGAAAAACAATAGTTTTCAACGGGAGGGCAACAATCTATACGCAGAATAGTGCCCAGCGCGCTCTTCTATGATCTCGGAATGGATACGCACGAGAAGTACAGCGGATTAGACAGGTTATCAAACTTTTCGCTATTCCTAGTGATTGGAAAATGTTAGAAAAGAAATTGAGCATTTTGAGAAAGTTAGCGAAATCCCAAGTTCTTTAGCTGTCTAAATGGGCCCGCTCGATCAAACCTGACAAAAATCGCATCCTTATCATGCTTCTTGAAGGAAACATAGGTGTCCGCATCAATGTTAAGGGCATCTTGACCGTCTATGACCACTGAGAGTGAGTAGTTACCGAGCACCCTGATCTTAGCAGGAGGCATTATTATAACCGGAAATTTGTTAATCGGTCCTATTGGAGTCATGGCAAATACTTCAAGCGACCCTTCAAGGAATGGGGAGCCGTAAGAGTACGAATGTCCGGTTGATCCTGTCGGAGAGCTGATTAACAGGCCATCCATCCTTTGGGAGAAGATAGTCCCGTGGTCTAAGTCGATGGTAAAGAGAGGCGTTTTCGACAATGACCTGCGCGTTATCAAGACTTCGTTTAGGGCGGGAGGGAGTTGTTTGTTTTCGAAGGATGGAGAAATTCTCAATCTTCTCTCAATGTGGTAGTCGTCCTCCTCGATCTTTCTCAGCGCGAATTTTATCTGGTCAGGTTTTATTTCCGCAAGTATGCCCCTTCCACCAACGTTAACGCAAAGACACGGAATAGTGCTATCCAAAAGTCTCAGTAGCCGCAAGATTGTCCCGTCTCCCGAAACTGTGACCACTAGATCGAATTTGGATTTTCCGATTTCAGTGACAGTACGTACGTGATCTACCCCTTTCATGTGAAGGTCCGGGAAGCTACTGACACTTATTCCGTCTGAGAGTAGAAGCTCGGCTATGTCTCTGGCAATTTCTTTTGCTTCCCCGTGCCCTTCTTTCGAGATTATCGCGATCTTTGAAACTTTCATTGTACCTCCTCCCCACAGCTCAAGTTTCTCGAAGTGGACGATGCACAGTACCGTAAAATAAAATTGTAAAATCTTAGGACGTGGCAGCTTTTAGACAAAGTTAGGAAATTTTTGATTGCATCTTTCATAATTAAGGTTAAATATGCAACCGGCAAATTGCATGGTCTACCGGTTCGTAAATGAGTAGGCCAGTAGACCTTGGCAGTCTAAAAGACGGTTCATACATATTAATTGACGGAGAAGCTTGTAGAATAGTAGAGTACGATAAGAGTAAGCCCGGAAAACATGGGGCTGCCAAGGCGAGAGTGGTCGGTATTGGTGTTTTTGACAGTGTCAAAAGGAGTCTCGTCCTGCCGGTTTCAACTAACGTTGAGGTGCCATTGATTGAAAAAAGATCAGGGCAAGTTGTTTCCTCTAATCCAACAAATGTTCAATTGATGGATCTGGAAACTTTCGAAACGTTTGACGTCCCAACACCGGCTGACGAGGACATTAAGAGCAAAATGACATCGGGGGCGGAGGTGGAGTATTGGCGAGTGATGGGAAAAACGAAGATAATGAGAGTAAAGAACAATTAGTCTAGTTCAGAATTTGAAAAAGCCCTTCTTCTTTTCTTCTTCAATTTGCTTGAATTGCTTTAAAAGATCTTTTTGCTTCTCCGTAAGCTTCGAAGCCACTGTAATATTCACAGTAACAAGCTCGTTTCCCTTCGTGGAACTACCCATCATCGTTATCCCCTTTCCTTTTAGCTTCAACGTTGTTCCATTCTGAGTCCCGGCGGGGATCACAACTTCTGCCCCAGCTCCATCTATGGTTGGTACCTTAACTGAAGTACCAAGAGCTGCGCTAGCCATGTCCAGAGAGACTGAGCAGTGCAAGTCTCCCTCCTCCCTTGTGAAGATCTTGTGGGGAAGTACGTGGCAGACAACATACAGATCTCCTGCGGTATTTCCACTCTCGCCTGCATCGCCCTCACCGCGAAGCCGTAGAGACGACTCGTTTTCGATTCCAGGAGGAATCTTCACTGTGATCTTGCGAGTCCGCTGGACGGTGCCACTGCCTTTGCAGTCGCGACAGGGGTTGTCGAGCACCTCTCCCTTTCCTCTGCAATTACGGCAAGTTTCTATCCTAACAAATTGAGCGAAACCAGAAGAACTGACTCGTTGTACTTGTCCTCTACCTCCACATTCAGTGCAAATCCGAGGCGAGCTACCTGGTCTGGCGCCAGTCCCCTTGCAGACTGAACATCGCTCAGTTCTAGGAATCTCTATTTCAGTACTCAATCCAGAAGCAACTTGTTCGAGGGTAACGTCAAGGTCATATCTCAAATCGGCGCCTCGTCTGGCGCCTCGGCCGGAGCCGGTCATGTTACCGAAGAACATGTCGAAGATGCTCCCACCGAAGCCGCCAAACCCTCCAAAGCCTAGATCCCGAAGTATTTCGTCGAAGTTCGCTGTACGGAAGATGTCCTCGGTTGAATATCTACCCTGTATTCCTTCATGCCCAAACCGATCGTATTGCGCTCTCTTCGCGTCATCCGAGAGCACTGCATAAGCCTCGGAAATTTCCTTGAATCTTTCCTCCGCCTCAGGCGCTTTATTGCGATCAGGGTGGTACTGCATCGCTAGTTTGCGATACGAGCTTTTTATTTGATCTTTGTCTGCATTCTTCGGGACACCAAGTACTTCATAGTAGTCCCTTTTTTCGGTGGATGACACTTTCCTGATGTTTCCTCCCTATTGCCGTCTAGTCTTTTTTCTGACCAGAATCCTGGTCTACTTTGTACTCTGCATCAACAACTCTTTGACCATCAGTAGATTGAGTCGAAGAAGTTGAAGAAGGTCCCGAGGAAGAGGAAGTAGTCGACGCATTTGCAGCAGCAGCCTGCTGATACGCCACGGTTCCTATTTCCTTCAACACGTTGCTCAAGGCCTCACTCTTTTGCTTTATAGCTTCGACATCGCTCGTACCCATGATATCCTTCAGCTCCTTTAGGGCAGCGTCCAGTTTTGTCATGAGATCTGACGGAATCTTGTCCTTCAGATCAGCTTTTGTCTTTTCCGTCGTGTAAACAAGACTATCCGCCTGATTCTTAATCTCGGCTTCTTCGCGCTTTTTCTTGTCAGCTTCAGCGTATTGTTCCGCCTCTTTGACCATCCGTTCTTTTTCTTTGTCGGAAAGCTTCGTAGAAGCAGTGATGGCAATCCCTGCTTGCTTTCCGGTCGCCAGATCTTTGGCTGCTACGTTAAGAATCCCGTTTGCATCAATGTCGAATGCAACTTCCACTTGCGGAATTCCTCTAGGTGCAGGAGGGATGCCGGTGAGATTGAAATTACCGAGGGAAACGTTGTCCGAAGCCATCGCGCGTTCCCCCTGAAGTACATGCACAGTCACTGTTGTTTGGAAATCAGCCGCAGTTGTGAAGATTTGACTTTTCTTAGTCGGGATCGTAGTATTCCTCTCGATGATCTTCGTTAGGAGGCCACCCATTGTCTCAACTCCCAGAGAGAGCGGGGTAACGTCGAGAAGCAAGATGTCTGTTACTTCCCCAGTGAGAACTGCACCTTGAATTGCAGCCCCCATCGCAACGCATTCCATTGGATCTACCCCGCGTTCTGCTGGCTTGCCCATGATCTTCTCTACGAAATTCCGAACAATTGGCATTCTAGTCGGACCTCCCACGAGGATTATCCTGTCAATCTGGTTAGGCTCCAATTTGGCATCTTGAATCGCCTGCATCGTGGGATGTCTGCATCTTTCGATAATGGGGTTTATCAGTTCCTCCAGTTTCGCACGAGTTAGAGTTATGGCGAGGTTCTTAGGACCGGAGCTGTCTGCGACAATAAAAGGAAGATTGATCTC
>Ga0335085_10007205_pt1 | contig 17354 bp, 15 predicted proteins | sample Lox_Sample_45_FD_206712 | JGI IMG/M metagenome (GOLD analysis project Ga0335085, IMG submission 206712) | Soil microbial communities from Loxahatchee National Wildlife Refuge, Florida, United States - Lox_Sample_4.5 | ecosystem: Environmental > Terrestrial > Soil > Wetlands | place: USA...
TTTCGTTACCTCCATGACTGCTCCGATTGCTTCCGGCGGGAGCGAGTTCACCGGGTGGGTCTTGCACCCACTGGAAAGCGCCGCCTTGTCACGGCGCACCCCCATGGCAGTCATTTGCACAGTAGGCCGGAGCGGCACACGACCAATGATGCGCCCCAAGTTGCAATATTATTATAGGTGTTAGCTCAGACCGGGTCGTTAATCTATTCGGCGGGCGCTGCGCCGTAAACGTCTCGGCGGGCGCTGCGCCGTAAACGTCTCGGCGGGCGCTGCGCCGTAAACGTCGTCCCGATTTATTGAACAATTTTCACGGGTCAACGAGAAGAGGTTCACGCTCGGTAAAACGGCTTGTCGCCACGGATCGTGACGCGATGCCCGTAGCGGCGATGGGGGTGGTAGTCGAAGATGGCTCGGTGCTGCGCGCACCGATTATCCCACAGCGCGACCGAACCGGCTCGCCAACTAAAACGGCAATGAAACTCCGGAGTTTCGACGTTCCGCAGCAAATACTCGAGGATCGCCGCGCTTTCATCGGCCGGCAGCCCAACGATCCTGGTCGTGAAACCGCGGTTGACAAACAGGGCCTTGCGGCCGGTTACCGGATGGGTGCGCACGATGGGATGCTCGGCCCGCGGCAATTCCCGGTCCAGGCGGGTGTCGTAAGTGGGTTGCGTATACACATGGCCACCATCATGGATCGCCGTCAGCCCTTCGAGATGCGCCTTCATCCGCGGCGAAAGTCTTTCGTAGGCCAGATACATGTTCGCGAAGGCGGTGTCGCCGCCACCATCGGGCGGAGCCTCGGTCAGATAGAGGATGCTACCCATCGGCGGCTCGGGCTGGCAACTGAGGTCGGAATGCCAGACCTCACCCGTCGCGACGACGGTGCTTTCATCTGACTTGACCACACGAATCTCAGGATGCCCGGCGATCGAGGAGCTAGCGGCAGGATGAACGATCGGATCGCCAAAGCGTTGCCCAAACGCAATGTGCTGCTCGACATTCATTTTCTGGTCACGGAAGAACACGACGAGATTGTCCATCAGCGCATCGTGAATTTCTTGGAACTGCTGGTTGCCGAGCGAATGTGACAGATCGACGCCGTGGATTTCGGCGCCGATATTGGGCGTCACCTTGCGAACCTCGATCGTCTGGTAGGTCACGGCAGCTCTCCTTGCGTGTCGTTCATGGTTCTTGCGGTATGACACGGCAGGCATCAACAGCGATCGTCAGCCGGACGCTATCATCCGGCCGGAAAACCTGCGCCGTGCTGGTGACGACCCGCAGGATCAGGTCGGTTCCGGCGACTCCCACCAGATAATCGCGCGCCTCGCCGAGATAGGCATGCCGCAGGACGCGGCCTTCGAGGATATTGTCGCTGCCTGCCTCCGGCGCCGGCCCACCATCATCGGCGAGCCGGATATCCTGTGGGCGGATCGACAGCGCCACGGTCAATCCTGCCCCAGGAATCCCACCATTGGGCGCAACGATCAGCGACAGACCGTTGCAGCGCACCGACCGTCTGTCGGCGACCACGGCGGTCAAGCAGTTGGTGCGGCCGATGAAGCTGGCGACAAATTGCGTGCGAGGGTGCTCATAAATTTCCTCGGGCGTGCCGATCTGCTCGACCCGGCCTTGGTTCATGACCGCGATCCGGTCAGAGGTCACCATCGCCTCCGACTGGTCGTGGGTCACGTAGATACTGGTGATCCGCATCTCCTGGTGCAGCCGCCGGATCTCAAAGCGCATTTCCTCGCGCAAGCTGGCATCGAGATTGGACAGTGGTTCGTCGAATAGCAGGATGTTCGGCTCGACGACCAGGGCCCGCGCCAGTGCAATGCGCTGCTGCTGCCCCCCCGACATTTCCCCGGGGTAGCGCGCTGCGAACTCGCCCAGCCGTACCAGCTCGAGCATTCGGCCGACTCGATCCTTGATCTCCGCCCGCGGTCGGCGGCGCAGTTTTAGGCCAAAGGCGACGTTTTCGAACACCGTCTTGTGCGGCCACACGGCATAGCTCTGAAAGATCATCGCCATGCCGCGCTCTTCCGGCGGCACGACTGCGCCGCGAGCGGACAAGACCCGGCCATCGACGACAATCCGTCCATCGTCAGGAGACAGAAAGCCCGCGAGAAGCCGCAAAGTCGTTGTCTTGCCGCAGCCTGAGGGGCCCAGCAGGGAGAGAAACTCGCCGTCTGCGATCGTCAAGTCGACGTCCGACAGCGCGGCGACATCGCCAAATTTGCGGCTGAGGTGTTCCAGAACAACGCGGGCCACTTGCTTACTCCGTCCGCGTCAGGATGCGCTGGCCGACAATCGCATAGCCAACCAGCACCAACCCGAGCGTCAGCACAAACATGATGATCCCCAGCGCCGCCAGCCGTTCGAAGTCACCTTCTTCTGACAGGTCGATCAGCACCGTCGACATCACCTTGGTGTTCGCCGAAAATAGAAAGATCGCAGTCGATAATTCGCGCAAGCCCGCGATCAGCACGAGCAGCCAGCCGGCGAGAATACCGCGCTTGATGAGCGGCAACGTCACCTCGGACAGCGTAATAAAACGGCCGGCGCCGGCAATTCGGGCGGCGTCTTCCAGTTCTGGATGAATGTTCTTCAGGGCCGCGTCGCTGTTCGTATAAGCGATCGGCAGAAAGCGGGAGGTAAACGCGAAGATCATAATCCACGCGGTGCCGTAAAGCGCAAACGGTGGCCGCGTGTAGGCGGCGAGAAATCCGATCGCCAGCACAATGCCAGGGATGACGTACGGCATCATCGCGACATAACCGAGCACCCAGCCGCCGCGTACCAGACGCCGGTTCACGATATACGCGGTCATAAAGGCGATCAGTACGGCGGCGGTCGCGGCCGCTGTCGAAAACACAAAGCTGTTCAAGATGGCACCCGGTGTCGTCGGATGCTCGAACAGAATGAAGCGGAAATTATCGAGCGTGAAATTGTGCAGGCCCCAACCCCGCGCCCACGCCTTGGCTGTCGCCGCCGACAACAGCGTCAACCCAGGCAGAAACAACGACAGGGTTGCGACCGCTAAACACCACGCCAACGCCGCATACCGCCACGGCCCGAGACGTATCGTGCGCTGGGCGGCTCCTTTACCGGTCAGCGTCGCAAAGGTCTTGCGCGCCAGGAGCCGGCGCTGAAGAAACAGCAGCCCGCCGGTCACCAACAGCAATGGCAGCGAATAGGCTGCCGCCACCTCAACCTTAGACGGGAACTCGAAGAACTGGAACAGCTGGGTGGTGATGACCTGAAAGCGCGCCGGAACCGAAATCAACAGTGGGGCGCCGAGATCGGCCATCGCTTCAAGGAACGCCATGATGAAGCCCGCCGCGATTCCCGGCAGCACGAGCGGCACCGTCACAGCGCGCATGATCCGCCATGTCCGAGCCCCGAGGATCGCGGCGGCATCCTCCATCTCCGATGACATCAGCTCGAACGAGGTCGAGGTGAAGAGAAAAGCGTAGGGATAGGTGTAGAGCGAGACGATGAAGGCAAGCCCGGCCATCGAGTACACGTTGATAACCCCGGAGCCGGCACCAGTCACTGCCATCCAGCCTTTGTTGAGCCAGCCGGCCCGTGGGCTGGCGAGCAAGGTCCAGGCAATCGCTCCGAGGAACCCCGGCGTGATGAAGGCACCGATAACGCTTGCCCGAATCAGCCCCTTGAGCGGCATATCGGTGCGCACGACCGCCCAGGCCATCGGCACTGCGATCACCAAGTCGAGGAGACCGACCGACGTTGCCAAAATCAGCGAGTTGCGGATCGCCATCAGGTAGCGCTCGGTCGTGAAGGCGGTCACGAAGTTCGCAAACGTGAACCCGCCAACAGTGCCGGCCGCGCTTAGAGCCCGGATCACGAGCCAAGTCAGGGGATAAACAATCAGCACGGCCAGCGCGGCAGCTATCGTTACCCACGTCAGCGTGCCGCAGATACGCCAGCGCAACGTGCGCGGCACACTCGTTTCGGCTTGGACTCTGAGAACCTCGGTAACCATTACAGCCCGGCTATACCCCAAACGATGCGCGGAACTTTTCGATGATCTTTGGAATTTCTGCTTTAAGCTCCTGAGCCGGGGGCCGGATTAACTTCACATCCGAGAGCGGCTTCAATCCCTTCGGAGGCGTCACATCCGGGCGTAACGGTGAAAACCCGTTTTGCACGAGAATTTCCGAATATTCCTTGGTCATGAAGTAATCCATGAACAGCTCGGCCGCGTGCGGATGCGGTGCTTTCGTCAGGATTGCCGAGGGCGCGGTCATGAACACCGAACCGTCGCTGGGATAGATGATGTCGATCGGGTTGCCTTTGTTCTTGCTCTTGAGCGTGATAGCATCCGGCCCCGCTGCCACCAATCGCTCACCGGAATTGAGTTCGGCGATCGCGTCATTGGCGGAACGGCCGATGAGCGGGTTCTGCTTGGATAGGCTGTCGAAATAATCCCAGCCGTAGAGGTCGGTGAGAGCCAGGACCCAGGTCGCGATGTAGCCGGAGAAAGCCGGGTGTCCGAAGGCGATCTTGTCCTTCCATTTCGGATCGAGCAGGTCTTTCCACTGCTTCGGCGCGGCGTCAGCCGGAACCTGCTGGGTGTTGTGCAACAAGAGCATCAGGCCGACCGAAGCAACCTGATAGCAGTTGTCGGGGTCCATATGCTGGAAGCGCAGCAGAACCTGATCTGCGCCGGCCGGGACGTAGGGCCGGATCAGCTTTTGATCCTTAAAGTGTAAATAGTGACCTTCCTCGGTTGAGGAAAACACGTCGTCGGCGGTAACTCCTGCCTGCGTTTCTTGCAAAACCCGTTGATAGATCACGCCGGCAGTCGCCCGCACAACCTCCACCTTGATACCGGGATAGCGTTTTTCGAACGCCTGACCGACCTTCTCTGCGGTGTCTATGTCGAACATCGACACATACCAGACGACCTTGCCCTCTTTCTTGGCTTCCGCGATCTTCGCCGCGTCCTCGTTGGCCGCAATCGCTGGCCTCAACCCAAAAACCAGCGGCAGCGCCGCCATCGTGCAAAGAAGCCGTCGAGATGGTCTCACCATAATCACGCCCTCCGCACCCGTGCTAGCGCTGGCGGATCGATTTCGACACCAAAGCCCGGCCGATTCCCTAGCCGGATCACACCACGATCGAGCGCTGCCAGCTCATCGACGACATCCGCGGCCATTTTCAGCGGCCCGACTGCCTCGCAACCGTCCAATACTGCGGGGCACACGGCAACGACGGTCGCCTCGGCAAGCGTCGACAAGGTGAGGCCGAAGCCGTGACCGATAACGATACCGAGTCCGGCTGCGGCGGCGGTCCGCACCATGTCAATGGTGCGGCTCAAGCCGCCCTGTTTCATGACCTTGACCTTGACGATGTCGGCGGCCTCTTGGCGGATAATGTCGATGAGTGAGGTCGGCCCCGTCACGCTCTCGTCCGCCATCAGCTTGATGCCAATACTGCGCCGGATCGTTGCGAGATCCGCAATGCGGTCGCGGCCGACCGGTTGCTCGACAAGCGTCAGATCGTACCGTTCCAGTTGCCGGATATAGCCTGTTGCCTCGGCCATCGGCAGGCTTTCGTTAAAGTCGACGCGCAAGGCCATGCGATCTCCAACGGCGTCGCGTACAGCGGCGACGCGGCGGATGCCTGCCGGGTCGGCGCCGTCGATCTTGATCTTCGCCGACCGGAACCCGCGTTCGAGCCAATCCCAGGCCTCCGCCGCCGCTTGCTCGGGCGGCACGGTGCCGATCCAGGCGTTCAAGGGAATATCCGTTTTCGTGGCGCCGCCGAGCAGCACGTGCACTGGAATTCCCAGGGCCCGTGCCTTGACGTCGCACAGCGCCATTTCGACCGCAGCTTTCGCCTCATAGCCTTCTTGCAGCGCCGCATCCATCGTCGCCAGCGCGACATTCACATTCATCGCATCGCCGCCGATAAGCGCCGGCGCGAACCTGTCTATCGCGGTATAGATCTCGTCGGCCGACATCACCGTATAGCCGGGGGTTGGATCGACATTGCCCCAGCCCACCAGGTCATCGGCAACAAGACGCACCAAAACACTGCGTTGTGCCCTGGTGACGCCGTGCACGCCCTTTACCGGGTCGCGAGTCGGAATATCGACGATAATCGGTTCAATAGCGGTGATCCGCATGGCGCTTCCCACCCCACATTTTTTCTGCTGATCTGCCGGAACTTGCCAGGAGGCCGTGCCCAAGCGGACGGGGCAATCCGCTAGGGCACGGTAGAAAGCAGGCGCAGACCCGTCAAGACGGGCCCTACTCGATGAATCTACCTATTCCGCCGCCGCCTGCGGGGCTTCGCGGGTCAGCGGTGCGGCCAGCCGCGGAATCGCGTATAGCCGCGCACAGTTGTCCCACAAAATCTTCCCGCGCTGCTCGTCGGTCAGCGCCATGCCGAAGAATTCTTTCATCGCGTCCGGAAAAGCGCCGTCAGCATGCGGGTAGTCGCTCGACACGACAAAATACTCGGCCCCCATGTCGTTCACCGCGTGAATCGCGGGCTCTTCATCGACATCGAGTGCGATATAGCACTGCCGTTTGAAATATTCGCTCGGCGCCATAGTAAGTTGCCGCTCACAGCCGGGTCCGAATTTCTCCCATTGATCGTCCAACCGCCAGAGCCACCACGGCAACCAACCGGCGGTACCTTCCAAGAACGCCGCCCGCAATTTCGGATGGCGTTCCAGTACGCCGCCGGTCGTAAAGCTGGCGATCGCGCCCATCAGTTCAACCGGGTTGCGGATCGCATGCGCTATCGGGTGAAAATTGGCATGGCCCACATAGCGCCGCCCGGCATCGTCCTTGAGCGCGGTATTGCCGGTCGGGTGAAAGCCAACCGGGACGTTCAATTCTTCCAACGCGCTCCATAGCGGCTCACAAGCCTCGTCATGCAGATGCTGCCCGTTCACCGGGTTCGGTGTACCGATCACGGCGACCGCGCCCAGCTCTTTGACGCAACGCTTCGCTTCCTCAACCGCCATCCCCACATCGTGCATCGCCAGCTGCGCGGCGAATTTGAGACGCTGCGGGTCGGTCTTGCAGTAGTCGGCGGCCCAATTGTTATAGGCGCGCGCCAACGCGCCCGCGTAATCGGGCGCGAGGTCGTCATGGCAGAGGATCTGCCGGCCGCGGGTGCCGTACATCACGGCCACATCGATCCCCTCGATGTCCATCGCCTGCAACGTCGAAATCGGGTCGTAGCCGCGCGCCTTGGCCACCTGGAAATGCGGGTGCCGCGCCCGGCTGCGCCGGTTCAATTCGCGCTGCGAGACCGTGGCGCCCTGTTGCATGTTATGCGCCGGGATGGCAAGGCCTTGCACTTCCATGCCCATGATGGAATCGGCGTTGCCTTTGTCTTCAGCACTTTCTGTCAGCTTTTCCTGCTGTCCGCCGAAAAATCTCGGCGCGTTGCTGCGATGCGCTTCGTCGAGGTAGCGCTCCCACAGGTCACCTGGCTCCATCATGTGAAGATCGCTGTCTAGGACCAGATAGCCATTGCGCGCCATAACCGTCCTCCCTCAATCATTTGAAGTGAGCGTAGAGATCGGATCAGGCCGGCTCAATCCGCAAAAAATTGGCCCGTCCCCAAAAAAATTAGGGCTGACGCGACGCGCGGCCCTCATCCGGCGACTGCTGCCCCATAGGAATATCCGATTGAGGTCCTGGTTTGCGCTGCATGCGCGAGCAGCCATCCGCGGAACAACAAAACTTTCCGCGGTACTCCCGTCTTCGGCCATAGAAAATACCAGGCCTCATCCCGTTTTACCGTCAAAGAAAACGGTGCTACGAGGCGGCCGCTGGCAAGGTCATCCTGGACAAAGGCCGTTCGCGCCATCGCAACGCCGCAGCCGCAGGCTGCGGCTTCCAGCGCCAGCGCGTAGGAATCAAAACTCGGCCCGCGATCAACGGACACATTGCTGGCATCGGCCGCCGCCAGCCATTGAGGCCAGTCATCGAGCGCGCCATAAACATGCAACAGCAGGTGATGCGCCAGATCGCGCGGCTCTCGCAGCGGTCGCTGCGCGACGAGCATCGGGCTGCACACTGGAAACATATCCGACCCAAAAAGGTGATCGGCGTTGAGGCCCGGCCAGTCCGCCCCAAGCCGGATCGCCGCGTCTATGTCCTCGCGCAGGAATTCGTTTCCACGGTAGGCGGTGAGCAAGCGCACATCCACCAGGGAACTACGCCGCTGAAACTCGGCGAGCCGCGGAACCAGCCAACGCAGCGCGAAATTCGGTAGCACGCTCAGCGTGAGGACTTGGGACTCCCCGTGGCCTTGAACCGCATCAGTGGCCTCGCAAAGAACGTCAAACGCTTGCCGCACGGACGGTAAATAGGCTTCGCCTTTTTCGGTTAGCAGCAATCCGTTGTTGAGGCGGCGGAATAGCCGGAAGCCCAGGTGGTCTTCAAGTACCCGGACATGATGACTGATGGCCGCCTGCGTCACGCCGAGTTCCTCGGCGGCTCGCGTAAAGCTCAGCCTCCGGGCCGCTGCCTCGAAAGCGCGCAGCGCGTTCAGCGGTGGAAGGTCTCGCACCATGCGGTCGCCTCTTGGGTTGAGGACGGATTACCAGGGTCAGTAACGTCTGCTATGGCCGCCACTGTTAGCATCATAGTGCCATTGATCCCCACCAGTTGCGCCAACGCGCGCGGCCGCTTGCTTCTGTCGGCGGCATTGCACAAGGTGTAACCAAATTACCCGTTGCAGGGGGGAGCACATGCCCGATTCGGATTTCTTCGATGGTCTTGCACACGCCCGCCCACCGGCGAGGCAATCCAATTCGCTAGCCAGCCTCGAAGTGCTGTTGACCGGCCGGCCGGTCGGCGCCGAAATCCGCGGTGTGGACTTGTCTCAACCGGTGCCCGCGGATTTGGCTGCGGCGCTGCGCGCTGCCTGGCTCCAGCACCTCGTTCTACTATTCCGCGGGCAATATCTCGACGCCGGCAGCTATCTCAATGCTGCCCGCGTCTTCGGCGAACCGGTCGAGGGCGGCGCACGGCGCTACATGAAGTCGGCCGGGATGGAGTTGGAAGATCGGTTTCCTGAGCTGACCATCCTTTCGAATCTTGACGAACACGGTCAGCCAGTGCGCGACAATGGCGGCCTCGGCAGCTACGAGGTGGTCTGGCACTCAGACAATTCCTATATCGAGGCGCCGCCGGCGGGCTCCTGCCTTTACTCGCTGGAGGTACCAACCCACAGCGGCAACACGTCGTTTAACAACCAGTACCTCGCCTATGAAACGTTGCCGGTAGAACTCAAGGCGGCCATCGTGGGAAAGCGGTCAAAACAGGATGCAAGCCGCAACTCGGCGGGCGTGCTGCGCCCCGGGCTTAAGGTGCCCGAACGTCCCGAGGACGTACCGGGACCGATGCATCCGCTTGTCCGCATCCATCCCGACACCGGGAGGAAGGCCCTCTACCTCGGGCGACGGCGGGTTTACCCCTCCCAATTCATCGAAGGTATGACCGAAGGCGAAAGCGAAGTCTTGCTGGCAAAACTCTGGGAGCACGCGCCAGGCGCCCAGCTTAGCTGGACGCATGTCTGGAAACCGGGGGATTTCCTCGTGTGGGACAATCGCTGCGCGATGCATTATCGCGAAGAGGTCGACGACACACAGCGCCGTGTCATGTTCCGCACTCAGTTTGCTGGGCAAATACCAGTTTCGGGATAGAACCTGCTCAAACTTCCGCTTCCGGCGGATTTCGTTGAAAAGTCCGCGGGGAAGGCGGCGCTACGCTGATGTCGGTGGGTGGGGTTTGGCCGGGCGCTCGAGCGTGCGGCAGGCCCGCGCAACGACTTCACTTATGACCGTGGAAGAAGTGCTTCAAAGCCCTTATCGCGGTAAGATCCTAGCCCATGGCAGCTCTCCGAAACGCGCGCCACGAGCGCTTCGCCCTGGCCGTCGCCGACGGACGGTCGGTGGGTGAAGCATATGTCGCCGCCGGTTATTCGTGCAGTCCGCAAAAAGCGCGGGGGCATGGGCACAGATTGAGGGCGCGTGAGGATGTCCAGAACCGCGTCGCCGATTTGCTGCAGCAGCGAGCACGTATTGCTGAAAAGGGCGTGGAACGCGCTATCGAGCGCACTGCGATCACGAAATCTCGTGTTGCCGAGGAATTAGCGAAAATCGCTTTCGCCGAAATTGGTGGTAACGGCGCAGCGGCAATCAAAGTTTCGGACAAGCGCGAGGCGCTGATGGACTTGGCCCGGCTGTTCGGCTGGATTACTGAAAAGCAGGAGTCCGGGCCGCCAGGCGCATTTGACGGGATGAGCGATGCCGAGCTGGAGCAGCGGCTGATCGAGCGGCTGAGCGGGAACGGGATTGACCAGAAGCGAGCGCGGGCGCGGGTTGTTGGGAGGTCGGAGCTGACCTCGTAACTGAGCAACCGGCTATCGAATTGTGCAGGTAGTGCGGGTTACCCGATAGGATGAGAAGTAGCCGATCGTATGCGTGCTGATCCGCAGAAAGGCGTATTCAGCAAAGCCAGGCTTGAGCTGGTCTATGACATCGAGGCGACAAGTGTTTCCCGGCAGAAGAGTGACGGTCATTGTTCGCATGCTTTGAGGATCGTCCTGCGTGCGAATAAGCCGCCCATCCGAAGCAATGCGCCATGCGGCGTAGGTGCCCTCGTCGCCGGCGCTACTGAGCACCTGAGTCATCGCGTTCTGATCCCGGTATTGTCTCGCGCTGCGGTCTCGTTGCTCGGCAACACCACCTCCGCCGGAGATTGTGACTTGCAGATTGTGATGTACCGCAATGCCGGGATGCACCTCGGGCCGCACCATGTCCATCAAAGAATCGTAAGTAAGATCAATGACCGTGGCGCTCGCGGAATTGACCGGCGACATCGGAAGGATCGACAGCAACAGAGCCAGAGAGACTGGGCCTTTTAGACGGTGGACGCGGTCATGCATGAGGGGCGATCCTCCTTCCTCATCACAGATCGCGTATAGAAATGATGTTTGCGAGAATTGACCACAGGGAAAGAAAGGCCCTGCCGGCCCAAAAGCCTCCTTAGCTACGAAGACCGGTTTCGGCGCCTTGCCGCCGCATTCTGGTCATCGCGATGGCGTCGGTTATCTGAACGAGTACCGGCCGTTCGGCCGGCGCGGCGGGAGGGCCTCAGATTGCGCCGGAGCAGTCATTTCTGTTCAGAACGATCCGTCGCTTCGGGGCCGTTCGCCATGCCTCTCCTCTGTCTTGAGCTGTGGAGGGCTCAGGCCTCGGCACTGCCTTTAACTCTTCCGGCTCTCCAGCGTCCTCTCCCAGCCAAAGCGGCCATGTCTCGCGCAATAGGATAGGCAATAACGCCAAATACAATCATTCCGAGCATCAGCGGCGAGGTGGCGATCGGCCGCCGGATAAAAGGCTCGGATATGCTCATCGGCGCCGCTCCCCACTCTCCGGACAGACGCCGGCACGGAGAGGAGCCGCCCCCGTTCGCAGTCCTACCTGTTGCCGAGGGACGCTTTCACCCGCTCTTCCGGTGTTTTGTCGTGGGCAGTCGGTCCCGGGGGCACTTCATCGTCCAACTTCCGGAGGCCGCCGCAACCAACTCGCCGATGATGGGATCAAACGCCGCGTTTTCACGCTCATTGCGGTGACGCCCTCTGCGCAGTCCAGTCGCCCGTCAAATGCCGAGATAGCTTGATTTCACGTCGTCGTTCGCCCACAGCTCCTGCGGCGTCGCCGAATAGACGACGCGGCCCTTTTCGAGGACGTGGACGTAATCGACCAGCTGGATCGCGAGCGCGGCATTTTGTTCGACGAGTAAGATCGACAGTCCCTCCTGCCGCAACTTGCCGATCGCCTCCCACACCCCCTGGATGATGATCGGTGCCAATCCCTCGGACGGCTCGTCCATGATCAGGCAATCCGGGTTGGTCATGAGACCGCGCCCGATCGCTAGCATCTGTTGCTCGCCGCCCGACAAGGTGCGGGCGCGCTGATGGCGCCGTTCGGCGAGGCGGGGGAAAAGCGCGTAGACCCGCTCCAGCGTCCAGCCGTGGCGATTGGTATTGCGTTCTGCGACTTGCAAATTCTCGGCAACGGTCAGTGTGGGAAACACCCGGCGCCCTTGCGGCACCAGTCCCATCCCAGCGCGAACCGTCGTGAATGACGACGCCCCAGCGATATCCACGCCCTTGAATATGACTTTGCCGCGCCGCGGTGGGGTGAAGCCGACGATCGAGTTAACGAGTGTCGTCTTACCGACCCCGTTGCGCCCGAGAAGACCGAGGATCTGCCCCTGCTCTAGGCGCAGCGACAGCCCCTGCAATACGTAGGCATCGCCGTAATAAGTATGGATATCTTGGACTTCGAGCAGCGCCATCGATCACGCCGTCCCGAGATAGATTTCGCGGACGCGTTCGCTGCGTCGGATTTGAGCAGCGTCGCCGCTTTCAAGCACCTCGCCGAAATGCAGCACCGTGACGCGATCGGCGACGTCGAAGACCACCTCCATGTCGTGTTCGATCAGCAGGATCCCGAGCTTGCGATCGAGCTGCCCGAGAAAGCGCGCCATCTCTTGAGATTCGCCCGAGGAAAGGCCCGCGGCTGGCTCATCGAGCAGCAGTATTTTCGGGTCGCTGGCCAGGCCGAGCACGATCTCCAACTGACGCTGCTCGCCATGTGACAGATGCCGCACTTCGACATTCTGGCGATCGAGAAAGCCGGCATCGCCAAGCAATTCGCGCGCTTTGTCGTAGATCTCGCGATAGGACGACAAAAAGCGCCAGCCGACGAACTTGACCCGGCGCAGCCCATTCACCGCCAGCACCACGTTTTCAAGGACGGTCAGCTTGGGGAACAGGCTGGTGATCTGAAAGGTGCGGGCCATCCCAAGAGCCGTGCGGCGCTGGCTAGACCAACTCGTCACGTCCTGACCGAACAGCAGCACCCGTCCCGTGCTCGCCGGAAAGAGGCCGGTGATGACGTTGAACAGCGTCGTCTTGCCGGCCCCATTTGGGCCGATGATGGCATGGCGCTCACCGGCCGCCAGTTCGAGGTTGATGCCGCGCAACGCCTGCAGCCCACCAAAGCTCTTGCCGAGCCCGGCGAGCCGCAGCGCGGGTTCTGCCTGTTGACCCAGCGTCACCGCCTACTCGCAATTCTTGCATGGGGGATAATCGCGGCTGTACACCGGGTCCTTCAGATAGTCGGCCTTGTTCAAGGTCCAAAACTGACTGACATTGGGATAGGTTTTGGACACCACATTCCATAACTCGGCGTCCGGATAGCCATCCAACTCTGTCTTTTCGACTTTCCGAATATAGATGTTCTGAACCGGATTGCGCAGATCGTCGAAGCTCACGGGGCCGCGCGGCGCGTTAATCTTTAGCGCTGTCAGTTTCTTGATGAACTCTTCGCTTCCCGGCCACTTTCCTTGGGTCTCCTTCATCACGTCGTCGATCATCAAGGCAGTGGTGTAGTTGCTCTCAGAGAAATATGATGGAACCTTGCCGTATTTTGCCCGGTACTCCTTGACGAAGGCCATGGCCTCGGGGGTCTGCAGCGCGGCGCTCCACTGCAGCGGCGACACGGCGCCGATCACCTCATCGCCCATTTGCGGCAGCACGAATTCGTCAAATGACGTCCCGCTGCCGATCAGGCGTTTCTGCGGGATGATGCCGGCTTGCTGGAGTTGCCGCGGCAATTGCAGGGGCCCAACGCCGCCCGCCGCCAGGATGAATACGGCATCCGAGTCGGGCTTGATCGCGCTGACGTAGGGCGAGAAATCGGATGTGTTGATCGGTGGCCACAACTTCTGGACGATCTTGCCGCCGCAGGCCTCGAAGGTTTTCTGAAAGCCGCCAACCACCTCGTAGCCAAAGGCGTAATCGGCCGCGATCGTGACGACCTTTTTGATGCCGTTTTGGCAGGCCCACTCGCCAAACGGATGGCTTGGTTGCGAACTCGACCAGCCTGTGCGCACGAAATAGGGATATTTGTCGGCGTCGCGCTGGGTCAGGTCGTCGGATGCCGCGATCGAGGAAATGTAGAGCACCTTCTCGCGAGTGCTGACGGGTGCCAGGGCATAGCCGGTCGAGGCGAGCACGCCGCCGATCAGCATGTCCACATGGTCTTGCTTGATCAGCTTTTCCGCTTGCAGCACAGCGGCCGCCGGCTTCGCCTGCGTATCCGCGACGATCAGCTTCACGCTCGCTCCGTGGAAATCGCTCTTATTGTCTTCGAGATACATCTTGAAGCCGTTGGTCATGTCCGTCGCAATCTGCGCCAATGGACCGGTGACCGGAGCGAGAAAGCCGATGCGCAACTCGTCGGCCCCGGCGCGCGGCGGTGCGGCAAGCGCAGCCAGTGCCATAGCGATTACCGGCAACCCGGCGCTGCGAACCCATTTCGCCATCATTCAATCCCTCCCTGATTGATTTCGAGTTTGTTGCTCCGCGTCGGGCCCTGTGCCGATCCCGCCACGCTGGCGGCAGCGACGGCCGGTGCCCGGCGCCACCGCGCGCCGATCGCAAGAAGGCCGTCCGGCAGATAGGAGATGATCGCCACATACATGCCGCCGAGCACATACGGCCACCACGGCACCAACGTACTCAGGTATTCGCGCAGGAATAGCACGATCACCGCCCCGAGCACGCCCCCGACCAGGGTTCCGGGCCCGCCAAGGACGACCATCAGCAGCGCATCGACCGACGTTGTCAGCGTCACGTCTTCGGGGCTGACCTCACTGCTTACATGCGCCCACAGCACGCCCGCCAGCCCAGCAAAAGCGCCCGAAACGATAAAGGCAATATATTTATGCAACCACACATTATAGCCCAGGATGCGCATCCGCGTTTCGTGTTCGCGAATGCCGACAAGGCTGCGTCCGAGCGGAGACTCGACGAAAACGTAAAGCAACAGCAGCGACAGCGCGAAGAATGCGAAGACAAGATAGAAGTAGGCGGTGTCGTTACCGAGCTGGATTGTGCCGAACACCGGTCGGCTCGGCAGGTTCAGCCCGTTGTCGCCGCCGGTTAGCGAGTCCCAGCGATAGGCGAGGCCCCAGACACACTGGCTCAGCGCCAGCGTGATCATCAGAAAGTAGACGCCGCGAGCGCGCAGCGCGAAGACGGCGAACAACGCGGCTGTCACCGCCCCCAACAGAATCCCGAAGAAGACGACAAGCCAGAAATCCCAGCCCAAGCCGAAGTGATAGCGCACCGCCAAGATCGCGGTCAGATACGCACCAAGGCCGAGAAAGGCGGCATGCCCAAGCGACGCGATACCGGTGAAGCCAAGGAGCAAGTCGAGGCTCATCGCCAGTATCGCCAGTATCATGATCCGGGTGGCCAGCATCAGCAGAAACGGCGTGGTGTGCGGCGTCACGACCACGACCGCCAGCAGCAGGGCCGTCACCGACAGCATCTTGAGAGGGCGGCTCATCGCGCGGCGTCACTCACGGCCGAACAACCCTGTGGGCCTCGCCGCAAGCAGCAGGACCAAGGGCGCATAAAGCGTGAAATAGGCAGCTTGGGGGAACAGCACCTTGCCGAAATTATCGAGGAGGCCGACAACGACCGCCCCGATGGCCGCCCCGCCCAGGCTCCCCATGCCGCCGATGATCACCACCGCGAAGGCCAGAGGCAGGATCTCGAAGCCGAGGCCGGGATAAATCCCCAGAAAGCCGCCGCCGATGACCCCGCCGAGCCCCGCGAGCAACGCGCCCAGGCCAAAGGTCAGTGTCGAAACACGCGAAGTGTCAATGCCGATGCCGCGCGCCATTTGGGCATCGTCAACTGTCGCGCGCACCGTCGCGCCCGCCCGTGTCCGATCGAGCGCCAGCCACAGCACGAGGCCGATCACCGCGGCCACGCCGATGATGAACACCCGGTATAGCGGCAAATAAAGGCTGCCGACGATCAGGCTGTGCGACAGCGTCCGGGGTGGATTGATGGTGAGGTTGTCGCCGCCCCAGATATCTAGCGCGCCCTGCTGAAATAGCAGCACAAAGCCGAACGTCAGCAGAACTTGCCGCAGATGATCGCCGCCGAGCGGGCGCAGAAAAAAGCGCTCCATCACCATTCCCAGGGCGGCGATCACCAGCACCGCCACCGGAATCGCCAGCAACCACGAGCCGGTGGTCCAGATCACCGTCAGCGCGACGTAGCCGCCCAGCAGGAAAAACGACCCATGCGCTAGGTTGACAATGCGCATGACCCCGAAGATCAGCGACAGACCGCTGCCCAGCAGGAACAGCAACGCACCATAGGAAACGCCGTTAAAAATCTGGAGCAGCCAGAACCGCATATCCATCGCTGCCCACTTCCCCCGTCGTCGCCGGCTTTTGGTCAACCTAGCCCAGATCGCGCGAGCCGGGCCACCCCGGAGAGCGCAACACATTGCCACGGCGTCGCCGGCTCACGGTTACTCGCCGCCGTCTTGTCCGCTAGTCTAAAGCGCCGTCGCCCGCGCCGGAGCACCCTTCACGCGCGGTCTGGGAATCGAGATAACGATGTGAACGACTGCTTTCGGCGGATTTCGTTGAAGAAGTCTGCGGCGGAAGCCGCGTTGTTGAGGGTCGCGAGGTTTCGTGCGGGGCGGGCTCTCCCTCACGCCGGAGTTGGTTCTGGCATCGGGATCAGCTTGGCGAGTTTCCTGAGGTTCTGGGCGGTGGCAGCAAGGTGGAATTCGTCGCGGGCGCCATTCGGCCCGCGTAATCGCAGCCGATCGAGCTTCAGGATGCGCTTCAGATGTGCAAACAGCATCTCGATCTTCTTCCGTTCGCGCCGTGAGGTGACATAAGCCTCAGTCTTGGCGATATCGCGGGCCAGGTCGCGCGCCCCTTCGTGGATTGAGCGCGAGATTTTGCGCGCCGGTGCGTTGGGGCAGCAACGCGGTTTGAGGGGGCACGCCTCGCAGTCGCGCTTGCTGGCCCGGTAGCGCATCGAGTTGTCTTTCATCACGCCGGTCCGCGGGATCGTGAACCGGCGACGGTAGTGCTGCAGCGTCTTCCCGGCCGGGCAGGAGTAGGTGTCACGGGCGTGGTCGTAAGTGAAGTCGTCGCGCGAGAAGGTGCCGTCGGTGCGCTGGGATTTGTCGAACACCGGGATGTGCGGCTCGATCCCTTGCTCATGAACCAGCCAATTGAGCATCTCGGCCGTGCCATAGGCGGTGTCGGCGGCCAACCGCTCGGGATAGAGACCGAAGCGATCCTCGGCCCGGTCAATCATCGTGCGCGCCGCGCCGACCTCCGCCTGCCGGATCGCGCGGCTCGCCTCGACATCGACGATGACGGCATGGTCGAGGTCGATCAGGTAATTGGCGGCGTAGGCGAAGAAGGCATGCCCTTTGAGCGCTCCGGTCCATTGCG
>Ga0335085_10007206_pt1 | contig 17354 bp, 13 predicted proteins | sample Lox_Sample_45_FD_206712 | JGI IMG/M metagenome (GOLD analysis project Ga0335085, IMG submission 206712) | Soil microbial communities from Loxahatchee National Wildlife Refuge, Florida, United States - Lox_Sample_4.5 | ecosystem: Environmental > Terrestrial > Soil > Wetlands | place: USA...
TAAGATTTTTCACCTTGATCGAACTGTTGATTACCGGAGCACAGGGATCCCAATTATACTTTAGTGCACGATAACTGACAAGGCTCGTTGAGTTATCCAACGCCACTTCCCAAACAATTTGCCCGTCGGGTGTTACCTCCCAAAAATTGGATTGGTTTGAATTATAATCCCATCCGCCATTAATCACTGTGTTTCCGTTCGGCAATCGCTGAACACTTCCCATGGCAGTGTAAAAAGCATTATCGCCGGAATAAGTTTTAGGTTGCCAGCTCCACACAAGAGTTGCCGTTTTATTCACTTCATCCAATTGATATTCCTTCGCCGAGGAATGTGCGGGACTGTGAATATTGCCATTGTCCCAAAGTGTGATGTCGCCATTCGCAATTCTGCGACAGTCATGTTCGTAGACAAATGGTTCGGGCTCATTCACGAAAGTGAATTGATTCATCACACCGCCGAGTCTCCAAATAAAATCACCGGTGTTGATGTCAATCTTGTTTATCTGATCAAGATGGCGGTTAGAAACCAAAATATTTCCGTCCGTGTCCACATCGATGGAGTTGGTGTGAACAAGGTCAATGTAGGATGTCGTAAGATTCTGATTCGATTCATCAATAGCGATATGATCCCATGCACGCCATTCGAAGATCACATTCTTATCCTGATCAAATTCCTGAACGATCGTTGTCATCACAGTTGCATTAGCTGATCCGCCATACTGAGTCATGTTCACCACATGCGTTTCTTCAGCAACCATAAATGCTCTTCCGTCGGCGAGTCGCGTGAATTCATGCGGGTCAGAGGAATAACCATTGCCAGGATAGTATGTGTCAATGATATTGTAATTAGAATCGAGAATATCAAAACCGTATTTATTAATGTCATAAACAGAAAGGTAGCCATCAGGATTTATGCTGAAATCAAAACAGGTATTCAGCTTGCCGCTCGAAAAAACAGAATCACCTTGCGGAGTAATGATGTTGTATCCGTTGAATTTCGTTCCACCAAAGAAAGATCCATTCCAGGCATCATAAAAAATATCGCCTGGCGTGGGGTTGCTGTCATTGAGAATGGTAAAGCTTCCATTGATCGGCCGATCAGCTTGTCCATGCCGTTTTTCTGCCTGAGCATTCGACAAGTCAACTTCTTCACTCTCGAAAAGTTGACGCACATCTTTAAATTTCTCTTGCTCTGCCGCTGTGTATTCACGATGAGTAGTGAAACTGAATGAGAAATTTCCGATGGAATTTCCTGTTAGAGTTTTTAATCCGTTACCAAGCGTAACAGAAACTGTTTCATCGAAAGCAAATGGCTCATTGGGATAAAGAAGAATTGTTTTACCATCCGTTGAGAGAACCAAGCGGAAATCGTGAGCGCCGCTCCTGGATCCTTGAATTTCAAAAATATTTTTGTTCATGGAAGACGGATCGATAAGGTGTCCTTCACGGATTATAATATTGTGTTCCGGACTCACCAGCGTTGATCCGGGAAGAGGAGATAAAAACTGGAATTGCGCAAAGGCGCTGGAAGAGATCATCAGGAATAATGCGGACAAGAGTTTCATAGACGCAAAGTTTTGGTGAAAGAAACAGTCAGGAAAGATGTAGCTTTTTATTTAAAATAAAAAGGGTAAGGTCAGTGATTTGAAAAAAGCAGGCGCTTGGCCGGAAACTTCCCTGTTATGAAGAAAGAAAGAATAGGATTTTTTTTGGTGCAAAGAACTAAACGATGGCGTGGGAAGGGAAAAAAGCCTCAGCCGAAGAAAAGGGAAACCAAAAGATCAAGATTTCATCTTTCAGGGTTATCTATTAGCGGAATGGAATTTTGAACATCAACGAGAATCGAAGATGGCAGAAATGCGTGAAGCCCATTCTCGCTTCACTGCTTCACAAATTTCATGGTCAGGTTATTTGAAATAGTTTTTACCTGAGCCGTGTAAACTCCCGCAGGTAGTTTAGTCAAATCGAATTGAAGAGATTGATCACCTGCAAATGCAGTTTCCGTTGTATTGAAAACCACTTTACCCGACAGATCATAAACCAAAAAGCCGATCACCTGGTCCTGATCCAAATTAATGTCAATGTTTACCAATCCATCCGATGGATTCGGATGAAGTTGCAACACTGAAAAATTTTCTGCTTCATTTGTCAAGCGCAATTCTGATGTCTTAAATCTTTTTATCGATGACCAGTCTGAAGTAAATCCATTCGCACAGTTCGCCCTAACCTGGTACTGATAAATGGTATTTGGAGCGAGATGATCAAGATTTTTATTATCATCATTTGACGATCTCATTCTCCACGAAGTTTCGCCAATTCTCCTGTATTGAATATCGTAACTGCTTTCATTGTTAATTTTCTTCCAGAATATTTTCGCCGAACTACTGGTAATATTTCTGGCTTTCAAAGAAGCACTGTTCAACGGTGCACAGGGTGTCCAATTAAATTTGAGAGCACGGTAGCTTACCAGATCAGTAGAATTATTCAGTGCCAATTCCCAGACAATAGTTCCATCCGGCGTCACTTCCCAGAAGTTAGATTCATTGCTTGAATTATCCCATCCGCCATTGATCATCGTGTTTCCGTTTGGTAAACGCTGAACGCTTCCCATCGCAAGGTAGAATGCATTATCCCCGCTGTAGGTTTTAGGTTGCCAGCTCCAAACAAGTGTTGCTGTCTTGTTCACTTCATCTAACTGATATTCCTTCGCCATTGAGTGAGTAGGAATATGTCCGTTACCATTATCCCAAAGTGTAATGTCACCATTGGCGATGCGGCGGCAATCGTGCTGAAAACTAAATGGCTCGGGCTCATTCACAAATGTGAATTGATTCATCACACCTCCCAGGCGCCAAATGAAATTTCCTGTATTCACATCGATCTTATCAACCTGATCAAGATGACGATTAGAGATAATTATGTTTCCGTCCGTATCAACATCAATCGAATTGGTATGAACTAAATCGATATAAGAAGATGTAAGACTTTGATTTGTTTCGGTGAGACCAATATGATCCCAGGCGCGCCATTCGAAAATCACATTCTTATCCTGGTCAAACTCTTGAACAATCGTCGTCATTACAGTTGCATTTGACGGACCTCCGTAATGTGTCATGTCCACAATGTGAGATTCTCTTGCTACCATAAAAGCATGACCATCGCTCAATCGAACAAATTCATGAGGATCGGACTCGTATCCATTTCCGGGGTAGTATGAGTCGATCACCGTGTAGTTGGAATCGAGAATATCAAATCTCCCGAGTGAATTATTAAACACAGAAAGATATCCATCGGGATTAACGGTGAAGCCAAATGCCTGTGAAGCTTTGCCGCTTGAATAGACCGAATCGCCTTGCGGAGTTATAATGTTGTAGCCGTCATAATTGGTGCTACCCGTAAATGCTGCATTCCAAGCATCATAAAAAATATCACCGGGAGTGGGGTTACTGTCATTAAGAATGGTATAACTTCCTGTCAGTGGACGATCCGCTTGCCCGTGATGTCTTTCGCTTTGAGTATTCACCGGAACAATCCCTTCGTTCGTTGCAATTTCATTCCATTCTTTGAACTGCGCGCGCTCTGTCTCTGTGTATTCTCTATGCGTAGAAAACGTAAAAGAAAACGGACTAATTGCACTTCCTGATTGCGCTCTCAATCCACTATTGATTGTAACACTCACAGTTTCATCATAAGCAAATGGATGATCCGGATACAGAATGATAGTCTTCTGATCTCTTGAAAATACTGTGCGAAAACTGTGATCGCCACTTTTCAGTCCGTAAAGAGTAAAACTATTTTTTCGGACAGAAGACGGATCGATCATGCTTCCTTCCCGAATAATAACAGTGTGTTCTGGATTGACAAGGGTTGAGCCCGGCATCGGTGACAAGTATTGAAACTGAGCACTGGCCACTGAGGAAATCAATACTAACAGTAGAGATAATACCTTCATCTTAAAAAAATTTAGTAAGAAAAGAAAACGACTTGTGAATGAATCGATGGGATTCGAAACAACTACATTACATACGCAATTTTAGAAAGTAAGTTACCCGGCTACTATGATCTCCATCATCGTGAAAACTGATCATTATCAATTTCACTGCTATTTCGTCAAAATTTCCCTTGAGGCAAATTGGGCTTGAAAGAGTTCCCGCATGAGCAGAAATTATTTGTTATTCTTCGAAAGTTTAAATTATTTAACTTTTATGAGATACGCATATCTCAAAAAAAGTCATCGAGTGGGAAAATTTATTTCTAGAATGGTGCAATCGCTCACAGCATTGCCCTCACCATTGCAATCGCGTTATTGATACCCATCGGATCAGTGCCGCCCGCTGTTGCAAAAAATTTTTGTCCGCCGCCGCCGCCGTTGATCTCTTTGCTTACTGCTTTGATAATTTTTCCAGCATCGAGTGATTTTTCATTCACGAGATTTTCAGAAATCATTACGCAGAGTTGCGCTTTGCCATTTACAGCAGTTCCTCCGGCAAATACAAGATTGGTGATTTCATTGCGCATCTCGTAAGCAAGTTTTTTCAATGCATCAGCCGAATCAAGCTCTACTTGAGCACCGATGAAGTTGATGCCATGGAGCTTTTCAACTTTTGCTTTCAATTCATTTTTGAATTGCGTGACGCGTTGCGCTTCAAGTTGCTCCGCTTGTTTTCTGAGTTTTGAATTTTCTTGCTGAAGCTGAGTGATTGATTTTTCGAGATCAGTACCGACAAGTGATTGAAGATTTTCGATTCGCTCAAAAGTTTCGCGAATTAATTTCTCAGCCGCGCGGCCTGTCACTGCCTCAATTCTTCGCACCCCGGCGGCAATGGCACTCTCTGAAATTATTTTGAAATAACCAATCACACCGGTGGACGGAACATGAGTGCCGCCACACAATTCGCGCGAGTAATTCTTATCAAACGTAATCACGCGCACCCGATCGCCGTATTTCTCTCCGAACAGCGCCATCGCTCCTGTCTTCAATGCTTCATCAATCGGCATCACGTCCTCCTCGCGGCGAATGTTCTCGCGGATTTTTTCATTCACAATGGATTCGATTCGCTCAAGTTCGTCCCGATTCACTTTAGCGAAATGAGAAAAATCAAATCGCAGATAATCCGGTGCCACGAGTGATCCTTTTTGCTGAACGTGCGTTCCCAAAATTTTTCTAAGTGCTGCATGAAGCAAGTGTGTCGCGCTGTGATTGTTCATCGTATCCAATCGAAGTTCACGATTCACTCTTGCGATCACTTCACCGTTCAATGATGAGGGAAATTTGTTGACGAAATGAAGGATGAGTTCATTTTCTTTTTTTGTGTCAAGCACTTCAATTTCTTCGTCATTGAATTTCAAAATGCCCTTGTCTCCTACTTGTCCACCGCTTTCGGCATAAAACGGCGTTCGGTCAAGCACGACTTGAAAAATTTCTTTGTCTTTGGATTTTTGTTTTCTGTACTTGACAACAGAAGCTTTTGTCTCGAGTGAATCGTAGCCGACAAACTCAACCTTGTCAATTTTTTTCAGTTCAGTCCAATCACTGCTGACAACTTCAGTGGCTTTTCGGCTGCGCTCTTTTTGCTTTTCAAGTTCTGACTGAAAACCTGTTTCATCAACTTTCCATTTCTTCTCTATTGCAATCAATCTGGTGAGATCAATTGGAAAACCGAAAGTGTCATACAACTCAAAAGCAATTTTTCCATCGAGAATTGCATTCTTCATCAAACCTTTCTCTTCAATCTGAGCAATTCGTTTCAAACCGGATTCAAGCGTCTTAAGGAAGGAATGTTCTTCTTCCTCAATCACTTTTGCAACAAAATCTTTTTGCTTTTTTATTTCAGGAAACACATCACCGAATTCTTCTGCGAGAATTGAAATCAACTCATACAACACAGGAGTTTGCAGATTGAGAAATGAATAATAGTAGCGCACAGCGCGTCGCAGAATTCGTCTGATCACATAACCGGCTCCGGTGTTGGAAGGAATCTGTCCGTCTGCAATCGCAAATGCAATCGCACGAATGTGGTCGCTCATCACCCTCATGGCAATGTCACTCTTCTCTGAAGAACCGTACTTAATGCCCGATCTCTTTTCAATAAATTGAATCAGCGGCTGAAAAATATCTGTATCGTAATTCGATTTTTTATTCTGCAACACGCGTGTTAGTCGCTCGAAGCCCATGCCGGTGTCAACATGCTTTGCAGGAAGCGGATTCAGGGAGCCATCACTTTGTCGGTTGAATTGAATGAAGACGAGATTCCAGATTTCAATCACATCAGGCGTGCCTGCATTCACCAAAGTTTTTCCATCAACTTTTTTTCTTGCATCGCCATCGCGCGAATCGAAATGAATTTCAGAACACGGACCGCACGGACCGGTGTCTCCCATCTCCCAGAAATTATCTTTTTTTCCGAACGGAAGAATCCGATCCTCATTCACAAATTTTTTCCAGCAATCAAATGCTTCTTCATCTTTCGGAAGATTTTCTTTTTCATCCCCCTTGAAAATTGTCACGTACAACCTGTCTTTCTCGATCTTGTACACTTCAGTGAGTAATTCCCACGCCCATGCAATCGCTTCCTTCTTGAAATAATCACCGAAGCTCCAATTGCCGAGCATCTCGAACATCGTGTGGTGGTAGGTGTCGATGCCGACTTCTTCGAGATCGTTGTGCTTTCCGGAAACGCGCAAACATTTCTGCGTGTCAGCCACGCGTTTCGAATCCGGAATTTTATTTCCGAGAAAAATATCTTTGAACTGATTCATGCCCGCATTGGTGAACATGAGCGTGGGATCATTCTTCACCACAATCGGTGCAGACGGAACGATGGTGTGATTTTTCGCTCTGAAGAATTCCAAATATGTTTCTCGAATCTCTCTCGCCTTTAACATAAAATTTCTTGCCTTGCCGAAATGAATTCTCTAATTTTGCTTGCGCTACACGTTAAAAAAACAGCGCTCAAAATTAGCCAAACGAAATCATTCGCATGAAGAAGGTCAAGTATTATTACAACACCCAATCGCTGCGATATGAGAAGTATGAAGTGCCCGCAAGAACTCGTGTGCTCCGGGCAATCGGTTTGATTTCTGCTGCGCTCGTTTTTTCATTTATCATTGTGGCGCTGGCCTACACCTATCTTGATTCGCCGAAGGAAAAAGCATTGAAGCGCGAGATTTCCGAATTGCAATTGCAATACGACAATCTGAATAATCAGCTCGATCAAATGCAAGCGGTCGCAAGCGATCTGCAGGATCGTGACGACAACATTTACAGAGTAATTTTTGAAGCAGAACCTATTCCGTCGAGTGTGCGGCAGGCCGGATCAGGCGGAGTGAATAAGTATCGTGAACTCATGGATTACGACAACAGCGAACTTATGATTTCCACCACGAAGAAACTGGATCAGCTTCGAAAGGAACTTTACATTCAGTCGAAATCATTCGATGAGATCTCGAACCTGATCAAAGGAAAAGCAGAAGTGCTCGCTTCTATTCCCGCGATTCAACCTGTCTCGAATAAAGATTTAAAATACATTGCATCGGGTTTCGGCATGCGCATCGATCCGATCTATAAAATTCCGAAGATGCACGAAGGATTGGATTTTGCTGCGCCGATCGGCACACCCGTGTATGCAACAGGAAATGCAACAGTGACAACGGTCGAATACGGCTATACAGGTTACGGCAATCACATTGTACTCACGCACATGGTTGGCTATCAAACGATGTACGCACACCTTAGCCGCATCGTCGTGCGTGAAGGGCAGAAAGTAAACCGCGGTGATCTTATCGGCTACGTCGGAAGCACAGGAAAATCCACTGCGCCTCATTTGCATTACGAAGTTTGGAAAAACGGAGTGAAGCTCGATCCGATTAATTTCTTTTTCAACGATCTTACACCTGCACAGTATGAAGAGATGCTCAAACTTGCTGATCGCTCGAATCAGGCGTTTGACTAATTGGGGAAGGGCTCTTCATCGATTCATTTGTCAATCATCACATCATATTCTGCATTCTGAGTTCGATTGTTCGAATGTTCTGAATTCAGAATAATAGAACATTTGAATTGAGAAATTCGAAGTTTGCTCAAGTCTGCTTCGCAAAAATTTTGATTGTGTAACTACATAAAAACCGAAGGGCGCTCACCTAGTGACCGCCCTTCAGCTTTGCAAAGCTTAACCGCTTATCTTTTTCTCTTAGCAGCTTTCTTTGCTTTCTTAGCGCCTTTCTTAGCAGCTTTCTTTTTTGTAGCCATAGTTAAAAATTTTGTTGAACTCAAATGTAAACGCAATTTGCAACGTTGCATAATTTTTCTTGCGCACAATTATTCACACAACAATGTGAATAATGAAATGCATTTTCAAATCGCATCGCAACACGTCACATTCATCGCATGCAATGATGCGGGAAGAAAAAAAATTTCTTTCAGGAAAAATGAATTATGCAATTCAAATCGATTTTCTCCTATGTAAAATTGATTCTGCACGCTTACCGCAAAAATCGCTGACCTTTCCTCAGCGAAAAAAATGCAGATGAAAACGAAACAAAATCAAAATCACACACTGCAATGTGTGACCTTCATTACATACAATGTATGTGGAAGGTCGCGAAAATTATTTTGCACGGTAGTGAATAAATAATGCTGGTGTGCTCGTAGTGTCTTGCAAAATCAATTCGGTTGGAGTGACGGAAGTGATTTTCATTTTATATTCTTCTCCTGTTGTTTCATCTTTGATGATGAGCATCATGTTCTTCTCATCAAACGTCCATGTGCCGTTGATCAATCCATCGGGATTCATTCCTTGTTTCACGGTGTGATCGGAGCTGATGATCATCACGAAGTCATTCAATGAATTGTCAGCCTGCGTTACTTTATTTCCTTGCTCAGTGCGATCAAGCTTCCAGGTTTTGCACAAACGATTTTCAAGAACTGTAGGAGGTGCTTGCGCTTCGAGAGCACGCGAAGCAAATGAAAAGAGCAGCATCATGAAAACTGCTGCTCCGGTTTTCTTCAGCAAAAGAGATTTTTTCACTGCACAATCTTAATGCTGAAATCTGAGATCACAAAGTGCCGCGTAATTCCTGCTCGCGTTCGATGGCTTCGAACAGCGCTTTGAAATTTCCTTTGCCGAATGATTGAGCACCCTTGCGCTGAATGATTTCATAGAAGAGAGTCGGACGATCTTCGACCGGCTTGGAGAAAATCTGAAGCAGATATCCTTCATCGTCGCGATCGATAAGAATTCCCAAGTCCTTCAGCGGAGCGAGATCTTCATCAATTTTTCCGACGCGATCAAGCACCGAATCGTAGTACGAAGGCGGAACACTGAGAAATTCAACGCCACGTGAACGCAATGATGAAACAGTTTCGATGATGTTGTCAGTCGCGAGAGCAATATGTTGCACGCCCTGACTGTGATAAAAGTCGAGATATTCTTCCACCTGCGATTTCTTTTTTCCTTCTGCCGGTTCGTTGATCGGAAATTTGATTCGGCCGTTTCCGCTGCTCATCACTTTACTCATAAGTGCTGAATATTCAGTACTGATATCTTTATCATCAAACGACAAAATATTTTTGAATCCCATCACATCTTCATAAAATTTCACCCACACATTCATTTCATTCCAGCCAACGTTGCCTACCATGTGATCGACGTACTTCAAACCAATCGGCTCGGTTTTCATCAGTGATTTATAGGGTTTGTATCCCGGAAGAAAAATGCCGTTGTACTTTTTTCGCTCTACAAATACATGAACCGTCTCACCATATATATGTATGCCGCTTCGAACCACTTCACCGAATTCATCTTTCTCACTCTTCGGCTCAACAAATGGTTTTGCTCCGCGCTTCACTGTTTCTTCGAATGCACTTGCTGCATCATCCACCCAAAGTGCAATCACTTTCACACCATCGCCGTGCTTCTTTACATGTTCTGCAATTTCAGAGTTCGGATGCAGTGATGCAGTGAACACGAGCCGGATCTTGTTTTGCTGAAGCACGTAGGAGGCGCAATCACGCACACCTGTTTCCAGTCCTGCATAAGCGATTGGTTCAAATCCAAATGCACTTTGATAATAATGCGCTGCCTGTTTTGCATTTCCGACAAAAAACTCAACGTAGTCAGTACCATTGATGGGAAGAAAGTCAACTTGTTTTTTCAGCTCAGATTTCGGTGCAACTAAAGTTTCCATGATCAACTATTTTTTTTCAGACAATAAAGTTATGAAGAAGAACAATGAAGACGAAATGAGTTTAATCAATCTTCATTTCAGGAATTTCTCCTTCGATGATTAATCGCCCTGCAGTCTTCAATTTTATTTCTTCTACGGAAACGCCGGGCGCGCGTTCCAATAATTTGAAGCCTTGTGGCGTGATGTCAAGCACAGCGATGTCACTCACAATTCTTTTCACGCATTTCACACCGGTGAGTGGCAAGGTGCACTTCGGCAGCAATTTCGATTCGCCTTTTGGATTTGTGTGCATCATGGCAACGATAATATTTTTTGCAGCCGCGACAAGATCCATGGCACCGCCCATTCCTTTCACCATCTTCCCGGGAATTTTCCAATTCGCAATATCACCTTCATCAGAGACTTCCATTGCACCCAAAACCGTGAGATCGATTTTTCCTGCGCGAATCATTCCGAAACTTTCCGCAGAATCAAAAAAACTTGCACCGGCAACCACAGTCACTGTTTCTTTTCCGGCATTGATCAGGTCAGCATCAATGTCTTCTTCTGTCGGATACGGTCCCATGCCGAGTATTCCGTTTTCTGATTGAAGAACGATGTCCATGCCGGCGGGAATATAATTCGATACAAGCGTGGGAATGCCGATACCGAGATTCACATACATGCCGTCACGCAATTCCTGCGCAATGCGTTTTGCAATTCCGAATTTGTCGAGAGCCATCTTTCTATTTTAATCTTACTGTTCTCCTTTCAATTCTCTTCACATAATTACTTCCCTGAAAAATTCTTTTCACGTACACACCGGGCACGTCAATCTGATCGGGATCGAGCTCACCGGGCTGCACAAGTTGTTCAACTTCAGCAATCGTAATGTCGCCGGCTTTTGCCATCGGCACTGAAAAATTTTTTGTTGTTTTTCTGAAAATAAGATTTCCCATTGTGTCACCTTTCCATGCTTTCACAATGGCAAACGGCGCATGCAGTGCCATCTCCATCAAATACATTTTGCCATCGAATTCGCGCGTTTCTTTTCCCGCAGCGATTTCAGTTCCATAACCTGCGGGGGTGAAAAATGCCGGAATTCCCATTGCAGCCATTTGCACGCGTGTGGCCAGTGTTCCTTGCGGGAGAAGGTCCACTTCCAACTCGCCCGACAGCATTTGCCTTTCGAATTCAGCATTCTCACCAACGTAGCTGGAAACCATTTTGCGAATCTGCTTTCGCTGCAGCATCAATCCCAAACCAAAGTCATCAACGCCGCAGTTATTCGAAATCGCCACCACGTTTTTAATTCCCTTCTTCACAAGTGCATTGATACAATTTTCAGGAATGCCGCAAAGTCCGAATCCGCCAAACATGATTGTGCAGCCATCGGGAATATCTTTCACAGCTTCATCGGCGCTTGCAACAGATTTATTAATCATGAGAAAAAATTTTCGTTGTGAAAATAATCACACTCAATTACTTTCTGGCTTTCACCGAATCAGGCACGGCCCGATCCACTCTGTTTGTCGAATCGCGGAGAATTTTCATTTTACCGGAAGCATTGAAGCGACTCGCACGCGTGGTCAATTCATTCACCACTTCAGTGTAAATATCAGAAAGCAAATCAGCATGCTCCAGATAGTAATCGTACGATGTTTTGAATTGCTCATAGGTGATGCCGTGTTTTTGAAACAGCTCATCATACCGTTTTGCCATGGCTACGTTAATTTGCGGAAGGGTGAGGTTGCGGGTATCTGACGACGCTTCTGCCAAATGAATGTCAACAAGCACAGCGATCATTTTATCTTTGGGCAAAATGTTGGAGGGAATTTGTTCTTCGTGATGAGAACAAGAGAAGAAGATGACAGAGGTAAGAAGGACTAAGAAAGAATTTCTGAGAGCTGTAAACATCTTTCACAAAATTATCTGATTTCAGCGAGGTTCATGAACACAAATTACGAGGAGATAAAAAAGTATTGCGATGATCGCGGAGTTACACTCGTAGCGGTGAGCAAAACAAAAACGCCGGAGGAAATTCTATCCATATACAATAAAGGACAACGGATTTTCGGTGAGAACAAAGTGCAGGAACTTGTTTCCAAAGTGGCGCTGCTGCCTGATGATGTTCAATGGCACCTCATCGGTCATCTTCAAAGCAACAAGGTGAAGCAAGTGCTTCCATTCGTTTCGCTCATTCACTCGATCGATTCAGAAAAATTATTGTTTGAGATTCACAAGCAGGCAGAAAAAATCAGCCGCACGATTGATGTGCTTCTCCAAATTCACATCGCGGAAGAGGAAACTAAATTCGGTTTGAGTTATGATGAAGCTCGTTCTATTTTTCAGAATCCCGAATTGAAAAGACTTTCGAATGTTCACATTTGCGGCCTGATGGGCATGGCAACGCTCACTGAAAATGAATCACAGATCAGAAAAGAATTTCGGGGACTAAAAAACTTCTATAATCAAATTAAATCCGAAATAGGCAATCCGAAGTACGAAATTCTTTCTATGGGCATGAGCAGTGATTACAAAATTGCCATTGAAGAAGGGAGCAATATGGTGCGAATCGGAACGGCTATTTTCGGTGAGCGCGCGCAGTGAAAACATTACCGATTAACCTCTGTCAGGTTTTCAATAGTTTTAACGCTGCATCAAAAAGCCCTCATGAAAAAATTTCTGTTTCTTCTGTACGTTCTCATCGCCTTTTCATTCATGATTTCCTGTGAGGCGCAATCTTCTTTCAGCGTCCTCCGCACCATGCACGTCGAAGGAGACGATGGATGGGATTACCTGACTGTTGACTCAATCAACAATCGTCTCTTCGTTTCTCATGGCACTGTGGTGCAGGTGATTGATCTCAACACGGGAAAAGTGATTCACATCATTCCCGGTACGAAGGGAGTTCACGGCATTGCTCTCAATTATGCGATGAACCGGGGATACATCAGCAATGGCAAGGACACATCGGTTTTTGTTTTTGACATGAATACATTTGATGTGATTGCACGAATCAAAGTGACGGGAATGAATCCTGATGCCATTCTCTTTGATACTTTCTCCCACGTGATTCTCACATTCAATGGTCGTTCATCAAACGCAACAATCATTGACATGGTTTCTAACGTAATCCTTGCCACGCTCCCGCTTCCCGGCAAACCCGAAGCCGCAGTTTCTGACGGAAATGGGAAAGTATATGTGAACATTGAAGACAAGAGTTTGATTTGCGTGATTGATATGCGTGCACTACAAGTGGCTAATCAATGGTCGATTGCTCCGGGCGAAGAACCGAGCGGATTGGCTTTCGACAAAAAGAACAATTTGCTTTTCAGCGTGTGTGATAATAAGATGATGGTGATCTCTGATATTGCGTCGCAGAAAGTGATCCAAACGGTGCCGATTGGAGATAGAGTTGACGGAGCTGCGTTCGATCCTGCACTGAATCTCGCTTACAGCAGCAACGGTGACGGAACGATCACGGTTGTGAAAGAAGAATCGCCGAAAAAATTTTCTGTGCTGGAAACGGTGACCACGCAAAAAGGTGCACGCACGATTGCGCTCGATTACAAATCACATCACCTCTTTGTTCCCACTGCTGAATTTGGAGAGGCGCCTGCTCCCACTGCAGATAATCCTAATCCGCGACCTCCGATCAAGCCGGGCACATTTGTAGTGCTTGAAGTGGGAAAGCAGTAGCAAAATTTTTAGGAAGTGAACCGAAAAAATTCCTGACTACGAGAAAAAAATTGTTGCAAGAATTATCGCGGCAATAAAAATTCCTTCTGAAATCCAAAGTGTTTTTCTCCCCATCCTTAAAAAATATTGCAAGGGCAAATCAAGTAAAATCAAAATAAGAGTGACAGGTAAATACAATTCAAGAAGGATGGAATTATTCTTTACACCGGCATCGATGTAACCGCTTAGCCCAACAAGGAGAAGTACAAGAGCCGCAAAATTGAAAGGTGAAACACGATAGAATTTCATAGCGACATCTTAGCCATTCAGAAAAATTTCATCGGCGATTTTCATTGAGCGGCGCAATGCATCCTTGTCCAAACCCAAATCAATGTTCTTTTCCTCGAAGAACGAAATCAGGTTTTCAGTCGCCATGTTGCCCGTGAGTTCATCCTTTGCCATAGGGCAGCCACCATAACCTTTCAGCGCGCCGTCAAATCTGCGGCAACCGCTTTCGTAAGCAGCCTCAATTTTTTCTTTCCACGTATCAGGTGTTGTGTGAAGATGCGCGCCAAATTCTACAGTGGAAAATTTCGGAATCAATTTACTAAACAACATTGAAATCACCTTCGGATCAGCGACGCCTATCGTGTCAGCAAGAGAAATGATTTTGATTTCCATTTCAATCATTTTTTCCACCCACTTCATCACGATCTCAGGATTGTACGGGTCGCCGTAAGGATTTCCGAAACCCATGGAGATATAAATCACGAGCTGCTTTTTTTTCTTTTCACACAGCGAGTGAATTTCTTCGACACGTTTCAGCGACTCTTCAATCGAAGAATTCGTGTTTCTCCTCTGAAAAGTTTCCGAAACGGAAAACGGAAAACCGAGGTAAGAGATCTGATCAAACGTCGCAGCTTCTTCAGCACCTCGCAAATTTGCGATGATCGCAAGCAGCTTCGATTTTGAGTTTTGAGTTTTGAGTTTTGATAGTACTTCTCTTGTGTCCGCCATTTGCGGAATTGCTTTCGCAGAAACAAAACTTCCAACGTCAACCGTGTTGAAACCCACTTCAAGGAGTGAATTGATGTATTCAATTTTCTTTTCCGTGGGAATAAAATGTTTTATCCCCTGCATGGCATCGCGCGGACATTCGATGAGCTTGACCATCGTGAATCGTTAATCGTGCCCAAAGTTCGCAAAGAAGTTTTGCTCCAATTTGGAAATGAATTTTCTCAGGGAAAAGTCATTTCTTGGCAGATGATTTCATGCCATGGAAATAACAATTCGAAGGGCAACCATTCAGGATGCTGCTGTTTTGACCTTGCTTGGTTCAAGAACATTTTTCGAGAAGTGGAAAGACACCACGCCACCCGAAAACATGCAGCGCTACTTGTCGGCAACGTTCACTGAAGAAAAAATAAGAGATGAAATTGATGATCCATCAACGATCTATCTTCTTGCTGAAGAAAATCATGCTGCGGTTGGTTATGCAAAATTGCTCCACACGTTTCCTGATGTAGAGATTGCCGAGTCAGGAATTGGTTACTCCTGCAAAAATCCGCTCGAGGTTTCCCGTATTTATGTTTCACCTGAATTGATCGGGAAATCAATCGGCGTGAAGCTGATGGAAAAAATTTTCGAAATCGCCAGGGATGAAAACTGTGATCTGATCTGGCTCGGCGTGTGGGAACATAATCCTGCTACACGATTTTATCAGCGGCATGGCTTCGTGAAAGCGGGCTCGCATAAATTCATTTTAGGAGACCAAGTGGATACAGATTGGGTGATGATAAAAAGAGTTTAAAGTTTGAAATTCCGTCAATGAATTTTCTGAAAGCCAAGTCTACTTCTGGTTCACAGGATACAAAACGAACTTCGCAAAATTGCTGTCATCAAAATATTTTGAAGCCAGCCGTTTGAAGTCATCGCTCTTCAGATTTTGAATCTGATTGTTGAAGTCATTCAATTCGCGGATGTCTTCATGATTCATATCACTTTGCATAATGGCCTGCATCCAGAATTCATTTTGCTTGAGATTCACTTCACGTTCTTTCAGCAGAAGCTCTTTCACTTTCAGTAAATCATTTTCACTGCAGCCGAATTGTTTCACCGAATCAATCACAGTGTGAGCAGCCGCTATGAGTTTATCCACGTTATCCGGCGAACATCCGAAGTTGATGCTCATCTTATACCACGGCCTGGGGTATTTTGAAAGTTGCGGCGAGGCACTCACTCCGTAAACGCCGCTCATATCTTCACGCAGCGTCTCGCGCAGCTTAATGTTCACGAGGCGTGTGAGAGCAAAAACTTCATTCCTGTTATAGCGATTGTAATCGAACGGACCGTTGTAAACGAGAGAAACATAACTCTTCGGTTCTGTTCCTTTGTACACATTCTTCTCTATGTGGCCGGATGGCGGCACAATACCGAGATCTTTGAAAGTCTCATTTGAATTTTTCGAAGGCAAACCTCCAATGTACGTTTCAACAAGTGGTTTGATTTGATCGAGTGAAAAACTTCCGACAAAGAAAAATGTGTATTCACTTGCGTCGCTGAATCGCTCTTTATAAATCTGGATAGCGCGATCGAGGTTGATTTCCTTCAGCGTGTTCACATCATTCGGTCGATAGCGGTAATTGTGATTGTACATGGTTACCTGCACCGTATCGAAGAGCACGCGTGTGGGATCGTTATGCTGATTTTGAATGAATGAAGTTTGTCTCGCCAGAAAAGCATCAAAAGCTGTCTGATCTTTTCGCGGTGCGGTGAAATCGAGATACAGCAACTGGAAAAATGTTGCGATGTCCTTTGGAGAAAAGGAACCGTTCATGGTCTGTTGCAATTCGCCGATGTAAGAATAAATATTAACGATTTTGTCACTCATAAACTTATTGAGTGCAACATTGTCGAAGTCACCGGCACCGGAATTATTTACGATCTGTGCAGCATTGCTAGCTGACATGTCATCGTGATCCGGATAAAGCGACGATCCTCCGAACGCATAGGCGCCAAAAAGAATTTCGTCATTTTTGAAATCGGTGGGTTTCAGAATCACTCGCGCACCGTTGGCCAGTTTCCATTCGGTAATTCCGAATTCATCCACTTTCTTTTCACTCACCACTGAAGATCCTTTCGGCGTGGACGACATCAGTTGATCACTGACTGCTTTATCAACATAAGGATCAATTTTCATTTGCTTCATGCCATCATAAATCTGTTTCAATTGATCTTCTGAAGGAATTTTCACACCGGGCTTATCCGGCGCCGTAACGACGATCACGCAATTCTTTCCTGATGTAATCCATTTCGAAGCGAGTGCATTCACTTCATCCAGTTTGATGGTGGGAAGAAGTTTTTGCTGCATTGTGTATTCCCATTCAATGCCTGGAATCGGCTCTTGCTCGAGAAAATTATCCACGAGCTCATAAGTAAAATCCCTTGAATCAGTTTTGTCGCGCTCATTGTAAGTGTTCTCCATGTCGCGAAGCATCGACTTTTCTGTGC